>QGNH01000567.1_pt1 | contig 44300 bp, 51 predicted proteins | sample 1735481 | NCBI WGS metagenome assembly QGNH01 (sample SAMN09239004, study PRJNA386568) | Viral metagenome, whole genome shotgun sequencing project. | reverse complement strand
TGCTTCTTAAGTAGTTCCCAGTATTGCAGATACATGCTTATGGAACGTGCCATCGGATGAGGCTTTCTTTGTTTTCTAATGAATATGAAGCTGGCCAGTTATGGCCAAATAATTAAGATACATTAGTCCTTCTACTAAGCCTATGATGCATATAACCATTATCATGGCTGCTAGTTTGTCAATGAACTTGTCCATATTAGAAGTCATTCTTCAGGAGTTTAGCACCGATGAAGCCACAGCCCATGATAAATGCGGGCCAGCTAACCAGAAAGTAAGCTACTACCATCATAGCCACACCAACTGCTACTGCTATTCCAATGAATTGCTTGTCGCTCATGATAGCTTCCTTTCCTTTGTTATTGATAAAAGCTAATCCAACAGCATTCGATTTTTGTGGATTCAAATAAGGAACGCTGCTGGGTAGCTTTTAGTCGCCTGCGAGAACCCTGTTATTGTACAGGCCTAACACTCGCTGCTGACACTACCTCTGCCTTGCGGCATTAACGTGAGCAGGATTTGCGATGCTCTGCAACTGCGCTGTCAAACGAATTGCAGCAAGCCGCGTATTGCGTCTCACTAGCAGCCAACAGTGTTCGGGCTTCATCCAACTTCGCAGTCGCTGCTGCCAGATTGTTGCTTGCTTCCGCTACTGTTACTGCGAATACCTTTGTTACTTCTGATACTGTCTGCTTCCTTGCCATGATGTTCTCCTGCGGGTTGATAAGAGCTAATAAAAAAGCTACCTCATTGCTAAGGTAGCTTCTGTGTAGCTCTTGCTGCTGCTTAGATGCTATCTTCGTCGTCAGTTGCCAGCAGAACTTTCGCACGGTCGTCCAAATTCTGGAACAGTTTGGCGAATTCTTCTTGACGGCTGGTAGCAGTGAACCACAATGCCAGATAGCCTTGCAGCTTGGCCAGCATCTTCTTGTTGCTACGGCATTTCGCGAAGCGCAGTTTGAGGTGCTCTGCTGCGTTCTTAATTTTCTCTTCGCCATTTTCGGGCAGTTCACGCGTCATAACAGTGACGTAATCCAGCATGAAGTCATCCCATACTTCCTTGGCGATGCCAGTAGCACGCGATGCTGCTGCTTCTTCCAGATAGGCGCTGGCAATGCTTTCCAGCGTCAGGTCGAAGGTCTTGATAACATCAGCGCTGATGGTAGCGAGAATGTTATCGCCGAGCAGCGCATTGATCTTGGCACGAGCTGCGTTGTAGAACTGGTCGTTAGTGATGCTGAACAGGAACTGCTTAACTTGGCCGCCCTTGTCCAGTGCGTTGATAACATCTTCCTCAGTTACTTGAGGCAGCACGACGTCAACACTGGGACGCTTCCAGCCCTTAGCTACGCCCTTGTCATCAGCAACGTATTTCCATCCAGACTTAACAAGCGCTTGACCTGCTTCATCAAACACGTAGTTGCCAGCTTCGTCCTTGCCAGTTGGCACAACCTTAACATCCTTGGTTGCTTTGAAGTGGAAGCTGGTAACATCCAGCTTTGCGGCTGTTGCTTCGGTTGCTGCTGCTTCTGCTGCTGCTGTGGTTTCTTGGTTCATCTTAATTCTCCATTTGAAAGTTAGTGGTGCATTAGTTTCCGCGAAAACTCCCCGTTACTGGCGAGTTTTGTAAGTGTACATAAACTCATAGTTCAAGTCAACAGGCTTGCATGATTTTAGCGAACCCGAAGATTACCTCGCTAGCAATAGGCGGCAAAGTAGCTATTACTAAGTCACTTACCTCCAGACTAGTGTAGCAGCTCATAAATTCTGGATAACTACAGTTGATGTTTTGCGGGCTAAGTTTCATTTGCGCAAGATTCGTAGTAGTACTGGCTGTGCTGCCACCATCACAAATCTCTTCAACCAGAACTAAATACAAGCCTTCTGGAACCTTTACTACTTTGAGCTTATAGCCAAAGCTAAAATCAGGGTGTTCGCCAGTCATAATATCTCCTTCTCTTTATTAAATCCAATTAGTGTAGGTTCAACGATGCAGAAATAGCTACAATCCACATCATCACTCATTAGTGCTTGCTTCGCTAAGTTTCTAGCTATATCTACTGCTGCTCCATTGCTGCCATAAAACGGTGTTGCTGCCCGCAAATTACGGGTAAAACCAAGGAATGTGCTATTGCTTCCATTAATAAGGTACTTAGCAAACCCCCTAGCAAAGTTGATATATTTCGGGCCTTGGTTAGATGTCATTTTCATCACCTGCTGCTTCCTTCCTAGCATTCAAGTTACTAGTGATTACCTTCAGAGCCTTAGCAGTTTCTTCTTTCTGATGCTGCAATAAGAGCCAGTTACTTCTTGCTCTTGCGTACTCCATCAGATTAGCAAACTCACTACGCTTCGGTTCATCAACCATTGGCGCTAGAGTTCCAGTAGTTAGCATCCTTGCGCTCATGATAGCACCGCCATCAATGTCGCTGAATACGTTAACACTGATAAGCCGTTGCAAGTGCGCGATAACATCATGTGCTATTACGCTGCCATGTGGGAGGTTATCTACCATGAATTCACGGAGTTCCTCAACATCATTGATAGGTATCTTCTTAGCTTTGAGCTTACTCGCACTGGTCATTAGTATCTCTTTCCAGTACTCGCTAATATCAACCTTCACTCTCTCTGCCTTAATAGCTTCATCAGTTACCATGATAGCCCATTCAGCGGTTGTTCTCAACAGAGAAGCTTCCTTGTTATCACCAATGCGAAGTCGCGCGCTGAGATTGCGGGCATTGTTCTCAAGGCAAATAAGGCGGTGCTCACGACGCTCTTGTTTCTCAGTGTAATCGCGGGAGTCTATTATCTCCTTCAACATCACCGGAAACGTATGCATATCCGCAGTATCTTCACTAATACGGAATTGCGGATAAGTGCTGTGTTTATTAACTGAGCGCTGGAAGTCAATCCAGCCAGCTACTAACAGCAGTTGCTCTATGCTGCTTTCAATGGTCTTAATGCTCGGTACTGCTGGCATCAATTCGCGGGTATTCTCCCATGTTATCAGCTCGCAGTTCTTGGCTATTGCTAGTACCAGCAGCTTCTTATCCAGCACAAACATCTCAGGACTCCATGTGCTTGCTGCTAGTGTTATCAGTTCCTCAAGCGGCACAGTGAATACTGGATGCTCACTAACTACTTGCCAGCGAGCAAAGCCACTACTACTTAATAAATCCAAGCCTGAATATCGGCATATTGCTTTCATCTTATTTATTCCTTATTTAAGTTAACCCATTATGAACTTCGCAACATCAGGCAATGCGCCCAACTTAGCAATGTTCCTCTTAAAGTATATTGCTTTCTCCTTCCAGTTATTCCCCGGAATGCTCTGCTTAATCATCGCCTTACTTAGATGGTCAGGCTCACATATCACTGTTAGGTTAAACTTCGCCCTTGAGAATGCAGTATAGAAAAATTCATTACATAAACTAACTGCATGGCTCTTATGCGTAAATATATACACAGATTTCCACTCGCTACCTTGCGCCTTGTAACACGTCATGCAGTAGCTGAAGTCAAACTTATTAAGTGCGAAGTCGCCGCTGCTTTCTAGTGTTACTGTGTTGCCAGTTTCATCCCCTTCTTTGTCGGTAAACATCACTTCTACTACGTGACTCGCGCTGCGTATCCTATCTTCATTGCCCGCTAGCGATGCTGCCATCAGCCTGTCAATTTCATCATGCGCATTAGCATCCAGTTCCAATTCCTTAGCATCATCCATACTCTTGTTGCCATTGTAACCGAAGCGGTCAAGAAACTTGCTAGGAGGTTGCGGGGATTGCGTGCCAAGATAGCCATCATTAACTGCGATGCTAGTGATGATGCCCCTGCGCTTGCTAACTGCTACATGGTCACCCACTGCTAAGTACTTCTTCTCATACCCTGCAATTATCTCATGCACTACAGCTTCACGTGACTTGCCCATGAAATCTGCTATTAAGATGTTGAGTTCCGTGCTACCAAATCGCTTATTAAACGGGAGAATAACACAATCTTTTTCGGGCAAATACTTACCAGCTTCCCATTCTTTCTTCAGAAACTTAGCTGCTTCCAATGTAGCCTTAAACTCATCAAGGCGATGCTTCCACGGCTTAATTGTCAAGCTACCATGTTCCCCACTAACACACATCTCAGCAAACTTGTTGCTACCGAATACCTTCCTGTCCTTAACATCAAGAACCAGTTGCAGTATTGGTGATAGCAGCTTCTGGCGATAGACTTGCGTAAGCTCTACTATCTTGAAGTTAACGCTTGTGAGTACGAAGCCTAGAATAGCAGGGTCATATGGAGGGTCTAACTGGAACAAGTCACCAAGAAAGATGAATTGCACCTTGCTAACATCAGGGATTGCATCTAGTAACATCTGGAACAGTGTGATGCTAACAATGCCTGATTCTTCGATGATGATAGTGCGAAGCGTTGAAGGCAATGGATTGTACCTGTTACGCTGCGGCTCAAATAGCATCTTTGTCTTAGTTTCTCCAGCATCGTTCGTGTACTCATGTGGAACAGGGGCGAATTCAATAAGTCTGTGAATAGTATAGCAAGGTATGATGCCATCAAGAGCTTCATTGATATTATTCACAGCAGTATGCGTGAAACTGACAGCTACAATTCCAGGCTCTCCCTTCCTTAACACGAGCTTTCCTTCCTTGCCAGTGCCTATATGCAATCGCGGCATCCTAGCATCACGGCACAGTCTTGATGCTACTGTACGCATAATGGTAGTCTTACCAGTTCCCGCTGAACCAACGATTGCTACATTCTGGAAGTCACTAGCTATGTCAATAGCAGCTTGTTGTTCCACATTGAATGTAAAGCCGCCAGTTTCTGTTGTTAGCTCGGCGGCAGTTGGCTGTGGAATTGCGGGCAAGTCTTGCTGCTGCGGCGATGCGATGCTATGCGATGCTGCTTCCATCTCAGCTTTCCTAGCAGCTATCCTTGCTAGTGCAGCTAATACTGCCGGGTTAGCGCTGGCCATAGTTCACCTCATTAACTTCCATTATTGCGAATACTTCATCAGGATACGCATCTCTTAATTGCTCGCACCAGTGACACGCGCTAACATCATCAAGCAATGGAACTAATGCGAATGCCCCTGTATTATGCGGGCTAAGTATCAGCTGCTGACCTAGCAACAGTTTAACTACTACATATTTATCAGTCATTAATTTACTCCTTATTAGTTAATCTCAGTTTCAAGCTGCAATCATACCGAAACTTGCTACCTGGTAATCATGCTTACGGATTGTCTCATACTGTGGCATCCTTGTCAATAGCCTTCGCTGATTTTAGCTTCTTATTTTTCCTGCTAATAGCATTCCACTGATTCCTGCAAGTTTGGCATACCCTTACCCCATTACTCCTACGATACGTATTTTCGGGTGTAAACTCGTGGCCATTCTTACAGTGTGTTTTCTTCGTACTGGAATGTCCTAAGTAGCGCTCATGTGCTTTAATTGCTAACTGTGTAAGCATGTTAACTCCTATTAATTAGATGTTGCGTACAAAGGTTTGGACTTTCGTAGCAAGCAACCAACGAGCGCAGCGAGTTAGTGTTGCGAAGCTATTAACAAACTATCAACAACGCTAGTAACTAGCTAGTTTCGCGGGATTCAAAACAACCTTCCTTCTATAGACTGCTTTTAACGAACCGTCAGATACTGCTGCTCCAACTATGTAAATTAAAGTGATGGGTACATAGGAAGCAACAGTAGCATCGCGGTGCAGCTTGTTAGGTAAGTTGCTTATATATCATCTTCATTGCTGCTTAACTTCTTAGCTGAGAATACGTTACTGTAATCAGGAAGTACATCATCCTTAATAATACCATCTCTAACAGCTTTTTTAGCAGCGTCATTCCATGCCTTAGCAGTAGCTCCTTCCAACATCTGTGTATCTATTGGAGTATCTGCATAAATACCATATTGAATATCTAACTCACAGAAGATAGTTAATTCACCATCAGGTAGATTAGCATCTTCGCTCTTATACTTAAGCACTTGCCATAATGCTCTATCAGTAAAGAGTGTAGGATTAGCTTCATAAGCTTCAAGTATTAATCTCTTCTGTTTAGCTGCTGGAGATTCATACTTAGGAACTTGTTTCTGTGGATTGTTAAGTGCCGCTATCATTGCATCTACACTATCAACAGGTGATTGCATCTGCTTATTGAATTGCTGTTGCGGGAAGTTGTTAATCCTAGCTCCAATGATAACTGCTGGAGTTACACTACCATTAGCTATCTTATTAGCATATGGTTTAAGGGTACTAACAGCTTCATAGCTAAGGAAGCTACCATCAGCTACACATAGCTCAATGATATGTTGTATTACTTCTCCTGTTAAACAAGGGCGATATTTAGTTTTGATGTTATCCATGATAATTCCTTTCTAGTTAATGTTTAAATTGCGGGCTAAGTATCCTAATTAACCTGCCAGTGGAGAATGCTGGCATTGCTTAACCCCTCCTATCTAGCTTATCCTGTTTGATGTATATATTGACCCCTTATTTAATTTTAATTAAATATAAGTAAGGGGAGAAACTGAGAGATAGTGAGATAGCTACAAACTGAGAGATAGTGAGAGCTAAGAAACTAACTACGCTAACTGGTAGAAACAGGGGAAACAGATAGGGTGGGGTAAAGGTTTCCAGTAAATTCCAGTGGAAGGATTATGCGTGACAGTGGCAGAAACTTTCCAGCGGGGCGTGGAAGATTACGAATTAACTAGCAAGATTTGTCTGCAACAGTTAGTAAGTGATTAAAAGTAGCTGAATTTAGCTTGTCGTAAACTCGACAGTGTAAACTCATTTAGAATCAATAACTTAGAAGCTAACTGCCGAAAATCCGACAAACTGTGCCGAAAATCCGACAATTAAAGTGAAAGCAGCAACAGCAGCAAAAGCTAACATCCTATGAAATCAACAGCTTACAAACTGTTAGCAGTTGGCACGAAAACTGCTAATATACTAGTGTGCAAATTCGCACATGACAGCACAAACAAGGAGCAAACCATGAACCAAGCAACCACATCGGCAGTAATTGCACCAAAACTCATGACAGTTAAAATCAGTGCAATGGCAGGAATCGAAGATGTAATCATTGATGGGAAAGTAACAAGAGAAGGCAGCAAGGAGACAGCAGTATCTTGGATAGGCCGAAAGGTTGGCAAAGCAGCGCGGAAAGACCTGCATTTGAGTTGTGCCATCCCCAAGATAGCCGCAGCACAGATAGCAGCACTTGACGCGGAAAAGGTAGCTACCATTATCAATGACGAATGGTTAGCTTACATTCGCCGCGTAAAGTGCCAACGCTTAGACATCGGAAGCAGCATAGAATTAACATTCCCTGAACTTCCCAATGCGTACGCTCAAACAGTTATCAATATGCTAAGCGCCCCAGCAGAACGCGCAAAGAAACTGGTGAGCACCTCAACTATTCGCGCATTGTTGCTGGATGAAGGCTACAAACTAGCAGCAACAGCTGTTATGGGTAGCAAACTGGAAGCATGGAAACGCATAGGCGAAAAGGAAATGATGCCGCTAACCTGCGCACAGGATGCAAAAGTAGCTACAGCCCGCAGCACTGCCCGCGATAACGCCGTACTTCGCATGGTAGAGATAGCAGCACAGATGCCCGACAGTGAGCACAAGACAGTGTTGGAAGGTGCAGCAGAGATACTAGCAGAACTGGAAACTATAGACCTCGACGACAGCATCTAATACGTAAGCAAACTAATTAAGGAGCTAACATCATGTTACAACCCAGACTAATGAAAACAGGTGCAGGACGCCTAGCAATACACCGTGCCAACGTACTGTCAGCACAGGCTAGCAGCAGCGGAGCAGTTAACGATGTGCTAGTGGATAACATGCTATTATGCGCGATTGCCGCAACAGCAATACAGGCCCGCATGGGATACCAGTTAGCATTGCGTCATTGCATCGCATTTGGTATCGATCGCGAACTGTATAAGCTAGTTTACAATCACGTAGTGAAGGAGCGAGAATTCAGCCTACAGCGCGCATTGCTAACAGCGGAGAGACTAACCCGCGAACGGAATGCGCAGTTGTACGGACTGTAGTAGCACGGTAGCAAGGCAGATGCTAGCATGGTTAGATACTATGCTAGCATCACCAAAAAAAATCGCCCTCACTTCGTTCGGGAAAACCAAACAACGAACTCGCTAGTCGCTCGTGTTGTACTCATAGATTATAACGTAGTAGTTACTTTTGGGAGGGGGGTAAGGGCCTTTAAGTCAACTGCCTGGTGCTGCTCCTACAGGCACGCCGTAATTTTTACTAAACTTTCTGACTGCTAAAAACTATTACTACGAAACTTCTAGCAAATTAGGAAACTTCTTGAATTACAACTAAGCCCTCCTTGCTAGTTACATGAACGTAAGTTACTATGCTGTCATTCAGTAGCACAACATCTCAGTCAGGGGGAGATTATGAAGAAAGTAAGGTTGGCACTCAGTGGTTCTGGATTCTTAGCCCCGATTCATGCGGGAGCTATTTGCGCATTTCAAGATGCCGGAGTTGAGATCGTGGAAGTAGCGGGAACTTCAGGAGGCTCAATAGCAGCGGCACTTCTCGGTGCTGGACTCTCCGGCGCACAGATTAGAGCACTAGCCTTTGAGCCTCTTCCTAGTGGCATCATGAGCTGGCAAGTTACTGCACTCTTCTCGCAAGGTTATAACTCTGGCAATGTGCTACATGACTGGCTTCACCGGCAAATCGGGCCAATTAGTTTCCGCGATGCTAAGGTGCCAGTTACGATCATTGCAACTTCCATTGATATGACCGCAGTATTTGAGATGAGTAAGGAACTCTCTCCCTTCGTAATGCTAGGGGATGCTTGCCGGGCTAGTTGCTCAGTTCCATTCATCTACTCTCCATTTGATATTCAAGGTGCGAAACTGGTAGATGGAGGAGTATGGTGCAACATACCAGTGGACTTCCTAACGGAGGATGATATCCCGCGAGTTGGTATTGAAGTATCAGATGGGGCAACTGCTGCCACTACGAACAATATCATAGACTTTGCTAAGCAATGCATTAACACGTTGCTTACTAGCAATGAAGCTAACCTTACGAAATGGGCGAAAGAAACTGGTACAGATGTGTTACTGGTTAACTCCAAGCCACATGGTTTTCTTGATCCTAAACTTTCTGCGGAAGCGAAACTGGAGCTCTTCAATCGCGGGTATAACACTGTGCAGGCTTATTTAAAAGGACACTAACGTGGCTGTTGACTTGGAGAAGATGAAGAAGTTGCTGTCTCATGACCTGCCGCAAGTAGCTATTGCGCAGGCATTAGGCTGTGATGAAAGTTACATCTCCCAGCTACTTGCTGATGATAAGTTTGCCGCTGAAGTTGCAGCGCTTAAACTGGTGACTCTTGAACGTGCTACTAACCGTGATGATAATCTTGATACCATTGAGGATAGGCTCCTGCAGAAAATAGGTAAAACTGTTGAGCATATGTACAAGCCGCAGGAACTCTTTAGTGCCTATAAGATTATCAATGGAGCTACTCGCAGAGGTACAATTGGCGGTGGCACCACTGTAAATATCGGGCAGGTAGTACAGGTAATGCTGCCTAATGCTCACTCAAGCCACTTCATCAAGAATGTGAATAACGAAATTATTGAGGCTGAAGGGCGTTCCCTCGCTACCTTGCCTAGCAGTAAGTTGTTACAAATCGCAGCAGCAACTCGGCAAAAACAACTAGGAGATTTCAATGGCCAAACTACTGAAGCAAAAGCTGGACGATTTGAAGAAATCCCAGTTATCAAAGCAGCAGCAGCTTGACCGTATTAAACAGAAACTCTTAGATGACAAACATGCTGAGAATTACCTGCGCGCTATGCATACTATTAAACCGGCAAAGCTGCTATGACACTGAGTGCTGATATTGACAGCATTTGCAATGATGAAGTTGAGCAGCCAGTAGATACGGTTGCATACTTCTCATTTGATCGCGCTGAGTTTGCTTATGCACTAGAGCATGATATGGACTTACTTGCAGGTACAGCAATGCCGGATACCTGCACTCTCTTATTTCCTCCTACATTTAAGATAATGTGGGAGCTTTGTATTACAGCAGCGCAGAAAACGCGTGGATTTGATAGGATATATCTAGGAATACCCCGCGGATTCTGTAAGACTACTTTCTTGCGTTTACTTACTCTGTATATCATCGGGTTTACTGAACGCAACTTTGTATTGATAACTAATGCTACTGGTGAGAAAGCAGTTAACTCAGTTGATTCAGTGCAGAATATGCTGGATGAGCCGAACATCGTTACTACCATCGGTAACTGGCGCGATAACATGACCCGCGACACCCAAGATTGTAAGACATTTAGGTTTCGTGGTAAGAACATGATACTTGCAGGGGTTGGTATTAATGGCTCAATTCGCGGCCTCAATATTAAAGACCGGCGTCCTGATGTTATGATTTATGATGACATACAGGACTGGGATAATGCGGAATCAGTGGTGCAAGCAGATGAACTGCTCACGTTATTCACTGGTACTGTGATGAAAGCAGCGTCTAAGTTTCGCTGTCTTCACTTATTCGTAGGTAATATGTATCCGTTTCCAGGTAGTATCTTACGCAAACTAAAGAATAACCCAACATGGACTGGTCTTATTGTTGGTGGTTTACTCGCTGATGGAGAGAGTTTCTGGCCAGAATTACAGAGCAAAGAGCAGCTTCTTGAGGAGTATCTCAACGATGAGAGCCTTGGTAAAGGAGCTATCTTTCTGGCGGAGATACTAAATGATGATAGCGCTATGGTTAAGTCTGGTGTTGATACCACTCTTATTCCAATTATTGATTCAAGCTTATTTAGTGAGCCACATCAGGGCGGGTTCATTATCATTGACCCATCTGGTAGAAAGAAGAAGAGCAATAACACTGAGATTGGTGCGTTCCTCATGTACGATGGATTGCCATATTTCAGAGATAGGAAGTATGGCGTTATGTCGCCGAAGGAAACTATCAAGAATGCGTTATCGTTATGCGCGACGTATAATATACGCTTAATAGGAGTTGAGGCAGTCGCGTACCAAGAGACACTTCTTTACTGGTTTGGTGAGGTAATGAAGGAACTGCATATTGATGGTATCGAGCTTATTGAGCTTTATCCTGGGGGTATAAGTAAGAATGCCCGCATTGTTAAGATGTTTACTCAGCTTGTTCCAGATAGAGAAACTATTCTGCAGAACACAGCTGCTATCATGCTTGGCCCAGAAGTGCGTAGTGGAGTTATTGACCAGATTACTAACTTCCGGCCACTTAAGACTGATAATACGGATGACCTCTTGGACATATTAGCATATGTGTACAAAGTAATAGAGAATTTCGGGGAATATATAGCAGCAATGACGCCGCTATATGTTGATGAAGATACAGGAACACAGGTTTATCCAGTGGAATTTAACTCAATATTCTAAGGAATTGACATGATAGTTAATAAAGAAAAGGTAGCAAAACCAACGCAAATGCCAATTTCTGCGGAAACACAGGAGTTACTCAAGGAGCATATCCGGAGACTTAATTCCTTCTTTAGTGTTACCTTCTCAGTACGGCAGAATATGGAAATAGCCGATCGCGCGTATCAGCGGGAAGATGATATGAGTGATGTTAATTGGAAAGCAAAGATGGCTAATCGCTACGGTGATAAGGCGAAGTTTGCTAACATGACTATCCCAGTTGTGCAGCCACAAGTTGACTCAATGGTAGCATATCTCAGCGGTGTTTTTCTCAGTGGTAATCCTCTCTTTGGCATGGTTAGTGACAAGAATAATGAGGATGCTGCTCTCATGTATGAAACTATGCTAGATGAGAATGCTAAGCATGGTGGCTGGGTACGCCAGTTTAGCATGGTATTTAAGGATATGCTGAAGTATAACATTGGAGTTGCTGAAATAGACTGGAAACAAGAAACAGTTTATCAGCTTGATGATAGTGCTATTCCTGGCCCGGGACAGCCGCCGAAACAGAAGAGTGTTATCTGGGAAGGTAACAGTGTTAAGCGCTGGGACTTATATAATAGTATCTGGGATACCCGAGTTGCTCCAGCGGAACTACACATTCACGGTGAGTTTGCTGGTAACACAGTAGCAATGAGTGCTACTCGTTTGAAGCAATTCATTCAAGACTTAGATGGTCGCATTGCTGGCAATGTTAATGATGTACTTGGTGGCAGCGTAGACTTCGCTACTATGGGTAATGCTGCTGGTGGCAAGTTCTTTATTCCGCAAATTAACCCAATGTCACTCGTACCGCATCCAGTTGATGGTATTGACTGGTTCCAAGTTGCTGGACTTACAACGCAGGATACTAATCGCATACCAACTATCAATGCTGTTGGTACGTATTATCTGAGGTTGATTCCCGAAAACTTTAAGATGAAAGTTCCTCAGCGTAATCAGCCGCAAATCTGGAAGATTATACTTATCAATAACACGCACGTTATCTTCGCTGAACGGCAGACTAATATTCATAATTGGCTCCCAGTCATCATGGGGCAGCCAATTGAAGATGGCCTTAACTACCAAACTAAGAGCTATCTCAACAATGGTGTTCCATACCAAGACCTCAGTACAGCAGTATGGAATGCTTCACTAGCAGCGCAGCGTCGCGCTGTCTATGATCGTATATTCTATGACCCTTCTCGTATTAGAAAGGAAGATATCAATGCAAACAATCCTATTGCCCGCATCCCAGTTAAAAGTAATGCGTACAATAAACCAGTATCTGAGGCTTATTCACACGCATCCTACACTAATGATCAATTTTCAGTTGTTGGACAGACGCTCCAAATCATTGGTAGTATGGCAAACCAAGCCCAGGGTAGCAATCCGGCGCAACAGGGTCAATTTGTTAAAGGGAATAAGACGCAGCATGAATACGCGGATGTAATGGGGCACAGTAATGACCGTCAGCAAACTATGGCGTTGTTCTTAGAAGACCAGTTCTTCTACCCAATTAAGCAGATACTAAAGATGAACATTCTGCAATATGCTAGCGATGGTGCGATATTCAATTACTCGCAGAAACAGAATGTGCAGATTGACCCGCTGAAAATCAGGCAAGCTAGTGTGGAGTTTGAAGTCAGTGATGGTATGCTTCCTACTGATCGCATTATCAGTGCGGATACTTTCCAAGTTGTTATTCAAGCAGTAGCAAGTAACCCGCAATTGCAGATGCAGTACGATCTTATTGGCATGATGACTTGGTACTTCAAGAGTCAAGGTGCCCGAAATATTGACCAGTTTAAGTTTCCTCCTGCACAGGTGCAACAGAATATGCAGATGTATCAGCAGCAGATGGCAGCGCAGAATGGTACTGCTGCTCCTACAGGTGGTGCGCAATCTCCGGAACAGTTCCAGCAGCAAACTCCAGTTGGTATGCCAGTTACTCCTAACAAAGCAGTTTAACTAAAGGAATTTCAAATGTCTGAATACAGCTCGCAACCAGGAATATTCACAGTTTATGACATGCAGCCTAAGGATGAACTTCTTGGACAGCAACTCAATGTAAATCAGCGTATGGTACTGCATAATCTGCGTGCCATTAAAGTAGAAGCTAAACTCAACCTCAGATTCACACCCGAAAATATCAACAAGTATCTTCAGGATGAAGCATATCTAGTAGGGCAGATTGAATTGCTTGATGCCTTATTGGAACCAGTAGATGTACCCGATGACTCACAACCAACTTAGGAGAGCTAACATGGCCGGATTTAACGTAGAAGACTTAAAGAACTTTTTCTCTGCTAGTACTGCTAAGCCAGTACAACAACAAGCTAACGGGGGTTCAGTCCTTGAGAATAATGGTAACCCAGCAATACATCAGCAAACGCAAGCTAACGCTACGGTAACTGACAATGCCAATCCCGCCCCGCTTGCAGCATTTGACAAGCTGTGGGAAACTACAGTTAATAAAGATGGAGCTAAGCCAACGGGAGTTCTGCCAGCAATCACCGCAGAGCAACTGAGCGATACTCTCAAAGATAGTAACTTCTTAGCTAATGCTGACCCAGCTCTGATGGCAAAAGCAGCTGCTGGTGATGCAAATGCATTTCAATCTATCATCAACGATGGCTTGAAACAAGTGATGGTTCAATCGGTACTTGCTAGTAAAGGTTTAATAGAAGCTGGTGCGCGCACTCATGGCGAACAACTCAGAGCTGACCTTCCTTCAATGGTACGTTCTAGCAATGTTGCTGATTCTCTCGCAGAAAATCCCCTGTTTAATCACCCCGCATCAAAACCAATCGTAGATGGTCTGCGCGCGCAGATAGAAGCTAAGAATCCACAAGCTTCTGCTCAGCAAATCGCTACACTAACAAAAGAGTATTTCAATGATTTCGCCAAATTGGCAACTGGTGACCAAACTAAAGCAGCGGCGGAGAAAGTTGCTGCTGGTGAAACTGATTGGTTCAAAGCAGCGGGATTTAATAGTTAATTAAGGAGATTATTATGCAAGGTATTCAAGGTATTGTTGCGTATATCAATGCGCAAATGCAGAAGGTTACTGGAGCACAAGTAGCCCGCGCATGTGGTATGGCAGCTCCGGTGGCTTGGGCAGGGGGTACTACCAATAGCACATTATTGGCCGCACTGATGCCTCCTGGTGCTAACGTTCAACGCACTGGCGCTACTGGTACATTCACTGAGACGTTTGATACAGCAGCTAACATCATTGCTGCATATCCGGAACTGGATATCGGTCAAACGTATCGTTTCACGTACTGCAACGTAGCAGCGCAAACGGCTACTTACACAACCAATACGGGTATCACGCTCACTGGTCTTGCGACCAACGCTGGTACATCCCTGTCACATGCGATCTATGTTACTAAGCTGAGCGCCACAACTCTTGGCATTCAAGTAACTAACTGCTAAGTTTTAACTCACTCACTGATATAGAAAGGAAATAACATGGCTCTCATTCCCGGCTTGTTTAATAGCAGCTCTCCTCCCTCAACTCTGGTTAAACCCAGTTTCGCCAATGCCATCACGCGCATCGGCCCCAACGGCTATGCAACGTTGTTTGCCCTCACTGGTATGATGCGTGAGATGGTGGCAACACAGGTTAAGCATGGCTACTTCAGCAAGACAATGGTGTTTCCATCACTGGTAGTTTCTGGCACACAAGCCTCGACAATCACAACTCTGGTAGTAACTGATACCAGCAACGTGATTCCTGGTAACGTGTTCCAAGAAGGTGCAACTGGCGAACACATCCTTGTTCGTGCTGTTATCTCCAGTACTCAACTGCAAGTCACTCGCGGTGCTGGTACTGTGGCTGCGGCAACAATGACAAGTGCGGATAACTTGTGGCTGGTAGGTAATGCGTTCGAAGAAGGTTCCACACGTCCGGCAGCGCAAGCATTGCTGGCAGTGGAGAACGACAACTACTGCCAGATTTTCCGCAACACATGGGCAGTAACTGAAACAATGCGCCAAACTCTGATGCTCGCTGGTGATACCAATGTGGCAGAAACTCAGAGCGAGTGTATGCAGTTTCATGGTCGTGACATCGAGTCACAGTTATTCTTCGGCCAGAAGCTGGTATCTCAGCAAAACGGTATGCCGTTGTATAAGATGGAAGGCGCCATTGCTAACCTGCTGAACAACGCTCCGTCGCAAATCACCACGCTTGGTGCCACTACCAACTATACGCAACTCGAAACTGCGTTTGACCCGATGTTCAATACTCGCACTGACGTTAGCGCGAGTAATGAGCGTGTGGCCTTCGTAGGTGGTACAGCTCTGCGTGTCATCAATAACATCGGCCGTCTGAATGGTACTTACTACCTGATCGACGGGCAAACAAGTTTCGGCTTGCAGTTCCATACGCTGAAACTGACTCGTGGTACTGTGCAACTGATTCAACATCCGTTGTTCAATACTAACACTCAGTGGTCTGCACAGTGTGTTGCTGTTGACTTGCCTACGTTCGATCTGGCATATCTGCGCAAGACACAGCAAAAGACCTTCAACATGGATGGTGACAGCGATGCCAATGACAACGGTATCGACGCAGTTGGTGGTACTCTTACAACGCAAGTTACCGCGCTGTTCAAGAATCCGGCAGCTAACTCTGTTCTTTACGGCTTCACTGCCCCTGCGCAGGGTTAAGGAGGTGATCGAGTAACTAACTCCCTAGCAGAAATGCTAGGGAGTTTTTCTTATTATAGGAGGGCTAATATCATGGCCATAGTTAGATGTAGTGCAGCAGTTTCCAGTATCAACACAGTAATCACAGGAGTGCAATCTCCAGTTGCTGACTCTAATGGTTCCGCAGTTTTCACAGTCACAGCGCAAGAAGCTACTGCGCTGTGCCAAGGTGTAAATGTGCCTGACGCCAGCTATACTGTTAACCCCAGTACCGGCACAGTTGATGTAATGGTTATGGGGCAGATAAGCTATAACCAAGGTACGTATGGCAGAACTGCTGCTACAATCAGCGTAGTAATGCCAAACAATTATGTTGCTGGTCAAATCATTCAGCTTCAATTTGCGCAGGATGGCTCGTCGCGTAATGGCACCAACGGCAGTTATACTGTGCTGGCTTCTGGGCTTTCTACAGCTGGCTTTCAAGTGACGGATGCTAACTCAGGAACAGTAACTGCTGGTACTGCCTGCCAGTTGCTTTCTTATCCATCTGCCGTAGCTTCCGTTCTAGTAGGTTGTACCATCAATGGTACAGCATACACTCTTGGTGCTGACTGGGCACTTTCCGCCATGCTTCCAACTGATGCAGCAGCATTGCTTGCGTATGGTTTCAAGTTGGTAACAGGTTAATTTTCCGTAGTACTTACAGTAGTTATTTCTAAAGGAGATTCAAATGAACCAACAACAGCAAGTAATAGGACTGGTTTCTCAGCAAGCAGCTTCCGCCAAGATTCCCTTCGATGCACCCGATGTTGAGGCCAAAACTTACGTGAGTCACACTCCTCACAGTTCATACATTGACCCGCTGGGTATCAAGCATGTATTTGTACCAAACAAGAATCCCCGGCTTGGTGAGATTACTACCACCAGTCCGCATTTGCAAGCTGAGTTGGATGCTGCTATTCGCAAGGGTGCTCCAATTCGTGTAGCAGGTAATGATGAACCTGCCCCGAAAGTTTTTGAGAAAACAGCGGCGGAACGTGCAGCGGAAATGCTGCCTGCCAATGTAGTGCAAGCTAAGCAGGAGGCTTACATTGTAGCACTGGAAGCAAAACTTGCTGACTTGGTTTCTGGCAAGATTACTCCGGAGCAGTTCAAATCGGAGATTGCCCCAAAAGAAGGTACTGGTGGTAAGCTGCTTAGTGGTACTGCTGCTTCCAGTACTCCCAGTGCCATTGTGCAACAAGCTGCTGCTGATGCAAAGAAACGCTTGCTTGCAGCGCAGGAGCAAACAAAGGAGGATCAGCTGGAACTCAGTAAAGGTACTGAGAAGGTTGCTCCCATCAATGGTGTGCGCGGTTAAGTGATTTGCTTCTAGTCTCTTTAACTGGGGACTAGGAGAAACTTACTGGAGATAACATGACAACTTATACGCAACTTGTAGCTGACGTAGTATTGGCAACATCCCGCCCAGACTTAGTAGCTGCTGGGGATATTGACTTAGCTATCAGAAGGGCAACACTTAAGTTGCACAGCATGGCATTCTGGCCAATGGACTTAGCGGAAGGTGTAGTTACTTTCAAAGATAATACGACTAACTTGCAGACAATGAACATTGATATTGAGTTTCCGCAATTTCGGGCAATCAAATATATCCGGGAGAATCTCTCAAATGCGATGGCTGCTGGTGCTATTCCTCCGCTTCAGCCGTATCAGTATTACTACAGCTATCCGTACTCTACGCAGAATTATTTTACCAAAATGGAACCGGACGCGGTACTTGATGAGTACAATGTTACGAAGGCAAATATCTGGTATCTTGGCGGGCGTAATATTAATCTTAATTGCAGGACTGCTATTGGTAGTGTTAGCGTTGGTTGGTATCAGTATCCAATTGTTACTGCTACTAACTTCAAAAGCTGGCTTGCTGATGCATACCCTATGGCAGTAACTGATGAAGCTGCCCGAATGATTTTCAAAAGTACGGGCTATTTGGATTTGGCTAAAGCATACGATGATATCTGCATGGAGCATCATCAGATATTAATGACAAACTTTGTTGATGGTGAAGGAAGATAGTTATGAAACCAGGCTTGGTTCAGATTGGAATTGATACTGTTCAGACAGTTGGTATTGATGGTAAGAGTATGCACTTACTTGGTAAGAATGGGAATCAGTTGCCGGAAACTGTTGTTGACTCCAACAACAACCCCATCGGTCTGGATATGGGGAATGGTGTAACTGTTCCATTTAACGGAACTTCTTGCGAAGCATTTGGGGCTAAACCTTCTAATACAGCAGCGCAAAACGTTACCGCAATTCAGAATGCCTTAAATGTGGGTGGATTGGTTACGTTATTGACTCCTGGCACTTATAGTGTTGCAGGAACTCAAGTTAATAGCGGAACTAACGAGTTGTCTGACTATGGTACAATTTCAATCCCATCAGATACTGAATTACGAATTGGTAAGGGTGTAATATTGCAAGGTGCAAATGGCGCAACGGTTAAAGCGAAACCTATATTCGTAAACTCTAACGCAAACTCCAACTCTGTCTCAGTCAGTAATAACACCTCGGCTACGGGCACATATACATGGGCAGCTAATGTTCTAACTGTTGTTATGGCTAACACTTTCCAAGCCGGACAGCTAGTAGCGCTAGCGTTTACATCAGGCGGGGCTGTAGATGGTAAATTTACTGTTCTGGCTGGCGGCCTGTCAGCTGCTGGATTTACCTGTACCTATACTGGTGCTGGTACTGCCGGTAATGTGTCGCTGATAGCTTATACCGGAGTATCTGGCTCACCAACGGATAACGCACAATACTTTAATACTAAGTTCAATACTGCTATTGCGCATAGGTTGACTGTTGGCTCCTATGTCTTATTCAAGGGCGACACATCTCCATATAACTGGAACAAAGTATGGAAGGTTGTTCTAACTCCTACCCCCACGTCCTTTGTTGTGCAGTCGTATTACACCGGCTGTCCGCTAATTGTGGTTGGTGCAGTTATCTGTTACGCAGCTAACGACAACATTAAAATAACTGTCGACGGTTATCAAGATATGCAGATGAATAATAACCAGCAGGCTAACCCGTTCCTCCTGCTGTCTGTTGCTGGAAATTACTTTAATAAGGTTGGCAATCTTACTATCCAAGGCAATTTTGTAAACTGCGTCTGTATTGCTACGGTATGTAACGTAGATAACTTTATGAGTGACTATACAGGTCAGCGCATCTGTTCTAATGGCTACCAGATTATCGGGCCGGTGAAGCGCGCATACCTGAACAACCTGACTACGGAGCATTCTGAGGAAGTAGTATTCCTTGGCACAAGCGATCCCTCGGGTGTTGGAATTACGTTGCGGGATAAAGATAACACAATCAACTCTGGCGGTAATATTGGGTCGTTGATAGTGGATGGGTGGGATGCCTCACACCATTCAGCCCGCGCTATAGCCATCGGTGTGGACAGTGGATATACCATAGAACGAGTAATTATAAACAATGTTGATTATCATGCGGCAGCGTGTCCTCTAGTTACGATTGGCCAAGTTGCAGGAACTACAGGGAAAATGGGATTAGTATCATTTACTAATGTAAGATCAGAAGTTGCACTGAATTTCGCCTGCCTGCTATCTGTCTCCGCAGAAACGCTGGAGATAGATACTATCGAAGTTGATGGGTTAGTTGTACTGCCCGGAAATGCTACAGACACACAACGCGCTGCAAGTGACTTCCGGGCTGGGCAGGTTATGCAACTTGCTAACATAGCAACATCAGGCAAGGTCGATAAAATACGGCTCAATAACTGCGATGTTCCGCTATATGCTGCTGCTGCTACCTACTGCATTGGCTTTCAATTTGCTAACGGTAATTGGCTAATCAATACAGTAGAGTCGAATTCACTTGAGTTTGTTGAGACCGGAATAGGAACAGCACCCTCTATAGGTATCGCAAGTAACGCGCTAAATAACATCCATACTAATGGCAGACTGGACGCGAAGAACTCATTCGCTACATTCTCCTCGCAAGTGGTTGGGGGTGCTTACATACCTAACTGCAAGTTCAAAGGTATGAATATCGGTTCTGCGGCGGCTGCTCAGCCTAGCCTGCTCCAGCCTCTTACGTCTGCTAAAACATATAACGTATCAGTGGAAGATACGAATATGGCACAAACAGGCGCTGGTTACTGTGGCTTCCCTGTTTATGTCAATGGAGTCACTGCAATGGTGGTTAACCTGAATCTAACCGGCGTTGATATGGGACATACCCAGACAGGTGTTTCTAACGGTAATTTCTTTATTGGTGGTTATGCTGCTGCTCAAGGTCACACGTTTAACATTACCAGCGGTGGTCGCAATTACAATCCGCTCGCTAATGGATTCGATCAGCAGGCAGGTAATACTATTTATTTCGTCGGTAATTGCTCAGACTTAAAGATGAATGTTATTACCACTTATGTGGCTAAGGTTGACGGTGCGAGTGTTTATAACACCAACGCAGCACTTGGTACATTAGGTCATGCCGGAGTTGTGACCTGTGACTACGACTCAGTGACTGCTGGACTATTGTGGAAACGCGTAACTGGCGTGACTGCTGGAGTACCCGCAGTCGGAACTTACTAACCATGCACAACTCCGACAAAGCCGGAACTAAGGAGATAATATGAGTTCAGTATTTGATAATACTAGCAAGGTGCCAGCAGTACAGCAGTTCTTTGAGCAGTTTGCTATTGACCTCAATGCAACTACTGGACTCAATATCTCCATTTACGGAGGTAACTGCATCATTGCATCAGTACTAACTGTGCTGCCGGAAACTGCACTAGTACTCACTGATAACGCAACTCAGTACATTGTGATTAATCCAGTTACTGGCGCTCTGCTCGTTGTCACTTCAGTAGTGAGTCCTAAGGTTCCCCTGTATGCATTAACTACTGCTAATGGTCAAATAACTGGATGCCAAGACCTACGGCTTTACTTCTTTCCTGCTGCTGCAATTGCTGGTGCTACTACTGTCGCGCTTGCAACAGCAACTGGAGTGGTTAATGTAGGGGCTGCTCCTGCCCCTACAGCTGGTCAAGTACTCACGGCTACTGATGGAACAGATGCAACTTGGCAGACAATGGATACTGCTGCAATGGCGTTGCATACCAATGGTGTTGGAGTTGTTGCAGTTAATGCTGCTACACCTCCTAGTGCAGGGCAAGTGCTGATGGCAACAAGTCCTACAAATGCTGCTTGGAGTTCTCCAGTAAGTAATAACTCCGGCGCTTTCTTCCGTAACCAATTCTTTCCTACATTTTAAGGAGTTATCATGCCCGCAAATACAAGTCCTATTTCCCCTGCAGTTATCGCTCCAGCACCATGGAATGGTATTACGTTAGTTAATGCGAATACTACTCTTGATGGTACAGGAACTATTGGGTCTACCATTGGCCTAGTGTGTACTGCTGGTGCTAATGGTCGCAGGCTTAACCGCCTACGTATCAACTACACTGGTACTTGTGTAGCTACTGTGATGCGCTTCTTTCGCAACAATGGCCTCACCAATGCGACTCCTGCTAACAACTGCCTTATTGGCGAGGTCACTGTTCCGGCAAACACACTTTCGCAAGTGGCGGCAGCCCCTTATCTTGACTACGCGATTAATACAGTGTTGGCAGCTAACGAAATTTTGTATTACACCATTGGTACAGCAGTAGCAGCTGGCCATAAAGTTTGCTGTATGGATGCAGCTGACTACTAAAATCTAGAGGCCCAAAAATGGACTTTAATACTAATAGTGTTCCTGGACTTGCTGGCCTTGGCATGGACAGGCCAGGAACTAACTTGATTAAAAGAACTGTTTATTCAGTTGGAGGTACATTCACTTGGTATAAGGACTCAAGAACTACTGCTGTTAACGTAATAGTTAAAGGTGGCGGAGGTGCTGGTGGTGCCGGAGGTAGTACCATAGGTGGTGCCGGAGGTGGTGGGGGTGGTGGAGGAGGTGAAGGCGGTTATGCCGTGGCCCTAATAGACGCTACTTCCTTTAATCAACAAACTATTACACTTGCTTCCGGGGGAACATCTAGTTTCGGGGCATTAGTTTCTGCTACTGCTGGGGCTACGGGTACTGCGGGTAATCCGGGTGCTATAGCAGGTTTGGGGGGTGTTGGTGGAGCTGGGGGTGGTGGATCTGGTGGTGACATAAACATCAGTGGAAATAGAGGTGGACCTGGTGGAAATGGTACTTACGCGGACGGGACTATAATACCCAGTTCCGCTGGAGGTAACGGAGGTGGTCTCAATGGGGCTACTGGTTCTACTGCTGGCGCTGGCGCTGCCGCTGCTGCGGGACAGTCCGGTTCAGGTGGTGGTGGAGGTGGGGGAGCTAGTAACATTGCTGCCGCCTCTGCTGCAGGCGGTGCATCAGTAGGCTATATAATCGTAGAGGAGTACGCATAATGAATAACTATTGCCGTATTGATGCAGGAATAGTAGCTGAGATAGGCCAGTTTGCTGACAATCCTACTGGCGTGCTTTTCCACCCAGACTTAATCTGGGTACTTGATACCACTGGATTAGCGCAAGTAGGATGGAGTTATGTTAATGGGGTATTCACTGCTCCAGTAGTTCCACCAGTTCCTACACCTTTGCCGCCGCCGATTCCTTCTCTCAGTCCCCGCCAAATTCGCCTAATACTTAATCAGGCCGGACTGCGGGCAAGTGTGGAAGCAGCAGTTGCTGCTGGTACACAGGATACAAAAGACCAGTGGCAGTACTCCTCTGTATTTCTGCGTAATGACCCATTGCTGGTAACAATGGCTACTGCTCTCGGACTTACTGCTGTAGCAGTTGATACACTGTTTATAAACGGCGCCAAACTGTAAGGGGAAGTAGAATGTTAGATGAATCACAGATGGACACATTTGCAGAAGTTCTTGCGGAGAAACTTCGTACTACCGTGAGAGAGAGTGACGTTACTACACATGCGGAGGAACATGAATACCTCAGGATGCTCATCCAAGAAGCAGCAGACAAGAAGGCTCGCAGAGATCGTATTAAGGAACGCATTGCTGGTTCTATCATCCTCTCTGGGGGTATTACTTTACTGGGTTTTATCGGAGCAGGTGCATTAGAGTGGCTTCGTGACCATCTTAAATAAGGAGATACTTATGCGTAAAGATATAGCTGTTCAGCTGTTCGCAATACTGGCAGTACTGGTCGGCTTGCTAGTTTCTTATCATCCTCCCCCTGTCAACGCTACGGAAATTTGGGCACTTGTTTCATTCTTCTTAGGTGTCGCAATACGGGAACTCTTTGGTATCACACCAACTCCTCCCGCAGTAACACCTTCTCCAGCGCCGGAAACTGAAGTGGGGAAGTAGCAATCGCAGTATCCATCTTAACAACTCAATCGAAAGGAAATACCATGAACTTATTTGAAACTATCTGGGCTGACTTGAATAAATTGTTTGCATTTGCTCCGCTGGTCGCTGCAATTGACCCGAATGCTGCTGGCGGTATTGCGACGGCTGAATTAGCTGTTGCTGCCCTACAGCCGACTATCTCTGTACTTTCGCAAAATGCCAACGGTACACTGAGCCATGACCAACTGGTACAGCAAACTACCAATGCAGTTGCGCAAAGTTCCGCTTCGCTGACAAAGCTCGGCATGGTTAGCGCCACTACTGACCAGCATATCCAAGCAGCAGTTCCGCTGATTAACGCGGCAGTTGCAATCTCTGGACTTGCCCTGCCAACAGTAACCGCAGCGCCGGTACTCAAACCACTGTAATAGCTCCGAATGAAGGCCCTTAGTAATAGGGGTCTTTGTTAGTGGTTATAAATAGGAGATAACATGGCTGTCTACACAACCGGTATGATGCTTAAGGATGCAGCCTTCCCACTTATGAGTAAACTGAGTGGCAGACCTGTCATTATTAAGAATCTTGATGTCGATAGTATTGATGCGAAAGCCCCTGTAGCAGCTAAGACGGATTACTTTGAGACAGTTAATAAGCCAGTCGCTCTGTACTGTGAGAATGTTCTCCCGAAAAATGGAGGTTATCAGAGCGTCGGTTATGTCACGCTGATGAACTCCATCCTGCCTGTTAAGACAGCGCAGCGCGTTTACTCTACACAAGTGCACGACTTTGCTACTGGACTCAATAGTCAAGATATTGTTATTACCTTTGGTACGGATATTACTGCGCATACATCGTACATTGAGTACATGATGAACGGCCTTCATGCTATCCTTGCGCTACCAGTAGGTTATGCTAACCCAACGTATATCTCTCTCATTGAACTTGATGGCGGAGCTTACTTTCTATTTAGTGATGGCGCTACTACACAGCTTTATGACTTTGCTACTACAGCAGGGATACCGTCCTGGAATTTGATTACACCTACTGGCATCAGTACCTTTGATTTCAACCAGTGCTTCTATGGTTGCTCCGCTGGTAACTATATTATTCTTGCTAAGCCTGATGGTACAGTGTTCTGGAATAACCCGAATATCAATACAGACTTTGCCCCTAGTTTAACTACTGGCGCTGGTACTGTAGTACCAGCGACAATGAATGGGCAGATAACAGGATTGCAATCTTGGGTAGATGGGTATGTTATTCATACTACTAAAGGCACTCTGCTTGCTCGCTATAGCCAGAATGCACAATCGCCTTGGCAGTTCAGCGCGATATACGGCAGTGTTCCAGTGGTTAGAAGTAGGATAACCAACAAGCTAGCAGTCACTGTAGCGCGTGATGAGATAACACATTACGCGTATACTACTTCTGGTATCATGTCCTTTAACATGGTGCAAGGTTACACTGGATTGTATCCCGAAGTTAGTGACTTCTTCGCAGGGGAAATCTATGAGATGCTAGTTAATGGCTCTCCAGTAGTGACCTCTCCATCCCCTACTGATACAGTTGAGCAAGTTGATGTTATGGTTACCCGCATCGGGTCTCGTTATATTGTATTCAGTTATGGCAGAAATGCTTCGGTTAATCCGCACTTCCAGTTTGCTCTAATATATGACTCGCATTTGAATCGGTGGGGCAAGCTTCGTATTGATCACATTGAACCAGTCTACTTGCCATCTACACTTTCGGGTGTGGAAGTATTGATGAACATTGGCTTCCTTGATACCAACGCTAACATTCAGATGGCGTATACGAACGCGGAGTATAATGGAACTCCATTCACGCATAATGGTGTGGTAATTTTCGGAGGCCTATCACTAGTACGTGGTAACATCATTGGCATGAATATGATTGAAGCAAACATCGGGATAGATAATCCAGCCTGTTCTCTTGCTGCAGCAATTTCGCCCGATAATCAGAACTACAGTTCCTTCACTCCACTCACTCCTATTGCCTTGGGTAACGGAGTGGGTAAGTGGGGATGCAAGAATGCGGCTACTTATCATGCATTTTCCCTCACTGGCAGATTCAATATCACATCCCTTCAGTTTAAATACTTCAAAGCGGGGAACAGATGAGTATCAATAGCGGGCTTAATTTTGCGTTACCTAGCCTCCCTCCTGGTACTGATCCTAACGTAGCTTTATTATTGCAGCCAGTGTATCAGGCAGTCTATAGTTTATTTACTCAGGTCAGTGCACAGCTAGGACAGACGATTAATGATCCTAGTTTATGGAGCACAATCACTCCTGATAAGAGTCTTCAAATTAATGGGCAGAGAAAGCTCTATCTTCTTAACTCAAGCGGAGCAACTATTGTTGCTGGTAAACTTATTTACATAACCAGTGGCGGAAGTATTGCACTCAGTGGAACTACCAGTGCAACTTCTCCTATTGGCTTTATCACTAAGGATTGTTTAAATGGAGCCACAGGCGAACTTATTGTTGGAGAAGGACTCCTTAGCGGTACTGGACTGGTTCCTGGAACTAAGTACCAAGCTGGGGCAAGTGGGGGGTTGGCTGCTTTTAGCACTGGCCCTGCTATAGCAATTGCGCTTACTACTACCTTTATTTACATTCGCATACCAATTTACTGATAGGAGCTAGCATGGAACTCTTTCTTTCAAGGACACGCTATCGTAATACCTGCGTCATCACTCCTCTCTTCATTGATAACAATGTAGTTAAGGAGTGCTACATACTGGAGAATCTTCCCCGCGAAATTCCCGGAATTGCTCCCCATGTTTGGAAGCGTCCTGATGGTAGAAATGCAGTTCCAGTTGGAAGGTATGCAATTGGTTGGACTTACTCCCCGCATTTTCAACACTATACTCCTGAACTTATGAACGTACCTGGATTCACAGGTGTTCGCATTCATGGAGGTAACACAGATTTAGACAGTGATGGCTGCTTGATTACTGGCAGCTACATTGGAATGGACAATGAAGGTGTCATTCTTAGTGATGATGCGCGTGATAAACTGTACGCAAAGATTCGGCAGGCTATTATTAATCATGAACCTGTTTGGATTACAATCTCGTAAGGAGAAATAACATGGCTGATGCAGCTGTAGCAACTGATCCAAATGTGCCGCTTAATCCTGATGTAGCAACTGGGTTAAGTAACTTCCTGAAGGCTATTGGCAATCCCCCAACTACCACCACTACTACTGGTGACACGGGGCCTCTGCAACAACTCATTGCGCAACTGCAAGGACTTGGAACTCCGCAGGGAGCAACTGCGCAGATTCAGCAAATCTTCAAAGTTGGTAATGACCAATACATGCCAGGTATTAACAACACAGTGAATGCTAGTGGTTACAGGGCAGGTACTTCCTCAGTGCAAGCGCTGCAAGTTAATGATCTTAATTCGCGGCTGGCTGGGCAAGCATCAGTTATGCTGAGTCAGAATGCGCAGGCTGCCGCTACTGCTGCTGCAAACTTAGCTCAAGCGAATAAGCAGCAAGTTAGTACGCAAGGAGCTAGTACAGCGCTTGGTTCACTTGCCCTTAACATCGGTTCAACTGTGCTAGCGAAGAAAGCAACTAATTCTATCAGCACTCAGCTTGACAAACTTTTCAGTCCTAGTACTCCTGCAGGTACTATGTCGACTACTGACTTCGCAAGTGCTGGTAGCTTAGGCTCTGGAGGTTCTGCAGGAAGTGCATCGTTGTTTGGTACAACGGACACAGCACTTAGTTCAACAGGTTATAGTGCAGCTTCTGGCTCTGTGATGAGTGACTCAGCAATGCTTAGTGGAGGTAGTGCAATGCCTATGGCAAGCGATGCTGTTACTTCCGCATTTTCGGGAGGTACAACTGCAGCAGCTACAGCAGATACAACAGCAGCGGTAGCAGATACCAGTGCAGCAAGTGTTGGTACTGATGCTGCAGCAGGTTCAACACTGGGCGCAATTGGTTACGGAGCAGCTGGAGCTGGAGCTGGAGCACTGATTGGTAATTGGATTGCCCGCCAAGTTGGGGGTGATAGTACAACAGGCGGAATTCTTGGCGCTATCGGCGGTGGTGCTGCTGGCGCATTAGCAGCATTATTTTAAGGATAAATCATGGCAGATACTATTGGCATTGCTAACCCTTCCGCATCAGATTCAGTACTCAGTGGCATATTGCCAGTGGGACTTCCATCTGCTGTGCAAGCTAATAATAACCTTGCTGCTATAGCGCAAAAGTATGCTGCTACTCAGCAAGCCCAAACGGCTGCGTATAGCGCACAGGCTAAGACAGCCCTTGCTAATGAAACTGATCTCGCGAATAAGAACAACGCTGCTCGCGGTGCAGCGGATGCTGCTGGCCAACGCGATGCCCAAGATGTGGCGGATGGTACTGCCAGTATTATCAGCCAGCTTCATGCTGACCCTACTGACCCTAATTCTACAATGGCTGCCAGCAATGCTGCAATCGAGCATCTTAACCGCCGAATTCTCGGGCAGTATCAAGCCATTGATCAGGTACAAAGTGATGGTTCAGTTGGGGGTATACTGAGAGAAGCTCTCATTGCTCCTGGACTTCAGCATGGTATGCAACAGCTTACTGCTACCCGCGATAACTTCATCAATATGAATGATGAGTTGCTGAAGCAAGTCGCGTTGCAGAAGGGGCAAGTCAGTGACACTGTTACCGCAATGGATGTGGCAGGTACGAATGCTCGCGCTACTTTCGCATCAACTGCGGCGGCACTTAAGGTGCAACAGGAACAACTCAGTACACTGGGACAGATTCAAACCATTACTGACCAAGGTAACATGGTGGCTATGAATGCTACTAGCGTTGCTGCTAGAGCACGGCAAGAAGCTATTATGTTGCCGTTGGAAGCTGCCATTAAGTCAGGGCAAGCTTACGAGATGACTAATAACATCATCGAAGAAGCTCACCTTGCTAGTGCTGTTGGTATGAACCCAGTAGCAATACGCCAGAACAAAGCAATGTGGCAGAGCAATCCACAGGTATGGAATGCGATGGTATTCTTCAGCAACAGTGGTGGTAATCTCAGTTTCCCAACTGATGCAGGGATTCTGAAGTCAGTAGTTAATCCTGCTGGTATGCTGAATGCTGATGGTACCCCAAAACCTTCCCTTAAGTTTCTTCAGGAAACTGACCAGATACAACCAGTCATTGATAAGACGATGGAAGGTTATAGAACTTGGCTTGCTACTCGCTATCTTGGAGACCTTGCTAAGCAAGATGCTGTCTTCAAGAGCGGTGCTATGAACCGCGAAGATTACAATCACTTCCTTGCTGATAACGCAATGGCAGGAGTGCAGGTGATGGCTAATGCTAATATCAATCCCGCAATTGTTCTCTCTAAGATTGCGCAAGTTGACCCTTCAGTTATTGGGCAGATTCCTAAAGTAGTGGAGCAGATTCAGAACCATAAGGACAATGGCACGAAGTGGGAACTGAGGGATATGTATGACACGATACTGGATGGAAGCCATGATGCGGATATTAATGATGTGGCTAAGCAACTCACTATCTATTCGCAGCACTATCTCGCAACAGAGCGGTCAAGGCAGATATACTCACAGGTCGGCGTACCTGCTCCTAGTGCCTTACGCTTGGATGGTGAACAGATGGGATTCATGAATCAGGTAACTAGCTTTGCTACCAGTGCCTTTGGCGGGCAGCCTAGTACAAGCAAGACAAGCTATGACCCAACTAACCCAGCTGATATGCTGGCATATGCACGGGCTCGTATGGGACTTCAGAAGTATAAAGCCTACGTAGCAGCGCAATCAGCGCTTCTTTCACAGGCCGCGAATTCTGGTCAAATAGCAGGAGGTATGTAATGGCTAATACTAATGCCCCAGTTTTCGGGCTGGCAAATGATTACACAGTGCAGGCAGCACAGGACAACGGACTGGCTAGCAATGCAGTTAACTTTGTTGAAGCTACTGCTGGTGCAACTGTCGGTGATCTCTACAATTCAACTGGTGCAATAGTTAAGTTCTTTGGAGGGGATGGCTGGCAGACTGATACGCATGAACTAATTGACTCCTATGACTCAGGAGCTGGGCAGTTCTATGCATCGCATAAGGGGCTTACTGATGGAGCAGCCCTCTTGCTTGGTAGTACAGTTGGTGGAGAACTAATTGGCATTAAGGCACTTCGCGCAGCTCAGTCTGGTATGAGCGGCTCTCGCATACTCGGTGGGCTTGGCTTGGATATTGTTAATCCAGCACAACTTAACTTAGCCCGTGAAGCAGCCCAGAAACTGGCTGTCCAAAACGGGGCAGTCTGGAACGCATTCAATGCTAGCGTTGGTAAGGCACTGGCCCTTGGTGCTGCTAGTAACATCCTCGATACTGCTGCCTTCATCACGGCGGGAACTCTAGTTACCAACGCTTCTCCACTCTATGATGGTATGAGCGCGTTGGACTTAGTTAAGAATGGCGTTGAGGACTCTCTTATCTTCGGAGGAGCTGGGGCAGTATTCAGCGGAGTTAAGACATTCTATGGTATGAGGACTGCTACTCATGCAGCGGACTTAGCAACACTGGCGCAAAGACAAGGTGGAGTTGATCAGTCGCTATCTTATCCAATGCAAGTTGCTGTGCATGTACAAAACCTTGCTGATCAGATGGCTGCTGGTAAAGGAACTATTCCCGCAGATTCGCTGGCACTAGCGAAGAACGTAATTGGAGCTACTGCGAAGAACATAGTTAGCGAAGGAGATGATGCGCTTGGTAAGGTGGTGCATGACTTTGCTGTTCGCTTCGCAGATGTTCCGGCAAATGGGCAGCCGATGGCAACGGAAGCTGCTAACTTCTTTGCTAAAATGCAGGAGAGTAATGGCATCACGCGTGTCATTCACAATGAAGATGCTATGGGGCAGATGCTTCCCAAAAATGGGGTAGTTGTTGACAGCACGAATGGCGCAGTTTACAATAAGATCGCTGATGCTCCTTATCATCTGGGCGATGTAGATTCCAATGTTCGCTTTGTGCGAGGCGCTGGTGATACCATTGAGATACGCGGAGTAGCGGGTACTGCAACGAAAACTATCAAGGCCAGTGCAGATATCGGCAATGCCCAAGAAATGGCGGCTAGTTATCTCCATGCCAGTATGATTAAGAATGTGCCTGCGGAAGTAGAAGTCAGCTTGCACAATCTTCCAATAGCTGAACGTGCCTATGAAGAAGCAAATGCGCTGAAGGCCGCTGGTAAGGAACATGCGATTGAGTTCACTGATGCGGAAGGTAATCATCTGGAATCTCTGGAGGATATTCACGCTGCAATTAAGCAAGCGAAGATTGATGCTATTAAAACACTCGTGCGCGCGGGAGAGGAATCTCCGGAGAACATAGCAGCACGAGTTAATGTTCCAGAAGCTTTCCTTGCTAACCATGAAGGCCCTATGCAACTGCACAGTGTGAGTGGGAAAGTTAGTGGGATGCCCGCTATACAGCAGTTCATTACCAGTCCCCGGAATTTCATAGCTAAGTATGATCTCGGTACTAAGATGAATGCAGCGGGCAGAGAAGTCAAGGAACAGTTCTCCCGTGTAACTACTGCTCCTGACAACGCATTTAACTTAGCGCTGCAAGGAAGAACTGCCCCTCAACGCTTGGTTACTTCTCCAGTGGATGGGGCGAATACTATGGAGTATGAGCAGCAAGCCCGCGCTTACATTACTAATGTCCTCAATGCTGCTGAGCAAAGTCGCACACTTGCCAGTGAAAAGATTCTTCCTTCCCTTAGTGAGACTGCTCCTAAGGACAGTGAAGTGCAGCAGTTCCTTGACCAAGCTACTAGAACAATTGGTGTGCAGGGATTCGCGAAGAGCGCTGATAACAATATGGGTACGCTCGGTAGTATGCTGCAGAAAATCGGGAGTATCACCAAGCGTAGCAGCGATGAAGTTATTGCCAAGGTTAAAGCAGGTATGACTGCCAGTGCTAATGCTATGGTTAAAGACACTGAGCTTGGCAGAGAATGGGTTATCACACAAACTAAGTTCCGCAGCACTCCTGCTAACTATGTGATTGACCCCGCATATGTACGAGGTAGTGGTGAGCCTGCACAATTTGTGCGCCAAGACCTTGCTATTAATAAGATTCATTCAGATAGGTTAGCAGCAGATTCTAATTACAAGTTTACTCCGGAACCTGCTATGGAAGGTGATGAGGTTATCAACGTCAGCAATAAACTGATGGATGAAGTAGCTATCCCTCACACTGATCAGAATAACCTTCGTCTTGATAACAGGGTTACAATTGACAATCAGATGATGCCCGGAAGTTCGGGGAATAAGTCACGGAGTTTCGGGCTATCTCCTATGTATCATATCCCTATTGATACCAGCAAGTTCCAGCACTTCCTCATTGTACGTGATGCTAGCAAGCTTGTTGGTAATGGTTCCGGCGTTGGAATGATTGTAGCTAAGGATGCTGCTGCTCTTGCTGCTAAGAAGGCTGCCATTGAGAGCGAGTTTCCTTCTCGCTTTGAATACGTCAGTAAGGATAACACAGCAGCTTATCATAAGAGCCTAGGTGATTACCAGTATGAGCGTGGGATGAATGAGAACTTCGTTGATAGCGCACTGCGGCGTTCCGGCAAACTCGCTGACTTAACTCCTGATCTTAGTGATAAAGCAGTAACGGATGCAGCCAATGAGTTCATGGCATTCCATCAACGCTCAGCGGTACGCGAGGTACGCGACACTGTGGGTATGCGATACAGTGATAGCTTCTCCAAACTCAATTACCTTGGTAAGCAGTTCGATGATTTGGCAATGAGTAAGTTTACACCAGCTAAAGCTGCTGCTGAGGAAGCTCGCGGTATCCGTAATCCCTATAAGGATGCTGTCAACATGGCAATGGATATTGGTAGTGCAAGAGAGTTCCCTCTCTGGACTACTATGAATGGTTTCGTTGAACGCATGGGTGATGGCGTATTCAATGGAGCAGCTAATGCTTGGGATGCTATTAAAACTTCCCCGCTTACTGATGAGAAACTGATGGACCAAGTTAACAAGTGTAACCAGCTAGCTAAGACTGCAGGATTGGAGCCGCTTTATACTAACATGTCAGTTGCCCAATTTGGCAAGGACTTACCACAGCGTCCAGTACTCCGGAACTTTATCTCCAAAGCTCAAGCAGCACTTAATGGAATGATGCTGGGACTTGACCCTATGCAAGCTATTAACAACTCGCTTGGTCAAGTTATGTTTGCCTCGGAATTCCAGTCTCTCATTAAGAGGATTGATACTAGCGCTGATGGCGCGGGGCAACTCGCTGGCATTACAAAGGTGCAAGTTCCGGGGCAACCGTTTCAAATCAATAGTGCGATCAAGCTCCATGCTCAAGCAACTAAGCGCTTCTTTAATGGGGGACAAGTTTGGGATGATGCTACGCAGGGATGGAAGACTGTTAGTAGGGATGATCTGATTAAAGAGTACACTGACCACGGCCTTCTCACTAGTATCTCGCAACAGTATCACCAGATGATTGATGACCTTACCCTCAGTGCTAAGACTCTCAGTGATGCTGACCTTAATGCGAAGTGGGACGCCTTCATCACTAAGGCAAGGAATGTAACTGGTAATTCACTGGCGGAAAGTTACACTCGTTTCGTAGCAGCGGATGCAGCGAGACAACTTACCGATGTTGCGCAGTCAGTAGGTCAGATTGACAGCAAGGCAATAGCTAGTACGTACTGGAACACAGCAGTGAATCGTATTCACGGAGTTAACATCGCAAGCCAACGCGCTGTTGTTTTCCAAGGAGTAATCGGGCAATCAATTGGTATGTTCATGACTTACCAGCATAACCTTGTGCAGCAACTATTTCGCTATGCTGCTGAAGGTGATTCACCTGCGATGAAGGCATTAGCAGTTTCTCAACTTGGCCTCTATGGTGTGCAAGGACTTCCTGCTTTCAATGCTATCAGCACGCATATCATCGGGCTTGCTCCTGGGAATACTAAGCACACTGATGCGTACACTTGGACTGCCCAAAATACTGGGCAAGCTGCTGAATGGATTCTCTATGGAGGTGCTAGCAACATGCTGGGTCTTGTGAATCCTGCCCTTAAAACTAACATCTATTCTCGCGGAGACATCAACCCAAGGCAGCTCACAGTGTTTCCTACACGGCTTCAGGACACTGTTGCTTATGGGGCAACCACGGGAGTTATCAAAGATGCTGCGGATGCGCTAACTAACCTTGCAAATGGCGCTCCAATAGGACAGGTGCTTGCGCACGCTCTTGAACATAATAGTATTAATCGCCCGCTTAGTGGGCTTGGTGCTGTGCTGGGTGGTTCTCAGACAACTCAGACAGGGGAAATGATAGGGCAGGTGCAAGGGGGAACGCCTGCCATGTTAGGAGGTAATAGCAATGATCATACTTTCTGGGACCGTTTTAACCTTAGTAATTTTATGCGTATTGCCGGAGCTAAGCCTCTTGATGATGCAGCTGCTAGCGACGCTATGTATCGCATCACAGCGTATCAAGCGGCTGATAATGATGCGAAGAAGTCTCTTGCTGAGAGTATGCGTCTTGCTAGTACTAATGGTAATGTTCCTTCTCCTGAGCAAATGCAAGACTTCATGACTAAGTACGCGAAGATTGGCGGGAATATCGCTGGCTTCCGCGCATTTGCAGCCCAAACTTATAAGACCGCTAACAGCGATCAAGTGATGGCCTTAGCTATGAAGATGAGAAACCCGCAGTCGCAACAAGTAGCAAGCATTTTAGGAGCAACGAATGACCAAGCATGGATTAATGCCATGAATGGTGGAAGTTTTACTGACAAATAAAGGAGATTAAAATGATTAAAAAGATTTTTGTAGTATTAGTTATGCTGCTTGCTGTTGCTACGCTGGCATTCGCGGCACAAGTTATAATGGTGGATGGACTTGCAGTTACCGGGGCCACTAATATGGCAGCAGTTCTGAGAACTCCGAACCACCCGAATATTTCCGTGGTACTTTACACGACTGCAATCAGCGGTACTGGGGCTACAGCGACTCCTACAATTCAGGGACTTGATGTGGATGGTAATGCTTACACACTGTGTGCTGGACAGGTATTCTCCGCATCCAATGTGCAGCAAATTATAAGTGTTGGGCCATCGTTAGTAGCAGCTAGCAGCGCTGGCTATGTGCAATGCAACGCACCTGTACCTGACTTGTGGAGAGTTTCCCTTGCTGCTAGTGCTAATGCAAGTAATTTTCTAACGATGGGTATTAACTACAATACTGCTCAATGAGTTAACCGAAGTGCCTACAATAGATATCCTCAATCCAATTAAGTTGTCTGTCAGTTAGTTCCTCAGTGTGCCTGCCTTCATCTGTTCTATGCAATATAGATTGGATGAAGGTATCATCCTTAGTGGTGATATCTCTACTTCCTACCAGTCCCCCGATTAAACGAATCATGTTACCTGTGCTAACGTGCTTGCTCATGGCTTATCCTTTCTCGTAGGTTGGGCGAACAATCAGCGGCCTTACAGAACTATAGTGTGTCTGCCCGTCACTATGGTCAAACACTGTCCAGCAGTAAGGCTCCATCTCGCTCAGTTCCTTCAAAAGCTCATCCCTCCCAGCTTGCTTCGCTGCTGCTTCGCGCTTGGTGAGTTCTTCTGCACAGCAATACTCAAACATTTGCATAGCTTGCTCTGCATGAAACAGGTTTGTTCCTAGCGGTTCATGCTTCATCGGCCACTGTGTATTCTCGTTGTAATCCACCCTGAAGCTAATACCAGCATCAGGGTGGAAGTCATTTGGCAATTTCCAGCTAAGGAACTTATCCACCATTGCTTTGATCGAATCTTTCACAGTGCTTCTCCTCTGTATAGTGGGTAAATAATATCCGGCTGGGTTGTCTTTGTCTTGAATCCAGACAATTCACGAAACACTTCTGTTCTCATATCACGTATGTCGTTCACGCTGTATTCACCGGCATAGGCGTAAGGTGTGCGATCTGCCAGCTTCTTAGCTTCCCAAGCCGCTACTGTTTCGGCGGTGGCGGAGAGTGCTTTATCAAGTTTTCGGAAGTCGAAATCTTCTGAACCGTAGAAGTCAACAGCGTATTGCAGCGCCTCACTCTGCATAGCCAGAAGAGATTGGGCGGCATCAGCCTCTTTAATCTGAGCTGCTAGGCGGTCACGCTCGGCGGTGAGTGAGTCTACGTGCAACCCTTGCGTTCGATACTGCATACGATAAGTTGCTGATTCTTCTTTTGCTGCGAATATCTTATCCTTCGCCTCTTCCAGTTCCTTGCGGCAAGCGGAGAGTTGTGATCGAAGAATATCAAACGCTTCCTCTGAATATGCTGAACTAGATAAGTTTGCAATCTCTTCCTGCAGCTTCTGCACCTCAGCAACTACTGCATCATACTGCGCAATATCGTAGTCATTATTCATTTCACAATCCTCCTATCAAAGTTGCATCAAAGTATTCAAGACTACCTTCCTTCAAAACTTTCTTAACTGGTAGAAATCCTCCCCTCACACTTTGTATCTTACCTGCGCGGGAAAGTCCTGTCACTAACTCAATCATACTAGCTTGCTTGTCCATATCAATCTGACATTCCTTCCATAACTGCGCAACACTAACGATGCTATCACTTGTGTTAACCATCTCGATAATCTTATTGCTTACTTCACTGTTTTTACTTCTCCCGAATTCACCAAGAGCTGCTGGCATGTCGTGTTCCGTAGCAGTGAGGAGTGTATTTGCGGCGATAACGTCTTCAAGCCTAATATCCGTGCGTAGTTTATTAGCTGCGAATAGTAGACTAAGTTTAAGTAGGTGCGAGAATCTACGTCCACTGTAGTTTGAAAATCTGGTATCTTCAAGCGACTTCCAGTTTTTGTATAATTTATCAAGAGCTTCATATGCTGCGCCTCCTAGGTCAATGTTAAATTCCCCGCAAACTAGCAGCCTTACTTGCTGGAGATGGTGGGCCAAAGTGGCCACAACTTCTGCATCTGGTTGCTTTGGCAAGGTAGTCCTGATATTAGTTCTTTCGCCGTAGACGAGTATGAGTCTAGATGCGAAGCCCTGTCCAAGAATATCTGGAGGGAAAGCAGCAGCAAATCCGGTTGGCGTGTTACCAGCAATGATGTTGACACAGGGTTTGTTAATTGTGTACGACTTAGAATTCTTAACTCGCACAGGGTAATCTGGCGGCACGTCCCACAGTTCTCCAAGAAGGCTAATGAACTCGAAGTTACCTGTTCCGATATAGTTATTAAATTCGTCTGCTGCAATGAGAGTTTCGCACGGTTCATCATTAGTCCCCAAGTCTGCAAGGTCAGTATCAAAAAGGTTTTGTATAGCTACTTTGTTGCCATCACTCAGCGCTAGGGCCGGATTGTGCGACATACCAGTATCATCCACATGCCCGCTTAAGTCCAGAAGAAACTTCTCCTTACTGGTGCGCCCACGACTAATGGTAGTATAATCCGCTGCCTTAAGCAGTTTTGTACCCGCCTTAATAGCACTGGATTTTCGGGCAGCAGGACTACCTATCAGCATGATGAAGTGATTAGGGTAGATATTATCCATCCCGAATGGTAGGTAACTATTCCGGCCTACCATTGCTGCTACACAGGAAAGATAAGTCCACTGGTGATAGCGCTTCGGTGCCTCACTCTCAGCATTGTAGCTATTGATATACAACTCTAACATGCTAAGTTATCCCAACAAACCTATTATCACTCCTATAAGAAATGCCAGCGGTATCAGTGAGAGGATAATAGCTCTGCGTTTCCATGACCACATTGTGTCCATCAGGATAATGTCACCAATGTATTCTGTAATGCTGTCTAGGTAACGCATTTGATACCCCCTTATTAATTAAAAGACCGGTTCGTTTATCAATAACCAAATTGTATGGAGTGCAAGTAGCTTCTTCCACATCCGTCATAGTAGTGCAAGGCGCACCGATAGAAACTCCTTGCGGCTTTACCTCGTCATTAAGTGCCGCATCAAGCGGGCTGAGGTAGAGCGATAGCAGTATCAGTAGCAATGGCTTTGTAATCATTAGGTAACTTCCCCCAGTGAGTAAGTCCTGCTTTAACATCTGTAGGAATAAAGAGCGGGCGAGTAATGCCATCACTACCCTTCACTTGGATGGTGGTCTGCATCCTATTGTTGACAGCATCAACAACCCACGTGTGACCAACTTTGTATTGGAAGAATATGCTGTCATGTATCTGAGCCTTCAGCCTGATAACAGCGTAGCCGTACTCTTCCCAGTACTTATCGTTCGTATCAAGACTCCACTTCCATACTTCAACCAACTCCTTATTAACAATCTGTACGCTAAGGTTCTGAGGTACGTGTGCTACGTACGCGTTCAGTTCCGGCTTGGATTTCGCGGGGTTGCCAAAGCAATAGCGTGTCCAGCCAGTAGCGCTTACCAACTTATGGGAAGTTGCCACATCCAGTTTAATCTGGTTATACCATCGCGTTTTGACCATAGGGAAAGCCTTCTCATAGACTTTAAGTAGTGCTTCGCATACTGTGAGCAACGGAGTTCCGGCGCTAATACCGAGTAGTTTTCGCGCTCGTATAACATTAGCAACTCCCATTGTCTCCAATAGAACGTAAGCACCCATGTTGTAATTACTGCCATGATTGACCCGCTTACTGAGGTCTCTGATGGTAAATTCACTACTTCCAGAAGCCTTCGCTTCCTTTTCCAACCGCATGATTTCTTCATATGCTAGTCCGAAGAACATGCTGGCTTTAACGGCATGGCTATCTTTATCACCAGCGTAAATTCCGAGCAGTCCTTTGTCTCCCGATAGTACCGCGACACATCTATCCTCTGACTGAGACTTATCGCATTCTGCGAGTTCCCAACCTGCATCAGCCATGAACATAGCCTTAATAGCACGCGCGATATTCTGTATCTGATTGCCGCACCAAAACTGCGACTCGCCTGATGCAAGTCTGCTTGTATCTGTACCACCAGGATTAAGACTGTAAAGATATCTTCCATTTAATAACTCCGCATCTAGGTAAGAGGAGATAAGCTTCCTTGCTTTCCTGTAGTTAATGATTCTGTCAATGAACCATGAATTCAGCGGGTGCCGCTCCGCTGCCTTCTTCATATCTTTAACTCCGCTAGTCTTGAGGTCTTTGCATCCCAAGATGTGCAGTAGTTTCTTAACTTGTACTGGAGAGCTGGGATTAAAACTAGGCATTCCCAAGCTTGCTTGTATCTGTGCCAGCGACTCATCCAGTTTCTTACCTTCGCGCAGAGCTAAGTGGTTGCGAACTTGCGGGTCAACAGCAAGTCCTTCCATACTCATATGAAGGGATGGGAATACGAGCGGAAATTCTCTAAGATAGTTCTGTTTTGCCCACTGTGGCATTTCCCGCATGAGAGCAAGGAAGCAGTTCGCTGTTGCCCAAGTATCCTTAGCATTGTAAAAGCATCTACTAAACGAATCTCCATCACTCTCGTCTTTCCAGTATTGGAATTCTGGGAGCAGGAAGGAAGTAAGGAAGTCCAAACTCTTCGGCAGTTCTGCATACCAAGAGTGGAATAGATGCAATGTGTCCCACAAGTAATTAACAGGTGGGATTCCCCAGCGCAGGAAGTACGCATTATCGTAACCGCCATTTTGGAAAATCTTTGCAGCAGATAGCTCGTTGAACTTCTGCGCCATGTGTAAGTCATGAAGGTCTCTTACTTGGATACAAATGCTATGAGTACTACCATCAGCAAATATAGCACAGTAGCCTGCAATATCAATTGCAAGTCCGGACTTTCTAGTTTCGATATCAGCTGCGATGAAGAGAGCGGTGCCGAAGCGTGCAAAGAGTGAATCAAAGTTACTAGCATTGCATATCTCCCAAGTTAACTCAGTTTGTTTGATGAACTTATTAGGAGCAATTACCTTGTCCAAATAACGCTGCGCAAGGAAGCTACCATAGCGCACTGTTACGAAGTGTTCAAGAGGGTTTACAGCGAGCACCTTAACCTTGCCCGCGCAGATACGAAATACTGAGCCAGCGTAGTTATCCAAACTAGCCTTCTTCTTTTGTGATAACTTAAGCACTAGCTTAGGGTTCGTAGTTACGATAGCATCCAGCCCTTGCTTCACCGCGAAAGACTCCAGCTCACTGACAGTAGTTATCTGTCCAGAGTATACCTTCACATCATGCCCAGTTAAGAGCTTCTTGACGAAGGGTAGATAAGGAGTATCCTGCGGAGTGATAGCAAGAAGCAGTTTCATTTTTTACGTGTCACTGTGTTGTATATGTGAGCAATTACCCGAGATTGGAGGAGACTAACTCCACTGAGTTTGCGGCCATGAAACAGCCAGATGGTATAGACCTCTAGAAATGCTGGCTCGTGTTGCTTGAAGCTGTAACGTCCGCATAGTGCTACTAAGTACTGCATCTGCTCTACCATGTTGCTTTCCCCCTGCTGGTTAATAAAAGTTAATAAGGTTGGACACTATTGCTAATGCCCAACCTTGTAACTTTACAGTACTTCGACACCTACTACCGTGCCGTAAACGCGGGGCTTGCCATCGTCGTCCAGATTCTTCTTATCTTCGCGACGTTTGACAGTGCCTTTAACAACGAGGCCGTCCATTGCTGTGAGCAATTCACCGATTTTGGTGATACACAGAGCGGTGCCGAATGCTGCCAAGTCCTTCTTCAGCTTGCCAAGACCGTACTCGTTGTCGATATTGTAGTTAACAAAGAACTTGTCATCCACATTAGGCGGTGTTTCATCCGGGTCTGCCAGCTCACCAACTTCGACGACACTGTATTCAATCACAACTTGCGGATGCTCGCCGTCGTCCTTGGTCTTGGTAGCAACACATAGAGTATAGCGGCCAACTGGTGGAACCTTCAGCTCAGGTAAGTCAGCCAAGTCACTCAGTTCTGTGTCCAGCAGTACGTTCAAATCGTCCAGTGTTTTGATGCCCAAATTTGCTTCACTCATTTTAAATCTCCAAAGTTAATTAACTTACGTAGGTGCAATGCGCACAGGGATACTTCTATGGTTACAACTTAGGTTAAGAAAAGAATGGAAGCAAACTAGCTTCAGGTAAACTTTCAATATCAATGTTGCTCTTACTGCCAGTGATAACTTGCGGGCTGGCTCCAGTCTTGCTAGTAAACTTGTGCTTGCCATTAAGAAGTTCACAGTAGATAACTTCATCGAAGTACTTAGCGAAGGTGCGATTGTAATTCGTGGTGCCACCAATCGGAACCAGCTTAGTTATCTTATCCGACTTCTCCGTACCAACCATCTGCGCATGGCTGATGATAACAGCATTGAAGTTACCGCCTTGTAGCTGAGAGAACATCTTATCCAGCAGCCGCCCTTGCACTGCGTAGTCATCCCAGTCCGGCTTGTAATCAACTGGCTTGTTCCGGCAGATATGTGCCATCACACTAAGCGCCAACTGCGTACTGCTGTCGAGAACGAAGATGGTATCCCGAGGTTGTTCCCGTAGAAATATCTCGGAATATTTCGCTTCTGGTATCTTCGCGCAAAGCGGGCAGCTAACCTTCCCGTGCGTAGAACAGATGACACACTTGCCGCCATCAAATACTTTAAGACACGTTTCCGCTGCGATAGGGTTGGCTTTGGTGTCCGGTATTTGTACCAGATTGATGTTGCCGTGAAACTTCTTGGGAACATTCCGCACGATACTGGCTGCACCATTCTCAATGTCGAGCCAGTTAAGTTTGAACTTCTCAGCGAGTTTCGCAACGAGCGTTGTCTTGCCAGTAAATGGGTCGCCATATACTATCATCCTCTTAGTTTCTTCAAGTACGTAGTCATTGAGATTCATTTTGCTTTCTCCCTGCGAGCTATCTCGCTCATACAATTTCCTTCATCTCGTTAATATTGAAATAGAAAGTAACGCCTTTAACTTCTGCGCTACCATCTGCTATTGTGAGGTGCTTACTCAATTCCTCAACGTGGCTCTTCATATCACAGATTCCGAAGAACTCACACTGACGAAAGAAATTATAGCAGTTCTCACCATGAGTAGGGAAGTGTTTGTTCTCCCGATACATATCCAAGATACTGCAATCCATACGAAGCTGAAACAACCAGTTCGCACGCTGCTGCCTACTCTTAACAAAGGGAAGTCGCTCCCATTCCAACATGCTGGTCTTATAAACTAAGTACAGCACCTCGTAATTGCCAGCATCTGCGTTGAGAAGTCCTGCAAGTATATCAACTACGAGAGAGTAGCCAAGAGCTTGGTCACTGTTCTTAAACTGCGCATCATCTACGCTGTTGAACTTAGTAGTCTTGAGTTCCAGCACCATGAACTGCCTGCGTTCGGGATGCCAGAGAACAGCATCAATGTGGCCCATATAGTAATAGCCGTTACCTAGGTCTAATCTAAATGCCAGCTCAATAGCTGGCTTACCATCAGCAGTAGTTGCTATCTCCCAATCCTCCAGCAAATCTCCTATGTGCCCAGCGAACTGTAGTACCGCCATTGTCGCATGAAAGAAACTCTTCTTAGATTTCGGGAGCTCTAGCAGCAAGTCACCTTTCCATGCTAAGAAGCTCTCCCAAACTGCGCTGCGTATATCATGGCTAACTGCGAAGTTCTGCACTCCGCCACCAACAGCGTGACCATAAAGGAAGTCTACGTTATCTGTCTCATCGGAGGAGTTAGCAGCAGTTGCCTTCTCAAGTAGAAATCTGCGAGGGCAGCCATGTGCTGTCATGCGAGTGCTATAAGAAAGCACATTGATAGCAGAGACTTGCTGCCTGTAACTAACGCCATCAGGAGTTGTCTGGTGTACGTTAAGAGAGGCTGTTGATGATGTCAAGTCCTGCGATAGAAGTTCTGTTAACTGCGTAGCGGGAGAGTTCATTTATTCTCTTAGCCTTATGTTGATGGTAGCGCTGAACTTCTAGCGCAAAACAGTGGTTGAGGTACGACTCTGTTATATTAAGTTTCTTGTGCAAGGATGAGCGGAATAAGTAGCTAACTTCCCAGACCATCTCCTGCGCCCTTACTGGGCCTCTTGTTCTACTGAAGCAGCAGGAATCACTAGGTTCATTCCAAGGACTTCGTACAGTGGCGTAGGCAGTATTCGTTCCTAGTTGCTTACCACAGAGCAGGCAAATAACAGGGTTGCCATCATTGGCAATGGTAGGTTGTGCTTCAGTATCTTCGCGACTACATAGCGATTGTAATTCTTGCATCCTGTCATTACCCAGTACGCTATATCCCCGATTAAAGCTATGAGAATGCAGCTCAAGAATAAGATACCAATACAAGTAATAGCGAATCCGCGTTTCCAGTGAGGTGGCCACATTATATATCTTCCTCTGACATTGAAGCAAGTTTCTTACTGTTAGTTCTCTTCGCAGTTTTCTCTGTAGTTTCAGTAAGCAGTACTCCTGTCTGCACCATGAGAGCGTCGATAATGGTAGCACGCTGCTCATCGCTAAGGATGTGAGTAAGCTCAGGATAACGCAAGAGGTCACGATGGATGCGCTGGAGGTACGTTGGCATCCCCGGATTTTGCTCCAGTAGCATTGTCTCCAATTCCGCAATACTCATGCAGATTGCAGCAAACTCTGGCATTCTTTCTGCTTCTTGCTGAATGGTAGCGAGTTCGTTACTCATGCGATTAACTCCGGTAAGTTTTCGGGCGGCTCTTAAGCTTCTCAAGCCAGATATCACAGCAGGCTGACATTGTCATGCGAGCATCGCACACAGTATCAAGCGTCTCATTCATGCTGTAAATGAAGTAGTCGTGATTGTAAATCATCATACCTCCTACTACCTCCCACAAATCTGCGTGCTCATTATAGAGAACTTCACGCAGCTTGTTAAAGGAGGCCGGAAACATGCCACTACCAGCTTGCCGCAGGTCACAGCTAACTTTCGGTGTACCTGCTGCCATTGCTTCCAGTGTTGGTGCAGCTTCACTGTCGCAGTTAACACCAGTCCACATTGTGTCTCCGGGCAGTATCAGCTTCTTACTCATTGCTACCCCCTGCGGGGCCAGTTGCTGGAGTGCTTCCCAGAATCTGCTGCACCAGTTGATTCGCGGCACTATCAAGATTGCCCGCGTGTTGCTTGTTAAACTCATCCAAGCTCAGTGGTTCAACTCCCTGAATTTGCGAGTCAGTAACATGGCGCTGGTACGCATCATACATTGCTGCCTTGCCAGTAGTGCTATTCTTGCTGGCTGTGAATACTTCCTTGAGAAGGTTACGCACACTTTCTGCTAATGGTTGCTCTTTTGCTTTGTCTGCCATGACTATCTCCTAATTACAGTTCGTTCCAAGCCAAAGTAGAATCTACCCGTACTACGGTAGTATCTCCGTTCATTACGAAACAAGTGCCTTTCTGCAAGTTAACTACCAAGCAGTTGCCCTTGCTAATCATATCATTGATGATGGTGCTATTGCAGAGAAAGTTAACTGGTTTAACACGGGTAAGAATCAACGCACCATGCTTAGCTACTTCTCCGAACGGGAGTTCATTCACAGGACAGGAGACTTCAAACAGCGTAGTTTGTTTCTTCTGACATTTCATTTGAAATTCCTTTAGATAGTGTCAATCATATTGACGGGGAGTTTAAGGTAAATCATTCCGGCCATCTCATTGCCCGCTGCATCCATGTTCCTAAGCACCTCAAAGTCAGGGTAGAAGTTAGCAGTAGTGGCATGTTCGATGCCTTTGCGCTTGCGTATAGCTTTGATAACCCGCTCCTGATATTCTTCTGGTACCTGCAACTCAAGCCATAAACCACGGC
>QGNH01000566.1_pt1 | contig 44389 bp, 72 predicted proteins | sample 1735481 | NCBI WGS metagenome assembly QGNH01 (sample SAMN09239004, study PRJNA386568) | Viral metagenome, whole genome shotgun sequencing project. | reverse complement strand
GCTAATTTTTTGATAATGTCCCCTAGTTTAGACATGTCTTTACCACGTTTTCTAACGACTTCAGTTTCTTTATCAAATTTCGTTGTGGTAGAAACTTTTAGCATTATTTAAGACCCAGTTTATCAATCAAGTCGTCAGCATTTTTGTAATGGACTAAGTTTTTCCTTTCATCTGTCTCTTTAAAAACCTTAATAGTTTCTTCGTTTGGAACATTTTCGCTCAAAAGATTTTCTTTAAGACATCTGAGGATAAGGTCTTTCAGAGAAACGCCGGCAAGAGCGGCTATTGCTTTTAATTTCTTGTGGTCAATAGCAGGCAGCTCAAAAGTTAACCGAGTATGATCCTGATGATGTGTAGTCATATAACACCTCCTTTCCTATATATTAACATATTTATGTTTTTTAACAAAAGCACAAATACGCGGAAGTGAGGCTATTCCCTCGGTAAACCTAACTTATCCAACTAGATTTATCTTCTTACTGGCGTTGTTTGAACGAGAACTTTTGTCGTAGGCATTGACCATAGCAGCAGATGCGTGACCTGTAACCTTCATTATGTCGGTGTCTGAAAAGTCTTTTTGCTTCAAGTAGGTTACACAAGAAGCCCGGAGTACGTGAGGCGTAACTTTGAATGGTATCCCCGATTTTACTCCGGCTGCGGCAAAAGTATTTGCGACCTGAGCTGTTAATATCTTCTTTCCCGTGCGTGTGACAAAGACCAGTCCATTGCGTGATCCAATATATTTCACCAAGTCATCTATAATAGATTTGGGATATGTTATGACAGTTTCATCTTCAGTGCCCNNGATTGCTCGAAACTAATCTCGCATTTAGCTATGTCAATTCGATCAACGGTTAAAGTTAGTACCTCGTTAATACGTTTGGCACCTTGAAGTGTGAGTTTAGCAATTAAGCAATCGCGGAAATTGATTTTGTGTAGGTCGTTTAAGAATGATGTCCATTGTTCCCTAGACATAGCTTCCGTTTTTACATGCTTTCTAACCTTCTTGAAAGTTTTTGAAGTTCCTTCCCGACTAGGTGCCGCTCGTCTAAAATTACCGTCTAACTTTTCGTGTAAATGACGGGTAAAAGAAATGTATGCAGCACAGCGAGCTTGCTTAGTTGCTTCGCTTAAATAATTACTATTATACGTTTTCAGTTGCTTGATCTTCTTTAGGTTTTCCGTGTGATTTACCAATGCAAAAGCACGTAATGTTATATTTGGGTTAATCAATCCGATCGAAATTAACATGTTCATGCCTGCCCGGTAATTTTTAGCGGTGAGCTTATTCAACATTCCAGATAACCAATTTTCTAGAGCCTCGCCGATTGTTACAAAGTCCATGCGATCCCAGATAATTTGATCTCGAACCGCTAAAGCTTCTGTAAAACTAGCAATATTAGTTTTTGAAGGGTCGATTGTAGTCAAACTCATATCGAAACTTTCCTTTTAGGTATAAGTAGCATTATACCTAAATATATAGCATGATGAGCTTACAACAGTCAATACATTTGTAAACCCAACAAAAACTTTCCACACTTGCACAAATATGTATCTTTTTTATAAAGTGATGTTTTTTCAGATGTAAGACAATCTTACAAGGTAGCAAGGTGAAGATTTGCATAAATTGTAATTGTGAATACGAGAGAAAAACGAGGAAGGTAACGGATCTTTGTTTGAACTGCTACAACCGTATTAGACAAAAAAAGTGGTATCATAGCAGTAAAACAGAAAAAGAAAATCGCAAAACGAAGGCACGAAGAAAAGTACGCGAAAGATTAGGGGTTGATTTAAACACCCCACGACTAATTAAACCTAAGGGAGAGGGGTATATCACTAAAACCGGATATAAGCGCATCCATAAAAAACATGAAAATTCAAATTCGCAAAATAATGTTCTTGAACATGTCTATGTTATGGCTATGCACATTGGCCGACCGCTCAGAAAAGGTGAAACAGTCCATCATAAAAACGGAATTAGAGATGATAATAGGATCGAAAACCTAGAATTATGGTCTACTCAGCACCCGGCAGGGCAGCGGATTGAAGATAAAATAAAATGGGCAGTTGAATTCTTAGAATTTTATGGATACACAATAACGAAAAACGCCGTAGAAAAAGTCGTAAATATATGATAACGATAGTGATTAGCAGTTTTAAAGGTGGCACAACAAAAACTTCAACGGTTTTACATGTCGGTGCAGCTTTAGCGAAGTTCCATAAAAAACGCGTGCTCTTGATTGACTTCGATAGTCAGGCAAACTTGTCAACCGGGCTAGGGATCGGGTGCGACTGCCTTGATACAACCGTCCCAGTTCTTCAAGGGGAAAAAAGCATAAGTGAAGTTATCCAGAAAACCAGTATTCCTGGACTGCACTTAATTCCCGGCAATACTTATCTTGACGGTGTAGAGCGTACAAGTCCGATCATGTCGGATCCATATAATCACGAGCGCTTGAGAAAGTCCTTGAAAAACCTTGATTTCGACTATTGCATCATTGATGTACCGCCAAGTTTATCATGGCTTACTCAGTCAGCTTATTTTGCTTCCGACTTTTCATTGCTAGCGATAACACCCGAACCATACTCAGTACTTGCCCTACATCGCCTGGCTAAGTTTCATGCCATGATAAATGAACACCATCCGATCAAACTTGCTGGGATTTTGCTTTCTTTGTGGGATCCGCGCACAGCCACAAACCAGGTCTTTACCGAGGGAATCTCCGAATTATATCCCAACATGTTATTTGACACTCGTGTTCGCCGGGACATTTCTGTCTCACGAGCTATTCTTCAAGGTAAAAGCGTTTTTGATGCGTACCCAAAAAGCCGGGTAGTGGAAGATTACAAGAATCTCACAGTTGAGTTTCTGAATAAATGTTCTCAGTTAGAATCAACAAAATAACTAGTGATGTCATATGAGTAAGACTGTACAGGAAGCCCGTACCTTTTTTAAGAAATCTGTCCAACCAGAAAACGACTTTACGGAAGGGTTTGAATCTGTAAGTCCAATTCAAACCCCAACAATCGCAATTCCTATAACAATCGAGCTTACAGAAAAGGAAAAGCTAGTTATTCAGAAAATACTTGTTGATGATTACCAACCGGGTGTAATTCCAGAAAGCAGGGTTTCTCAGCATGTCGAACAACTCACAAACATTACCAAGCAGATCAAAAGTATATCCGCTCAAAGCGTACTATTGCATGGGGAACGCATAAAGCAAGCGCAAGAACTTCTAGCGGATTACCGAGAGGGTGCTTTCACTAAATGGTTGATGAGCACTTATGGCAATCGGCAAACTCCTTATAGCATGTTGCGCTACTATGAGTTTTATCAAAGCGCACCAAAAGAAGCCCGACCAATGATCGAATCGGCTCCTAAAAAGGCCGTATACCTACTAGCTTCCCGAGACGGAGATCAAGACAAAAAGTTTTCGCTGATCCAAGAGTATGGAACTTACTCACAATCTGATCTATTGCTTTTGATTCAATCAACATTCCCAACAATGGAAACAGATAAACGTAAGCCTTCAATGTCCTCCGCAATAGAGGCTATGGGCAAATTATGCTTCAAACTTGAAAGTCGCTCAAAAAACCTTTCCGATAGTGATCGCAAGGATATCGAAAAGCTTATCCAGAGGCTGCAAAAGCTTTGATCTATTTTACATTGCCCGAGGCTCATAAGACATGTTGGATGCCGTTTTAAACCAGATAAACAATACAGAGTTTTTCGTGTGGGATGCAGTTGTTGCCTGGCGTGATTATATTTATCAAGCGGACTTCTATAACAACACAAAATCTAACTACCTCTCAGGTATGCTTAAGCTAATTGAAACCGAGATAGTAAATGTATGCATCAAAATAAATGCAATTGATGAGCAATGGGTCAAGGATTCTAAACAGAAAATAGACGATAAACCCGAGTGGTCAGCAGCCACGAAAATAATTCGTAAAAGCTGCCTAAACTCATTCTACAAATTCATAAAAAATGACTTCGACCAATCAGTGAAACCATATCGGCGTCACCCAAAACCTGTCGAAATCAAACATGTCCTCTCAAATGTGCCGGACAAGGCTTTGACTATAAATATTTCACCATCAATATTGTGCAATGCCTTAAGCAAAATTAATGAACGAGATGCATACATAATTTGGCTAATGATGTGGACAGGGCAAACGCTGGATGCCGTTTTAGATCTGCGTAAAGAGAACCTAAGAACTTATGTGGACAAAGAAAACCCGGGATGCTCATATATTGACTTTGCCGAAAACGGAGAGAATGTCCCTCATCATATTGTAGAGGCAATAAATGTAGTCTGCAAAGATTCAGTTGTCTACTTATTTGAAACATCTAGAGGTAAACGTGTCACTCGAATTCAAGTGATGAGAAATTTAAAACAAGCCGGCTATAACATAGGCCTAGACTTTGATCTTACACCAAAAGTGTTGCATGGATATGTTTGCGCTTACATGGTCGAAGATAAAAGATCGGAGCTTGAAAAAGGTTTGGGCATTTCAATCGATTAAATAATTCTGCAAAGATTTCTTGATTACTCTTGATAATTATTTCCATAAAGTCTTATTAATAATGATTTAAAATTGATCCCTGAAAAGGGGTAAAACGCGAACACCCGAAAAGCCTTGCCGGGCCTCGGGTGTATGGTGGACTATAGTAAATTAATAGAACTATACCATTTCCCCCATATTTGGAGAAGGCATTTGTGATTTTTGTTGAGTTTGTTCATCCGTTTGAGGTCGAGTTGCCTGTCCTAAAATCTCCTGAACAAACTTGTTTGATTGTGTTCTTCTTTCAACATCTTGCTTTTCCAATTCAGTAGCCTGCATGATCTTTTGATTCTCAATATCTAATTGCAATTGTTGATGCTCCGTCTCTATTTCCCCAAAACGTTGCATATTTTCTAGCATAGAAGTAAGTGCTGCTTGCTTATCTTTTAGCGACATTGCGCGATTTTTTTCGATAGCCGATAATCTTTCTTCATATAAACCAAGATTGCTCTCACTACGACTGTGGTCTTCTCTTGCTCTAGCTAGATTTGCAGTGGCTTTTGAATAAAGTTCTTTTAACTTAGCATCTTCAAACGCATGTGCAAGCGCAGTTTCTTCTTGTTGCATTTGTTGCGCTTGTTGCTCTTGATTCTTCAAGAATTCTACAATCTCAGTTTTGCCCTGAAGATTCATATCTTTAATAATCATAGAAGCAGGTATCACTTCCCTCCCAAATTCTCGATTTATCTCTAGCATTTGCTGAGCCTGTAAGTTTCTTTGAGTTGGCGTCTCCAATCCCTCTTCAACCACAGTCTTGTATTTAGCGAATATCCTTGAATAGAAATGCGGGCTAGGCTCTTCGCCTATCATCATAGCTACTTTCTCTGCATTCCAATTGTATAGGGCATATTGGAGCATCCTTTCGCCAACTAACTTCAATACCATATCCCACTGATCGAAATATTTCTGGAATACTAAAAGATTGGCAGCTTGCTTAAGTAACATTGTCAAGGTTGATATCTGCTTATCATTCTGACCTGACCAATTCTCAAGATTAATTCCTGATACATTGTAGATGAGGTCCGCCATTTGCTGCGCCAAGGCAAGATCAGAGTCCGGTACACCACTGGGTATAATCTTTTGGCAGTCAGTAAGTTCGTATCCCTCATTAATGATGACATCCCATCCTTGACCCGCTTTCTTAAGATTGTCTTCATTTGCTACGGCTCCGATCTTGCGCATCCATCCTGCGTTAATGGTGGCCGCGGTGATATCATTGTTGGTTATTACCTTATAATTGAAAAGAAACTGGGGCGAACGCATTGGAAATACTAATGAGCGAGATCTTAATTGTGATTGATTTATATGAGGTTCATAGTTCCAGAAATTCGGAATAAATGGACATTCTGGGCCATCCCAAAGAGGATTATCACCCTGAAACATTAGTTGATCATTCAAAACAACAGCAAGTTTCCAGCAATGTGTATCCACTATGACTTCTTGCATATCATCAATAGAATACAAAATCTGTTCTAATTGACCATCTCCACCAGCATAATCAAAGAATTGGTTTCTTTTTTGGCTATATAGACGCTTCTTCTTCTTCTTCCATTTATACCAAACATAGCTCAATACCATTAGATCATTACGGGCCATATTATAGTTTTCTGGAAGGAAGTAGAATGATCCGTAGCGTTGAGGTGCTCCGGACATGGATTTAACTGCTATGGCCTTATCCGGGAAGCGTGACTCGGCTTCATTCTTTGTAATGTATTCCTGACACCAAACGTACTGGGCATCTGACATATCCGGTTGTCTGAAGTAGGGATCAACGAGGAAGCTGTTGTATTCCCATACTTTTAGTTTTAACTGTCCTTGAGCAGGATCATCCCCAGTAAAATCCAAATAGGGTTGCAAAAGATTAAGACCAGCCACAGCCGCCAACTCACATGATTTGGAATAAACTTCATTAATACCTTCTTTCTGAGAATTGTTCTTAATGAGTCTGGTATATTGATCGGTAGTTTGCGGATCGGCTCCATCTGCTGCCTGGTATATGATTGATTTGCGATGTTGTCTTTGATAGCCAGTGACCATATTCACAGGTTGCTGAACTAGATTGAAATAGTAATTCTGGTATGATACAGAAGGCGAGAAGTTAAAGTATCTATTAACAAAACTCTGTTCACCAGCGTAAAACAATGTGTCTATGTTAGATTGATTCCACCGGACTTGCTCCAATGGCTGAACTTTTGAATAAAGATTATCAAGCCATTGCCGGATATTTCCTTGATTCGGCTCAGTAGAGCCTTGCCATGTTGGAAGGAGGAGTGCCATGAATACCTATGAGGTTATTGTATGACAACATACAATAAACTATTTATTATCGCAAATAGGTTTGTGTAAAGCCGCTTTACATTGATCGCGTAGGGTTGTATTTGTTTCTTAGAAAATCTTGATTAGCTTGCGCGTCTTTATATGGTTCATAAATAGATACTTTATGAGTGTAAAGGGCATATCTAAGACAATCACAGCAATCATCCTCAACTTTAATCGGCTTATCTTCCCCTCTCATTGCTGCTCTGCTATCCCAAACATAGCCTTCCAATTGACGGATTGTATTCATGCAATTCTCAAGGATAAATAGATTGCCCTTGCACATTTCGGAAGCTGTGTAGGTTATTCCATTGATCACATCATTATTCGCATGAACAACGTGCATGTTTTTTCGGCGCAATTCTAAATGAAAAGCTTCAGCCGAAGGATCTATGTATATATTTTTGACTGCATATGGCTCTAAGAATTCTTCCACATCATTAGCAAATTCACTCAACGTCTTCTGCCGACCTTTAGCCTTTGAATCCCAGAAATATTCCTTTTCTACCCACATACATTTACCAGTCTGGGTATACTTCCCTGTACTCACGCCAATCAATAGACATGCGAATGGATGTATTTGACCCACATCAATCGCTGCAATCCAATATTCTGCCGCCCGAGGTGGTTCTTTAACCACGTGCACCGACCGGTCAAAGAAGTCGAAGATCGCGCCTTCTGCCAGACACCATAGTCCCAAGTAATTTCGTTTATAAAAAAGGCCCGATAATGAGTCTCGTATCCGCTGCTTGTAATCTTCATCCACATATGGGTTGTCATCGAGGGTGAAATGTAACGAGTAATAGTTCTTGTCGCCAGCTTCCGCACGGTCAATCCATTTTTTAAGTTTATGTGTAGGGTGAGATGGATTCATTGAAGCGAATCCCATGCTATGAGGATTGGATAGGCGAGTGTCGATCATGTCTATGATGGATTCGGGATAGAGCGTCATCTCATCGCAATATACAAGGCTGAATGTCTTACCTTGAAATGAGCCAAGCGCCCCCTCATCCTTTGCTCCAAGCGTTCCAATCGTCTTATCCATGAATCTAAGCTTGCGGTTAGCCCATGTGCAGAATGGGCGGAACATAGCCAATTGTTCGCTCTCGAATAGTAGACGAATAGCATTCTGATAGATAGTCTCTGAGCTATGCCCTACCATCCATATTGCACTATCCGGGCATGCGTAACATGCTTGCATGAATCTAAATAGCGTCCCAACGGTTTTACCTGAACGTACGCTTCCATGCGCCAAGTTCCATTTGGCTATGCTATTGAGGATAAATTCCATTTGTCTGGGCGCAAAAGGCTCTTTCATGCTTTAAATAATAGTATTTAGTCGATAAAAAAGATAGGATAATGTAGGATTTTCTTTTCGTTAAAGCAAGCAAAAGAAGCGTTCAAAATCTTGATGGGGTTGAAATGATTCAATTGGAAATATATGAAGGAAATTTTTGTATGAATTGTGCCATTAATTTACTTATCATTAAAAGAAATGATATAACTTCATGGCCTATAAAAGGATCTTGTTGGCAAAGATGTTCAAAATGCACTCTTCTGACTCACGTAAATTGGTATGATAAAGACGATGAAGAAAAGGATCAATAATGCCCTTCAAAATACGCTGTAAGCTATGCCAATCTATCATAGAAGAAACAGATCGCCAAAACATATCCTGCAAATGCGGTGAGGTCATTCTTGATGGCTATAATCAACTAGTTGTAGTCAAGAAAGATATCGCTAACGCCGAAAAAATAGATGATGAAGGCAATACCATACAATCAATCCCACAAGAGATAAGGCAACAGCCAGGACGGGAAGAATTGCTAGGCGAATTAGATATGATGATACATTCATTTGAACGGCTCCCAGAACACGCTATGATGGCACCAATCACACACTATGATTTTGCGTCTTTAATGATACTGCTTTCTGCGATACTTAAGAAGCATGATTAATCCTCGCTCTTGCTATCTCGCAGTATTCTGGTTGTTTCTCAATGCCAATTGCGTTAATGCCTAATTCTTTTGCTGCTAATAGAGTACTGCCTGAACCACAGAAAGGATCTAGCAATATAGGATTGTTTGGTGGAGCTAGAAGATTTATGATGTATTTCATTAGGGAGATTGGTTTAACTGTGGGATGATTGTTTTGATGTCCTTTAGAGGTAATTTCACCATTTCCTTTACGATAATCGCAATCAGTAAATTTATTTGATTCAGCTAATTGTTTTAAAGGCAATCCCTCCAATCCCCTATTCCTTTCGCTCCGGCTCGCTTTTGCGCAATAGAAGAAGCGGGAGGCGCCACCGGAATTAGCTTCAAATTCATTTATATTTCTTTTTTTCCTGCCATGTTCATAAATGCCGACAAAAGGTGAGTCTTCTGTTGGTTTGACTTCGCCACTTTTCAAAACCCCCGTCATCTCATCCAATTGCTTCGCTGCTTCTTCATCTAGGATTAAATTGCTTGGCCATCTTGATCCTTGCACGTTTTTCTTTAGCTCTTTTTGCATATTCTTTTTTTCTTTCAGCATCACTTTTGTATTTACTTTTATGATGTCTGATATGATCTCCGATTGGCATAAGTTGCAAATTTTCAATACAATTGTCGAATCCATTATGATTAATATGATGGATAACAAAACCTTTAGGTTTTGATCCATTGACATCTTCCCAAAGCTTGACGTGTTCAAATTTAAACTTTCTTTTTGCTCTGTATTTAGTTCCTCCTGGAATAGTCCAAGCAAGCATCCAATGGCCATTTTGTTTATATCTTCTAGGTGAAGATTCCCCTTTTCTTTCAAAATCAGCTCTACATCTTTTATTGCAAAATATTCCCCTATTTCCTGTACTTTTTGTTTCAGTCTGCTTATTACAATATTTGCACACGAAGGACAAAGGTATTTTTCTTGTTCCCATATAATTTCCTTTTCGGGAATTATATCACTTGGCTGTTGGCCTGTCAAGTTATTAATTCTTGACGCATCAATATTGATGCCCCCAATTCCCCATTTCTCTACATTCTGCTTATATGTGCCTTCTAATGGCTTCATTGCTAAAATTATTGGCTCATACGCTGGCTTAAGCGCAGTGCCATATCCTTCTAAACCGAATTTGTTATGAGATTTAGGAAAGCCTGAGCCATAAAGCCACATGATAACATCACGAATTTCCCAACCTGCTTGTTCAAGTGCGATCATTAAATGATGGTGGGTACGCGATCCTCCAAATGCTGCGAGCATTGCGCCAGGTTTGCAAATCCTCAAAGCTTCTTCCCAAATGTCACTATTCGGCGTGGCATCATCCCAATCTTTACCCATGAAATGCAAGCCATAAGGGGGATCGGTTATAATGAAATCAATGCTATTAGCAGGCATTTCCTTCATTTTATCTAGGCAATCGCCTTCGAGTACGGTTTGGGTAGATGTATTTGGAAATAAATTGAATTGATCAGACATTCTTATCTACACTACTGCGTAAAGCTTGATTCTCTTGCTGCATAGATATAAGCAAATTCATCATTGAAGCCATTAAATCTTTCTGGTTATCCTGTGGCTCAATATTCTCTTGCTTACGTAAAGATAATTCGAAAGTGGAATTTTCTTTCTTCTCTTCTTTAGCGATTAGATCATATACGTTAACATTTAGGTCGTACGCCTTAACGTGGAGCTGTTCTGATGATAACCATTCTTCGCGTCTTGCACCTAAAAAGGCTTTAGCAATTTCATACGTCGCCCTAAAGTCATCGCTTTCTTTTGCCCATTTTAATAAACTAGATGCAGCCATTGGAGGTTCGCGAGTGCAACAAAACTTGTTGAAATTGATACTATCTGGAAGTCTCGCCCATTCAATCATTTCAATTTTGATTTGTTCGCGATCATGTTCTCTAGGGCGTCCCATCACCATTATATACCTCTATCTTAGTGAATCAATTGAAATAACAAATATCATACCTAAAATAAAAATAGCAATGCAGATAATAGCGGCAACTAGATTGGATTGTTCTTCTTGATCTTCAGGGAACATTTTTCTCCTTGAATTTAAAGGATAATCTATGCTTTGTGAGCTAAATAATCAAGCATAATTGTTGCGTAATTTATTGAAGCAATGTAAAATGGTTGGACAAAAACGCGAGAAAGTTTATGGAATGGTAAAGATTGGATGCCTCTTCCTCTACTTCCAAAGGAATCATATGTCAGCGATTATCCAATATGACCTATTCAAAGAGAAGCCGACGGAGCAAGAACTTCTATCTGCTGAAATTGATGCAGTGAGATTGAGTTGTGACAAGGTACGCAAAAAACTTTTCGCTGAGAATGGCGATCTTAAGAAGCGGATGTTAGATTTAGAAACTAGAATGCAAATATTGGAGGCGCATTTATGTCGGAAGGATTAGAGATGGTTTTTAATACTCTAATTACAATTACTTCGGAGGAACTACAAAATGGTATTAAAACCAATTTGCCATATAAAGAAGGTGATATTATCATTTTTACATTATATAATATAGAAACTTGTATTTTATGTAAAAATGCTAAAGAACTTGATTCTAAATTTGATAGCCTTAAATGTCCTCATTGTAAAAAAACAGTAAAATGTTGGTCAAATAAAAAATAAGAGGAATATATGTCGGAAGGAATAGAAGAATTTATGGGTGCATTACATAGTAATATTCATTATTGGGAAAAGCAAAATGTAACTATTAAAGAACAAATGGAAGGTGTGACCTTTTCAATTCTTTGTATGCTTGATGGAGTTTCCGGTAGTTATGACGGCAATATTTATACACTTTCTAGACAAGCAGAGCAATATATGCTCCATGAACTTTTTTATGAGAAAAATACATGCCGCGAAATATGAAATATTTTATATATTGTTTATTTATTATTATAGCACTTTTAATATTTATTATAAAATTTCCTGAATTCGCAAACAATGGTTCATATATGAAGCTAAAAAAATTCAAGGAAAAGATATGAGTGAAGAAATAAACTATCCTTTCCCCGAAGATGACGACGAAAAGTTTTACCAAGATCATGATCTAGAAGGTAATCCTATTGGCCCGATTTATAGCTTCAATGAATGGCTTGCCGAATTTGCTAGAGTTTCTGAATTGAGAAAAAAGTTATGAAAATATTTACCTCTATTGTGATAATTGGAATCTGTATTGTTTATCTCATTAGGCATCCTGAATATTTTCGGTATGGTCCTGCTGGTGGTAAACTGATAGAATTAGAACGAAGAATCGAAACTTTGGAGAATTCTAAATAATCTTTTCAATTCTAACCTTGATAGCATATTCTCGCACCGCTCCTTTTTCCTGAGCATATTCCCAAAGAATTTTTGAATTATCATCATCGGCTCTGCCTGGTTTAAGTCCTGGAATTAAATAATCTGCTATGCAATCACGTTGATATTTTAGAGTATAGACAAGATTATCATCGTTCAAGAGACGCGGAGAGATGCGGGTTAGCGTCACTATACATGGAAGTATGAAGGAGTATTGGTTGTTCGCTGCTGCATGTGATAAAACTGCAAGTAAATGTGCGTTGATTGATTTCTTTCGCTTTGCCTTGACTGTCCAGTGATCATGATTGTTGGCTTCAGAAACCATTAGTTTCTTGTTAAGAATTATCTTGAATTCGACATTTTCCATCAATCGTCCTTATATTGCACTGGCTTCATTATCTCAGAATCTAATTGGACAGTATTTGCTTGCCCGTGGTTCGCGCAAAAGGTGTCAAGTGCGTCAATACAGGTCTTCTGCCATTTTGTGTGATCCTGGCGATCCTGAAAGCCTGACATAGGAAAATATTGAATTAATCCTGACTCATCTTTGTACGATCTGCTAGGGAAAGTGCACCATCGATGACCATTCTTCATGAATAGCTTGATGTCCTGCTCCCATCGCGGTCCCCATTCTGTATCGTACAGAATGGAGAATGTTCCGACTAGAACGCCGGGTTTGAAGGCTTTTGCGTATTTAGTGACTTTCATGCCCATATTACCTTTATAAGTTTATATCCTTTTTTATCACTTTTTTTTGTTTCAATAAAACCTTTTTTCTTTAAAAATCGCAAAGATTTATTCATATCATCTAAAGAGAATTCTTTAGTTATTTTGAAAATATCAAAATATGAAAATTCAAGCCAATGTGCATGTTCATTTCCTCTATAAGATCCATAAATTGTTTGAAGTATAAAAAAATTCATAAGATAAAAAGATTTTACTGAAGACGACAATTCATTCATTTTTTTAAGATCAAACCGATAAAAATCAGTAAGTCCTTCACCATTTGAAAAATTTCCATACATTCCTATTCTTGTCATTTTACTTCCTTTCGCTTATAGAAGCGGCAAAATTTTTCTCGCAACTGCTCTTAAAAAACCCTTCAGGGGAATCTATTCCAGTAACTTTTTTATTGGGATACTGTTTTTGTTGTTCTTTAGAATATTTTGTTTGTTTAGATATCATGAAATTTATCTGTTCAGTGACATAGGATAAATCATATTTGATTATCATTGCCTTAAAAACATTTTCTGGGATACTCCATTGATCGCCCCAATTTTCCAAATGACAACGATCTCTTAAATATGCCTGTAAAGCCTTTGCAGCTTCTTTTTCTTCATTTGTTAATGCTGCTGCTGCTGCCTTGCCTCTTTTGTTCATAGAAGGGGTAGGGGTAGCAGTATCTAAATCAATCTCTAAGGAGGAGACTTCTCCAGAATGGAGAAGGCTCCGCCTTCTTGTTTGTGGCCTAACTGCTGGCCCTACTAGGGAAATATCATTTGAGTCTATGCCAGAAGTCTTTTTTTCATCAAATAACTGCTGGCCCTTTTTGGCTTGGAACTGCTGGCCCCTGTTTTTTATAATTGCTTCTGGGGATAGCGCGTAGACTGTAAAAGTGCTGGCCCTTTTTGGCTTGGAACTGCTGGCCTGACTGCTGGCCTTTGCACTAGACAGATGCCCCGATGGAAGTATATAGAGGTCTTTTTCTATCAAATAACTGCTGGCCCTTAATCGGTCAATTCTTGTACGAATAACCTTATCAGAAGAAGCGTTGCATTCTAGGACACAGCTTTTCCTTCCGAATATAAATTCATAGGGTTGTAATTCTATAGTAATTTTAGTTCGATTGTTCAAGAATGTTTCAGTATGTTTTTTATAACTTATTCGGTTAAAGGCATATCTAATGACCTTCATCATTATTGGATCTTCTAAGAATTCATCGGTTAAAAAAACATCTGGAATAGCTTTAAATGGATGAAGAATATTTTTATTTTTAAAATTATTGTCTGACATCAACTAATTACCCTTGCTTTAAAAGGTTTAATTAGCTATGATGGAAAGTATCAATATATCATCATAGCTCAGATTAACCTGCCCCAAGCAGGTTTTTCTTTTTTAATGTACAATCTTCAAGAATTTAAGTCTAAGACAATTAAATTTTAATATGACATTTGCAAAAATGCAGATTGAGGTTTTGGCTCTCGAATTTATAATCAAATCCTAGCGGCCTAATCTGTATGGTTGATTGGCTAGACTCAGTAGAAACGACGTACCCTTTGATTTCCAAAAACTTTATTAGCTCAAGTGATCCCCAAAGCCCGTCATGGATATGCGTGGAAAAAGCGATCGACCCTTGAAGATAGAAACTTTCGGAGATGAGCTTGAAAAACTCACAAGCTATCCCCCCATAATCCCTCAGTTCTTTCTCACAAGTCTCACAATACGACAATTCTATTAGCATAAAGTCTTTCCTTCCCCGGGGATTTTTGTAAGCCAGAGTTTGCAATACCACATAAAGCGGCAGCGTGGACAAAGACGGTGGTAACGATGATATCTCATGATTTCTGTATAGCAAATCATTTTTTAATCTGGGAGTGCTTTCTTTCTTGGCCGAGCGATTTTCTTGGAATTAGCAAGTAGCAGCTTCTTTTGCAATACACGCTCATTAACCATGTCTCTGCATCTAACTTTCCCTTTAGAAGCGATTTCGATCAGGATGGCCACAGAAAGACGTGGATCGCGACCATCAAGGATAGCGCAAACTGTGGGCGCACTGATTCCAGTGACTCTAGCAAAATGTGATTGACTTAGGCCAGTCTCTTCGAGATATTCTGATAGGCGCATATTATTTTCCTTATTTTCGTAATTTATGTTGATCTTAATCATGATATAATTTACGATGACGGTAACACGAACGCATAAATAAGTAAAGGAGTATCATGACAAACATTGAAGCTTTCGATTTACATATAGAGGCTATAAATCATGAAATAGAAAATGTATTTTTAAAATATCCTGATGTGGATAGACCTATCTTGTCCTACGCAATATGTTTCAAGACAATGCAATATTGTTTAAGAAATAATTTAAATGAGACTGACATTAGATTTTTCATGGCTGAAGGCGTGAATAATGCAGTTATTATGGAAAATTTAATTAAAGATATAGGGGTTAAAAAATGACAAATATAGAGGAATTGATTCAATCAGCGGATCGCTTATGCGCTTCGCTAGAAATAGCATCACAGAATGAGAAAGCATTCTGCGATGTTATACTTAATGAACTCGAAAGAATGAGCTATGAGACATATAAAATTTCGAACAATCTTAAACAGATCAACAGTTGGGGGACATAATAGTTATGAGCGCATATTTTAGTCAATTCGAAAAAGAAGACACGGACTCATGGTTGGGTAAAGACTATGTGGTCGAGGAAGAGATAGACGAGGAAATGGAGGATGAGCCGGATGAAGAGGAAAAAGATCCATTCACCGGATGTATGGACGATTATGGACTTTCACATAGGGATTTCATGTAATGAAAGATATTAATTTATATGACAGGGTGTCCAGCGTGCTTTATCCATTCTCTGGGCTAAACAAAATAGATCCTAAAGTCCTTGAGTTCGCGGCTTGTCGTGGTTCAGTATGCCACCTTCTTATCGACTCATTAATCGGAGGATTCGGCAAATATACGCTTGATTCTCTAGTCGAGGACTATTGCGAGGATCTTAGACCAGGCGATGGTATTGAGGAATTAATCGAAAAAGAGCGTGAGAAAGTGCGATTAATGATCCAATCTTTCGAAAAATGGGTAGAGGGCAGAGTTTTTTTACCCAAACCAGAGCGTTTTTTCTGTGATGATCTAATGATTACCGGGGAATGTGATCAAGTAACACACGATGGAGTATTGATAGACTTCAAGACCTCATATAATGAATCTCCTTCGTGGATTCTTCAAGGCTCGGCATACTCATATATGGCAAAAAAAGCTTACTATCCTATAGAAAACATTGAATTCGTTCAGCTTTCTAAGACCGGAGGTAAGCCCCGAATCTATACATACGATGAAAACTTCCCTTTATTCAGGGCGCACTTAGACGTATTCCGCTATTCATACAAAGGAGCAAAGGATATCGACGTGCTTGACTTTCTTTGAAACAGGTTCCGGGAGGAGGCCCGGAACCTACAAAACTGACCAAAAAACTAAGGAGTCTCATGAAAAAAAACTCTTTCTCATACATAATTAATATCAAAAATAAACACAAGGAAAATTATCATGAAAAAATCTGATGAAATAAATGAAATATCTAAAGCAATGGCTTTAGCTCAAGGTGAAATGAAACCTGCCTTTAAAGGTACTGTGAATCCTTTTTTCAAATCGCGCTTCGCAAACTTAGAACAAGTTTGGGATTCTATCCGCGAACCACTAACAAAGAATGGTCTATCTAGCATTCAAGACGTTAAAACCACTCCAACAGGAGTGGAAATAGTTACATGCATTTTACATTCATCTGGACAATGGCTAGAATTTGGACCTCTTGAAATGCAATTATTAAAAAAAGATCCTCAGAGTTTAGGAAGTGCTATTACTTATGGGAAAAGATATGCATTATGTGCCGCTCTTGGAATTGTAACTGGTGATGAAGACGATGATGGCGAAGCTGCTACCAAGCCTCACAGAAAGGAACCGCAGAAAAAAGAAGCCGATCCCGATATGTCACAAGATGAGATCGATGGTTACATAGACGGAAACTATTCTAACCATAAAGTTCAGTTTTTCAACTTCATGACCGAGATGATGAAGATCTACAAATGGACTACCTACCGGGAAGCCATTGATCAATTCATCCTGCACAAAGACCAAGTTAAAAATGACTTTGGCGTATGGCTAAAGAAAAATCCTGGTGCATAATAAGAGAGGGGCTAGCCCCCTTTCTTCACTTCTTTAACTTCGACTTCCGGCTTAATAAGCTCTTTAATCTCTTTATCAGCCATTGACGGCGGTGATGGAGGTAAATCAGAAGGCTTATCAATTTCCATCTCCATATGCACGCCTAAGTCATTCATTAGCTTCTCAGCTTGGCAGGCTGTCATTATGATTGTCATTATGATAGGTACTAAATACTTCATATATGCCTCACTTTTTCTTTTTCTTAGCCATTTCCTTTTTCCCTGCATCAACAAACTTGTCTCTCTTCTTATCTGACTTCTCTAAAGATTTCAAAGATTTTTCTTCGCCTTTAGAATTTTTTGAAACTTTTTTTTCTATTTCTCTAATTTTCTTGTCCATGATTAAACCTGTGGTGGTGCTATAGATGGTTTTTGAGATTTATTATTTTGCAGTATAGTGATACAAGTATCAAGCAAAGCATCGCGCGCATTTTTATCAGCGATATACTTCTCATCTAATAACTCGATAATTGAAGAGATAAGGTAGATCACTTTGCTAGGATGGCTTGCAGGGCTAGCGTTGAATACTTTGAGAATTTTATCGAACATTTATTTTCCTTTTTTCTTAGCTATGGGTTTTTTCTTTTCACCGGCCTCTGAGTAGGCAATCGCCACACTTTGTTTTTGGCCCTTACCAGATTTCATTTCTTCCTTAACGTTGCTAGAAAAACCAGCCTTTGATTTAGCTTCTTTACCATGTTTCAACGGCATATAAACCCTCTTTGTTAAATTAAAATTGAATATACAAAATAACTTATACAAATACAAGAAAAATGAAAATCTAGATAATTTTTGTTGAGATAAAATCTGAAACAATTTATGATTGCAAATCAATTTTATGAGGAATATTTCTACATGATCCCATCCCCCTCCGAATCCACTAAATGCCACTGGTGTACTCAAGAACGAAAAGAAGTGTACGCTCATATCATACAATTATTCCAGAAAGTAGCTGTCTGCTCGGAAAAGTGCCTAGGCAAATATTCTAAACACGCAAAGACGCAGATACTGGAAGTAAAGATAGTTAAGACGGGTAAATTCAAACAGTACGAAGTTTTTTACATGGGGCGATGATGGATGATGAAAGTTTCATGGTTGATTGTATGAAATGCGAAGAATTTCTTAATATGGCTTTTTTTAGTTTTTCAAACAGAACAATCATTGCAGTTTGTTCAACAAAAATAATTGATATAATAAAAAATAGTAAAAATCCACAAGCTGCATATGAGCAAACAATAAAAGCATTGAAAACTATATATGATCAAGAAGCACTAGAGGAATAAAATGATATGTAAATTGAGAAGATATGTTTCTGAAGGATTATCTACCTGTATAAAAACTTTCACTTGCCACGAAGTAAGAGATTGCATTGAAGGATGGAAAAAAGAGTTCAGGGATAAAAACGCAACTGATCGCGTTGAGTTAAGTAGAGGTTTTGATCCAGCTTATGTAGAATTCTGCAAAGAACTCGATGATTTTTTAGACCAATGCAAATGTCCTAAACCCTCTGTTGAAGAAAAAATACAATGGGCTAAAGAAAAAAGAGAAATTGGTAATGGTGCATGGAAATCCAAGGCATAGAATTAAATAAAGACAAATGTAATCACGAATGGAAAAGAGAATTCGAAGATTTCTTTTTTACTGACGAAAGCGAACGTTTTTGGAGCATTTCACGGCAATCTTGCGAAAAATGTGGTGGATTCAGAAAAATCGAGGAAAGATTTAGATAATGACTGATTTAAATATATGCGCTCGATGCAATGACAATATCGTTTGCGCCTGCCGTCTTGATGAATTGCAAGAACAGATTGATGTTATAAAGAAAAAGATAGAAGCTATGTCCACCATCATGGAACAATTGCTTGAGAAAAGATCAATGGATCATATAACTCAAATAACTCCCGATTATCCAATTAAGGATAGGATTCATCTATGAAACTAAAGAAGCTAATTAAAACCGCTGAAAAGTGGAGCAAAAAGATAGGCAAGCCTGTCACTATTTATCTGCCTCCAGGGAAAGTGAATAATGAACAAATTACATTGAAAAAAGGCATACAATTAGCTGGTTTAACAGAAAAATAAAGGATTCTATGAATGAGTTAATCGAGTTTTTTATCTACAAAGAAATTTATGAATCAAAGGAAACTGATGATAAGGAATCTAAAAACAAAGAAATTGAATGGAATCAAGAGAATCTGCCTTGGAATTGATTTTATCCAACGCGAATTGCGCTAATCCTACCTTGACCACTTGCTGTGCCTGTTGAAAAAGTTATTTGTTCTACTAAATAATAGTTAATTGTTGTGGTTGTAGTAACTCTAAAGCTCGGCACACATAAATCAATCGTAGTATTAGTTAAACTGGGGATAGCTAATAATACATATTGATCTCCAATATTTCCTACGAATGTTGCACTTGTTGGACTTAATCCAAGATACATAGAGCTAGATATGCCCGTGGATGTAATATTTCCAACCGCAGAAACACTCCAAATACCAGGAGTTAAGGAAATACTAGTAATATTTGTAGCAGTAGCATAAGTTAAATTAACTCCTGTTGCATATGATCTTATTTCTTCCCCAATAAAACCTGCTGAGGGGGCTTGGAAAACACCTCCAGGCAATACACCTCCTCCTTGGGTGGTTACATTTATTGCTTTACTTGCTGGTAAACTTAAACCCGAAGGGATTAATGTTCCTGCGCCCGTAATCACATTCGTATTAGAAGAAGCAAGTGTACAATTATCTATTGAGATATTTGTACCCACTCCGACTGATATAGAAGAAGCTGTCCCAGAAGCAAATATTGAAGCGTAAATTGTATTTACACCTGTTCCAACGGTTGTCAAGCCTATTGTATTAATAAGAGTTGTATCCACAACTGATTGAGCAATGGAATAAGAACCAGTGGAAGAAGAAGATAAAGCAAAAACAATGTTTGAAAAGAAAAAAGTTACATTAGCTGTTGACGTAGTACTAGCAGTTGTGCTTGCACCTGTATTATTGATATTCGAATATATGATTTTCATCATACCAGCGGATGTATTTGTAAAAAGACCTATTCCAGTAGTCCCTAAATTTCCATAACAATTATTCAAATTAATCGCTGATGAGGCAGAAGAAGAAGAAAAAGTTATCCCTGTATTATTCGTGCAATTCAGATAGCAGTTATTCAAGTTCACGATAGATGCAGCCGATCCTGTCACGGCAAGCACTGCTGCTGAGTTAGTCTGTAGCTGTATCCCTGAGATTGTGACTGAACCCGCGGTTGTTAATGTTAGCGTACCTATGATCTTAACGTTACCTGTGCCATTCAAAGAACTATCGCAGCCAAAGGCAGTGATGTCAATGCCAGGAGTGAGCGTTATATTTTCTGTAAATGTTCCCGGTCTGACGAACACGGTTTGTCCTATCAAAGCCGCAGTAATAGCTGCTTGAATCGTCTTAAAATCACCATTTCCATCTGCTGAAACTATAAATCCGTTAGCTGGCCCGTAATTGCGATATCCCATTAGTATACCTCGTAAGTTGGTGTAGCATTGGCCAATAATTGTATCGAACCATAATTTGAAGCAATGGTATAGGTTGTCTGTCCGTCGATTGTGATCGATCCCCCTACAGATGTAATGCTTATATTACTAGTAGACGACGTTCCAGTGCGATCTTTAACTACCCAAGTGCGTAAAGTTGTAGGAACATTTGGGAATAGTAAACTGACAACACCCCCTGATGTATCCACAGAAATATATTCATCCCCTGCTAAAACCGTATACGGGGAAGCGGCATGATTAACATTGGTATATGCAAAAGCGGCATCATTAGCAGATATCGTGATACTATTAGCTGCATTAGTGATTGTAATGCCATTCCCTGGCGTTAAAGTGGCTGCTATTGGCGCACCCGACCCTGAACCGATAATGACCTGTCCGTTTGAAGCTAATGCAGTAATTACAGGTATTCCGGTTGTTCCAGTGGTTAACACCCCATTATTTGCAGTCGCTAAACCAGATATAACGTTCGTAGCGGATGAGTAAAGTATTTGATTGATTGTTGTAGTCGAAGGATAAGTAGCCGTTGAATACGAAGGATCAGCACCAGAGTTGTTTTGTAAAACTGCACCTGTATTTGCTGTTGCTGCAATTTTTGTGATAGTGGTAGTGCCTGCTCCTACTAAAACTGCGTGATTTGTTAGTCCTGTGAGATTAAAAGTTACTGTACTACCTGCACCCGCTGTTGCTAAACTTCCGCTTCCTGCAAGAGTGAAATTATTTGATCCATCAGGGTTTAATTGTCCCCCGGAATCGGCTGTTAAATGCTCAACAGCTGCGCCACCACCACTTAATGCAATAATTGGATTGCCTGCAATACCATTTCCATTAGTTATGGTTACTCCGGCTCCGGCTGTTAAAGTGCGACCAAAGAACTGGAAAACCCCGTCAAAAGATTGAAAACCGGGTTGTTGAATATTCAGGCAATTGGCGGGTGTTGGCATTTATTATCCTTTTATCTACGTAACTATAAAAATCCCTAGGTTTGAAATGCAATGCCATGTCAAATCGCTTGGTTTGAAGACCAATTCAACGGTGCATCCTCGTGCAGTACTTGTAATTATACCCCCTGGAACTGATATATCCGATCCGACTTGAATGCTTTCGCCTGCTCCAGCTTGTATTGTAACCACTGATGCCGTATCAACGAAAAATATTACTGAGTTACCTATTACCAATCCACCAGATGCAGGAAGTGTAGCTGTCAATAGAGCATTGCAGAAATAACCATTTTGAATCTGAGCATTGAAACTAACGTTTTGTTCAGACCAGGCAAAGCCATCGTTTTTGACCGTAATAGTGATTGTGCTTCCTGCGCCTGATGTAGATGTTCCTGTGCCTCCCAATACATTCAGTACATTAGCTGCTGGTACAGCCGTACCGCTATCCGTAACGAATGACGTAGGGACTGAAGGAGGTACTGGACCTGCTGCTGAATTATTTTGGCCTGCTTGTGAAATAACCCACCTTCCTACATTACTATAATGTATTGACTAACAAGATACACTGAACCGACGCCTGCACTGCCCTTAATTAGCACCTGTGTCCCTTGTGGAAGAGCCGGATAAGCTCCAGAAATCCCAACTTTTCCCTCATCGTATAACCAAAAAGAATTTGCAGGAGCCACGTCCATATCATTAATACCATCAATGGATATTGTCACAAGCACGCTGGAATTATTGACTAGCTTGCAAATATAAGATGGATGAGCCAAAGGTAAACCTAGAGCTTGATATGATCCTGTGAATGTCGCAGAATCAATAGTCCTTAGAGTTTCCCATGCAATTCTTTGAGTATACATTGGCAGTTCCTATGCTTGTTGGACTAATTCTTCGACTTTAGGCTCTTCGACTTTAACATCATCTAGAGCTTTCTTGTCTGATTCTTCTTTGACTTTTGCTTCTTGTTGCGCTTTCACTTGGTCTTCGATTCTAAAAACATGTTTTTGAAACTGAAACAAAGCTTCTTTTACTGCATCGAGAGAAGAGTCCATATCGCAAGAGAAATGGAAGTCTTTTTCACCTACTTTGCAGGATAGTTGTGAGAGATTCTTTAGCATGATTTACCTATACTTTTATGTGTTTTAAATTCCTATTTGATAGGATCAATCTATCAAATAGGAATTATTTTTGGAATATCATTATACAGGACGAACGATGATATAATTTATTGTGCTGGCATCGCCAGCTTGCAAAGAACCTGGTGTACCAATAATTACGCTATTAATTGTAAATGAAGCACCATTACTTATGGTATAAGTTAATTCTCCTAAAGTTGTGCTTCCATTAACGGCGACTCTAGTGAAGAATATATAATCTCCTGTCGCAATATTTGTATTGGCCACGAGAAGTGTACCTCCCACAAGAACTGCTTGGCCTCTAAAGTCAGTTACCGCTCCTCCTTTCCATTGTAACATTCTTGCTGAGGAAGCAATGACTAAATTACCACCAGTTATATTAACGTTACCTGAACCTGAGTTAATAGTTGTTGTGGAAGTTGTATTGGTTGATCCTAATGTTACTGTCTTAGCAGCTCCACCAGTACCGATACTTACTGTCGTAATAGCTGCGTCAGTACTTAAACCGAGAGCACCTGCACCAGTATTGAGAGTAAATGATCCACCAACTGTGGTTAATGAAGAAGCTCCCGATCCGGCGTTAAATACTAATACCGTAGCACCTGTTGCGTTACCAATTGTGATTGTTTTAGCAAAAGCATCTGTGCCAAGATTGATTGCGCCCGTGCCAGTAAGTAGGTTAAATATACCATTAGTAGTATTCCAAGAAGAGGCTGCTGTTCCTGAATTTACCACAACCGCTGTAGCTCCAGTCACGTTACCTATAGTAACAACTTTAGCTGCGGCATCTGTGCCTAAGTTTAACGCCCCAGTTCCTGTAGCAATTAAAAAAGCACCATTAGTTGTATTGATCGAAGAAGCTGCTGTTCCTGCATTTAATACGAGTTGAGTAGCACCTGTTACGTTACCGATCGTGATAACTTTGGCTACTGCATCGGTACCTAGATTGATAGCGCCTGTACCTGTAGCGATTAAGAATGCACCGTTAGTCGTATTAATCGAAGAAGCCGCTGTTCCCGCATTAATTACTACTGCTGAAGCACCTGTTATATTACCAATTGTTACAGTATGGGCAATGGCATTAGTACCAACGTTAACACCGGAAGTGCCTCCGTTAATAGAAACTGGAGTTGCACCTGTTGAGTTACCAATGTTAATAATGTGATCGGCTGCATCGGCTCCAATACTAATAGTCCCTACACCTGTTGTAATACCAAAAGTACCACCTGTAGTATTGAATGAAGAGGCGCCAGATCCTGCGTTTATTGTAACCGCTGTTGCTCCTGTGACGTTACCTATATTAATAGCCTTAGCTGTGGCATCAACACCAATGCTAATAGTTCCAGTACCTGTTGCAATTCCAAATGTACCGTTAGTTGTGTTGATAGCGGACGCACCAGATCCCGCATTAATAACAACGGTTGTAGCACCCGTTACGTTACCAATTGTAATAGCTTTAGCTGCGGCATCTGTGCCTAAGTTAATAGCCCCTGTACCAGTTAGGAGGTTAAATACACCATTGGTTGTATTCCAAGAAGAAGCTGCTGTTCCTGAATTAACTACAACCGCGGTAGCTCCAGTAATGTTACCTATGGTAACTGTGTGAGCAATTGCGTTTGTACCAAGATTTAAACTAGAACCTGTACCCGTATTTAATGTTATACTTGTCGCACCTGTTGAATTACCTAAAATAATAGCTTTAGCTGCGGCATCTGTGCCTAAGTTAATAGCCCCTGTACCTGTCAATAAATTGAATATGCCATTGGTGGTATTGATAGAGGAAGCTGCTGTGCCTGCATTCAATACTAATTGCGTTGCTCCAGTGACGTTACCTATGGTAATAACCCTAGCTGCCGCACCTGTACCAATATTGATCGCATCCGCTGAAGCATCAGAACCAATATTAATTGCTGTACCTCCTGATAGAATCGTAGCAGAACCACTCAATGACGCAAGTCCACTGGCTGCTAATGTTGTAAATGAACCTGAAGAACCAGCAATTGGAAGACCATTTGCTAACGCATAGGCTAGTGAAGCAGGATTGATTGCATAATTAGTCGTAAGTAATCCTGCCAATGCCTGAGCATTTGTCGCAAGGAAAACATATCCTTGTAATCCCGTTGTAGCCGGTACACCAGCACCAGCAACGACTGATGCAATTACTGTAGCCACGTCATTCGCTAGAGGAACAAAAGCACCCGCAGGCGCATTTCCGTTTTGCAATTGAGATAGTGTTGAAAGAAATACAGTTCCCTGGACGGTTGTTGAAGCAGGGGCACTACCACCTTGAACCCATGTCTGCCCATTGAAAATATATTCTACAGGGGGTACCTGCGAATTATCGAAGTATTGTGCACCTAAAATAGCTTTGAAACTAGCAGGTGGAACACCGAATCCTGAAACTGCTCTTGGGGCTACGCTAACCAAGCCACCTATGCCATAAGCTGTCATATTTATTTCCTTTTTTGGATTAAATTTAAAACTACCTAAAACATAGAATATATTTTTGTTTATGTCCAAATCTTTCTTTTAAGTATATATTTCCTTGCACTTATATAATATAGTATGGTATAGTTAACTTATGAATAACAAAAATATAACTACTGACTTTTTATCAATTAATGACTTTGCAAAAAAGGTAGGCTTACACCATATTACTATAAGAAAATATATTAAAAATGGTTGTATCAATGCTTTCCAAATAGGACCTCATCCAAAAAGCCCTTATCGCATTCCTGTCAGCGAAATTGAACGAATAGCATTGTTTAGACTTGATGTAATTGTTAAAAAAATGGCCGAACAAAGGATAGAATAATGGAATTATCACAATTATTAATATTAGTTTTAGGAAATGCAGCTTTTATTGTTCCATTGTTCTTATGGAATCGTGCTGAATCTCGTGCAGATATCCGTCATATGGATTCAAAATTAGAATCGACACGTGAACTTGTTAGAGCCATTTACAATGAGAGCAAAGATTTTCATGCAAGGTTATGCACTATTGAAGAAAGGAATAGGAAATGAACGATACATTACTCACAAAGGCTCTTGAATATCTACATGCAGCCGAGAAAGTTATATTAACAGAAGCTCCTGAACTTCTAGTAGCAATGATCATCCGGGAATGGGTAGAAGATCATGGATGCTTTCCGAGTCAGGAAGAGATTGAGGATGAAATGGAATATTTTTTAGAAATATATAAGGAGTGAATAATATGGAATGGTTTAAAAAACACGCAGATACATTAGTTATTTTAGGTTCTTTTGCTTTATGCTTTTGGACTTTAAATGAAAAAATAAATCAGATTGAGAAAGATATAATTGTTGTCAAAACGGTAATGGTAATGAAAAATATAATGCCGATTGAAATGGCTTCTACGAAGGAGTGAGGTTATGATTTTTTTCATTTTTATGATGTCATTGGGCATTTTACACTTAGTATTGTTTCCCTATGTCGAAGATCCTCCTGAAGCATAATATCTATTCTTTATCATCTTTTAAATTTTCATCTAGGGCTTTAAGATTTTTTTCAGTCAAAGCTATATTGCCTACAGAAGCTTCTTTTAAGACATTTTGATAATATTTTGATAATACTTTGCTTGTTCGAATCCTTTCTAAAACTTTAAATGCTTGATAACCTGTTAAAGCAATCCCCGCACCTGCTGCAGTTGGTAAACTTAAGGCGCCTATAGCTCCTGCTGTAGCATAAGGAGATAAAGAAAATAATGCTTGGACAGCTTTGGATTTAGGTGAATAACCAATTTTTTTTTGTATGAAATTTGCTATTTTATTGCTTTTGGAATAAGCTGCCCATGCTTCATTAGCATTCTGACTATTTTTTAGATATTCTGGGTTAAATTTTTTACCATAATCTTCGAGTGTTTTAATTACTTCACCTTTTACTTTATTAAGGTTATGTATTGCTTGTGGTTTTAATTTACGAGGAACATCTATGCTAAAACCTCCCATTTCTTCGATAGCTTCATTAATGGATGGTCGATAAGCAGATAGATTTTTTCCATCTATTTTGTTATTTTTTATTTCATTTTTTATCTCTAAAACCTTTTCTAATGCTTTTTTTGTAGTTGGTCTTGAACCACCCATTTTAAAAGTTTTTTCTAAATCATCAAGAGATTTTGAAAGCTTGCTTGCATCAAAAGAAACACCTTTTGGCATTGATTGATCTGCTTTTTTGAAAAGAGAACCAGCATATTCTTTCACCCCTCCTCCGAATCTTCTTGATAAAAGATCTAGAGTAACCATAGAACCAACTTTCCCATATGCTTGCGCTTTTTCAGAAGCGTTATTATATTTCAAACCTTCCTTAACCATTGTGCCGACTATAGGAACACCAATATTTTTTACAAACTTATATGGTCCTGTTCCTGGTAAAGACATTGAAGTTACATCAGAAAGAAATTCATCAGCACCTTTTTCAAAATCAGTATTAGCCTTTAGATAACCTTTGGATCCCTTTTCTGCATATTCTTTTAGTTTTGATGAACCAGGCAAAATATTTTGTTCTTTCCCAAATAATCCTAAAAAGAAGTTCGCAATATCTCCGGGAGCACCTAAAACAGTTTCACCTATTTGAGCAAATGATCTCGCCTTTGCTCTATCAATATTTCTTTCTGTTTCTTCTTCAGTTTGATATTTTTCATCTGATTCAGGAACTTCTTTTTTTTTCATTGATGAAGGTAAAGAAATTTCTGGCTTATCTTCTACTTTAGATTTCATTTTAAGGCTTGAAGGAAGACTCATTTGATTCTATATCCTTTAGGAAGTTGATCTAATTCTGATTCATCAATATCCCATGGTTGACCATCAGGCCCAATAACATCAACTTTTTTACCTGATAAAGCTCTTGGAGTACTCATTGCATTTTCTTCATCTACTTGAAGATATTCATTGGATAATTTATCTGTTTCTTCTTCAATGAATTTTTGGGCTAAATTATCTGCTTCTTCCAAAGGAATTCCATTTAAACCATATTTTTGATATACTTTTTGAAGTGCATTTTCATACAATTGATCCAATTGATTATTTACAGACATCATTTTAAGAATTCTTTTTCTGCCTTCTTTTGTATTTAGAAGACCAGGAAATTGCTTCATATAAGAAACTAAGTCGAAATTAGTAACTCGACTCCCAAACGCATCCTTGGCTCTATTTTGGAATCTAGCTGTTTCTTTAACCCATTCCTGGACTTCAGGAGGAACTTTCTCTGCTAATTGTGCTAAACCATAAGGTTCGCCAGTTTCAGGATTTATGATATAGCGTTCCATACCTTCAGGAAGTTTATCAGAGATCCTATTAAGATTTTTTATTCCAATAGCATCTCTTTTATTGTTTTGAAGTTTTGTTTTATTCTCTAAAAAAACGGGTGAATTATCTTTACGCCAAGTTTTCCTTTCATCTATCCATTCTTTGGGAGAATATCCTTGAGGTCTTTTGTTATAATCTGGCCATTTGTAATCTTTTGAAATTTGCCCTTTTTGCATTTGAGGAGTTTTTTCTTCTTCTTTCGGTTCTTCTATTCCCTCAGATCCTTCAGTTCCTTCCAAAAGATCTTGGATATCGCTTCCACGTACTTTTGCATCAATACCAGCTTTTAACAATTCAGTTTTTCCACCAGTTGGAGAAGCTTTCCATATATCCGCAAATCGCTTACCAAATGCACTTTTAATATCAGCATAAGATTCATTTTCTAAATCTATATCTGCTAATGATTTTTTCTTTTTTTGCCTTCCTTCAAGTTCTATTTTAAAAGCTTCTTGTCTTTTTTTATCATCAATAATACCTGAAAGATCAATGCCCGTTTCTCTGAAAATGGCTTCATTTTCTTTATCCTGTTCCTCCATTTTCTTCTTACTTTCCATTGCAGCAGAAAACCCTTCTCCAGCTCCTTTACCAACTGCTCCAGCAAATTCCTGACCAAAACTTTTTATTTCGGGTAAAACTTGGATCATATTAGCCTCCTGCGCCTGGAGCTACTGACTGCCCCTTAAACATTGATTCTACACCCGATTTTACTGCTGTCTGACCCACACCCATAAGCAATTCCTGCCACCATGGTTTCTGTTTTGGTACAAGGAAGTTCTCTTGAGGTCTTTGGCCTAGTAATGAGTTACTCATAGAACTTAAATCTTGAATAGCTTGTCTCTGTAATCCCATACGTTTTGAGGCTAGATCTTGGGCGAAATCTGATGCGGCTTGATTCTGAAAATTTTGAAAGCCAGAACCACGACGTGCGCCCATTCCCATTCCGGAAAAACGACTTGCGTTTTGGCCTGAAAGTTGATTAAATTGCCTTAGAGCCGGACGCTCCATTTCTTCAAATCCAGCTTGATCGCCAGAAGCTAATTTTGAGGTAAAACTTTCAGGATCAACATGACTAAACATTTGTCTAAATAAATCCATCATTTCTGGAGTGAAATTATTAGTTGATCCGGCTTCATAACCTTTAGGAATCTTTTGACCAGTAGCATTATTTCCGCTACTAGATCCCGCTGCTCCTCTCATCGGCGAACGGCCGCTCATTGAAGTCATCTGACACCTCGCTTTTTCTCTACAATAGCATTGTAAATTAATTTATAGAAAGCCATTCGATTACAATATTCCCTTTCGTCAAGGCTGGTGCACCAGCACCTAGTAGGAAATTGATATTGGTTGGATCTAAATAGAAACTGATCTGTCCGGCAATAGCGACATTACTTCCAGCAATCAAACCATACCAGTTTGTCCCATCAGTAAAATCACCATACATATTCACTATTCTATCTATCGTTGGAAATGAAATCCCATGCGGAATGGCTGCGGTAGTAGTAAAAGTATATAATTGTCTTAGAGATTGCTGTCTCTGTGAATTCATATTAATGTAATATTTATTACCAGTAATACTAGGAAAGTTTACCGCATAAAGTCCTATGGTTCTTTCATTGACTCTACTTGCGATCTCAAGATAACTCTTATCGAGTTCAGTTCCTAAAGCCTGTACATTATCATTAGGAAAGTTCCTTTGCCTAGGAAGATATGGGGACATTTGAAGGTTAGTTGTCATACAAGTTGGCTCGATGGACTTACGTCAAATATCATTTGATGGACGGCTATCTCGCTTGTTGCAAACTCAAGATTGTGCATCTGAGCATCGCTTAAAGTTATTCCGATTTGAAAGTTATCGCCTATTAAACTTGTATTTATCCTATGCCATATCTGGAATTGGTTATCTGCTGTTGGGAGTTGCAAATTAGTATTGGCCGGAGTTAATCCAAGATTCGTTGATTCCGGGCATGTGTAAAGCAATTGTGAGTATATTAAAGAGTTATTCAATACATCATTGCTTGGAACAATAGGGCCAAAGTTCCAATTATCATCAGGGTCTTGACTTAAATTAATATTTACTGTCACTTGACCATTAGATGTATAGTCAAGAAGATATTTCTGCACACCTATACGTACTTTACGACCTTGATCCCAATAAACAGAAAATTGTTTGGTTTGCAAAAGTGGTTGAGATAATCTTGTATATGATCCCATACCAACATAACCAGCAAGTGTAGCAATCCCTCCTGAAACATAAGCACCAAACCCCGTTGTATCGACATTAAGAGTTATGGTTGCTGCGGAAGTAGTAGTCTGAGGTGTTATATTAAGAATAGTATATGTATTTCCGTTTAAACCAACCATTCCTACAACACCAGAAATAGTAACTTGTTGACCAATGAAATAACTACTATGTGCTGGAGCATCGGCTATAGGTAAAAAAACTATTGTCAATATTGCTTGAATAGCTTGAGTAGCATTTGTGATTGTTGCGGTTGTCGAATAGGGAATATCTACTACGAAATTGTTAATATCAACAACCTTACTTACCTTTCCAATGGTTGTAGTAGGCAATTTCCCACCAAATGATAAATAATCTCCATTAGTCCCCTGATCAGGTGATTGACTATTTACACAATGATTTACGGAAGTAATTTGTGTAAAACCTAAACCATCATTTGCAATCGCTGCAATTGCTCCGGAAGGAGCTTCGCCTGTACCTTCATCCTTAATTAGCACATATCCTTGCGGATTGCCAGCAATGACACTAGGAAACTGAGAAACTGTTGTGCCTGCATCCCAAGGCTCTTGCCATGTATCCCAGGTAGGAAATGGAATAGTGAACCATGTGTAATTAGTTGATCGCCTAAAAGTACCTTGATGAGTAAAGTTTTCTCTAAATATCGCCCATGTATTATCTCTGTAATTAAACATGAATGTTTGGCAAGGATATTTCCAGGATTGACCGGATGCAACTCCGTCTCCAGTTGGATAGGCCCAATAGATCCATTCCCTATAAAAATCACGAACGCCATTTACTCGATTCTGTCCATTATTCAATGCCTGTATCTCGAACACTTCATCGGGGATGTCTAGGTCAATACGCTGACAGCTTTGCTGCGTTGTCATTGTAATGCCATATTGTCCTATCTCTGTACCACCGCGATCTAGTGTTACTCCTGAAAATGTACTGCTCGAAGGCAATTCACTATTGATCAAATAGAACAGAAATGGCTGAAGGTCATTTCCGGTGAATACAAATCGTGTCTTTGTTCCTGTTCCTCCAAATCCTATCAGCAATACATCTTCATTAGTCATTACTGTAATAATGGGTTTGGATATACCCGCTGGTAGAAAACCACCAAAACCTATTTGATCTACATAGTAAGCTCTGACATCAAATGTTTCTGAACTACTCGCATTTGTTGGCACAAGAGCATTGTAATATGGCGTACCATTCCAGCTCCAAATCACTGTATCTTGCATAGGCATTTGTATAACCGCACCATTTATAGCCTGAATTTGTGGCGCAAAGAATAACAATCTATCCTTGAATGGAAGTATTTCCAATGCACCTACAAGATAATATTTAGCAGGAGTCTGGTCGTTAATACCAACTGTCAAAGCTGTTAATGGAGGCGAGAAGTTAACCCATCCTAGATTAGTTTCTGTAGGTAGTCCTGTGCCACTTGTAGGATCTCCATCATACCAACGAATACCATCTTGCCCAGGAAGGCTATTGGTTAAGAGAAAAGCTATACCTGTTGCTGAAACAGTGGGTGTAGTCGTAAAAGATACAATGTAATTTCCCGCACCTAAAACAGTCAAAACAGTTCCATTTAATCCATCTATATTAATCAAAGGCGATGCAACTGTTGGCCATTCATTGAAAAATATTACATCACCTACAACCAATGTAGTGAAATTCACACCACCTGATTTAAAGTTGAAAGTAATATTATTCGTACCTGAACCAGATGTATAAGTCCCATTAAGGAAATGAAGACCCGGCTTGTTATTAGTGACCCAAAAAGCTGATTGGTAATTTGTAGACCAGAATTGCGCGGAATCATCATTTGACCAAGTGAAAGGATTGTTGGTATTCTTGTAATAGCTGACATCATACCAAAAAGGCGTTCCTGCTTGGTTTAATTGATAAGCATAAGTTGTGTCAAAAGCAATTGTTAAAGGAAACTTTGAACTTGCTGTATTGGAAACGAAATCCTCTAGTCCTAAAACTGGAAGATCCGGGTAATAGGAAAAGGAACCAGTCAATGGACCAACGCCTCCGCCAACAATGGTCAAAACTCCAGTAGCATAATTTATCGTTCCTGAGCCACCTGGCGTTCCTATCAGCGTTCCATCAGATACAGCTGGCTCTTTATATGTATTTGCGCCTACAACGAGTGTTATTGAACCTGGCGTAATGCTTCCATTAGCTTCTAATGCAAATCCTGAGATAAGATTTCCTACTCCGGCAATTAATGCTAATGGACCAAATTGCCATGCTAAAGGAGCTGATGCGACTGATTGAACTTGTCTTTGTAATCTTGCAAGGGTAGATGTACCACGTTTCCGCTTGATCCTTCCTCTCCATGAATACATATTGAATAGAGTTGGAAACGCATCATTATCAATAAATGGAGGGAGCCTATCCGTTTTCTTACCTTTAGAAAAATTACCTACAGAAATTTTATCTGGCATTTTTCCTCAAACTTGAAGTACTAAAAAAGAAAAGGAAGTAGGATCTGCAAAAACTTTATTTATATTCACAAAAGTAATTGTAAAGGTATTATCTTCCGTAATAGCATAGTTGTCGATAGTTACTTGAACAGGGCTTAAAGTACAAGTAATAAGGATTGCAAAATTAACTCCATTAGTCGCATTTGTTTGCAAAACTACAGTATAATTTCCCACTGAGTTTTTAGTTATAGATGATACATTGAATCCATTTGCAACAATATTTGGGGTATTAATTAATCCAAATGCTCTTATTGCCATCATAGGAAATACATTATTTTGATTAGCATAAAATAGTTGTGCTATAGGAGAAGCTGGAACACTAGCTCTTCCAACCAAAACCCCTGTAGGAGCTTGAAGATTTCCAGTAAATCCAATGGATGTATTGGCTCCTACAGATTCTACGGGTAATAGAGCCGGAGGATTCTCAGTGTAATATGTCACCTGTTCATGGAAACCATTACCTATTGACCCTGCTGCGACATGATCAACTTCCAGGAAACTTGCGATATTACCGAAGTTTGTGCGTATTTTTGGGCAATCATCTGCCGGATTATTGTTTGGATTAGGAATTGTTACATCAATTGGATAACTCATAGTACTCCTCCCAAACCTGCATTATTGCCCCATTGCCCATTATAATTGCCTTGGCTATAGATTGTTTCTGTTCGATTCGCGGTCCATTGCCTCTGACTTCTTTTCCATACCAATAACTCTTGCTCTTTGAAAAGTGGCTCATAAAACATAAACTGCTCTATATCTCCCGTGTCACTTAAGATCTTTCTGGCTGCGCCTCTTGCAATATATTCTGCCATGTAACCAAAAGGAATAGCTGCACTCATATTTAAAAATGCTGCGGGGGATAGATAAGCATCCAATTCAACTAAATATTGCATTGCAGGAGGGCTTCTTAATGTCAGCGTATTATTATAGTATAATATGCTTCTAGGCAGTCCAGATTGAAAGAAGAGGCATTGGGCATTGATATTCACTCCAACCGGTATTGCGACAGGAAAAAGAACTTTGCAAAATCCAGTGAAATAATTGATTGTATTCAGCGTAGTACTATAACCACCCGGCATTACCATATTTCCAAATGGAGCAGGGCCAGGAGTCATCAATAATCCATAATTCACATTCCCTTCAAGGAATTGACCACTATCCTGAACAACTACATTTGCACCAGTGCTATCAATTGATGTTATGAAAACTGCTGCATCAACGCTTGTTACTGCCATCGCTGGAATAGATGTTTGCGCATCAACTGTATCCACAATCGGAGGATCAATATTGTTCCCTGTGGAAATAATACCTGCCATATCAATATGACCGCGCAAGATACCATCAAAGGGTGGATTAAGTGGAGCTGTTGTAGGCAATATAGTAAAATTAAGTGTGTATGGGCCTCTAGTTCCATCGCCAACGCCAACCACTTGAAGATTCTGAACAATATTGGGGTATCCATTAAAGAACGATCCTTTTTGTGTCTGAAATGATACACCAACGCCGTTTATGGAAGCAGTTCCAACGAATCCTTGATAAACAGGATACATGCCAATAGTTTGATTTCCGGGTTCTGTCTGAACGCTATATAAGGGCATGTTATATTTGTCTACACCTGGTGTAGTCTCGAATTGATATTTAGTCTTTAGATCAAATACTTGAATCCTTGCATCTACATCTGTTATCCAAAAACGGTTTATATAATCTATGATTAGATTATCGCTTATAACCGCATTGGAAGGGCTCTTTATAATGCGACGGACATAAGTAATTACATCGTTTAGAAGAAACATTAAATCCCATTAGCCCCAATAGGTGCTACCTCAAATTTAAACTCAATCTGCACTGCCACTTTTACCCACATTTCAGCTTGTTGGCATAATGCCCCTCTCATATATGGAGGAAATTCGCCCCTCTGCTCATCTACAATCTTAACAATATAGCATTGATTATTCAGCTTTTGAATTAAAAACTTTTGCCATAACTCCAGATATTTGCGGGCATCATTTTGCTGTTCAGTATCACCAGAAATATACCTAGCACTCTCACCAAAAAAATGTAATCCTCTTTCCATTAGAAGTTATTAGCTCCCATAAATACAGATTTCCTAGTAGTTACCGGTCTTGCCTCAAGCCTTGGAATCGTTGTATCCACTGCCATCTGACCATAGTAACTTCCGAGACCATCTGAAGATATGATATTTTGCTGCTGCATTGTCAATCTATGGTAAAACTTGCGTTTGATTTGCTCAGCTAAGTATCTCGGTCCCCAAACAGGCGTATTAACAGGAACTTCCCATTCTTCTGCAGGCATTCCACCATAAGGACGAGTCCAAATATCAATCTTCTCACCAATGATCTCTTTGTTTTCAGCAATAAAATGTACATATTCTTTATCAAAGTTATAGGCTTCTCGATAATGTTCATTGAATTTATCTCTGCAGCTAATTGTTCTCTTAGGTTTAAGGTAAATATCTTTAGACTTCTCTAGATCTTTTTGGGATAGTTTTGTCTGAGGCTCTACATCTTGCTTTGGAGCTGTATTCATTCGATCCATAGTCATTTCTTTGATATTCTGATCAAATGCTTCGAATTGCTTTTCAGCTTTATCCAATTCTTTTTTAGCTAGAGATGTGTTTGCATTGGGTTTGTCTGTCATATTTACCTATAATGGCGAGATGTTTTGGAATGATCCTGGTATATTTAATTTGTAATTTAAAGGATTAGTATTCGTTTGTCCAGTGTTCACGTCGCAAATTGCTAAAATTTGCGGATATTCGACTAAGGATGATGAAGCAAAAAATTGATCCACATTCACCAAAGAATTGATTGCTAACACAACTTGATTAGGATTAGGAACGGATAAAACAATCCCTTGCCTTTCATTCAATTGCCTACATCCAAAGCTTGGCGGAATGATAAGTCTTACCACTTGTCCGATAACATAATTATGATTAACACCAGTAGTAACAAGCGTAGTTGAGCCTAATGTTACATTGGATATCACAAATCTACTTGGTAAGTAAAATTCAGCATGAATTGGGACGTTTTGATATGGAGATGTTGGGTAACTGATCACGCCGGATAAAGTCGTCATATAAACCTAAGGGGAGGGACTTTTTGTCCCTCCCCATTATGAAATTATTACTTGATTATTTCAATACAAATTCTATGGCAATGAAATGTCATGCAAGTAGGCTCTCCATTGCATGATATCACCATTAGATCCACCAACAAATGCTGTTGAATCATTACGCGCACCAAAGTTACCAATTACAAAACCTTGACTTGTATTGTTAACGAAGGATCCCCGCACTGCTGGTCCATTTATTGTACTTACTTGTGTAGTACCAATTGGTGAGTAATAAGGAGAAGGATATAAAGGCGATCCAGCCGATATTAAAACACCACCTGTATTTACATCACCAACAGCTACAATCTCTGGATAGGAAAGTCCTGGGACGCTCGCTACCGTTGGATTGACTGTAAATGGTGTATAAGCACTAGAATTGATATTGACAATAACAGTGTTATAATCCGTTACCGCAATTACATATCCATAGATCGGAGATCCTGGAATTGGAATATTTGGCAATGAATTAAGTTCCACAGTTCCCCATTGTGATGGGATTCTGAATGCCACTTCTTGTCCTACGACAAAGTTGTGAGCATCAGTTGTATCAATAGTTGTAGTATTGCCAAGTGTAATAGCACTAATTGTCGCAACACCTGGGAAATATAGGTATGGATAAAGAACTTTTTTCCATGATCCAATATTTCCTACGTTTGTTGCTGAATTGAAAGCAGTGTAATTACTTCCGCTTGTATCCCAAGGAATAGTAAATGTTGTTGCTGTAAGAACAGTTACTGTAAACCAAATATAATTCAATTGAGGCATACCAGTTGTTGCAGACTGGAAAAGTCCTTCTAGAATTATAACATCTCCGCTAGAGAGATTATGGTTTGTTGCTGTGGTTACAGTTGTTGGGCCACCTGCTCCTGATACGGCAATAGAGAAATCTGCACTTGCAACAGAATTGTGCTTATAAATAGGTCCAAACTGTAACGCTTGACCCGCTTTAAATACACTAATACCACCACCAACTTGAACCATGTCAGTAGTCAAAACTGGTGTGCCGTTAAAGGCCTGAATAACTGTGTCATAATTAATGCTAGAGAATGTAAGCGGTGGTACGCTTGCATCCCAATAAGCAAATGGCACGCCGTCATCAGTTGGGCTAGCAGCAGCAGTATAATTTATCAATTCTACAAAATCAGGCACAAAAGGAAGATTTATGATCTTCACATTTGGTGCTGAAACACCAATTGCTCCACCTGAAACAATGTAGTTACCCTTCGCCTTTCTTGAATATTCAGCCATAAAAACCTCCTAAGTTTATACGCCAAGATTTGATAATCTTGTGCTTAAAAGGTTTCTGATAGCTGTATCTTGTGTGATCGCTTGCGCTTGTGCAAACTTCACGGCAAGAGTAGCGTTTTGGGCCAACATACCACTGTAGTATGGGTCACGGTAAATTAGATTCATTGAGAATCCGTCTTGGTTAATGTGTGTTAATGCTTGCTTGCCTAATACTGTGTTGTAATAGACATCATTCTGCACACCAAGGTTATTTGTTACTGCATTCCTAGCAACGGGAGCTTCTGAGCTTGTCAATATCCTGATATTGAATACTGAACCCCATTCTGATGGCAATGCTGATGCGTTGGTTGGATAGTTCCAGTTGTTTAACACACCTGTTGTACCTACCAAAGAATCAAAATCGGACTGTAGCTCAGTTGAGGAGAGCATAAAATATGCCGATCTCACTGGGCCTGTACCGAACCTATCCATGCCTTCGATACCGGTCATGAATTTATACGCATTGTTTGTCGTTCTATTACTTATTGACTTAAATAACCCGTACAGCTAATATATTAAGCATGAATGAGACTTATTTGGCTTACGCAGCTGGTTATATTGATGGAGATGGGTGTTTTTATATCGGAGAAATTAAAACTTCTCCTTTTTTTCAAGACACCTTTTCTATTATTTCTACCCATTTTGACAATATCGAATGGTTTAAAGACCATTTCGAAGGAAGTATAAATGCCAAACAATCTAGACAGAAAAATAGACTTCCATCCTATCACTTTGTGTTTTCTAAAGAAGGATATAATTTTCTTCCAAGAATTAGACCTTTTCTCATAGAGAAAGGACAAGAATGCGATGTTTTTCTTAAATTTAGAAGTCCATTGTTTAAAGAAGATAGAAAGTCTCTTGTAAAAGCAATGAAAATTCTCAAAGAAAAAACTTACATTATTACTCATTCTCTCAAAACAGACATTGAATCCATTAGAAATACTGATTCTATTTCCGAGGAAGATTATGCCTATCTTGCTGGTTTCATAGATGCTGAATGCAGTTTGGATATTAATAAAGTTATGCAGAAAAGAGGAGTAAATCCTACTTATCGGGCACAACTCCAATGTAATAACACAAAATCCCCATTTTTCTATTGGGCTTCTAAAAAATTCGGAGGCCAGTTTCATTTTCTTGATAAAAGCCATCTTCCCAATTGTAGAAACCAAATGCTTTGGAGAATTGCAAATCTTCAACTTGATCCAATTCTTATTGGTATCCGACCTTTTCTTATTCACAAAAAACCAATTTGCGAGCAGATGATTGAACTTAGAAAGTTGATTCTTTCCGGTGAAAAGGAAGGAAGAGAATATATCTATCAAAAAGTTCGTCATCTAAACCAATCTATTTAAGCGGGTGGTCATTTCTGCCACCTCTCCATATCTCTATGGAGGTTGGACTATCACATCGCATTTCTGCGTCTCTGGGGTTAGTCTCTCAGCCTGCACGGTTTCCCTGCTTGGCCCTTGTTATCCGTCTGCTTATGCAGCGAGGAACTCCAAGTCAATTACCAAAGATTTATACTCGACACAAAGTTTATCGAGTGTTGTCGCTACTAAGCTGAAATCGCTCACACCCAGATTGCTCGGGTTGAAGCCATTGCTGCCACCGCCTGCGTTAATTTCTGACGCTGCGGAGACGACGTAGTCGCGGAGGATTAACATTCTGTTACCCTGCATTTCTGCATGGATAGGTCATTTCTGCCTATCTCAATCCCTTTCGTTGGATTGTTCGGACTGTCGCATCCCTTGCGGGTCTTTTCACTCAGTCTCTCACGGTGGCCTAAGCCTTCCGCCCTGTCGCCATGCCTTTCGGTTTAGGCTTCCAAGTCAATCAGAAAAGATTTATCGAGGACATAATCTCTATCCTCGGCTTGGCGCATTGCTACGGCTAACCTTTCGGATATCCAAGCTAAGACCATTTACGCCAATGCTAAGAGGGCATCTTATTTGTTTAATTCCCTCATGCGTTGATAACAAGCTTCTCTATATTCTAAAGTTTCTTTAGGAATTCCACCTCTGCAATGCTTTACAGAGCCATAATTCTTGCAAAACTCTAAAATCTGAAGTGCTTGCGCATTCTTATATTTTAAGAATGGAAGAATTTTTTCGATAAAAGACACACATTCATCTTTGCTAATAATAGACATTTTGTAAGCAAATCCTTTTTGTGTACAAGAAGCTTTAGGAATGCAAAAGCTACCTAAAGAGCAGTTTTTCCTTATGTAATTTATGCAATCAACTGGAACCATAGTCAATTGAATCACTGGATTATATCTCAAGCTAACGCTTCCAGAATGGGCCTTTTCGCGTTTGATACTAAAGGAGCCTTCTGTATCCATTAAACCTGCAAAATAAGACCAAAATATAGGATCATCAGAACAATTTAAGGTTCTCTCAGAAAGTGTTCCACTCGAAAGAAGACACTTTTGATTATGATCTTTCATTTTAAGATTCGTTCTTTCACCTTCTATAGGTTCAGTTTTTTTAATTAATGATTTCTCAATGAAATCAAGCATAGATTCTGCTCTTTCTTTCTTCAAAACAAGAAATGGTATCACTTTATCCAATACATTTTTTGCTGACCCCAATCCTCTCACTGACCAAACATATAAAGTTTTGTAATGAGCTTGCTGAGGTTTTTTAATCCTTAATGATCCTGCAAATTTATCGAATAAGTATTCAGACATTCCTTTGAATGCATTGCTTAATTGAATGCAAGGATGATAAGAATTAGGGCCTTTCAATACTGAAAAGCTGCCATCCCCATCTAATATGCCTGCCATATATGCCATTTCTATTTCTTCTTTCATGATTGACTCCTTTTTCCGGATATCATATCATGGTGTAATATTAACGCACAAGTGATCTAATTATGCTGCAACTTTCTCTTTACCCTCTTGATCCTGCAATATGACCTGTTCATTTATGATACAGCCCGTACCGAAGAATGCCATTTGGGCATCAATGATCTTTCCTGTTACTTATTTGACCTCGTTGCTTAGGCGGAAGGTCTTGTTATTCCCTTCTCCATGTCTTCTTATATTCACATGGCTCGGACTATCGCATACGCTATTACTAGCGTTCTCTGGGTTTAGTCTCTCACGCTGCAAGAGCATATTGCTCGGCTTGCGCCTTGTCGCCCCATCGGGCTTCCAAGTCAATTACCAAAGATTTATACGCGACACACATTTTATCGCGTTGTGGCACTTGAGCTGGTGGATCAATCCCACTATTCCCCAACTGTATAGTTGGCGGCTGTAACGCCCTAGGGCGCATAAATCTGCAAGTAGTACCACCATGCGCGGGCATGGAAACTTTGTCGCAGACAGTGATATAATTCCTATCTGTTACTTGTTGACCATGTAAATCCGCTTTACATGGCGGGCCAAATCCTCTCGGCTGGCCTCACTATATCTCTATAGTGTTCGGAGTACCGCATCCCACACATTCAGGACAAATATAACATGATGTCATTTCAATATATTGTCGAAGAATAATATCTTCCATATTCTTCATCTTTTCTCTCATTTCATCTTTTGTCATATTTTCCACGTCTTTAATTTTTAAATGTGGATCTCCATTTATATGTAGGTCTTCTCGCTTACTGCTCTCAGGCTGATTGAAAAATTCTATGAGAAAAAACTTAAGACGATGATCAAATTCCCATTTACAAGATAAACAAATCCATCTCGGACTTTCCTTGTCAAATTGAACTATCTCATCATCATCATATTCTCTATAACATCTGTCACAAAATTTCATAATCTTGCCCCTTGTTGCCCGTCTAGTTTACCTAGCGAGGGTTTTCAAGTCTATCAGAGAAGATTTTACAACCACAAATTCATATGGTTGGGGTTGGGACGTACAACATTGCAGGCGCGAGCGACTGCAAGATCATAGGCCCTAAGTTCCCAGTATTTATAATTTGACCTGACATATCAACCTATTGGTCGAATGTTACTGTGATATGATGATCGGTAGACGAGCCTAGTTACGTCAGTTCTCGACCATATCCTGATTGTGGTTGCGATCTCCACTACGCGATTGCACATAACGCTTGTGCTTGCGTGAATTCAATATATTTATGCTACAAGTTTGTTGCAACAAAAAAGCGATATATATATGTATCGCTAAACTTAATCATAAAAGTTTTATGATACTAATCATGATAAAAAATTATGCACTACATTACCAGTTTTAGTAAACTTCTCTAAAATATCTGCACATGAAAAGCAAAACATATAAGAGTTTCCCGCTTCAGTAATGTTTGCGCCACCCTTACATTTATTTTTGCATTTAGCGCATTTAATATCTGACCATAACGTTATGCCTTTTTCTCTTCTTTCCCTTGCTTCGCGCATATTCTTTTCTACGAATGATTGTGTCATTATATCCTCAATCTACTCATCAATTAATTGAGATGGATCTATTACTATCCCATCTTCAAAATAACAAAGACCATCTTGTCTAATTTCTGCCTTCATTCCAAAATACTTATTGTCTTCTTGCTTACTATTGTCAGGTTGTGATTTTTCTTTATTTTCTGTCCATGGATGGTTTAGTTTTTTATTTAAACCATCTTGCACAATTTTTTTTAAATGTTTCATCAAATCCTCAATCTACTCTTTAATTCCTGCATTTTTTCATATGCCTTCTTCTGTCCTTGCGAACTAAAATCTGACTGTTGACCAGCATATGGCGCAGTCCCCACTCCAGAAGGCGAATAATATGGAGACTTGCGATTAGCATCAACTATCTCTTGTATGGTTTGTTGTATGGCTTCAGGTTTATGCAGACCAAGCGCCTTAATATTCTTATAAACAAGTTTCTGACGCTCGAATCCCTCAGGCATATCAAGGATTGATTCGGCAAGGTCAGGATCTTTTTGAGCAAGTTTCTCCGCATGCTTGAGCACTTCATAGAAGTCACCATTCTGTTTTATCCAATTACTCTTGCGCTCTTCCTGGATAGCTACATTGACTGCGCGTTGAATCTCTGTCTGTGTTTCTTGCTTTACTTGCGCTGAATGCTTGGTCAAAGTCTTTGTGAGTTTCTTATGGTCTACATATGGCTCTGAATCATCGTCTTCATCCACTTTTACATTGCTCTCTTGAACCTGTCTTTCCGCAGCCACTCTCGCATCTCGCTCTTGTGCAAGTAATTTCTCGTACTTTTGCTCTTGCATGCGAAAGTTATATTCTTTGTCATTAGTTTTTTCTTGTACTTGATTTTGATCTAGATTATCTGTCATTATATATCCGTGCTCCTTTTACGCAGGTCTACGATTGGATTTAAGGTCATTAAACTAAATTTATGATTTGAAGGCAAGTTATGAAAATAATTACGGTAAAAAGTGGTGATCGTGAAATAGATATTCATGCTACTCACTGGGATTGCTCAGGGAACGGATTGAAATTACTTCTTGAAAATGAAGTTATAGCCATGTTTCAAACTTGGGATTATTTGTATATTACCGTGGAGGAAAATGAAAGTTAACATACTTGAAGCACATGACAGATACCTACATTTAAAAAAACAATCATTCGATATCTCTGCGTGCTGTGCTGATCTAATCAAACAAAGACCCTTCGGCAATCATCCCTTCTACATATTCGCACACGCACGTACAGACGACGATGGAGTGAACAAACGCCTAATATGGCAACCTAGACTCACGAAACCCAAGGCACAGTCCAATTCTATGCTTTTTAAGGCCTATCCTGGCACAGACAATATCAAGGTGATATGGATGATCCCTGATCGCAATCTATGGGGACAATATAAGAAGGGAAACGTCACTGAGAACGAAACTGTAGCGCAAAGCATTTGGGATTTCAGATTCAATCGGAATGAGCTTGAACAGCCCGAAAAAGATGATTTGAGCGATATTCAGATAGATTCTATTTATCGAGACCTAGGCCAACAGGCGAGAAGAAAAGCGAATAATGATTTTATGCAAAACTCTTCGGTGGTTTCTTAATCTTTTTAGGGCTGATATCCTGCATCCCCATTCCATCGCGCATTCTCCCGATAGGATTCCTGATACCAGTGCCATAGGAATCACCCATCCCGAATTGAGATCTAGGAGTATGGGCTGTTTTTAGCTTAGGACTAAGCTTCGGCTTCTTAGCCTTTGGAGTCTCAGCCACGATCATCATCTCGCATAGTATTCACAGTGCGTCGATTACAAGGCAATGCTGGAACTTCTATTTTAGGATCGCCTTTATGGCCAACAGGCTGAGTAATCCCTACTCCATAATGCGTTCCCGCATTAATGAAATTACTGCTTCTCTGGTCATATTGAGGGCATCTATAATCCCAAGGACTATTCTTGCCATCAACTGGTTTATCTTCTTCTCTTTGCTCTTTGATTGCAATGGGATCGGAAAAACCAGATTTTGCGTTGATTTGTTCTTTATTTCTTTTCACGTTTACCCCTTATGAAATGACGGCTAGAGTTTTACTTGTGATAGACGAAACACAAGTAAAGAGTTTTCTTATGCTCTTTAAAATTTAACCGCGATATGAAGGCTTCATAGGATTTTCCTTAACCTTTTTAACGCCTAACATTTGCTGGGCTTTGATCTTCTCGGTTGTATCTTCATAATCAAGTTCTGAACCTGCGCCTTCAGCACTTGATTCTACTTTTGTCTTATGAGGACCATCTGGGAATCTAGAGTCTTTCCCGGGTTTTCCAGCCCAAAATGAATGATCATCAATGCGCTGACCACCTGAAGAAGCTTTACCTTGTTTTTGACTATCTGCTGGCATATAAACTCCATAATTGTGTGAACGTTCAATTCTCTATTATATGCTATCGGAATATTTTTGCAAGTTATTCATTTATTCCTCCAAGGAAGAGTTTTTAATATAATTTTTAAGCGCTTCAATATCTAGTAAATAGCGTCCCCCAACTTTTTTAATGCATTTTATTGCAATTGGTTTTTTTGCAAAAATCCAATGATTCCATTGTGCTATTCTTGGCCATTCATTTTCTCTACAATAATCACGAAGCAGAATTAAATTTTTCATACAATACATAATAACCTATAAAATATAAATACATCTGACGTTATAATTATATTAGTGATATATTTCAATACAAAAGAAATTTTTTGATTATGTAGAAATGCGAACACCCGAAAAGCCTTGCCGGG
>QGNH01000457.1_pt1 | contig 44466 bp, 57 predicted proteins | sample 1735481 | NCBI WGS metagenome assembly QGNH01 (sample SAMN09239004, study PRJNA386568) | Viral metagenome, whole genome shotgun sequencing project. | reverse complement strand
GACCCACTGTGACCACGGCCACGAGTTCACTACGCCGAACACGATCATTCGCAAGAACGGCTCCCGAGAGTGTAGAACCTGCAAGCCCGTCAGGGACGCTCGGCGCTATTCGCTGAAGGTCGGTGGGCGCGAAGTTCGAGGTCGCACCAATACGAGAGATGAGGCCGACAAATGAATGAAGGAACCCTTACGTCGGACATCAAGGAGAGGATACGCCGCGCCCGCGCTTGTCTCTCTGAAATGGGTTACACCGACTCTGGTTGCGTTGTCGAGTCCTGGGTTGAGCCAGGGTACACATTTAATTCGGCGATCTTCAATCAGAACGATGATCGCGACGTGGCGTTGCTGTGGACCGTCAGCCACACGCTGGGGACACCGCAGGGCTGTTGGACTTGCACGTTGCGGTACTACCGTGTGCCCGACTACGACTGCCACCCGAAGTGCAAGGAAGGCAATTGCCCGTACCCCGATGAGCCGAAAACGCCGCCGCGAGAACTACTGACGGCGCGTGCATATTCCCGCACTAATTCTACGAAAGAGGGGGAGGAACAATGAGCGAGCGAACCGCCTGGGGTGACGAAATCGTGGCGCTTGCCAAAGCGTTTCACGATGAGTACGAGGTTCAGGCTGAACGGTTCGGCTGGAAGTCCCAGACGCCCGTACCATGGGATGAAGTACCTGAGGCCAACAAACAGACGATGCTCTGCACCATCGAGAAGGTGCGAGGTCGTTTCATTATCGACTTGTGCCCGAAGTGCAAAGCGGAGCCGGGGAGCTACTTCTTCCTCAAAGAGAATCCGACGCTCGATGAACTTATTCACCACATCACGAAGATGTACCCAGACGACCCCTACGCGATGTACCTGACGGATGAACTAAAGCGCGTCACTGCACCCGAAACATGCGAACTGGAATGGGTGACCGAGAACAACCAAGAAAAGGTCGAGAGTAACGGCGTCACCTACCAAGTCACGCACTGGGAACACAGTGACCTCCTCGACTTCACAGGCCAGAACTTTCGCGGTCAGATTGAGGCCACAGTCACCCGAGAATGGCTCAAAGAACTTGCGGAGGTTCTGTCGTATTACACCAATAATGTTCAGCCAACTCAGGAGCGTCGGTCGAAGTGCCCGTCCTGTGGAGGCGTGAAGATCGCCAACCCAGCGTCCAAATACTTTGAAGCTCGTCCCAATGAGGACGAGGACTGGGACTGGGATGGCTGTACGCAAGGAAGTGGAACGTGAAGTGCTTTCTGGGCCTTCATAAGTGGTTCACCAGCGCGGAGAACGATGGCTACGACGTCCAAAGGTGCGCTCGTGGGATGTGTAAGGCTGTTCGGACGGTTCTAAACGACGACTTTGACGAGGGGGTGAGGCCGGTGAACAACACGCTTAACGATGTTGCCTAGCCACCGTTCAAAGGGATTCCATGCTTCGCCTCAAATGTTTACTAACGATTTTCTGTCTCACGTCGCTCGCAAGTTCTACGGCCTCGGCATCACCAAAGCCCCATCCCCTCGTCACGCCCGCGCAGATGACTCAGACTCGTTGGGTCGATCACTGCGAGGAGCAAGGAAACTGGCGCTACCCCGTTGGCAGTTCGTGGGCCAAGGTAGTCGGCGAAAAGTACGCGCTCGCTCACTCGCTCTATTACGGGGGACTGGGCTGGCGCCCGGCGACGTGGTTGAGCTTTCGATCACCCACAATGCCGGCTCTCATGTCACAGGCGTCACCGATTCAGCAGGCTTGGGCTTTAGTCCAGTTCGCCAAGGTGTACGGGATGCCCGACCTGAACGGGACGTGCCACGGGTATTGAGTGGAAGCGTGCGGTTTATTCGTAATGGGTCAACACGAACGACGTTGACGTGATGCTTAGGCGACTAATCTGCCGAGTCCGCGGGCATCGTTGGCGCCATGCTGGCGTAGTGCAGGGGGGCTTGTCGTCCTGGTGCGACAGATGCCACAGCGAGAAGGTGCGAAGTTTCAAGCCATTGGACGCAATATCCCCAGAGATTTGGGAGAAGATTCGCGAGCAGTACAGCGGCGAAATCCTGGTTCCATTGCCGAGGTTGAGAGATGACTGAGCACCTCGTCAACGTCACGTTTCGCATACCGCTTCCCCCGTGGTGGCGCCCCTTCAAGCGTCAACGCGCCAAGGACACGCGCGAGGCCGTAAGAGACCTCGCCGATGAGATGTGGGAGAACGGCGGTCGTGAGCGTTTTCGTGAGGCGTGTCGCCAGTTCCTTTTGTTTGGCAAACCATTTGTGGAGGAAGAATCAGCGTAATTGTGGCGGCATGGTGCGTCGATCGCTGGGCGATGGGAGCTGACGGAGCTGCGTACTCTTCGAGTGGCGTCTTTGGCACGACGTCGCCCAAGATCGTCGAGATAGACGGCAGATTCGTAGGCGCTTCGGGCAACGGTCCGCCGCTTCAGATGCTCCAAGACTGGGGAATTAGCGAACCGCGCGCGGTGCTGAGGAAATTCGCCGAGGTTAAACCACCTGGAGACTGGCGTGTACTCATCGTGGGGCCAGAGGGCATCGACGAGATTGACGAAACGCTGAACCTCTCGCACTGGACGAGGGACTACGGGGCAATTGGGATTGGTGAGCCTTTCTGCCTAGGAGCGATGGCCGTCATCATGCGCGAGATTGGCCCCGACCCTGACGTGCTGGTCGAAGAGACGATGAAGTACGCCAAGGAGCACGTTGCCGACTGTCGCGGGCCCGTGACGATTCTGAGAAGATCAGCGTGACACGTTCAGTCTCGTTCGACGTCGTGGGGCTACCTCACCCGCAGGGCAGTAAAAGCGCCTTCATCCGTGGTGGGCGTGCGGTGATCGTAGAGGGCTCTAGTAAGTCAGGGCGTGACAAGCACGCTCAATGGCGCGCCGCAGTGTGCGACGCCGCGAGAAAGGCGCTCGAGACGTCTGACGGGCCATTCATCGGCCCCGTGGAGTGCGTTATGGTGTTCTACTTGCCCCTCCCAGCCAGCGATCCTCACCGCACCCTCCACTCCAGCGCCCCGGACCTTGACAAACTCGTGAGGTCGACGGGCGACGCCTTAGTCAATGCTGGACTGTTGAAAGACGACTCTCTTCTCTGGCTCATCAGCGCCAAGAAGGGCTACGCGCGCTCAGGACAGTGGACCGGGGTGCATATCTCGCTCGCCGACTCAAGCGACGCCGAGGCGTCAATGCGCGAGACGTCAAAGGCCGAGGCCAAAGCGGCACGAAAGAGCGCCAAGCGTTCCTGACGTTTGCGCGCCTATCGCGCATGGTTTCCTCTTGATTTTGAACTCGCTCGACCTGCGAGCTGCCGAGGGGACAGGGTAGACCACTCGACAACTCGCGCGCCTAGCGCGCTACTTCTCTACCTCCCGTCTCTCGTATTGCCTGGTTCGGCGTCCAAAAACTCCTGGTCGTAATACCATTCCAAAAGCCCCTCGATCAGTTCTATAGCTGTGTACCTGCTGACCTGCGTGACGATGCAGTAGGAGTCCAGCCAAACCTCATAGTTGAAGCCTTCGTCCATCTCGTAGGCGCCTAAAATGTGATGCTCGCCAGAATCGTTTTCAACGTCGCGCCTACAGATTTCCCCGTCTTCAATCGACTTCAGAATGTTCTCTGTCGAGTTGCTATTCAACGTCATCGCGCCACCTCGAAACTCAGCACGCTCGAAACCGGGACAACTGCCTTAATGCTCAGCATCGAGCGCTTCATGCCGTCGACGACTCTCGTCGTGGGCTTCAGCACGTAGACGCTCTCACCGTTGGGCGAAAGAAAGAACTGAGCCTTGACTGTCTCGGTCATCGTGAGGAGCTCAGCGCGTCCGGCGACGTCATTAGCGCGCAGCGTTGCGAGCTCCTTCAGTACCTTCCCCAGCGTTGCCTTGTGGACGAGCCTTCCAGGCATGGCCTCCTCTCGATTTTCGGTCAAGTTGAGGTAAATCGCGCTGCGCGCGTCCACCTTGTTAAGTGTTATCGTCATTTCTAACCCCTGTCTAATTCTTCGGGTGACTCTCACCCCTAGAGCGTCCGCGAGCGGGCACCCTAGGCGCGCTAGGCGCCTAAACTACGAGAAGTCGAGAGACTCCAGGTAGTCGCTAATTCCTGGGCAGTGGACCATTTCGGCCGCGTGCTCGTTCCACCAATCGACCTTGAGCGACCCGTAAGCCTGTCCGGGGTAGACCGTCAGACGGACGCTGGGCCCGCCATACCCGAGCAGAATCTCGTAGGCGTCGGTTGTCCAGTCGTCTGAGCTCCCGAGCGACTTTGACCCCTTGGCCACTATCTCAAGCTGCTGATCGAGCCACACGGACACTAGAGACGAGTCGCTAACTTCGCTCATGTCCATATCGTCGAACAGGTCTAGGGCCTCTTCGCGCTGGGCGGCCATACGTACCGCGTCGCCGGTGGCGTCGTAGTTCATTCGGATCGCTGCCGATACTTGGCGCCGGTCAGCGTCACGTATGTCGACCCCGCGGTCGGCCAGTTCTTGCAGTGCAGTTTCGAGCACGTCGAGCGCCTCGATCGTGGCCTTGTAGCTTTTGGCCGTCTGCTCAGTCTGTTGCTGGCTGGTTAGTTCTTGCGTTTCCATGTTCACCCTGTCTTTCTTAACTGACCTCGTCAGGACGCGAGTAACGCGCCGACGCCCGTAGGCGTTTCGGTCTATGCCAGGTAATCAACTATCCCCAGGTCCACCTCCTCGGGGTCGATCATTGTGACGCGAGAGCCACAGACTGAGCACGTGATGAGATAACTACGCTCGCCCTCAGTTATGTCAACGTCCTCATTCGGGTACGCCAAGTCGCACGACTCGCAGTAGTAGAAGTCGCCGGTCATTAGTAGCCCAGCCATTCGAGCAGCTCGCCGGCGTCAACCCAATCGGCGTCGCGGTCCCCTGGTGCCTCTAGCCCAGCCTCTTCCATGAATGACGCTAACGCCTGATACCCGAGCTCGCCGGTGAACCCGTGAGACTTGAGCTCTTGAACGACGCGCCGAGCGCTGATCATTACGCCTTGAGCGCTTTCGCTGTAAGTCATTGACATCCGACACCCCTGTCTAGGTTCACCAGTTGCGAACCTGGTCTAATTGTAGCGCTTGACGTGCCATCTCACAAGCGAAAGACGCTAAGTTTCTGTGCGTAACCTGTTCATTTTGTCCACCCCTTTCAACGCTTCCACCAGGTTAGACACAGGCACGATGTCCTCGCTTTTGTCCCTCCTCGCCACCTCGAGGTCAACTCAGCCACCTCGAGCGATCTTCGCGACGTTGCCCAGCCTGTTGATAACGTGATGACAGTTGACGAGCGCGCGACGTAGTCAAGCCAGCGCGCTCACTTATCCACAGGCCAGCCGGCCAGTTCACCCTTCTTCAGCGCTGTTGTCTTTGCACGCGGCCTGCTTGGTGAGTCCTAACCACCGCGTCAGAGGCACGCGTCCTGCGGGCTCTCGATGAATCGGCGCCATCTTTGATGGTGTCGTTCTAGTTCGTGTTTGCTGGGTGCTTGAGTGTTTGGGCTTCGTCTGTCGCACGCGACACCAAGCGAAGCGAGGCCGACACCAGGCATCACGAGGCTTTCAGTAGTGAACAAGGGGGTATGTGACCTCGGCCTCGCGAGCTTGTGCGTTATGCCCCGCAAGGAAAATCTCTGTAGTTTTTCTCAACCTAGAAGTTATCCACAGCCCCTGGCGACACGTCAAAAACACGTCTCTCTCTCGACTCGCACCCTGAAAACGCGCCGATGTTTCACGTGAAACCTTCGAAGAAGCAGGAAACGCCGTATCGACAGCAAGCTCGTCAGAGCGCGCTAGGAAGTACCTCGAAAAGAGATGAATCAGTGTTCAAACACAGCGCGGACAACGAGGGGAAGAAGAAGCGCAAGCAAAGGAAGCCTGCGTGGGTGCCAATGCGCCAGAACCACCCTCCGGGAGGGCGAGCGCGTATGGCCGCAACTGTTGAAGCGGGAGCCCCAAATCTAGTAACCCCTGTCAAGGATTGTCAAGGATTTCCACACTGCACAGGAGATCGACCCTCGAGGGCGAACTACACCGATGTCCTTCTCCTGGTCACAGCCTTGACGCGACCGAGAGAAATCTTCTTACGTGCCACCTCACTTGCCACCCCAGTAGCGATGGGGAAGAAATCCACAGGTTTTCCACAGGATATGCACAAGAAATATCCACATCACGAGGCACTATCGCTCCTAAGATGCGAACCATGAACCCAGTTGGCGACCTCGCAGCAGTCCTGATCCTCTTCTTCCTGGGCTTCCTTTTGATCTGGGCTGGGGTCATGTTGACCCGCGTCTTCGTCTACGTTCGAGAGTGGGTACGAGCTCGAGTCTTTCATCGCAGCTCTCACGCAAAGCCTTGACAGAGGTAAAACCTGCATCTAAGGTGGCATCATGGAAGCGAACATCACCCCAGTCTTCGAGCGCGTGTCCCTTGGCGGGCAGGCTCAGAAGTGCAAGGACTGTGGCGACTCGATCCGCTGGGTGCGCACCCGCGCCGGCAAGCGTATGCCGCTCAACTTCCTTAGCTCTGAATCGGGCGACTTCGTCGTGATCGGCTACGACGACGGTGTCCCCGTCGTGGGCTACATCCCCGTCGACGCCGACAAGGCGCGCATAGCGCAGAAGCCAATGTTTCGCTGCCAGTTTGAGTCCTGCAAGAAGAACTACCGCAAAAAGGACGTCAACGCCAAGCCAGTTCGTCGCCACACCGCCAGGTTCAAAGAGTACCGAAGGGACATCGTCGCGTGAACGATGTCCTGTTCTACTACTACGTCCAAGGCGGACTGCTCGACATTGAGGCGTTTCTCGAGCGCCAACTCGACACTGGCGTTCGCCCCGACACCCCGACACTCTTCGAGCAAACCGAGTGAGCGATGACGTGAGCATTCACGACTCGTTACCTGACCGTGACCTGCCTCACTGCGACACCGAGGGATGCCAAGACCTAGCGACCTGGAACATCGACAGCGTCTATTCCTGCGATACACACGCTCCAATCACTGACAACGTGCTTGACGGAAATAAGTTCCACCGCGAATCGGGCGACAATGGCGCCGAGACGTGAAAATGGTCTACGCGTCGCTCGCTCAGGCCGTCGAGTTCGGGTACGTCGTGCTTTTTGGGGGCTTTGCCTATGGTCTGTGTCGGGAGATTCGACGCGGGGTACGATCATGGAAGCAGAAAAACAACGCGGGGTAGCGCAAAAGGCAGAGCGCCGGGTCTGTAGGAACGCCCGAAGGATGCAGGTTCGAATCCTGTCCCCGCTACTAAGCAACGTGAGCGAAGCCGCGAGGTCCGCTAGTTTTGAGGGATGGTCCCAAGGAGTCACAACCACGTTGCTTTTTCGCTAACCAACACCTTTCCCACAGGGCGCGATACGATGACGCGCGTGAGCGATGACGAAGTCGAGGTAGCCAAGAGCACTCGAAAAATGCCGGTCAACTACCGAACAGTCGATCCAAAGCCCGGCGATCTTCAGAGAAAACGCGCCACCGACGACATGGAGATGGCCAAAGTCAAGGTGCTCGGCTACATTCGCCAAGGGATGCACCCCACCGCGGCCATGGAAGCCGTGGGTCGCTCGGGCAAAACCTTCTACACCTGGACGCGCAAGTCCACCAAGTTTCGCCACGCCGCCGCTGCTGCTGTCGAGGCGTGGAACCTCGCCCAAGTCAAGGCCGACATGCCCTACCGCGAGCGCATGGACGAGTTCGAGCCAATCCTTCGCGAAAACTACAAGACCTGGTCTGAGTACGTCGTCGCTCACCGCAAGGCGTACTTCGGTTATGACACCTTCGACCACCAGTGGATGATCTTGAACGCCTGGGAGAACTCACCCCCTGGCGGGATCAGCTTGATCTTGGTCCCGCCAGAGGGCGGCAAAGCCCTAGCTCTTGATACACCGATACCAACGCCTAGCGGATTCACGCGAATGGGAGAACTAGCGGTGGGCGATCAAGTACTTGGTTCTAATGGGCGCCCCTGCACAGTTACCTACGTGTCGCCCGTCTTCACGGGTAACCGCTGTTTTGAAGTTATGGCTGACGACGGTGCCTCGGTTATTGCCGACGCCGATCACCTCTGGGCGGTTCGCGTCTCTCAGGATAAAAGTTCTGGCAGCGCCAAACGTCGCGGTTGGAAGGCCAGTGTAAAGATAAAAACCACCCTTGAACTTACGAAAACTCGCTCAAAGCGTCCCTGTCTCCAGATGAGTTCTGCTCTCGACTTCCCCCGAGCCGATCTCCCTATCGACCCCTACGTACTTGGTGTCTGGTTAGGCGATGGCGCCTCAGCTGGGGGACGCATCTACAGCGCTGATGATGACGCGATCATTATTCGTGAGCGATTCGAGGCGTCGGGCTATCCAACGAGGGACGTCTCAGGAGATTTTGCCTGGTCGGTGCCTGGACTTCAGACGAAATTGCGTGCTCTCGGTGTTCTTAACGCCAAAAAAATCCCCATGGCCTATCTCCGCTCCAGCATTGAACAACGTCTCGCCCTCCTTCAGGGCCTCATTGACACCGATGGGTATGTCGAAAAAAATGGCCAGGTCGAGTTTACGTCGATCAACGCCGCACTAGCGAGCGCCACGCTTGAACTCGTGCGCTCTCTTGGCGTGAAAGCTTCGCTCGCCGAAGGACGTGCAACGCTGTGCGGGCGCGATATAAGCGCGAAGTATCGAGTGACCTTCTTCAAGGCCGACGCCGCCTACCTGCCACGAAAGCGCGAACTATGCAAAGACGGAACCCGTCGGCCAAGTCGTTATCTAGAGGCGCGCGAAGTACCCTCAGTCCCCACACGTTGCATAGCGGTTGATGCTACCGACCACCTCTACCTCGCAGGAGAGGGCTACCTCGTTACCCACAACACCACCCTGCTCCTCGACGCGATCACCGCGGATCTCTGTGCCAACCCAAACATGCGCGTCGCGCTGATCTCTGAAGGTCAGGACTTTGCGCGAAAGGCTCTGGCTAGAATCCAGCGCCGAATGATCGTTGAGTCCGGGCCACCCCCGCCCCTCTTCGAGCACTTTGGCCCCTTCCAACCGCTCGCCACCTCGAACAAAAAGTGGAACTCCGATGAGTTCACCCTCCTCGCGAGTACCCACGACGAACAAGACCCCAGTTGCATCTCGGTTGGCATCACCGGCAACATCCGAGGTACACGCTGGAACCGCGTCTACCTTGACGACGTCCAATCCGTGCGAAACGAGAGCGCCACGCCGCGACTCATGCGAATCTTCCGCGGTGACGTAATCCCCCGACCAGGCAAAATGGGCCGAATCAACATCACTGGCTCGCGCGTGGGCCGCAACGACTTCTACAGCGAGCTCGAGCGCGTCGGCATTGTTGACGAGGTGATCTGTCTGCCGGCGCTGAACATGTCCAAGCCTGTTGGCTTCCAGTCCTACTTCCCTCGCCAGTTCCGCAAAGAGATTCTCGAAGACGGCACTGAGGTCGACGTGCCGATCGTCAACGAAAGCGGCGAACCGATGGGTTGGTCCGACGCCGACATGGCACAACGCAGGTCGAAAGTCGGCGAGGATGAGTGGCAGCGCGTCTACATGCAAGCTCCCCAGTCCGAGCACTCGGCCATGGTCACTGACGGCGACATCGTCAACGCCACCGACGCCGGCCAGAACGCTAAGCCTCCGCGTGTCGTTGGTCAGACGCCCCCGAGCGCAGTCTCGACCCTTGCTGGGCTCGACCCCGCGCTGGCCAACCACGCGGCCTTTACCTACTGTGGCTACGACGCCGACTGCCTGTACGTCATCGACGTCATCGACATGTATAAGCCCACCACCAACAAGAAAATCTTTGACGAGATTCGCCGGGGCACCGTCCGCTACAAGCCCGACTGGTGGATTATCGAGAACAACACCCTCCAGAGTGGCTACCTCAACGACGACGTCTTCCTCGAGATGCGCAACAAGTACGGTTTTCAAGCCGTAAGCCACCACACCGGCGCCGAAAAGACCACTCCGAACCTTGGCGTGCCGGCTCTCATGCAGGCGATCGTGCGCGGCGAGGTGCGCTTTCCGATGATCAAGGACACCGACACCGACTTCGCGCTCTTGTTCGATCAACTCAAAGCCTGGCGCCCGGACGTTCCAACGAAGCGACTCGTGCAGGACATGGTGATGAGTCTTTGGTTCTGCTACCTGCGCTGGCGCGTACTGCGCGACCGCATCGACACCTCTCTCGTTGGTTGGAAGCGTGACGCTTTGAGCGAGGTGACGGACTATCCTTGGGCGCGAAGCAATCTCCGACTTCCCGAGGAAGAGAAGAGGCCCGTGGCCCCCGAGACGTACGAGCAGGCGTGGGACCGAGTGAAAGGTCAGGGCGCAGCGTGAGCAAGGGCTTTGGTGAGATCGTCTCGATTATGCAGCAACGTCGCAACATGGATCAGATGCTCTTTCGCGCCATCATTGAAAATCGCGACCGCTACAACGGCGACGTCATCGTACCGATGCCCGACGTCTCTTCGCTCCCCGCCGCGCAACGTCCTGGCCCGAACTTCTTTCAAGAGGCCATTGACGGCCACGCTCGCTCGGCGAACGTCACGTTGCCTAAGATCAGTTGTCCGGTCGACAATCCAGGTAGCCCCGCAAGCATCGAAAAGTCCGGTCGGCGCCAGGGCGCTCTCTACTCTGCGTGGTACGACACCCAACTCGACCTGAAGCTCGACCGCACGTACCGTCACTTAGCGGCGTACGGCACGATGGCCATGATCGTCTCGCCCGATGACAAGCGTCAACGCGCCACCATTGAGATTCGTGACCCACTCACCGCCTACCCCGAACTGCGCGCGCCCGACGACATTCGCACGCCGTCGGACTGTGGATTTCTCTACGCTCGCTCGCCTCAGTGGATCGCCGCGAACTACCCCCAGGCGCCCGACTACCTGAAGAAGTCAGACGCTCGGGGCTGGGACACACTCTGGGACATGGTCGAGTGGATCGACGAAGACGACATCGTCATCGGCGTCATGGGCCCGCGCGTGCCGGCGTACGGCTACTCGGACGCTCGGCCCTACGGTCAGAGCGCGACGGAACTCGGACGTTGGAAGAACAAGGCTGGCATGACCACCGTCGTCGTGCCTCGGCGCGCGACGCTCGACCGCATCATGGGCCAGATGACGTCGATGATCAACTACTCCGACCTCTTCGCTCGGATGCTCTCGCTCCAACTGGTTGCCACCGAAAAGGCCACCTTCCCCGACATGGTCGTCATGTCGCGCACTGGCACGATGCCCCAACTCATCGGTGGAAAGTGGCAAGACGGTCGCTCGGGCAACGTCAACGTGGTCTTGGACGGAGTCGTCGAAGCTGTTGGCAAGGAACCAGGGCCAGGCACAATGCCGATGCTCCAACTCGTCGACGCGCACATTCGCGGTACGGGTGGTGCCAGCCCGCTCTACGGTGGCAACGCCGGTGGCGCGCGAAGTGGCGCGCAGGTCGACGCCATTGGTGACTACTCGGTGAACCCAATGGTCGCTGAAAGCCAGCGTGTAATGCAGCGCTCACTTGTCGAGATCAACAAGCAGTGGATGTCGGTGATGAAGGGCTACTACGGCGAAAAGACCTTTACGTGCATCTTGGGTCTACCCGGTTCAGCCAAGACCGTCACCTTCACGCCCGACAAGGACTTCACCAGTCTCGAGAACGTCGTCGCGTACTCATCGCCCGGCACTGACCCGAACAAGCTCGCGGTTGCATTGACGCAGTTGGCAGCGACCAACATAATTTCGCGCCGCACCGCGCGCGTTGGCCACCCTCTTGTCCAAGACGAAGAGGAAGAGGAGCAGTTCGTCTCTATTGAGAAGATGACCGACGCGACGATCGCGGGCTTCACGAATGAGATTGCTCAGGGCCAACAGACCTCAGCGGTTGGCGCGCGCGCCACGGAACTCGTCGCAAAGGGCACACCGGCGTACCTAGCAATCGGTCAGGCAATCGCGGAAGCGGCTGCGGGGCCAGGAGCAGGTACAGCGCCCGACGGCGGTGCACCAACTGGGCCGGACGGACAGCCAATGTCACCAGGGTTAGCGTCTCTCATGGCATCTCAGGGTGGCGGCTTAACGCCCAAGGGTCTAGTCCCGGCAAACGCACCACCCGGATCTACCGTCCCAGGACCGAACCCCGACCTAATGAACTTTCGTCACGTATTGCAGGGTCTTAACGAGCAGGCTTCACCGGGCGCCACATGAGCCCGCGCAAAGCACCGCCTCGAGGCCCCGGCGCGCGCTCTGACGGCGAGGTGACGGGTGGCAACCTCGGGAATCCCACTGACGGCCAGCCCAACGGAAGCACACCGCGCGCCGCCGTCACTCAAGCCGCTGCCGGCGCCGGCGTTGGTAGTGGTCCCGTGCCCCAAGGCCAGCAAGGTCAACTGAAACAGGACGCCGCGAACACGCCACTACCTCCCGACGTCACGCAGGACGACCGAGGTGCACTCGCCGCCTCAGCCCGAAAGGGCCTCGCCAGTTACAACCACGGTGTGACACCACTTTTTGCTCCTACGGAGCGCCCGATGGAGCACGTCACCGCCGGGGCGCCACTAGGCCAGGGTCCAACGAATCCCATGGCGATGCCCATGCCCGACCCAGGTGCACTACCGATTGCCTCCTTGCTCGAACAAGCCGCCAACGCTACGGGTAATCCACGACTGCGCGCGCTCGCAGCACAAGCCGCCGCGATTGCAGGGAATACACCGGACGCCGGCCCCTTAGCGCCGTGAGCCTCATTCCATCCCAGAACGAAACGAGCACGACGCCGACGACGTTGCCTCCGGCGCCGGCCACCGCCTCGTTGCCAGTACGTCAAGCGTCGGCGACGACCCCTACCACTCTCCCTCCCGCTACGACGCAAGCTCCGCCGACCACGACCCCCGACAACATCTCAGCAGCATCAGCGCCAGCCTTAAAACTGAGTCCCGCCGAGGTCATTGGCGCCGCCACGGGCGCCACGTCGATCGCCGACGCCGCGACCAAAGCTCGTGCCATCGCAGGGTTCAAGGCTGGTTCGAAATTGGCCGACACGCTCAACTCCAAGGGCGTCGATTACCAAACGACATTCTGGAAAGACGCGTCGAACGCGGTGAAGGGGCTGCTCCAGAGCGCCGGCTACAAACCACCAAGCCAGCAGGACGCCGCGCAAAGTGGAGGGTTCTGGCACACCATCGCGCACGGTTTCGACGACGTGCGTCACTTGGGCGGTGACGCGGAAATCGCGGCTAACGACGCGCTGATCAAAGCACCAGCCGCCGCTTTCAACGCCGCGGCAAAGCCTTTAACGACTCTCGTCGACGCTCAGCAGATGACCGAGATGCAGGGCGACATGACCGACATGAAGGCGGGCAAAAGCACCTGGTCGCTCGACAAAATCCTCCACCAGTTCGATGTCGGCAGCATCATTCGTAACTACAACTCGATCTACTCCGGCACTGCGCACTTTCAACCCGAGGCTCTCCTCTACGTGCAAAAGGATCTCGGCATCAACGGTTCGACGCTCGCGCTTCTAAAGACCTATGTGCTTGCTGGCGGTCAGGGTGGCCCGGCGTTGCAACAAGCCCTTGCCTCGGTGCCAGCGTCAGAGCGTCAGAGCGCGCAAGACCTCATCATGCGCAACCCGAAGTTTCAAGAGGCGGCCAACCTTCTAAACGACTCGCACCTCTCACTCGGCCAGATGCTTTTTGGCGGCGTCACCCCAGATCAGTTGAAGCAGATATACCCGAAGATGGACGTAGGCGCGGCGAAACTCGGCGCGGCGGTCAACCAGGCAAACGCCATCGTCGGCGCAGCCGGTTCAATCGCAACGGGCGACCCCGCCGGCGACGTCTCACTACTCAGCACAGGTCTTCAGGGCGTAGGGACAATTCGAGCAGCCGCAGCTACGGGTGTCGTTGCCGCAGGAGCGACGGGTATCGGAGGAAGCCTCGCCACTGGCAAGACGCCTGATCAAGTCACCGCAATGGCCCCTTTTGGCCTGCACATCAATCCACTTTCGGGCGTCGTTGACGGCACGTTCAGTTGGTACACAAATCCCCTCTTCATGGCACAACGCTCGGTGACGGAGTACAAGGCCGGGCTACACGGGATCGCCACACTCGACGCGTTCAGCCAAACGAAGACGCTGCGCTACTACCTCAACATCGGTGCTGGTCGACGCTTCGCCACGACGTTCGCTAAGGCGGTGACGTCTCCCGACGGGTCAGAGAAAGTGGCGAGTGGATTTGCGGAGCGCGCCAACGTGCAAGCGCTCGAGAACGCGGGCATCAAGACGGTCGGGATGCAGGACGTCATTAGAGAGAACTTCCCAGCGATTCTCAAAGACATCCAAGCTGGCGGTGACGGCGTGCAGCCGGTCGCGGAAATGATGGCGAGCAATCAGGCCATGATCAACATTGTGCGTGGCAACGCCGGCATGTTCTTTCAAGACGCGACGCAGTACCCTCACATCACCGTCCCCCAGGCAATCATCTCTGACATCAAGGGCGCGGTGCGCTCGTCATTCGGCGGCAAGCGTTTCAACACCGGGAAACTCTCGCCTTCGCAACTCTCCGAAGACATCGTTGGCCGTCAATTAACTGAGCAAGCGGTCGCCGCCGACAAAGCCGCCGACCCTGCTCTTGGGCCACTGTCACGATTCGCGCGTCGGGCGGTGACACTGATGCCCAAGCCGTACTTCGACCTCACGACGAAAGACGGCGGCGTCAACCTCGAGCGTATTCTCAAGTTCTCACTCGAAGACTCAAAAATCGCACAGATTCGAAACCTCTACGAGTCGATTCCTATGGCCGACGTCGCGCATCGTCGCTTCATAGCGCTCTCAGCCATAAAGGACATGTTGCTCGGCGCCGGCATTGGCAAGACACAGGCAGGTCAGGACTGGCTCGAAGGATGGATGAACCGAGAGAACTACGGCTATGGGCTCAATGCGCACTGGTCGAACCCTTACGACCCCGAAGGCCCAACGGTTCCCGTCGCGCTGCGTGAGAACCAACTCTCTAACGCCATCGCGATTCCTGACTTCCGTGAGGTCTACAAGTTCGCAAAGAAGTCGTACGTGATGGACAAGTTGCAGATGGGCATGAACGCTGAGCAGTTTGACTCCTTCATGTCGAAGTACTGGAAGCGCGCGATGTTGCTCCGTCCGGGCTTTGCGATCCGCGTGGCCGGCGAAGAAGTACTCAACTTCATGTTGCGCCACGGCGCCGCGTCCTACGTGAACGGTCGCATCGCGTCATCGCTCTACGACACCGTGAAGCCGCCCAAAGAGATGACGTCGCTCAGGTCCGCATGGAAGCAGTTGCTCGGCAAAAAGGAAATGGAAGCGGCGATGGGAGATCCCAAGGCCGCGAACGAACTCGACGTCGGGCGTCTTCGTGACGCGATGACCGGGCACTTGCCTGACGAAGTGAGATCACTCATCAAGACACCCGAGCAACTGATGGCGTCGGTCCAAGGTTGGCACGGGCTGAACTTCTTGCGCCGTGTCGGTATCCACATGACGCCGGACTGGTTGCTCGAAGGCGCCTTTGAACTCGCCAAGCGCGGGGTACTCGACAGCGCGTACAACGAGTACATCGACGCGATCATGCAACACGGCGCGCTCTACACCGGCGACGTTCCCACCGGCGGCGAAAGCTCCATGACACAACTAGAGAATGGCCAGCATCTCTATTTCCAGCGCACCGGCAAACTCAAGACCTACGCCGTTGAGGACTCAGAGTTCTTACCGAGGTGGCAGATGGAACTCAGTGGCCACTCTGGCTCGATGTTTTCTCGCGCTGCCGCACAGGGATTTCGTGACAGCGGGACCGACGGCGCAATTCAGTACGTGAAGGACACCATCAACGCGACGAGGATAAACCGTGACGTCGTGGAGGCGCAGGCCAAGTACGACAAAGTGCCCAACACCGCGAACGAGATTGCTCTCAAGAGCGCGAAGTACCGTCTCGCCGAGCACGAAGAGTTCGTAAAAAACTTTGCTGGCCACTTCGGCACGAAAGACGGACGCATGGTGGCGCTCGGTCAAGCCACCCAGGACCAAGCGACCCAAGACTGGGCTGAGGCAGTTGTCAAAGACGTGCAAGACATGGCGATGACCACAGAGCCACAGGACTTCACGACCGTAGACGGCGAGAAGGTGCCAGCCCCTACGAGTGGCCCCCAGCCCATCAGAATCCCCGGCGCGTTGGCCCCGCGCGAACCATGGAAGATCGCGACGCGCGACGAGGGGCGCAGCATCGTAGAGGCCAACGATCAGAGCCCGTACAAGAACCTCGCCAAGAATGAAGTGCGCCTCTTTCGAGCTGAGAACACCGCTACTGCACAAGAGGGATTGCCACGCCTTGAGAATCCAGGAAGGTCGTGGACACCGAGTTACCGTCAGGCCGAGCAGCGCGCCGGCGAAGACGGACGAGTCTTCAAGATTGACGTTCCCATCGCTGCTCTAAAAGAGCACTACGACTACAAGGGCACTGGCAACGTCGATGACTACATCGAACATCTCCAGAACGCGCAGGGCGCTGGTAAGAAGTTCGCTGGTGAGCCCGAGGCCCGTGGCTACTTCGAGTCCGGCAACGTCGCGCACACGCCCGTTGGCGACGCCGCACCAGTCACGATTATCGACAAGATTGCTCAACATCTAGCGCCGAGTGTGCAGGAACTTCAGCGTGTCGATCGCGTTCACGCCCCCGACAAGTTGGTCGTGCCCGAGACGGTGCCCATGGTCATGGGGCCCGGCGACTTCATTGCCAAGGCTGGTGAACTTGGGATGCGCCAACTCGTCGGTCGACCGCTGAACTGGATGAGTCGTCAGCCCATCTTCACCTACAACTACGCCCTAGCGTTGCGTTCTGCTCGTATGTTGATTAAGGCTCGCAGCATCGAAGACGCCGAAGGCGATCTCGCACACGACATTGCGTTGGAGAAGGCGGTCAACGAGACGCTCCCCTACATCCACAATCCCAAGATGAAGTCCTACATGAGCATTGTCGGACGCAACATCGCGCCCTTTTGGTTCGCTCAAGAGCAGTTCTACAAGCGCTGGGGACGCCTCTTTGGCACGTACCCCGAAGCGTTCTACAAACTCAGCATGGCGGTCAACGGCATGAAGGCGACTGGGTTCCTTTACACCGACACGTACGGAAAACTCGCGTTCGTCTACCCCGGCAGCCCCCAGGTCGTCGCGATGCTCTCGAAGATTCCTGCGTTCGGCGGGCTCAGCATCGCGGCTGGCTTTTCCAGCGAACTAGGTGGGCTTAACCCGAGCACGGCGTCGGGCAGTGTCCTCCCCGTCCCGTCATTCGGCCCCCTGCTCACGCTGCCGGCAACATTCCTTGGTGGGATGTTCCCCGAGTTCACGTCAATCGGAAATACGATGCTCGGCTCACAAGCCCAGCCCATCGACCAAACTGGGAATTGGCCAGTGCAGGCAATCGAACAGCTCGCGCCGTCAATCGGTACGCGGTTCTTGCAGTGGATCACTGAAGAGAACGCTGGCGCTCCCAACAACGTGACGTCAGGGCTCATGGCCCAGGCCAGCATCGGCGCCGCGCAGCAACTTGAAGCGGCGGGACACGGTATGTCGGTCTACGACCAGGCGCACACGCTCCAGTACAACCAGTACCTCGAGCGCGTCTCGAACTGGGCAAAGAACATGATCTTGCTTCGCACCATTCTCGGATTCGGCGCGCCAGCGACGCCCAACTTCTACTTCAACGATCACGGCGAGGGTGCCATCTACCAGGCGCTTCTTAACACAATGCCCTACCAAGAGGCGCAGGCTGCGTTCATAAAGGACTACCCGAACGCCACACCCGAGACGATCTTCTCGTCGACCACGTCGGGGCCCAAAGGCTCGGGTACGTTCGTCCCGGCGACGCTTCAGGCTGGCCAGTTCATTAACGCCAACAAAGAGTTCTTCACTCAGTACACACAACTCGCGCCGTGGACGATGCCGGCTTCGCTGCAAAAAGGACTCTTCAACTCGAACACGTACCAAAGTGAGAAGTCGATTGACCTGCGGTTCGCTCGATCGCTCGACAGTTGGTACACCGAGGTAAAGTACGCCGAAGGTGCCAACATCTACTACCCGCAGGAACAACTCTTCCAGGCTGCCGAGTCGGCGACGAGCGCGGTTTCTGTCACTGCGCAGCAAGGTCTTGGCATCACCCAACTCGAAGCACAACAGAAAATTGGCCTCGTGGGCGCTCCCGAGGCGGCCATAAAGGACAAGTGGGCCACGTGGGCTAAGAGCTTCACAAACGCGCACCCGATTTTTGAAGCGAACTACCGCGTCATGGGAGATCAAGCCATGGACCGTCGCAACCACATCATCCAGGAACTCAAGGACGCAATCGACAAGGGCGCCCTGCCCGACAGTCCGTTTTCCAAGAAGATCCCGATAATGATGACCTCGTACGAGCAGGTCGAGTACGCCTACAATCACGGACTCAAGGGCACACACCAGGCGACCGAGAACTGGATTGGCTTCTTGCAGTGGGGCAACTCGTACGCAAGAGAGTTCCCCGCGGTCGCACCTTTTTGGAATGGCGTCCTCTCGAAGCAGAAGGTTGGCTGATGAACGCTCTAACCTGGGCTGTTAATGGCTGACTACACCTGGTACCCACTGCCCGCTTCGGGCACTGCGCCTGCTGCGCCAAAGGGGTACACCGTGGCCGCGACGGCCACTGCCTACACCTACGTCAAGGTCGGGGCGAAGACGTTGCCTAATGCCCCTTCTGCAACGCCACCCGCGGGCGGCGAAAAGTACAACGAGAGTGGTGGCGCCGTAGCCGGGTCAACCGCCGCCGCCGCTGCCGCAGCCGCGAACGCCGCCGCCGGCGCGGGCTACCAGCCAGGGACAAACCCTGGCGGTACGTCAGTCCCCGGCGTGTCGTCAGCCATGGCCGGCGACGTTGTCCCCTTCACGTTGCCTCATCAAGCGCCAGCGTTCCACCCGACCGCAGGCACAACCACTACGTCGGCCACTGGCACGACGAACATGACGTACTCCAACTGGATCGAAGAACTGCACAAGATGACGCCGGACTCGAAGCAGTTAATCGACCTCCAAAACGCCATGATCGACGCTGGTTTTTACAGTTCTAAAACTGCCGTAGCGACCGGAAAAGTGGACACGCACACGATCGCCGCGTGGAAAGCGCTCGGCATCGCGTCCATCGACTCGACTATTTCGGCCTCCACGCTCCTCGCCTCGGGCCAAAAGGCACCGTCGTTGATTAACGAAATGCAGGCGATTCAGTCAAAGATCAACCTCGCCCAGGAGCAAGCCGCATCGGCCTCGAGCTCGAACGTGACCCTTACTGACCGCAATGAAGTAATTCAGCGCTACCAAAGCGCGATGCAGTCCATTGGAGCCGGTCCTCCAACCGCCGCTGAGGCTAATAAGTTTGCCGACGCCTTCATCAATGGCCCCCAAGGTGAAGTGGCTGCCGAACGAAATCAGGTAAACGCCGCCAAAGCGAACGACCTCGCCGGCGCCAGCACTCTTCGAGGCGCGCTCACCGACATCCAACAGGGGAACCTCTCAGCAGGGACCACCGCCGCGAACTCGGATCTCATTGGGCCAACATCAGTGGCGACCAAGGCACAGCCCAACCTCGACGCCGAAGCCATCGCCGCGGCCAAGGCCCAAGACCCCGCGCAGTACTACGCGAACTCGACGTCGTACGCCTACGGGATTTTGCAACGTATGTTGTCAGGTGACATGAGCCAGCCCACCTCGCCAGCGTCGCCGACCAGTCTCGCGGCCACTGGCGGCATCCTCACAGCACCGATGGCGGGAGCAGTCGCGTGAGCAACGTGAACGTCAACGCGACGAACGTCGAACAGTGGGCTGAGGGGTTTCTTCAGTATCTCGGTCATCCCGCGACGAGCGTCAATGACCCACGCCTCAAGTTTCTTATCGCGTGGGATACGCACGAGGGCGACGTGCAGAGCAATCCCACGAACGGTCTTGCGATAGAAGACGGCGGACCGACAATGTCCGGATCAAAGGTATCGGCCTTCAAGAACATCCAAGATGGTTACGTTGCGCTACACAAGTACCTCGTCAATAACGGCATCACTGGCGTTCTTCAAGGACTTACGAATCCGGCCTCGACCGTGGAGTCTTTGACCCACGCGCTCGCGGGAGCGAACTGGGAAGGTTCGGCCACCCCCGAAGCACGGGCGGCGTCGCTTAACTACGCGAACTCTGTTGGTCAAGCAGCGGGGGGAACGACCATAGTTCAGCCTCTAAAGGTAGGGGGAACCGGAGCGCCTCCAGCGACCACGCCAGGAGCGCTTGGCGTCGCGCAACAGACACTCGGCATGAAAGAGAACTACACAGGGCCTGGTGCGTACAAAGGGTTCGACCTCTCAAGCCTCTCAGGCAGCTTGGTGTCCAGTGCGAAAGCCGCAATCGACCAGTTCACCGCGACGCCCGGCGCCGAACAATCAATGATGCAAAAGATTTATCAGAACTACGGCAACGAGGCGTGGGCCGCGTCGATCCCCGAACTGCGCAGCATCTTGGTTTTAGGCGCGTACATGGGTTGGAACGGTGCTGCGGGCACCGCTGAACTCCAGAGCGCATTTCAAAACACGAAGTGGTGGAAGCAGTCAAGTGACAACGGACGACTTTGGCAAGAGACGCTCGCCAACGATCCGGGACAAGCCAAGGTCGCAGTGCAAGAGGCCGCGAGTCGCGTTACCAACATCGCGAACTCCCTCGGCGTCCAACTCGACGAGGCGACCTTGCAGAAGATCGCCACCACCGTTGCTCAACAGTCCGTCAGTGGCATCGGTCAGTTCTCCAGCACCCAGTTCACCGACTCTCAGATTTACCAGGCAGTAACAGGTGCGGTGAACTCAACGCAGTTCACGAACCAACTAACCGAAGTTCCCGGCGCCCCACCACTCACGGGCGCGAGCGCACCCGTCACCGCCGTCACGACCTCGGGTGACGCTGCCTCGCTCCAAAACGCTTTCACGACAATCGCGCGTAACTACTACCTCAACCTCACTCCCCAGCAAATCGCCGCCAAGGTTCAAGAGGCGCTCGCGAGCGACACGGGAGAGGGCAATTTTCAAAGTGGCGCTCTGGCATCGTTCACTTCCTTTGCTCAAAATCAGGCCAAGATGATGTACCCAACGCTCGCGGCATCACTTGGAACTACAACGTCAGTTGGTGCCGACAACACGCCCTATCAGTCGATGGCCTGGGCACGGAACATGATTGCCAGCTTTACGGGTCAAGGAAGCGGCGACAACATCAACCTCACTGATCCGCAATGGAACTGGATTCTCTCAGGGACCACCCCGCCAAAGAACATTGCTGCGGGCATCACACCTCAGTCCTCGACCTCGTCGACCGCCGCATCGGGCACACCGACCAATCAGATTCCTTCAGCCGACACGCTCCAGAGTTACTTGATGCAGACACCGCAGTACCAAACGACTAACCAGGCGAAGAATCAGGCGTGGCAAATCGGCTCGGCAGTTACAAAATCTTTCGGATATAACTAGCGATGACGATGCTCCCCACCGACTACAACTCGGGCTACGAGCGCCCCGGCGCCGGTGTACCTGGAGGTCTTGATAACGTCCCGCGCGACGCTCCCACCGTCCCCACTGAGCAGGGCGGCACAAGTGGCAAAGGAACCGTCACCGGCACCGTCACCAATGCTGACGGATCTGTAACTACTTCCTACTCGGACGGGACGCAAGTCATTTCGGGCGGTGCTGGGACGGGAACGCCAACTCCAACGCCAACTCCCACAAATAACGACCCAACCGTCACTGATCAAAACGGCAACACCATCGACTTCAAATCAGCCATCGACATCATCAACTCTGCACTGTCGATTGTTGGCCTAGACCCAACGGCAGTGTCCACAAGTGGCCCCGACGCCGGCCAAACGCTCGGCAACTTCTTCTGGAGCATGATCACCACACAGGGTGTCACCGATCCGACGACCATCGGCGACATGATCACCACGCTCCTGCCCTCAACGGGTCAGTTCAACACTGCCTTCCCCGGCTACCAAAAGGCTCTCGCCAACGGCTACGTGCGCAACGTCGCTGAGTATGTCGCCGCCGAAGAGGGGATCACCGCCGTCATGCTTCAAGGCGGCGTCCCGACAGCACTAATCAACCCGACGACCGTAGGCGACCTCATCGCCAAGGGGAACAGCGTCAACGAAGTAGCTGCTCGCGTCAACAATGGACTCGACGCTGCCCTCAATGCCCCAGCCGAAGTTCAGAACTTCTTCGCTCAGGAGTTCGGCGCAGCGCAAGGACCGAACGCTCTAGCCCAGGTCTTCCTCAACCCGGACATTGACCCGGTCACACTTCAAAAGATGCTCGCCGGAGCAGAGATCCGAGGCGCGGGCGCGGCGAGCAACCTCACCATCAGCCAAGGACTAAGCCAGCGTCTCGCCGATCAGGGACAGACGTACTCGAGCTCGCAGAACGCCTTCAAAAACATCACGGCTCAAGCTGGCCTCTTCGAACAGACTGTCGGCGAGAAGTCCAGCCAGGCGCCCGTAGCTGGGACGCAGAACGCTAACTCACCCATTACCGCATCGGACCAAGGTGTTCAGGCAGCATTTGGCCTCAGCGCCAACGCTGACCAGCAGGTTCACCAGGCCGCTCTTGCTCGAGCTAACGAGTTCCGGGGTGGTGGCGCCGCAGCCAATACGGTCCAAGAGGGATTTAGTGGCTTGTCATCCGCAAAAAGTTTCTGATGAGAAAGCCCTCCCGCCCCACCAGCGTGAAAAGAGTTCGAAAGACCACGCACACGGCAAGTCCAATGGGGACGCCGATGGAGCGTTCGTTTGCTCAAAAGACACGCGTCGACCGCAACCCGCTCAGCTTCGAGTCAAAGGCGCAACGGGCCTCGTTCTGGGCGCGCCAACAGAAAATGCTTCAGCAACGGAACGAGCAAGAAATGGCGCAGAACGTCGCGGAGATTTCTCAGGGGGTGCCACATCAGCAGACCCAATTCGGTGTCGCCAACATCCATGCTGCGACCCTCGAGTCGGCGCTCCCATCAAATCCTGGGCAATCTACAATCGCGGGACTTGGTGAGGGTGGCATCGTCCCACCACCTCCGCCGCACTGATAGCATCACCCTCAGAACGAAGGAGCGCTCATGCGTAGAGGATTCAACATTTCGATTTCAGTGCAGTCGGCAGACGAGCTCGACGAGACAAAGATCGAGGCTGAAGTACAGGCCAACGGTCTGCTCAGTGTTGTCGAGAGTCAACAGTTGCTTCCGGGCGCTGTTGCAGCCGCGAAGGCGCTCATCGGGACTTTCCCCGGTGGCCCGTTCCTCGTGAACTTCCACGGCGTCGACCACACGCAGGAGAAGGGCGCGGAGAGTGACATCAGCGTCACCGTCGCCACGCTGTTCACGGTGGACGAACTGCCCGACCCGGTCATTAACGAAGAGGCCGCCGCCGCTCCACAGGCGACGACCATCACGCAGGCGCCCGCACCGGCTGGCGTAACTGGCGAAGCCCCGGAGTTCACGTCGGCTGACACGGCAGAGTTCACGGCTGGCGAAGAGGCATCGTTCGAGGTCACGACCAGCGGCCTCCCCGTATCGCTCATCATCGCGACGACCGACCCCATCCCCGAGGGACTCACGTTCGTCGACAACGGCGACGGCACCGCGACGATTGCTGGGACGCCAACGGAGTTGGCAGTGGGCACGTTCAATCTCGCTCTCACCACGTCCAATGGCGTCGAGCCTGACGCCACGCAAGACCTGGTCTTGACAGTCGCCGCAGCGGTAGCCCCGGTCATCTAACGTGGGCGGTCGCGTAAACAAAGGGGCACTCGACCCCAATAGCATCAACTGGTCGCAAGACCCGTTTACCGATCCCAACCACAAACACACCTCAAAATCAGTCGTTGGCGGTTCCAATAGTTCAGCCAGCGCGGTCGAGAGTGCACCGACCTTTGTCACCACTGTCGCCCAGGCTCTCAGCGCGACGAATGACACGATGCTCTACATCAACGTCAAGACCGCCGCGACGCTGGGCATCACTTTTGGGCCAACGACCGGCGCTGAATACACGCTCTGTGCCTCTGAGACAGTGGCCCTTGGTGTCATCACGATTCGAGTGCCGGCAACGTGGCTCGTCGTCATCACTGGAACGGTCGCCGACCTCGGCATTATCGCTGTAACCTGCTAGAAAAGGAGAACCGTGGCCAACACTTACCTAGCATCCCCAGTGTCCAACGCTGGCGTCGAAGCAATGTTCCCTTCAACCGCGATAACGCGCGTTGTCTCAGCGACCAACGGCACCACGACACTGACGATGTCCGCCTCAGACGCAGCCGCGATCCTCGTTGGCATGACGGTCACGGGCACGGGCATCACCTCAGGCGGTGTCGTCACCGGCGTCAACATCACCACAGGTGTTGTCACGATCACCGGCACCATCACCACGCTCACGACGAGCAACTACGTCTTCACGCTCACGGTTTTGGCCTCGCTCCACACGACGACCCCCGGCACGACCGGCGCCGCAGAAGTCAGCGGTGGCTCATACGGACGCCAGTCCTTCACCACGGGTGTAGCCTCTGCCGGCTCTAAGGCATCAACGAACGCGCAGAACTGGACGTCGATGCCGTCGTGCACCGTTGGCTACTTTGGCTTTTGGACCGCCGTAACGTCAGGAACCTGGCTCGGTGGTGGTGCGTTGTCCTCAAGTTTGACCGTGCCATCAGGAGCGACGGTTGCCGCCGCCATTGGCGCAATTACCTTGGCAGATAACGGGTAGGAGAGAAGATGCCATTAGTCACCCCAGACCCCACGCACCCCAGCGGGAAGAACACGACCCTCACCCCCGAGGAGATGGCCAGCGGTCACACCGTCCTCTTCTTGACTGGCCCGGTCGGTGGCACGGTTTCGTTGGCTGGTGGCCACGCCTACGACGTCACTGAAGACGTCATCGCCGTCAAGCCCGAGCACCTGCACGAACTCGCGGGCAGCATCCTCAAGATGCAACAGGCCACTGGCAAGTTGCTCGACGTCAAGCCCGAGGACGCCCTGGTCGGCTTGACGCCCCCCGCCGCACCTTCGGCGTAGTCGTCGGTAGCCTCGTATGGCTATCTCAGCCGTCGGGAGCCTCGTAACTGGTATGGCATCGGGCACAACTGTTTCTCCCACAGCGATTGGCGATGTCGCTATCTTGTCGCTGCTCTATCAGACGGGTACTGCCGCGCCGACTGGTGGGGGGGTAACAACGTGGACCAAACTCACACCGACGGCCTCCAGCGCCGGTCCTTTCAGCGAGATTTGGTGGGGCGTCATTACGGCTACAGGTTCTTCCACCGTTTCGTCTGGAGGAACTAACTCACAACTTTCATATCAGCAATTCCATTCCAGCGTGGCAGGGACGTGGGCCGCTGATGGGGCCGGGGCCGCTGCTAGTGGCACCGCAAGTTCAGGGACATGGCCGTCACTAACCCCTGGCTCAAATGAACTTTATGTAGGCGCGGGTAACTTCTACGCAGCGCCGTCCGGTTCAACTGCTGGCTTCACCTACTCCTTCTGGAGTTCAGAGTTCGGCTTCGTTTACTCGCTGAACGCCAGTGGGGCTCAGGCACCCGGCTGGGCTCAACCGCGCGCGCTCTACGCGGTCACGTCGGGGATGTTGAAGTGCACCGTGACCTCACCGGCAACAGGGACGCTCCAGGCTACGTTCACCGCAGGGTTTTCGCCTGAAGCAATCGGCGAGCCGATGGGCCTCCAAGCATCGTTCGTCGCGGGGCTATCCCCTGTAAAAATCGGAGTGCCGATGGCTCTCCAGGCGACCTTTGTTGCCAGTGAAACACTGGCGCTGGCACTTCCTACGGCGAGCCTGAGTGCCACATTCGTCGCTAGTGCCACTGTAGGGCTCGCCCTGCCCGGTGCAAAACTCCAAGCATCGTTCGTCGCCTCGTTGTCACCGGAGGCGATTGGCGAACCTATGGGCCTCGTGGCCAGTTTCACGGCCTCGACCTCGCCACTGGTCATCGTGAGGGGGTCAGGGACGCTCCTAGCGACCTTCTTCACCGCTTCGGTCACGACCGTCATCGTTCCAGGGGCCGCGGGGCGATTAACGGCCACGTTCGTCGCGTCAGTTACGCAGAGCGGAATTGCCGTAAGTCTTCCGAGCACGCAGTCGGGCGCGACGCCAACGACCTTCCATCTCAACGAGCACTACAAAATCTGGGTGGTGGTCGGCGTGCCCCCGGCCCCGATGGGCAACAACGGCGACTTGGCGTATCGCAAAGACACACTCACGGGATCGGGCGCGAAGGTGTACTCACGCGCGAGCAATGCCTGGACGGCTATCGCGTAATAGAGCAACGCGCGTGCTACAGTCTGACCAACTGGAGCTGGCCACGGATACGTGGAGCTGGCCGGGGTATCGACTCGGGAGTTCGCTGCACCTTGAGCCGTGATTAGTCAGCTAGAGGTTTCGTTGCCGTGGTGGCTTCGAAGTCCTGTAATCCTCACCACACCAACCCCGAGGCGTGTCCTCCGCACGACCCCGTAAAAATTGGAGAGATCCGTATGGCACCAGAGAACGAACTAGACGACATCGACATTGACACCCCGGAAGGTCCGGCGAAACTACGCGAAGCGTACGAACGCCAGAAGGCCAGGGGCGACAAGGCTGATGCTTTGATCCGCGAGAACGCGGCCCTTCGTCTTGGCATCGACGTTGAATCCCGTTTGGGACAAGCGTGGCTTGCCGGAACGAAAGTCGACCTCAACGACAAAGAAGCGGCATTGGCCGACGCCAAGGACTTCAGCCCCAACCTCGTTGTTGAGGCTCCAGCGGCAGCGGCACCAGCGGCAGCGTCAAGCGCAGCACCAGGATCAGAGGCAGCCTCAATAGAGTCCAGCGGCAGTCAACAGCGACAATCCTTGGCCGACGGCGCCACACCATCGAGTGCGGTAGTCGGCGACCCAGTGCAAGACGCTCTTGCCCGTGCCGAGGCCGAGATCAGGAGTGGAACGTCGCGCGAGGTTGCGCAGGGCGGTTTCATAAATGCTCTGGCCAAGGGCGTCAATGAGGGGACAGTTGCACCTCTGAATCGTGACGGAACAAAAGGAAGGCCCGCGCAGTAATGGAACCATCAGACCGACCCGAACACGACGACGAAATCTGTCCGACGCTCGACCGGCCCTGCTTTGGTTGCCACACGGGCTCACTGACTGTTGGACTCGGTAGAGATTTCCCTACCCGGACCAGGAGTAAGACGCCGCCACGAGTTTCCGACAATTCGTACAACAAGGGCATCCCAGTGATGGAACGCCCTGGAGGGACAGTGATGCCCTACCTGCGAAAGGACGGAGAGACAATGGGCCAGCGAGAGTTCGATCAAAAGCGCCGACAGATCGAGGAAAACAGGCGAAAGGCGCACAACGCGCCAGTCGCTCCTTAACTGAAAGGCTGACGATTTATGGCAATTCCGGGTACCTTTACCACGTATGACCTCGCGACGGGCGTAAAGCTCGACATCGAGGACATCATCTACCTCATCAGTCCCTTCGACGTTCCGCTTCAAGGTGGCATGGGAACTGACGGCCTCACCGCCCTCAGTACCGGCTCCATCTTTGAAAAGAAGGCCGAGTGGCTCGATGAGCAACTGCTCACCCCCAAGACGACCCTCGCGGCGTCCATGACCACGACGGCAACGTCGCTGATCTTGGCTGCTGGGACGGGTGTTTCCTTCCAGACCGGGGACGTTCTCACGGTCGACCAGGAGCAGCTCTACGTCTCGGGCTGGGGCACCACGGCGGACTACCTCATTGTCACGCGAGGGTTCAACGGCACCACGGCAACCACGATGGTCACGGGCGACACAGTCCTGGGCATCGGTTCGGCTTTGCCTGAAGGCTCTGACCCTCCCGCGGCTCGAGCGATCGACCGTACCGACCGATTCAACTACACCCAGATTTTCGGGCCAGTTGCGATCACCGTGTCGGGAACTGAGCAGGTCGTCCAGAAGTACGGCCTCGTTTCCACCGAGTTCGACCACCAGGTCGCCAACCGGATCAAGGAGCAGTTCATCACCTTCGAGCAGGCGATTCTTAACGGAATCGCGAGCGCGGGGTCGGCGACTGTGGGGCGCACCATGGGTGGCTTTGAGTACTGGATCGTGACCAACGTCGACACCACGACGACCACGCTCACGGACTCGACGCTCATGGTTCAAGGTCAGGCTTGCTTCGACGCGGGTGGCAACCCCAACCGCTTCCTAGTCGGCTCGAAGCAGAAGCGAGTCCTCTCGGCGATCAACGCGACGGAGATCCGCTACGAGCAGGGAACGAACACCCGTGGCCAGGTCGTGAGTTACTACGACACGGACTACGGTCGCTGGGAGATCATCTTGGACCGCTGGGCCAAGACCAACCAGGCGTTCCTCTTCAACCGCGACGACGTCGAAATCTCCACGCTTCGTCCCTTCCAGTTCCAGATGCTTGCAAAGACTGGTGACTCGGAAAAGGGCCAGGTCGTCGGAGAAAAGACGATCAAGTTCAAGAAGCAGAGCCACGCTGCGCGCTTCACTGCGCTGACGTAGTCCAGTTCCAAGGTCGGGCTGGTCTAGTCTCGTTACTAGGCCAGCCCACTTGGGCACTCACGATTGGAGAACCGTGGCACACAGAATTGTTCCATTCGTCATTGACCACACTGGCGAGATAGTCGGAGGAGCAGCCGGACAACCTTGTGAGGTAACGCTTCACGGGTGGGCATTTGAGAACTCAGCGACAGCCGGGACAATCAAGTTCTACGTCCCCGCAGCAGTAGCGAACGGCAGGACGCCATTAGCGCCGAGTGCGTCAGGAACTCTCCTGATGACGATTGACCTCGCTGCAACGCCGACTTCGAACCCCTTTTCTATCAACGGAGGGTGGTATTTCAAAGACGGCCTGTACGCCATCACCAGCGCCACGACGATTACCGGCACGCTGTTCATCTCGTGATCGAGCAGGTCGTCCTAGCTTGGGCTGATCCAGGAAACGTCAGTGGCCGCTTCATGCAGTCGGTGATGAATCTGATGTACGCCAGCGAGCAAGCCTTCCAGCGTGGCGACACGCCGGGCTACACGGTCGCTGGGCACCTACGCGTTGAGTCTGGGCCACGCATCGCCTCGGCTCGGAACTTTCTCGTTCGAAACTTCCTGATAGACGACAAGTTCCGCGACGTCGAATGGCTGCTCATGCTCGACGCCGACATGACCTTTGATGCGTCAGTTCTTGAGCATTTGTTCGAAGGCGTGCGCACCGCGGAAGGCAAAATCGCTCGCCCCGTTGTCGGCGGTCTGTGCTTTGCCGGCGGCCACGGTGGCATCTACCCGACGATGTACCGCATCGTCGATCCGAAGACCAATGGTGGCGACGCCATCTCGATCGTCACGGATTTTGAAGAGGACGAAGTCGTAGAGGTCGACGCGACTGGTGCTGCGTGTCTGCTCATCCACCGCGGCGTGCTCGAGTACTTAGCCGAGAACTACGAGGAGCCGTGTCGCTGGTTCGCCGAGAGCGTCTACCTGGGCCAAGAGTTCGGCGAGGACTGGACGTTCTGCGTTCGTATTCGTCAAGCCAACGTCCCCATCTACGTCAACACCGCGGCGAAGACTGGCCACGTCAAGTCCGTCGTCATGGACGAAGAGATGTGGCGCACGGGCGCGGTTGCTCTCAAGCCCCTCGCGCCAGCGCCAGCACCAAAACTCGAAGTTGTCGAGGGGGGACTCATCCTTCCTTCCGGTCCTAACCGCGAACAGCGACGAGCTGCGGCGAGAGTTCGTGCGTAATGACTGCCCCCACCTTCACGCTCGGTCAACTGACTGACGACACGTTCCGCCAACTGAGAGGGACGTCACGCGACACGGTGAACATGCTGGCTGGCGCACTCGACGCGCCGGCGGCACTCACGCCCGAGACGATAACGCTTCAGAACTCGCTCCAAGGAATCGTGATTGGTGCACTGTTAGTGGTGGGTGACGAGACGATGTACGTCGTCGACATCTCTAACAGCACCAAGCAGGCGAGCGTGATTCGTGGCTACGACGGCACCACGCCGGCTGTAGCGAGCATCGGCGCACTCGTGTCGGTCGATCCCCCTTGGACGAGAAAGATTGTGCAGGACCGGATCAAAGACGAACTCCGTTCGTGGCCGCCCCAGGTCTTCGCGGTGAGAAGCATTGAGGCGCCGATTGTCAACCTTCAGCGTGGCTACGATCTTGGGTCGATCTCCTCGTCTGTTGAAATAATCAGACTCCTCACGGTGACTGCCCCCGAGCCCCCCTACATTGGCGACCCCGGCTACTGGAACTTCCCGGGCAACAACCTCGCCTCGCAGGTGTGGATTAACTACCCCTACGTCTACAACCCCAACGCCGACACGAGCATGTTCCCTTCGGGTCGCTCGGTGACACTGAACGGCACCGCGCAGCCAGTCGCCAACGGGAACCTCCACATCGTCTACGCCGCGCCCTTTGACGTCGACACGTCCTGGACCGACAGCACTGACCTCATCGCGAGCGTGGGGCTGGATAGTCGTTGGCTCGACATCGTTCCCCTCGGGGCAACGGCGCGACTACTCAGGAGCATCTCAGTGCGACGTGCCATGTTGAACGTGCAAGGCCAGTCACGTGACGACCAGGACGTCACCATGCAGGCGATTCTCTTAGCTGCTCAACAGTACGAGAACACGCGCGCGTCACGTCTCAGCGACGCCCAGATGCAGTTGATGAGCGACTGGCCATACCGCGTCTCTACCTACTAGGGGTAGCCAGTGAGCGCCGCCCTCATCCAACAGAACACCGGGGCTACCGATGGCACATCGGTCACGGTAACTCTCGCTACTGGTACCACCACGGGCCGCGTCATTATCATTGTTCCGAACGAGCAAGGCGGCATCAGTTCACCCCCAACAGCGTCCGGCGGCGGTGGCACGGCAGTCGTGGTGGCTGACGGTTCCACCGGCGGCACGGGCGCATCGTTGTGCTACGCGACAATCATTGAACTGTATAACGTAGCCAACGGCACCACGGCGTTCACCATCACCGCGTCCAATGGTGCGCCCTACGGGCTGAGTGCTGTAGTGACCGAATGGTCGGGACTAGCCGCATCCACCGCGTCATGCTTTGACGCCAATGCAACGAACGCCGCTGCTGTCGGCGCCGGGACATCAACCCCAGGTGCCGGAAGTGTTACTCCGAACGCCGCCAATGACCTCTTCATTTCGACCTTCGTTGCTGACTACAACGCCGTCGCGTCTGTTTCGTCTGGGCCGACAAACTCGTTCACCGCGCTCACCGTCGCTAACGCCTCATCCACGGCAGCGCGGGGGGCCGCGTACTTTGTCGCCACTGACTCGTCGGCCCACTCAACAGCGTGGGGGCTCAACAAGACGACGCCGTGGGCTGCGTCTACCGCCGCCTTCTTAATCGCTACTGTGCTAGGCGCGCCGACGATCGGCACCGCGGCTGAAGTATCGGCGACGTCAGCCTCGCTCAACTGGACGCCCCCGGCCAACGCTGGTGGTGAGCCAATAACCAACTACTACATCAACGTCCATGACGTGACCGCCAGCACCGACTCCTACGTCACGGTCGGCAACATCACCTCGACGACGTTGACTGGGCTCACGACCGCGCACGCGTACACGTTCAGAGTCGCGGCGATTAAGTCGGTAGGGACTGGCGCGTACTCGTCAATGTCGAACTCGGTGACGCTGAACTTCATGGCCGGCGCGTCTCTGAACGTGTCCTTCACTGCGTCGACGTCACCGATCGTTGTGGATAACGCAGGCGCGACTCTCACCGCCAAGTTCATTGCGTCGATCTCTACCTCGTCGGGATTCGCGCCCGACAACATGGTCCCCTGGACTCTGCCGTGTGCGATTAACGACCACGCCTACATGATGGACTTTGAAAAGACGCGCATCACAACGATGCAAGTGCGTCGTCAGAGCGCGGACGACTCGGTAGAGCCGGGGGAACAATCGCTCAGCGCCGCCGGAGTGTGGCCACGAGCTCAGGACAACTACTTCCTGGGTGCGGGCCAGGAGTTTCTCGATAACCGCTTCGCCTTTGAGAGCGTCTACGTGCACTCGGGCGAGTACCCGAGCGTGCGCACGAGGTTCTGGAAGAGTCAGGGCGTCAATCCATGGCACGAGGGGAAGCTCTCGCTGCTTCCCGAGTACGCCTCGATCGCCACGTCGACCGCAAACCTCATCATTGTGGTCTGTGGGAGTTACCTCTACAAGACCGATGGGGTTCATCTCTACTGGACGCTCAATCCCGTAGGTGTCGCTTCGCCCGCGTGGACACTGGTGACGTCTGCTAACACGCACAACATCGTGTCGTTGACCTCGGACGGTTCGCGCGTGTGGTTTGCGTGCGGGAGCGACGGCGTGTACGTCACGGTGGCGGGGACCACGACGTCAGCAAACGCGGCCACGCCGGCTGCGTTGAACGGCATTGGTGGGCTGCTGGCCTACCCCGCCGGCGCTGGAAACGTGAACGCCACGAACCTCCCCAATGGCTCAACGACCTGGTACGTCAGCGAGGTCGACGCCTTTGGCGAAGAGACGGCAGCGGCGTCAGTGACTGCAACCGTGGCGAGCCTCCCCATCAACCTGACGTGGAACCCTGACACCAACGCCAGCAGCTTCAACGTCTATCGAGGGACGGGCACGCTCGTCTACAGCGGCGACGTTCCATCGTTCGTCGACGACGGCACCGTCGCCGGAAAAGCCCAGGCGCATCCGACGACGAACGGGACGGGCGTCACGGCCTACGCCGCGACCTTCATCATGTACGCGAAGGGCCATCTCATCGCCTCGACGGGGCGCGACCTGGTGGAGATCCTTTCGAGTGGCAACATCACCTTCATCTATCAGCACGAGAATCCGAACTTCGTCTGGACGTGCGGGACTGAAGTACCTTCGGCGATCATCGTCGCGGGCAATGCCGGGCACCTTTCGTTCGTTGGCGCCATACAGCCTGATTCGGCGACCAACGGGGCGACACTGGCCCCTCCAACGTGGGCGACGTCGCTCCCCGAGGGCGAGACGATCAACGCCATTGCCTACAACGCCGGCTCGATTCTCCTTGGCACCAGCCTCGGCGTGCGCACTGGAACCGATGCCAACAACACCGGAATCTTCAACATCAACCCCGTCATCGAAGCGCCGGGCCCCGTGCTGTGTACCGCGCCCTGGTCGCAGTACCAGTACTTCGGCTGGTCAAACTACAACCCCGTAGAGGACTGGGCACCGAACCGCCCCACGCTTGGGGGAATCGGACGCGCTGACCTCAGCCAATACACGACGCCAGGTGTGCCGGCCTACGCCACTGACGTCATGGGAGTGAGCGCCGGCACCACCACGCAGGTCATTGTGATCAACGCGGTTCCCTACTTCGTGGTGCTGAACGCTGGCACCTACACGCTCTACGGTCCTGACGGGAAGCTCGTGGCGAGTGGGTGGCTCGAACCAGGATGGGTGCGCTACGGGACACTGGAGAACAAGATTCTCGTCGAGGTTGACTTCCAGCACGAGCCACTGCCGGCCGGCTCGAGCGTCAACTACGAGATCACCTCAGAAGACCTCGTCCTCCTCACGAACATCGGCACGTACCCCTCGAACAACCTCGCCGGATCGACCACCGTTAAAGACCCACTCTCAGCGGGGCTTATGGTCGGCGACCGATTCCTGCCCCTCATCACTCTGGCGTCGACCCCGGACCAGTCTGCCGGCCCCGTCTTCCTCTCTCACATCACGAAAGCCATGGTCACGACGAAGCGTCAGGACGAGATTCTCCTTGCGCTGATATGGACCGAAGACGTGCGCACGCTCGGGCCTTCTGACAAGCGTTGGTACCAGGACTGCTTTAACGAATACCTCTACCTGAAGGGCCTCGAGGGGACGGGTCAGGTGGTGAACCTTACGATGGGCTCTGAGGTGCGCACGGCCTTCATTGACCAGGTGATGCTCGAGCCCAACCTGGAGATGACGTCTCAACGCACGTGGTTCATGGGAACCGTGACAGTTAAGTTAGTTTCCCTCTCGTGAACAGGGTGAGGGAGTATCTTGGGTACATGCACGATGCCCGACCAGCCATAGTCCACTGGGCTCAGTGGATGGTAACGCAGCGCGCTCGCTGCACCTACTCCGAGGGATCGCAGCGCATGTCGAGCGTGCACCGTCGCGGCGTCCTCCCTTTCGTCTCGGACTGCTCGGGGTTCGTCACGGCCATGTACGCCTGGGCCAACGCTCCCGACCCCAACGGCCTCAACTTCGACGGCGAGGGCTACACCGGAACTGAGCTAAACCACGGTCAGCACTTGGCCCTGTGGACGCGCAACGGCCAGAACACCGACCTCAAGGACATCCTCCCCGGCGACGTCGTGGTCTACGGGCCAGGGACGGGCTGGCACACAGCGCTCATCATCGAGGGTGGCCCTAACCCCCTGACGGTATCCATGGGCCAGAACGGCGACCCGAGTTACGTTCGCGTCGCTCAGGACGGGCGCCTCCCTCAGACCTACCTTCGCTTCAACACCAAGACTCGAAAGGTCATAAGTCCGCAGTCGTTCCTTCACCTGCCGCCTCACTACCAGCGCCCGTGATCGCCGTGGTCGAGGTGGTAGCCGCCGTAGCGTTGCACGCCGCGCGGTCAGTCGTATCTGCCGGCAGCGACACCACCACGTTCCGTGTTATTACCGACGGTGGAATAATCACGCTGATTGGGATGGTGGGGGCCTCGATTTTCAAGGCGGGGAAACTCACGCAGTTGGTAACTGGACACGATGAACGAATCGAACGCCTCGAGAGAAGTTCCGATGCTGAGAAGGTGGCAAGTTCTAACGGCTACAGACCGCGAAACCCTAACGAGTTGTAATGGGCAAGACCCCCTCGCGCGAGACGTTGCACGCAATGGTCCAAGGGAACCGACGGCTCGCAAAGGCTGAGCGTCGCTTCAACAGAGAGAACCGCAAGTCCGACCAACGCGCGCTCAAGATCAAAGAGACCGCCGACAATCGAGCTCTCAAGTTAGAGCGCCAGACTCAGACCTACAAGGACGAAAGAGCCAACAACTTGCGCTCCCAGATCGAGAGCGAGCGCAGTTCCTACGCCTCGAAGACTGACCTCGATGCCCTTTGGGACAAGGTAGAGGCGCGTCTTAGCGGCAACAGTCTCAACACGTGGACGAGATTCCTTGGGATAGCGGGGATTCTTGCCGCCATCGGGGTAGGTTTGTACCTAGGAATACACGGGTGAAAGGAATGACATGCCCATTTGGCTTGGAATAGGACTCGGCATCCTCGTGGTGCTCGGCATCACTTACCTAATCCGCCACATCTAACTGATGCACTGGCTTCATCACGTCGCCCACGACTTCGATGCCACGAGGCACTTCGTGGCCGGGCAGGTTCACCCTGGCAACTGGTTCGGGAACATCGTTGCAGGCGTCGTCGTCTTCCTCGTCATCGACGTGTGCTGGCGACTCTTCGCTAAGAAACTCGTGACCAACGCCATACGTAAGATTCACGCCGAAGAGATTGCGCGCCACCACCGCGAGGTCGTCAAGCCTGAGGCCGACGCACGCCACAAGGCGGCGATGCAGTTGGCACGTCGGCACCACCACGAGATTCACGAGCATCTCGACGTCGTCGCCCCGCGACCGAAGAAAGTAACCGTAGTTAAAAAGGCCACGAGGCCAAGGAGAGGATTACCGAAATGACCACCACCAACCCAACCACCGCAGCCGTTCCGTCGACCAACGCCTTCAAGGCCGTCGTGCGAAGCGTCATGCCCTACCTAGAGAGCGCCGTCGCGGCAGCGATCGCGCACTTTGGCTTTCACGCCACGCCCACGGTCGTTGCGGGAATCATCGGCATCGGCGGCACGCTCCTTACAATGCTTTTTCACGCGCTGGAAACCAAGTACGCCTGGGTCGGGGTCTTCCTCGGCTATGTCGGCGCTCCGGTCTACGCTCCGTCGACGAAACTTTCTCAAGCTGCTCAGATCGCTCAACTTCAAGCTCAGGTAGCGACCTTCGTAGCCCAGCAAGAAGAGAGCGCCGCGGCCTCGCTTGGCACGTCAACCGTGGCCGGGTCGAGTACGCCACCCCCTCCTGGTTCCACAGTCGCACCAGCACCCCTAGTTCAGGCCGGTGGGACATCGGACGCCCCTGCGCCGACGAGTGGGGCGAGCACCACCTAATAAACCCTCACAGCGCCTCACAGCGCGTGTAAAATGAGGTCGGCTCTCCTTGGGCCACCCCCGTTGCAAAAAGCGAACTCGGACTGAGCCCTTCACTCAGTCCGAGTTCGCTTTTTTATTGCCACTTGACTTGACACGTAAGAAGCGGAGAAGTACGCTGACCTTTCGAAAGGGAGGGCTATGTCCGTAGAAAAAGTCATGCCAATGATCGAGAAGTTGAAGCCAAAACTTGTCGAGAAAGCCCATGAAATGATGGCAGATGGAGACTCCTTTGAAACTGTCGCCAAGTGGCTGAGTGCTGAAATAGAAATCACCGTCGGGCGCGAGGTCTTCCGCAAATGGTTCAAAAAGACCTACCCCGAGGAGTACGCAGAAAAGCTCCGACTACGCGGGATGTCCGGGTGAACCGGCACCGTAAACGAAACACCTTCCGGCGACACGCGCCGAAGTCCTACAAGTCTCACGCCTCCAGGGCGCAGACCAGGTCCAACAACCTTCTATGGAAGTCCCTCATGCGTGGGCTAGGGAGTCTCGTCAAGAAATGAGCGACACGGTACACGTACTGCCCGAGTTCGACGCTGACATCGTCTGCGAGGACACAAGGGAACTGCCCCGCGAGCAGTGGTTAGAACTTCGCCGTAGTGGGCTTGGTGGCAGTGATGCTCCAGCAACGCTCGGGCTTTCTCCCTACACGTCACCCGTGGCGCTGTACCTGGACAAGGTAGATCCCCAGCCCGACGTTGACAAACCCATCTTCGAGGCTGGACGTCGTGCAGAACCAACCATCGCTCTTTGGTTCGCTGAGCACACGGGCTACCAGGTCGTCCACTATCCGGTGATGCTTCGCTCGCGTCGTCACTCATTCATGCTCGGCAACGTCGACCGCTTCGTGGTTAATGATGATGGCGAGTGGTGCGTGCTCGAGATCAAAAACGTCGACCGCTCAAAGGCGCACGAGTGGGTTGGCGGTCCTCCCCTTTACGCACGGCTTCAAGGACTTCACTACCTGTCGGTCTGTGGTGACGCCTTCGCAAAGCTCTACGTCGCCGCGTGTATCGGTGGCAACGACTATCGCTACTTCGAGATTGAGCGCGACGAGGAACTCATCACAAACCTCATCGCCAAGGAAGAAGAGTTCTGGACGCTCGTGCAACTCGAACGTATGCCCGAGGTTGACGGAAGCGATTCAACACGCGACGCCCTACGCGCACACTTCAGCGCCGAGGAAGGATCCATTGTTAAAGTGGACGAAAAGTTCACCTCCCTCATCCAACGACGTAAGGTTCAAAAGGCCGCGATTGCTCTAGAGGCGCAGCGACTCAACGAGATTGAGAGCGAGATGTTAGTCCTGATGGGAGAGGCAGAAATAGCGACATGTAACGGGGTAGTAATAGCAACGTATAAGACGATTAACAAGAAGAGTTACGTCGTCAAGGAATCAAGTTACCGACAATGGAATGTCCCAAAGCCCAAGGAGAACAATGAGTGATGACACCAAAGCCCAGGAAGCTCGCGACGCGGTAAGTGCGGCGTCAAAGGGCGAACTAGCCACGACGGGCGCGAAGGGATTGCGCGAACTCATTGACCTCCAAACCGCCGAGGTCGCCAAGGCATTGCCTGGTGAGATGGACGCTGTACGTTACGTGCGCACCATTCACACTCTCGTTCGACAAACCCCCAAGCTCTTAGAGTGTTCACCGGCCTCAGTCTTTGGCGCCATGCTCAGTGCCGCGTCGCTCGGACTTGAGTTTGGCCCCATGCAACAGGCGTACATGGTCCCCTACAATCGCGAAGCCACGCTCATCATTGGCTACCGAGGCTGGGCTACGCTGGCTCACCGAACCGGGCAGATTCAGTCCATCACCCCGCGCACCATCTTCGCCAAGGATAAGTGGTCTATCGAGTATGGGCTTGACGAAACCCTCAAGCACGAGCCAGTTTTAAGCGACGACCGAGGCGCCGCGACGCACTACTACGTGGTCGTGCGAACCATAAACGGCGGTCGAAACTTCGTGGTGATGAGCAAGTCCGAGGTTGAGCATCACCGCGACCGCTACGGAAAGAAGAACGGCAAACTCCAAGGGCCGTGGGCCGACAAGGATCAGTTTGAGGCGATGGCCTGGAAGACGGCATTTCTTCGCATGAAGGCGTGGCTCCCAACGAGCGTGGAACTCATGCAGGCTGAGGGGGTGGATGGCCACGTCGTTCGCCAGATGAGCACCGACGAGGAGCCCGACATTGAGCCCTTTGACGAGTCCTTACTTGATGACGAGGTGGTCGACGCCGAGATAATCGAAGAGACGCCCGAAGAAAGGGCTCAACGCGAGGAAGATGACGCGTGGAGGAAGCAGGCAGAGGGCCACTGATGGCGAGGTCCTGCTCCATCGACGACTGCCCGTACCCCCACGAGGCAAAAGGATTCTGCAACAAGCACTACCGACGCTGGAAGGTTCACGGCGACCCGCTGATCGTAGGAAAACGTGGTGGTGGTGGCAACGTCCGACTGGGCTTTAGAGAACCAATGGACGACTGGGACAAGAAGCGCGTCACCTGTCTCTTAGAGCAAGGTCTGTCGTACCGAGCGATTCAACGCTCGACGGGGATCTGTTACATGACGGTGATGAGGTTCAAAAAGAAACTTCGAAATGGACTTGCGTAGTCGCGCTTGACGTGCCATTGTAGATGCAGACTTGAAGGGAGTCGATATGGCAAAAATTACGATTGAATTGAACGACAGGTCACTCGGGCTCGCGGTAGCAGCCTTGAGGACAATAGGGAAACTGCCGGCCACGTTGCCCAAGGACATCGAGAACGCGGTCGAGTGTCTCAACACTGCGGCGTACCTCGAAGATCCCGCGAACTGGCTGGTCGTGTCCGAATGATGCCCATTCAGATAGTCGGCCTCGTTCTCGGCCTTGGGGGCATCGCTGTCCTCGTGCTGTGGACCTACATCGACCACCTCAAGGCGAAGCACAACGCCGCGCGTGGCACGACCACTGTTACGTTCGCGCCAGGAGGGACTCTTGGGTTCAAGGTCGGTGAGGGACTTTGGATTGACAAAGAGGTGTTCAATATCGTCGCGATTGACGGCGACGTCATGACCATTGAGAGGTCGGAGTGACCGCCTACGACTATACCGACGACTACGAGGGAACCTGCACCTGCGAGTGCAAGCCGTGTCTCAGAGGATTCCACCGCAAGTGCGAAGAGGGAGGGTGCGAGGCGTGACCACTCTCTTTGACCTTCTCGGCATCCACGAGCCTGACGTGACGTCGGCGATGACGTCGCACGAGAGGTTCGTAGCCTTCCACCACGCGAACCCACGGATCTTCGTTGAGCTCGAGACGATGGCCCAAGCTCTTGTCACCAGGGGGCGCAAGCGCATCGGTCTAAGGATGCTTTGGGAGACGCTCAGGTGGAACTACAGCGTCAGCGTGGCTAGTGACGATGCCATCGCGAGGTTGAACAACAACCACGTTCCGTTCTACGCGAGGCTCTTGCTCGAGGTCCACCCCGACTGGGATGGACTGTTTCAGCTCCGCGGACACGACGAATATTCCTCTAGTAATACGAAAGGTACGAAATGAAAATAGAAAAGTTCCCTGAAGGCTTTGACATAGACGCCCTCCGTGAGAAGTGGCTAAAGGTGGGTCGTTCCACTGAACGGGCCGACCGTCCAAAGATGGAAGCGGCGGTCAAGGTCATCTATGAGTTCTGTAAGTTCAAGGAACCACACACGTTCATTTGGTCCGACTCGCCCCTATCGGCGGCGGTCGCCAAGATCAAGTACGAAACAAACGCTGAACCAACTGAGGATGACAAAAAGAAGAGCGTGTAGTCGATTCTTTATGGATACTCGTGGTACACGACCGGCGCAATGGGCTCAACATCGTTGTGGGCCTACTATGACGCCGGGCGGTTGGCTGGTGTGAAGTACGCCGATAATCTAAACCCTATTCTGGATGCGTGTCTCGACTTGACAGGGACGGGATTTTGGTTTCCTTACGAAGGCGTCGTGTTCATGTGCGACAACCCCGTTTCTCTGGTTCTTGATTCACAGGGATCTCTTCACAACGAAGATGGACCCGCCATGTTGTTCAAGGATGGCTACGCGATGTGGAGTGTTCACGGCGTCTCGGTGCCTCGTGAAGTAATCGAGTACCCCGAGCGCATTACTGCAAAATCTGCTCTCGAAGAAGAAAACAACGAAGTCCGGCGTGTTATGTGCGAACGAATGGGCTGGGATAAGTTTGTTGCGGATGCTCAATTGAAATTGGTCCATGAATGTGATGACCCTGGAAACCCAGGAAATACCATCAAACTTTACGATACCCCGCAATTGGTCGAAGGGACTAAGGTACGTCTTTTCCTCGGCGTTAATGGCACCCCAAAACCCAATGGCGAAATACCTAAGTACGGGCTCACGGTACCTGTTGAAACGAAAAACGCCGACGAAGCTGCCGCATGGATCGCCAATATGCCCTTAGATATGTACCGCACATTGGCGAGGCGAACGTGATTAAACTCTCGTCGCTGCGCTCGTCGCTGCGCTCGTCGCTGTACTCGTCGCTGGGCTCGTCGCTGCACTCGTCGCTGGACTCGTCGCTGGGTGAAAACCTACAATCCGTAGTAACCAACTAACAGAAAGAAGAAAGAAATGAATACCTTAGAAATTGCCACAAGGTTCCCGATTGGGGACTTGCAACACCTAGAAGAAGCTCTGGAAATCCCAGTCCTCACCGCACCCCAAGCTCAGGGCGATGTGTCGTGGTACCCAGTGCGTGAAGGGAATGTCGCGGGGTTGGAAGAAATCCCCGCTGACGGCATCGTGATAGTGGAAGGTCAGAACGGACACCCTCACGTTCTGTTCAACTACGAAGGAACGTGCTTCTTCAAGCCCGACAAGCAACGAGGCCAAGGCATCGGCACCGTTGTTGTACCAGAGAGCGCGGTCCTCGGCGTCGGACACAACGAGCATGGTTACAACATGGTTGGTCCAGGCACCTATGTGTTCAACCGCGCCCGTGAGCAGGCTGACGAGATTCGTATTGTCGCTGACTAGTTGTAAGGGCTAATGGTTCATGGTGGTTCGATTCCACCAAGCCCCCGAAAGGAAGTGGAACATGACTAAATATTTTCCCTATAACACGAAGGAAACACCGTGAAATACTCGCTGAGTACCAAGCGTCGAACCGATGCGGGCCTAGAGACGATGACTGTTCGTTGGGACCACAAGCCCACCGAAGAACAGGCCGAGGCTGCCAGAATTGAAAACTACAAGGGACGCAAGTTGCAGCCAGGGGAGGCACTTCGAGCCCGCAAGATTGGGCGCGTTCTCATCATTCTCAATACGGGACCGCCTACGTGGTGGTTCCCTCGCTTTCAATTCACGAAGGCGAAGGGGCTCGGAGTTCGCGGTGGCTGGCTTCGAGCCGCGCTGGACATTTCCTATAACACGAAGAAAGAGGGTTGAAATGAGCGAAGTTGAAATGGAAGTTGTCCGTGCGATTTTGGAGGCCATGTGCCGTAAACAGCAAATCTCTCTTGTGTCGGCCTTTGGGTCTGACGAACCAGCAGCAAACTACGTTCTAGCCCAGCGGCTTGGGATTGGGAGTGTTTTCGGAATCCCCGACAACGAGGAAAAGTTAATTGAGGTTGCGTTTTCTGGTGGTCCGTGGGACGGACAGAAAATCAGTGTGGAACATTTTGTCGGGCCAGTGTTCGGCGTGGGGCACGCAGTCGGGAGCCACTATTGGCTTGACTCAAAGGGTCGTGGCACTCCGACCTACCACTGGGACGGTACAGCATGGGAGACAAAATGATGTTGTGTTATGCCGATACTACGAGGGGTGGGGAATGAAAAAGAAGGTTTACATAGCTGGTCCCTACACTCGCGGCGATGTATGCGTTAACGTTGCGGCGGCGATGGATGCTTGGCACGTCCTTTACGGAATGGGGTTCACCCCGTTCTGCCCTCACGTCACCCATTTCTTGCACCTGCACAGGCCCAACATCGACGTTGAGGGTTGGTACGCCTACGATCTTGAATGGCTCGAAGGTTGCGACGCCCTCTTGCGACTTCCTGGTGATTCAACGGGAGCAGACAAGGAAGTTGCGCGGGCGGCAGAACTGGGTATCAACGTCTACTACACGATTGAAAGTTTGGCTCTCAATGAGTGACGCCAAGATTCTGGTTGGCGACTGCCGGGCCCGGCTCGCAGAGATTGAGACTGGCTCAGTTCAGACTTGCGTCACGTCACCCCCGTATTTTGGCTTACGCGACTACGGCAACGAGGCGCAGATAGGTCTAGAAATATCGCCGAAAGAGTACCTGAAGGAACTGGGGGGCGTATTCAACGAAGTATGGCGCGTGTTGAGCGACGACGGGACTCTCTGGCTCAATCTTGGCGACAGTTTCGCCGGTTCAGGACGTGGGCCAATCACCGAGAACTCGCTACAAGGAACCAACGTGGGTTCAGCAACGGGATCAGTGCGTGACCGTGGAAGCGTGAATTGGGGCGCGCGGGATAAGGAACTCATGGGTATCCCGTGGCGCGTGGCTTTCGCGCTTCAAGACGAGGGATGGTATCTCCGTAACGACATCATTTGGGCTAAGCCCAACCCAATGCCCGAGAGCGTGAAGGACCGCTGTACGAAGTCGCACGAGTACCTCTTCCTGTTCTCGAAGTCGGCGACCTACTACTCGGACATGACCGCGATTAGCGAGCCCGCTGCGACGGGCTGGAATGGTTCACAGTTCGATACCGGCAAGACGGCCGACCACCAGCTGCAACGCATGAGCCACCAGCCGAGGTTCGGGGGAACGAAGTACGGCGACAGCGACGATCCGGCGCACGCTACCAAGTCGGGTAACGAGTACGAGCCCAATGGCCGACGTAACAAGCGAGACGTGTGGACAATCCCTCCGCAGCCCTTCCCTGGTGCTCACTTCGCGGTCATGCCCGAGGCGCTGGTTGAGCCCTGCGTGCTGGCGGGAAGTCGAGAGGGCGACACGGTACTTGACCCGTTCGCCGGTAGTGGGACCGTTGGCGTTGTGGCGCTACGTCACCAGCGTAACTTCGTGGGCATCGAGCTGAATCCCGAGTACGCGGAGATGGCCCGGGCCCGGATTGAAAACGATGGGCCACTACTGAACACCGTGTCGTATTCGTCCCATAACACGCAAGGAGAGCCATGAACCGTGCTGGGTTGCGAATCAGTGCCGACCTGTGCCCCGATTGCACGCACACGGTCATGTCGGGCGGTCAGACGAGGACTACGACGCTTTGCCCTCATCACGAATGGGTAGAGATGAAGATTTCCAAGAAAGAGCGAGACACGCAAGGAGAGAGCGAATGACCGCACTTGAACTGGTGAAAGAAACGGCACGCGGATTAGGCCACTCAATCTCTGACGACGAGGCCGGATACATTTTGTGGAACGAGACGGGGTTTCCTTGTTTCTGGGATGGTGCGCCGACACTTTGCATTCAGCGCGACGTGACGAGGTGCTTCCGTGACTAACGCAAGGATTCTTGTCGTCGACTGCCGTGAAGGAGAGAGCGAATGAGTGACCAAGCGGCATGGGCCGATTACATCGTTGAATGGGCGCGTCGGTTTCACATTGAGTATGAATACCAGGCCAAGCGATTCGGCTGGCAATCACAGACGCCGGTCTCGTTCGATGAACTGCCAGAGGCGAACAAACAGACGATGCTCAACACAGTCGCCGCCGTCATGGGTTCTGAGGTTTACCCCCGAGATCGTGAACTCGAATCTCGTCTCGCCACCATCGCCCGACTCTCGGCGGTTATCAACGAGATTCGGGAATTGTCACAGAGGCCATATACCGCCGCCTACGACGTGATTTCAGACTTGCGAACTGTTCTCGCTAAGGCGACAGAGCCGGAGGGGGCATGAGCACCATCGAAGAACGATTTTGGGCGAAGGTCGAGAAAACTGATATTTGCTGGCTTTGGACGGGTACGGTTGACAGCGCCGGTTATGGCAGGTGCGGTCAGGGCATCGCCCACAGGTACGCCTACAAGCTCGTCGTCGGCCCCATTCCCGAAGGTCTAAGTCTCGACCACCTTTGCCGCGTCCGAAACTGTGTCAGGCCGGATCACCTTGAGCCCGTCACCCAACGCGAAAACGTCCTGAGAGGGGTTGGAACGGCAGCGACGCACGCCAAGCA
>QGNH01001282.1_pt1 | contig 44469 bp, 52 predicted proteins | sample 1735481 | NCBI WGS metagenome assembly QGNH01 (sample SAMN09239004, study PRJNA386568) | Viral metagenome, whole genome shotgun sequencing project. | reverse complement strand
GCTTCCGACTTCAGATGGTAAGTAGGTACAGTCCTTAAAGAAATTTACGATTACTTTGGGATCAATGGTATTGTAGTTAATAAGTGATTGCCATTCTTCTGAAGGGATAATATATTTCTGTACGAAACCGATATCGAAAGGCAAATTATAGCCAATCGGACGAATATTGCTGTGGCGACCTGTCTTTTTCAGATACTTTTTGATCATAGCTACCAATTTAGTTTTGGCTTGCGAATAGGTAACAGTTTCTGGATTTTCTATGTGTTCATGTAGGTTGATGCCGTTTACTTTTAGAGCACCTGCTTCTGCAATCGGTAATCTTCCGTCCGGTTTAAGTTTTAGGTCTAGCTCTTCTAGGATTTTAAAATCTTCGTCCATTACAACGAAGTACGCTGTAAGAACGTCACCTGTTTCTGGGGTCAGAGATCCGGTCTCGGTGTCGAAGCAAAGATAAAATTGCTCTTTAGCCACGGCCCATACCCTCTTCAATTTCTATAAGTTCTGCAACCACACGACAAAGTGCCTCTAGGGCTAACTGAGTATTATATCCGGCAGGATTCCTTATTACGCTTGCATCGCTTCGGGTTTCCTGTTTGATAATTTCTGTATGTTCTTCGAAATCCCAAAATGGCCCTATATGATCATGTACTCTGTTCCATTTAAAATCTTTCATGTTTGTCTCAGGAATTCTCTCGATCCCGTATTGTGTTCTGAATTTAAAAATTCCATGAGTTTGTCATACTCGCCATGATAGTTATCATGAGCCTCAAAATTCTGAACCATTTGGACCAATTCTTGGTTACCAATCTGATCAATTACTTTTTCTAATTCATTTAACTTACTAAATACTTCTTTACTCATCTTTCTTGTTCCTTCCTTATTAAGATACAGTCTATTATACAAAAAGTCAAGTTCCTTTTAATATTTTCGCCAAGGCTCTTTCTTCATTACTTTTCACAACATGATCTTCGTACCAAAGAGGCTGTAGATTTTTAAAATTAAAAGCCTCTAAAAATTGCTCCCTATCACTTATATTGAAAAATCTTATGGCTTTAATGTGATCCGCCTGCCATTTTCCAGGGCCATGCCCGTAATTTTCCCACGACATTAAAACGCCAGTTATGGGATGCGAATAAAATTTAGATTCCAAATGGTTAAATAATTCCTCTACAGTGCAGCCTAGGTCTTTTATAGCAGATCCAGATTTGTTAAAGCCTTGTCTTTTTATTAAAGAAGATAGCCTTTTTCTTAAAATAGTGGTAATCTTATATATAGGATCTTTCTGTCTCTCTCTTTCTTTTTCTCTTATTCTTTTACTATATCTTTTTTCTAAAGCGTAGCCTTTATCTAATTCTTTAATTCTTTCTCTGTTATTTTTTCTATATTCTCTTTGTTTAGCCAACTCTTTTTCGTGATTTTCTAGTCTTCTTTTTCTTCGCTTTTTATTTATTTCATCTTTATTTTCATGATAGCGTCTATTACATTGCTCTAAAAAAGCTATTTTATTATTTTTATAATACAGACGACTTTTATCCTTAAGAGTCTGGGAATTCTTTTTTCTGTATTCAACACTTTCTTTAGTACGACATTTCTTACAATATTTATGATAACCGTCTTTATTCCATTTATTTTTATGGAATTCGATAGGATCCTTTTCTATTTTACATCCCCTACAACATTTCATATACCGATCTCAATCTTCATCACTATTAGACTCTACCATATCCGATCGCAACATGTCAATTGCTTCTTGATATATTTCTTCAACTTCTTCCTCAGTGATCATAAGGAGTCTGGCAATCGCCTTAGCCTTCAGATCTTCCGTATTACGTGCTAAGAACTTATTCAATGAATTCCCATGCTTAACGCTTTTGATAAAATCTGGATCTTCCATGATTTTTTTCTTGACATCTTCCTTAGCCACGTTTCTTGCCAAACTTTCCTTGTAGGACGTTGTTTTCGCTTTGTTTAGATAGTTTATCATATGTCTCTTTATTCTTTGTTAATAGTTTGTTTACGTCCAGGTAAGCTTTTTCGCTATTGTCTTTGTCTTTATTCAGAAGGTATATTCTTTCCCTAGTTCTTTTTAAGTTTTCTTTGGCATTTTTATAATGTTTGGCTAAAGCTACGATCTTTTCATTTTTAAGATAGGCTAGATTTTCTTCCAACTGTTTCTCTATATTAAGAAGAAAGCTAATCTCTTTTTGTAATGTATCTATACCTGAAGTGAAGGTCTTTGCTCTTATTTCAAGATCTTTAACAATTCGATCAAGTTTAACCAATTCTTCTTGCTTGCCCATTATTTCCTACGCCATTTACCACCAATAGAATTAATTAGCTGTCTGGTTCCATTGGGGTAGATTAAACAAGATGTGTGACACCAACTAGAAGTCCCCTCAGTATAGGGCAATTTTAAATAAGTACTTGTACCGAGCTGCCAGAAACCTCTTACGATTTTTGGGGTATGGCTATGACCGACTACACAGTTGCCATATCCCTTTTCCAAGGTATTAGCAGAGCCCTTAGAACCATTGGCACCTTTGTCTCCATGAGCGCCCAATTCTATGCCAGCGACCATATATGATTCGTCTCTTTTAAGCCATCTAACCATTTCTGGGCGTTTGATTCCAATAAGATTTACGATGGCATACTTAACCGGATCTTCCCCTTTAATCATCGGGGATATAAGTTTAGATGTGAATTCCAAATTCTGGGGATCTCTGTGGTACGTTCCCTTAGGGATATAGTGTTTAGATAGGAAGTCGTGGTGATTAGAAGCCACAATAACCATTTTCCTACCCTTAGAGGTCTCCCTATCGATTATTCTGGCACAAGCCCTAAGCTCTTCTTCTAGATTAAGTCTGTTATCGGCCATGAGTTTGGCTCTCATGATCTCGTTGTGTTCTTCATGGTGATTTATTGAAACTCCACCAAAAAAATCGTGCTCTACTAAGGTAGGATTATTACAAAAAGTACCAATCTCATCCCAGGCCTTTTCTGCAGTAGGATCAGTTTCAGTAACGTGTCTGTCCCCTATGGAGAAGTGGGTTGGGTATAGCTTACTGATTTTTCCGTTCTTAAAGTAATCGGTTCTATCTACAAAAGCGCCTGACGATTCGGCTTGGATTTGTGTAAAATGGTAAAACTTGTCGCTTTCAATTTCTACTACGATGGCACCAATAACGTGATCGTGGGTAGCTATGAGATCGGTTTTGTTTTGTAAACCCTTATTATTGAGATATTTAGGCAGCGTTATAGCGCCCGTAGTCATTAGCATATGGGGCATTTTAGTATCACCAGTTGCCACGGCTTCCATAAACTGTTTGGGGCTGGCTACAATCATGCTACCGCTTCTTTGACCTATTCTAGCTAGGGAGGTAAGAGGGTTTACGGCTTTGGGGGAAGTTTTAATGTCACTAATATAAATATTTGAATTTAAATGTTGTTTATCGAAAACCCACTGTTCGTCTGCAATAAGAGCGTCCATTTCAGTGATTTCATGGTTTACGGGCAAAATAAGAAGTAAAGCGTCTTTTTTCTTACAGTAAACTTTTAAATTTTTGAGAAAGCCTTCATGGACTTTAGAGCCATTAACGGCGGTGGTTACGATAAACCTTTTGTATTTTTTGATTTCTTTTGATAGATTGGTAGCTTTTTTATGATCCCTAATACGCTCTTCTATGACTTGTGAGGCGATTTCTGGAAAATGTTCTTTGACATACTCTTTTAAATTGGTGGTACACCCAAAATTATCCCGAATATTGTCCCTACTAAAACCAAGATCTATGATCTCGGCTTTAGTAGGGTATTTTTTATTCTCTTCTACGATAGAAAGGTAAGAGTCCAAGAGATCTTGACCTCCAGGTGTAAGGCCCTGTCGTTTCTTCCTTTGGGCCACTCTTTTCTTTCTACCTGCTGATTGCATATATTAGCTAGCCGCCGTTTCAGCTGCAGCCGGTGCCGCATCTGCTGGAGCCGCTTCAGAAGCTGCTGGGGCCTCTGGAGCGCTTGAGGGTGCTGGATCTGAAGCTGGAGCGCTAACTTCAGCAACCGGTGCTGGAGCATCAGAAGCTGGAGCGCTTGATTCTGTCGCAGCAGGAGCTTCAGGAGCTTTTGGGATTACAATGCTATAGGCTTCTAAGATCTTAATAGAAGCATTGTCAGCAGCCTGTACCGATTCTCCTACTTTAAGTCCGATTAGCTTATTCTTGATATTTTCGTCTCTAAGAGATCCAACCAAGAATTGAGCACGTTGTTCGATAATTTTTCCATTAGCGTCGGTTTCGCTTACAACCACGAAAGTTTCAGCCGTAACTGAATCGGTAGCTGCCAACAGACCATTCGCAACCATTTCGCTTACTTTTGAGGTGAGTTCAGCAACGTTATTTGCAGCCATAGCATTACCAATTTGAGCTGCGGTGATCGGATCAGCCGAAAGTGCCGACTTGCTATTAGCCACACTTACAACTGCTTCGATCTTGTTATTTAACAACTTAGCGCTATCTCTGAGCATATTAACGTCTCTAACCAACAGATCCAGATTTTGAAGACTTTGGATAATGTTATTTTGCATTTCCTCCAAAGCTTCTAGTCTTTCTACTGCATTTTTTTTATTTTCTTCTGACATATTTTCTCCTTGTTTATCAATTTTCTCGTTATGAGAACTTTTTAAATCTTTCCTTTACCCTTTAAGTTGGCAAAAATCAAACCTGATAGATTGCCTTTCCCTGGAGCTAACGCTCTTTGGACCTGTGATTGTGCCAACATTTCCATCGTAGCTGCATCTGGCATTGGCGCTCTATCTTTTGGCATAGCTGCTTGACGCGATTTTTGTCTTTCTGCAGCTTGACGATCTCTCTCCATTAACTCTTCAGTGTTCATTTCATGAACTGGTTTAGAAAGTGGTTCGTAATCTGGTTCAAATTCTGGTGGTAATTGAGGCTTTGCAGTTCTTTGGATAGGCTCTACTTTTTTAGCAATTGGCTTAGGCTTAGCAGGTTGAGCTTTTGGAGTGGTTTTTTGCGAATTAGAGCTGATGGTATTTAAGGTCTTTTTCTTGGGAGGTGCTGCTGGAGCGGTTACGGGCTCTTCTTCCACACTTTCAGTTGCACCTTTAGACGCAGCAGAAGCCAGCTTCTTTAAAATTTCAACTTCTAGACTATTAAAAGGAGAAGAAACTATAGCTGTATTTGCTGAAGCCTGTTCCTGTCTCATTCCGAGAGTTAATTCGATCTGTTCTTTTGCAAACTTGCGAATTTGTTTTTGTACGATTTTAGAGGCTCTAGCATCTACTTCTACACCATCAAAAAGGGAATGATTCATTACCATTTCGTAAAGTCTTCCTAATTCCAATCTCAAACGAGCATCGGTTAATACTTCGGTAAAATCTTCGTCTTCATCGTCTTGATCCTGAATTACCTGTTCAGTAAGCTCTTCTACGTCTAGTTCTTCTTCGACCACTTCTTGTGCTTTGGTCTTGGCGGCTTGAGCGCGTCTCACCATAGGTTCTGGGGCGGGTGTATAGGTTTCTGGTTCTTCCCATTTACCATTTTTAAAGGTAGGGGCACCGTCTCTGAAAGGTTCATTATCATCCCAAATACTAGACATACATTCCTCTTTTTCTTCTTAGAAAATAACAATAAGCTATGGCGATTCCGTCCGCCGTGTCTTCGTCCTTGCGCTTCAAAGGCTTTTTCAACTGGTCTTTAAAAGTATCGTTAATAAGCCTAATAGTAACGTGTTTTTTACCAATCATTCCGATACGCTTACCTGTATTTATATCATAAGCTACAGTAGTTTTCTTGCCAGTATCCTTCAGAACCTTCTTCTTATACTCTCTAACCTTTTTATTATGGGCTTTCTCAGTAGCATTCATATAAGAACCAACTTCAGAGCGCCAGTCACCAGTCTGTAAATATACGTTTTTAATGCCAGTTTCTTGAATGAATCTGGCTGTTAAAAAATGACAAAAATCCAGTATCTTCTGACTCATAGCGTTCTTAGACTTGGTAACTTCCTCTATAACCAAAACGTCTGGAGTGAACTTTTCGATCAATTCCTCAATCTTTTCATAACATTTGTAGGCCCAAGTAACGTAAGAACCTGGATAGGGCTCTTTTGCAGGACAAGGGATTTTGTCCACTTGTCCATAAGCTTCTAAAATACATTCGCCATTAATACCAGTCACCAATACAGCGTATCCTGTTTTAGTACTAATGTCAAGCGATAAAATACGTTCAGGCTCCATTGAACTCACTTACTGAAGGATTCTTATTTTGTTTGGGTGTTTCTCCCCATGGATAAACATCGCCATTTTCGGTGGCCTTCAGGTCTTCATAAGTTGAAGCGACACGCCTATAAACCTCTAGCTTTGCCCCTTCTAAGGCCCCGACTACATCGTTTATGTTCTGGTAATTCAAGCCTTTTCGCTCAAGATAATCAATAATCAACATAGTAAAAGCGTAATTAAGATCACCAGCACAATCAATGTGACGCATTTCTACACGACCGGTAGTACTATATTTTGGTGCTGGAGTAATCAACTGTCTCTTTTCAGTTTTGATGTATGGCATTATACTTCCCCACGATCCTTGCGAAGTTGAACAGCCACGGCAATAATTGCGTTTTGGCGAGCACGAACTTCCCTGAGACCTGACGATAAAAGCTTGACATCAGATTTAGCCTGAATATACTCTTTGGTATTTTCCAATTCAGTCTTTGCTTCTGAGATACTTTGATTTGCCTGAGCAATGCGCTTATTAAGACTGGCTGTATCCATGGCTTCCAATTCCTTTAGAATATCTTCTGAATCAGGACCAATCTTCTTTGCAATCTTTTGAAGTTCTGTAAGCGGTTCTTTAAATTTCTTAGCCATTTTCTCTCCCTTTGTTTTCCATGTTATAGACTTCGGTTGCCTTGTCGATCGCTTTAATGTAATTTAAAAATAAGACTTTTTGTTGATCCCATGTTTCGGGGCCATGCCCATGCGTTGCTATTTTGTACCAAGCTGTACTGTATACTGCTGCTTCTTCCGTTACAATGTCAAACCACTTTTCTTTAGTCATTAATCCTCCAACCCTTCATATTGCGACCCATTATCAGTATACTCTATCTCTATAGTATTTGTCAAGAGATTTCTTTGATTTAAATGCATTAAAACCGATTCTACCATGGCTAGGGTAGGTGCTTCTCTGTAACTTATAGGCATCCCAGATATATGCTTAGGCAAACTAAGACTCAGCATGTTCTGTTTAGCGTCGCTTATAATCTTCTGTAGATCTTGGTTGCTAATAAATTTTTTGTCCATTCGCGCCTCTAATTAGAGAATAGTATAGAAAGAAGGGTTTGTCAAGGTTTATTTTAAGTAGCTTGTTTCGCCATCTCGGACTACAGTAATTCTGTCTTGGATGAATTCTTTGGCAATGGGGTTATGCTCTACAATAAACAAGCGTTTGTCTGTAGCGAAAGTTTTCAGCATTTCCAAAGCATTCTCGATACCTATACTGTCGAAACCTTTGAAACATTCATCTAATCCGAGAAAATTCACTCCGACATTACCACGTTCTTGGATCAAAATATTGCAAGAAAGGTCGATTGCGAGGTCAACGGCAGATCTTTCTCCACCAGATAGGCTTCTAATGGGGATATCTAGTTCACCAGAATCGTCAATCACAGCATTTACCTGTTCTTTTATGGCTCCTGTTCCTACCTCTTTAGTTCCGCTTAATCTGATCGTGGCATTGGCCATAGTGGGAACGGATCTTAATATACGGGTCGCTATATCCGATATCGAATCAAGAGCGTCATCGAAAGAACAAGAAAGATAGGATTTTAGGCAGCGTTTGACTTCTTCTGCGATCTCTAGGTCTTGGGTCGTTTGATCTCTTTTTAAAGACAAATGATCCACTTTTAAGTTAAGTTCAAATTCTTTATTTTTGAGAGATTCTAGGGTGGCGTTATGGCGAGTCAACGCTTCAGAATGGGCTTTAAGGGTCATGCGACATTGTTCGTATTGACTACGGGTTTGTTCAATATCTTTAGTTACGGCATCCAATTCCGTTTTATGTCTTTTAGATAGCTCGCCTTGTTCAGCGAAAAAGCCTTCCATAAGTTTATTGTTAGCAGTCGTTTGCGCCGCATTGTGGGCGTCTTCTTTTTGTCTTTCCTCGGACTTTTGTTTTAGGATTTCGGAAAGCTTTACATTTAATGCTTCAACTTCAGCTGGGACTTGGGGCTTGGCCTCTTCGGTTAAGGCGGCTAGTTTAATTTTTGATTGTTCAGTAATTAAAGCAAATTGAGCTTCGTGATCGGCTGTTAATGTTTCTATCTGTACTTTGAGAGCGGCGGTACCTACAGGGATCTGTGGTTTAGCCTCTTCGATTAAAGCGATCAGTTGATCCTTAGATTGATCGGTAAGAGAAGTTAGGGTCTGATTATAAGTATCTTCGAAACTAGCCAATTGCTCTTTTAAAGTCGTAAGCTCATTGGAGGCCCGAATTGATTCCCCTATGGTATTTTTATGCTTATCTAGTTCTTTGGATAATAGTTCGTCTTGAGCCTTGGCATTATCTGTAACCCATTGTTGTTGGCAAGTAAAACAGGTACCACTACGAAGTTCTTTAAGTTGACCAGCGATTTTGATAGCGTTCTTTTTAGCGTCTTCGCCTGCTTGAACCAAACGATTAGCGTCTGAGATTTTGGTGTTAACTTCCGATACGTTTTTTCCATGAGCAAGTTTTAATGCCGATACCTGATTGGCTATCTCGAGCTTTAAGGCCGAAATTCGTTCATTAACTTTGGTTTGGCGATCTTTTTCGGTAGCATCCAGAGCGTTTAGCGAGTTCTTTATTTCTGCGATTTTTCCACCATATTCGATTTTTAGGGCAGAAAATTGATTGGCTACTTCTAACTTTAATGCTGATAAGCGTCCATTAACTTCGGCTTGGCGGTCTCTTTCGGCAGCATGGACTGCGTTTATGGAATTACCAATCTCTTTGGCAGCCAATTCCAAGGCATTAAAAGTAGAAGTATCAAAAGGAACGGTGACCATTTTGGGTCTTTTTTGATCCAAAAGCGTCTTATCCGTAGCGTGTTGGGCCTGAAGTGCTTTTAGGGTGTCCTGAGACGTGTCTAATTGACCCTTCCAGCCTTCCAAAAGGGCTTCTGTAACGTTTGTGGTAGGCTGTTCACCTAATGAGGCCTGGGCTGATTTTGTGGCCTCTAAGGCTGCCTGGGCAGCTTGTAGTTCGCTTTGGGCGGTGGCTTGGGCGGTATATAGCTCTTTCGATTTAAGGTCAACCACATCGATTTTAGAGCGAATGGTCTTAAGACCCAAACAATCGGTGAGAAACGAGTTAATTTCCGCAGGTGTCATCCTAAGGAAATAGCCTTGGTCATCTTGATGCTTGTGTAATAGGACCGCAAATAGTTTTCTAGGAATGACTAGAATAGAATCGAGCAACTCTTCTGTAATTTTGCTGGAACCAGTTGTCTCTACTCCATCAACGGTTATCGATAGCTTCTTGGACCTATGAATAACGAGATCCTTGCCGTCCCAATCGAAATGACCGGTAACTGAGATAATTTCTTTTGTAAGTCGGGATTGTAGGACTGTGGTGGATACGTCGGATAGGCCCATCAAAAAATCGATCGCCTTAAAAATCGTTGACTTACCTGCTCCTGAAGATCCACCCGTATTAAGATTTTCACCGTCGATTTGGACAAGATTCCCCAAGGTGGTGAAATCAATGGTTTGTTCTTCTACGAAGCGTCCGATATTTTTGAATTTTAAACTTTTTAGTACTAACATCACCTACAGAATAACACGGTGATTAGGACTTGTCAATCTTTTTCTCTAAAATCTTTTGTTGAATTTTCTAGGTTGCTGGCTATGACTTCCAGGTTTACGTCAACGGCACGACTCATCACGCCATTGTCTATCGTTACTACGGAAGCTGATCCGGGAGCGCTCAGTTTCCTCTTAGACTCACCGCCACACTCACATGCCAAAGCAGAGGGGGCATCCTTGCTCGTTTTATAGAACTTGGATACCCCCTTCTTACAAGAGGAACATTGGTAGTTGAGTAGGGGCATTAGTAAGTTGTAACCACTTGTTTTTGCTTGTTCAAGAATCTTTCCTTGAATTTATTTTTAACCTCTTCTTCAAGAGCGGGAGTTAGCGCACTTTGTTGAGTGCTTTGACTAATCCTAACATTCATGGGGGTCGTATTAATAGGGCAATTGTCCAGATCGTACTGGATCGCAAGACCCATAAATTCGGTGGTGTGGGTGCTAACGCCAGATAGCGATTGATCACATTTAACCTTAACGATTCTATCGGCATAGCCCTGTTCTACCGCTTTTGTACCGGATAACCAGCACTCGTGATCATATTCCTTGGTGTAACTTTCGTAAGTTTGCTTGCCATTAGTTCTTTTTACGGTTTGTTCGTCAAGTTCTCTAACCCGATCGATCCAGAGCTGCATGCGATTTTCCATTTGGCTTTTGATACTACCACCAAATTCTCCTTCAACCTCACCCTTAGCGTGGTGACTCATGAGAACTCCGTTCTTTAATACCAGGCGCTCTCCTAGATTTTCTATTAATTGGAAAGCCATCGACGCACTGAAGAGAGAAACCGTATCAATCGGGCGACCTAGACCTTGAAGGCCCTCAATCATCTCTAAACCTGACTGAATGCTTCCACCTGGAGAGTTCAAAAACAAGCGAAGATGCTTCTTTTTAGAAAACAAACCTTCTTTTTTACTCAAAGCATTGTCTAATTCTTTTGCTGTAGACAATACTTGCGCTGTGGATTCGCCATCAATTTCGGTACTCAGCGTAATCAGGTTGTCTTTGGATAAAACAATGGTATCATCGTTATCCTTACTGTCTGAATGAGAAAAGGCCCTCAGAGGCACGCTCATCGTTAATAAAAGGGCTACTAACCCTACCACTGTTTTTTTAATTTTCGAAGTCATTATCTATTCCTTTTTTGGTTTATCGTTATTTTCGTTACTTATGTCTTTTATATCATAACTATTTTTTTCTTCTTCACGTTTAATATTTGCTAATTCATTAAGCATCTCGCCTACCGTTTTGGCTCTAGGTGTAATGGTAACTTCGTTCTCTCCAACTTTCTTGACTGTCACTCCATCGCCTAAATTGAGCCCTACGGAGGGTCTGCTATTGAGAGGTACTTTTTCGGTTGAAATTTTCTCTAGTAATTCTACAGACTTAAAATACATTTCTATGTCTTTTCGATCAACTTCATTGGCTACTTCATCATCGTTTGTAGCCAAAAATCTAGTCATTTTTCTACCAATTTTCTTTAAAAAGAATTGTTGGATTTGAAGTGCAAAATCTTGGTTAACAAGCTTGGCATGTAATATTCTTTCTTTTAGACTAGCATCTAAAATTTCAAGATGTTCTATTTTAGTATCGTACCATTTAAATTTATCGGCTAAATAAATTACGATTTCTTTTTTAATTGCCAAGGTTCTGGAAATCTCATGATAAGTTTTACCGGACAAGAAAAGGTCAAGAGCCTTGGTCATAGTTACGTCACTCAAAGACCCTAAACCAGGCATACCAGCTTCTTTAAAAGCTGCAAGCTGTTGGAATTCCTTGGGGGTGATATCCGTGACCCTACCGTCAGATAATTGAGTTAATGTTCCATCATATCCCATAATTATTTGCTCTTAAACTTGATTTGATCGTTAAAATAAACCTCAAGGACTACATCTGCCCAAAACAGAGTTCTAACCGATTTTTCAAGAACTCTAAAGCGTTCGCTTAGATTATCATTGGCAGATTCGTCTAAAGTAAGGTAATAGGAGATCGTAGAATTGCTGGTAGTAGGCTTATCATCAATTGATTTTTGGGCTTCTAGATCATACTTAACTTTAATCTCTTTAACACCCTCAAAAAATATGAAAGGATAGAGTTGCATATTTTTAGCCTGAACTTCGGATACACGCCCGGACAGGATCGTAAGTTTGCCCATTTCTTTTACAATTTCGTCTGTTTTGTTGGTTTCGGTCATAAGATTCCACTTTCTTTCATAAACTCGAGCATTCTCTCTTTTTTGATACCTTGGGTTGGCTCGAACACCTTATTAATGAAGTGCTCTAGGCTATTGCCTGTTTTCCGGTTAGAGGGTTTAGTTTTGTCGGTGATCTTGGCTGAGATAGAGGCTTTGCCCTTGAATTTAACTTTTTGCTTGGTGACCCATTCTGATGAACCAATGAGTTCCACCGAAGCTCTCGAACCTTCTGGAATTGTAGGTTCCTCTTCGCCTTCTTTAAATTGGTAAGCATAAATGGGTGTACAGACATGGGAGGTGTCTAGAAATTCTTCGGAGAGAATAGTTCCATTTTCATCGAATTCAACCGACCAAAGACCCTTAGGTTCGTTCTTGTCGGCAGCAGTGAGCCATCTTGCAGTCCCAGGATAGATTACATTGCCGAAACGTTGTCTAGAATGATAATGGCCGGATATAATCAAAGAGGCGTTAATATTTTGATGCTTAACCCCATCTATTACTGCCATGCCGCTTTCATATTTAGCACCATCTAGTTCGGCGTGTCCGATGATTACCTTGGCACCCTGAGCACAGAGTTCATTGGCTTGTTCTGTAAAAAGAGCTTTATCGTGGACATATGGCATATAGCCAAAAATTCCATCTTGAACTGAATAGCTAACAATCCATACATTTTCATACATTCCATTGAAAACACTTAAAGAATGAGAGCCAGACTTATAATCTCCTGTTTGATCGTGATTTCCTACAAGAACCATTACTTTTTTAAATAAATTATTAAGTTTTTCAAACCATCTATTCCAAAATTCCAAGACTTCTACTCTGACATTAGCATGGGTATGGGTAAGATCGCCGAGGATAACTAAAGTAGTTTCTGGAGAAGCTTGTTCTGCCACAAAACCAAGAAGCCTTTCAGATTCGGCCATATTAGAAATGGTACAGTGAGGGTCACCCAGCATTAAAATTCTCATTCTTCACACCTACAAACATGTTCTTTACACTCGCCACATTTACAGTCTTTATCGTACCAAACTATGTAGAGTCTTCCTAAGTCTATATTATAGCATTTGCATCCAAAATGATAAATGCCCCATCCAGCCTTTCCATTAATGGTGCCGAATCCTAGTCTACCGATTGTCATGTGGGATCGTTCTCTGGAGCTTCAGTAATATAAACCACTTTTTCGAAGTCAACGATGGTGAATTCGGTTTTAAGAGTATCGCTTTTAAACTTCTCTTTGCAATGATTATGAAGATATTCTTCATTAACATAAATCATAGCACCGGCTTCTACTACCTCGCCAAATGGAGTTCTAGCATCCATTAATAATTTAAGTCCTTTTACAGTATTCTTCTGGGTTGGTGCCGATGACCATCCGTTTTTAACTTCTCCCGTTAAAGAAGTTGGGGTATAGGCTTCTACGATTAATTTACCATTAAATGAACACTGTTCCATTTTATTCTCCTAAATTTGGTCGGGGTACTTGGGCGTGAACCAAGATCTAAGGCGCGACCTTCGCTGTTAACTTTACAGCCATACCCCGATAGTTAATACTATACCACTTCTATTTCCGATTGTCAAATTAAAAATTAATCCCTTTGAGACGTAAGATCTTCCTATGTAAGGGAGGCAATTTATCTATTAGTTTCCGAATGTTATCGTTTGTTTCGATATTAATAATGGATTCTTCGGCATTGAATTTTTCATCAGGCGTGTAATCATAGGCTGTAAAACTATTCTCATCCATGGTAACTTCGACTGAAACGAGACTGGCAGCATTCAATAGTTCTTGTAATTGAGATGGGGTAACTTGTTCTTTAGGTACATTGATACCTTCTTTAGAATCAGCCAAAAATGCGGCGTTGACGGCTGCTGCCAAATCGTTGATATCGGTAATACCTTGTCTGCCACGAATAGAATTGGCCTTATACATGATCTTGCGATCGGAAGGGTAGAAATGTAGCGGAGTTTCGGAATAAGACTTAATTAAATTACCACTGCAACGTCCTAAAATCACAGAACAAAATACGCTAGAATATTCACCATTTTTGTCCAAACAGTACTTATCCACCGCGCTCGAAAGACCCTGAGCACTAATGGCAATCATATCCAGTAACCCTAAGTGACCCTTAGGAACCTTACGGTAAAAAAGTTTGGCAGCATTGATGGCTAATGGTAAGTTGCATTCGGTTAAAATGCGCCTGGCTCTTTCGACTCTAGCGTATAATTTTTCAGCTTTTTGTCCTAGTGGGCCACGCCAGGAATCTCGTATGAACTGAATTAGATTGAAGTTTATCTTAAATTCTTTTAATGCTTCTGGGTCTTCGGCCTTTAGGGCTGGAGTGATTTTTTGGGAGAAGGTTTCGGAGGATTCTCTAAAATAGATCTTGGCGTAAAGGATATTTCGATCTAAATATCTGATTTTTTGGATGAATTTCTTATAAACCTGGGTTGAGTATTTGTATCTTAATATTTCGTCTCTAAAAAGTCGCTCAGCTTCAAGGAGTTCTAGGACCTGTTCTTTCTGGGTAGTATTATCCTTTTTGTTTTCAGCTAGGATATGGGAAATCTCGGTTGCTAGCCAATAAAGGTCATTGTTGTATTGCTCGAAGTGTTTTTTATTTGCAGGCTTTTTACTCATAACTGTATTATATCATAAGATTTTACTTGACAAGATATTTTAGGCATGATATATTCGAGAGGTGATAGGAAGTGTGTAAGCTGTGGACGTGTGGACTTAATGACGCTGACGAAGCGGTCCTGCTACTGGATACACGACTGGATGCAAGAATGTAGGTTATCAGAAATTGCCAGCCTACGGTAGGAGTCGCGACCTACCCTATCACACATTTTAGGAGTTCTATGGGCGCAGATATTTACATGCATTCTCAAGCTAAAGATAATGGTAAATGGGTTTGGTACGATCATAATATTTATGACGGGCGTAATTATACTCTTTATGGAATTTTATGTGGGATGCGTGGAAATGAGTTTAAGCCCATAGCTGATTGGAAAGGTTTCCCAGAAGATTCTGAGGATAAACTTAAAGTTAACAGCGATCCATATGATTTAGATTCTATTACGGAATTGGGGATAAATTTGGGTTATGTTGGTGTTTCATGGCTAACATTAACAGAGCTTAAGAGTTTTGATTGGAAACAAAAAATACCTGGTAGAATGGATTGTTATAACAGTATGGAAGAATGGGATTTTGTTTTGGAGGTTTTACCTTATTTAGAAGCTGTCGCTGAAAAATTTGGTGGATCTGATAATGTTAGAATCGTATTTGGATTTAGTGTATGAATAAAATATTAGAAATGAAATTCGGCAGCCATTTATATGGCACTGATACACCCAATTCAGATTTAGATTACAAGGGTGTTTATCTCCCAACTGCTCGAGAAATTGTACTTCACAATTATAAGAAAACAATTGCCACTTGTCGTCCTAAAGGAACTTGTGAAAGAAATACTAAAGACGATGTTGATACCGAATTCTTTAGTTTAGATAGATACCTGGAACTTTTAATTGAAGGACAGACAGTTGCGTTAGATATGTTATTTGGATACGAAGTTGGTCCTGACACTGGAATTATGGATACCATCTATTTAAATCGAAATAAACTATTAAGTAAGAACGTAAATGCTTTCATCGGTTATGCAAGACAACAAGCCGCCAAATATGGAATTAAGGGGTCTAGAATGGATGCGCTTAAAGTAACATCAGAATTTCTAGACTCTATTTATAGAATAGAACCACACTCTAAGTTATTTAGACATGAAAGTGTTATTGTACCATTTATTCAGATGCACGCAAATATTATTTCTTTAGAAAAAACTCCACTAATAGAATTAGTAACATTAAAAGGACCCACCGGACTTATAGATCAACCACATTTAAGGATTAATGGGAGAGCTATACCATTACATTCAAAAGTGAGTTATGCAATAGAAATAGTAGAGAAAATGCTCGATTCTTATGGACAAAGGGCTCATAAAGCGCACTTGGACGGAGGAAAAGACTGGAAAGCCTTGAGTCATGCTGTAAGAGTTGCATCTGAAGCCGTTGAGCTTCTAACTACTGGCCATATCACCCTTCCTAGACCAGATAGAGAACTACTCCTAAAGATCAAAACAAATCAGCTTCCCTATGAACAAGTGGCTGAAATGATTGAGCAGGGATTAGTTGATTTATATGTTGCTCAAGAAAAATCGGTTCTTAGAGAGAGTCCAGACCAAGAATGGGTAGATAATTTTGTTTACGAGATTTATTCGGATATTGTGAAAAAGGGATGAAACTTACCATAATGTCCCCTACAGTTGCTGTTGTCGCCAATTATACTGATGAGGAGATGTCTTCACTCAAAAAGCAGCTTTCCTACGTGGATCTTGCCGCCAAATACGAATTGAAACGCCTAAGCAAGAACTTTTGGTTCAAGAAGTCGAACCCGCTGAAATGGAAATTACAATGCGATCTACTTAAGAGCCAAATAAATAAAAGTTTGGTTTTTGAAGATGGACTAAAATTCATTAGACCTGGGAGTATACCTTATTTAGAGGGTCTTAATCTAGAGATAGAAGATCTGGTAGTATACCCTAAACCAAAGAAAATTCCGTGGGCTAAAAAAATTCCTTTCGAACTATATCCCTACCAAAAGGAATCAGTAGAGAAGCTCATGGAAATAAAACATGGGAATGTGGAACTTTGTACGGGTGCTGGAAAATCTATGATATTGCTTAATATTTGTAGAGAGACCGGTTTTAGATGTGCCGTGGTGGCTCCTTCTAAGTCTATTTTTAATGAATTAATTACACTTTTTGAGAAGTATCTAGGAAAAGGGATGGTGGGCAAGTTCGGAAACGGCAAAAAGAAGCTCGGAAGAATAACCGTTTGCATTGGCGACTCATTGGTCAACGTAAAGCCTGGAACGGCTGAATGGGAGCACTTTTCAAATTTGGAAGCCATTCTAGTTGACGAATCCCACCTTTTTAGCTCTGAAACATTAGAAGAAGTCGCTCATAATCTATTTGCCAAAATACCACATAGAATGTTCTTTTCAGGTACACAGTTACGTAATTCGGGTGACACGAAACTTTTGCAGGCTATTATTGGTGAAACGGTATGTAAATTGACCACAAAAGAGGCTAAGGAACAGGGTTATATTAGCGATCATGAATATAAGATAGTAACCGTAGAAAGTAGTGATCCTAGCTTTACGGGGAGCGACCCATTAGAACTTAAGAGAGTCCATTTACTTAAAAATTGGAACATCTGTCATTTTATAGCCAAACTGGCGAATGCCGTTGCTCAGGTACAAGGGAAGCAGACCCTAGTGTTAGTCCAGGAAATGGAACAAATAGCCATGCTAATACCATTGCTTAAGGTTCCATACGCTATAGCGCATTCGGAGACTAGGAAGGACAGGCTTTTAGAACTCGGATTTGACAAAGTGGATACCGCAGATAGTGTCGAAAGGTTCAATAAAGGCGAAGTATCTGTCTTAATAGGCAGTTCGGCTATTCAAACTGGGACCAACATATACCCGGTCCATTACTGTTGCTGGTGGGTAGGCGGCTCAAGCCCAATTATGGTAAAACAAGGGGCTGTGGGTCGTAGTATTAGGCTCGGTAAGCAAAATCCATGGAAAGATAAGTGTGTCGAAAAAGACAAGGCTGTAATTATAGATTTTGATGTTAGGGATCAATATGTTATGGAAAGACATCTTGAAGAACGATTGATTTGTTACGGAGAATCTGGGTCTAAGATTGAATATGTTAAAATTAAATAATAAAAAATGCACTCAATGTCATGTGACTAAATCTATGGACGATTTTGCTAATAAGAAGAATTCTAAGAATGGTAAGCAACATTATTGCAAAAAATGCAAAAATAAAGACGATAACGATAGATATTATGCAGATAGGGAAAATATTTTGGATCAACAGAAAGCTTATTACCATAAGAATAAAGAAAGGTTAGCAGAAAATAGAAAATCAAGATTGGAAAATCCGCAAAAAAGAGCAGAGCTAAATGCCAAAAGAAGGGCTTATCGTGAAAAAAATAAAGAGAAGATAAACGAAAAAATAAGAGCTTCTTCTCCAGAAAAGAAAAAACGCAAAAGAGAGTCTGATATAAAATATAATAGTAAGAATAAGGACAAGATAAGACGGTATTTTAGAGAATACACTAAGAATAGAAAAAAGAAAGACCCTCTTTTTAAATTAAAACATCTAATAAGAACCAGGATATATCAAATTTTTAAGGTGTTAGGTATTAGTAAAGAGTCTACCGAGACGTTGCTAGGCTGTTCTTTTGAACACGCAAAAACTTATATAGAAAATCAATTTCAGCCAGGAATGACTTGGGATAATTATGGAAACGAATGGCACATAGACCATAAAATAGCCTTAGGATTGGCTATAACAAAAGAAGAATTAATAAAACTTAACCATTACACCAATCTCCAGCCTATTTGGAAAGACGATCATTATAAGAAAACATTGGACGATATAAAAATTATTAAAAATAAAAAGCTAACATGAGTTATGATATAAGTAGTGTATGAATAAGGAGATCTTACAAAATGTCAATTCGCAAAGCTAAAACCGCACCTAAATCTTATCTATCTGATCAAGAACAGCTTAAAAAAATCGTTCTGAGAACCATGAAGAAGGTTTCCGATATTACCTGTTCTTCGCTTGGACCTGGCGGGAAAGTAACTTTGATTGAGGAATCTCTACCTGGCATCCCAAATAGACTTACAAAAGATGGAGTTACAATCTTCAAGAATTTAGGTTCTAATGACTCTTATGAACACCTAATTATCGAATCTATGCGTGATAGCGCAGTTAGAACCGCTAATACTGTGGGTGACGGACCCCAACCCCTATACAGTAAGGTTTTGACACCAAAGGGTTTTGTGGAAATGCGAGATCTTGAGGTCGGAACGGAAATCTGTGGGACTAGCGGTACCATCCAAAAAGTTTTGGGTATTTATCCGAAAGGCCAAAAAGAGATTTACGAGGTTGAAATTCACAATAAAGGAATCGTAGAATGTTGCGAAGATCACCTGTGGAGCGTCATATATAACAATGATACTCAGAGAGTAATGCCCTTAAAAGAACTAATAGGTGACTATCAGACTATTAATTCCGATGGTTCTAATAAATATAAATATTATATTCCATCCACTTATGTGGAGTATTATGAAAACAAATCCGAAATGCCACTAGATCCGTATTTAGTAGGTATTCTATTGGGAGACGGTTCTCTTAGGGAATCGGGTAGTATAGAACTATCCCTGGGTAAGAAAAAAGAGCACGTTATCGATAAAATAGTCCTTCCTAATGGAATAGTAGCAAATTCTAGCTACACTGAACGCAAAAATTATTTTAGGGTAAAAATAACAGGGAAAGACAAAAACGGAAAAACCATCAGAGACCATCTAGTCTCGCTCGGTTTGTATAATGCCGATAGTTTTACCAAATTCATTCCTAAGTCATACCTAAGGTCATCAAAAGAGTCTAGAGAGGCATTGTTTCAAGGGCTAATTGATACCGATGGACATATTAACGAAAGAGGCTTGTTTGAGTTTAGTTCCGTATCTAAGGAATTAGCCGATGATTTTGCAGAATTAGCGATGGGATTGGGCAAGACTATCTATAGAAGGCTTCAGGAAAGAAGTGTAGAAGATGGGGCTTATTCAAATACTCCAAGTTATAGGGTGGGTGAGCTTAAGGGATATAAATACGGCGATAAAATTGTAGGTATTACTAAGACCGGTAAGTTTACTGAAATGCAATGTATTAAAGTAAGCAATACGGATAATTTGTATATCACCGACAATTTCGTAGTAACACATAATACGACAACCGCTACTCTACTATCTTACAATATTATTAAGGCGATGTTCGATTATTGTGAAAAAAATCCAAAAGTATCACCACAAAAAACTATTCGTAGGATTCATAAGGTATTAAAAGACATTCTTATCCCTTATATCGAGAGTAGGTCTATTATTATTAGTGAGGATAACAAGGATCTCCTTCACAAAGTAGCCACCATTTCAGCCAATGGTGATAAAGACCTTGCTGATGCAGTTATTAAGTGTTTTGAGCTTTTAGGCTATTCCGATTCAAGCCACGTAACCATCAGGGAAGCTACAGGTCCTGATGCTTATAAAGTGGAAAGAATCGATGGTCTCCCCATTCCTTCGGGATTAGAGGATCTTGGCAAGTTTAGTAATGTTTTCATTAACGATCAGGGCATGTTACGTTGTCATCTTACTAATCCTATTTTTATTCTGTATAACGGCATGATTAATGATTTAATTGGTCTAGCACCTCTATTGGATCAAATTGGCCAACAATATGTTAATGGAGATGAGAAGTTCAAAAACGTGGTTGTGGTTGCTAATGGTTTTTCTGATACTGTTATGACCTCTCTTTCGTTTAACTTTACTAATCCAACCTCTATCAATGTGGTTCCGCTTAGAACCCCAATGGCTCAATTTAATAATTCACAGGAACAATTCTTGTATGATCTAGGTGCTTTCTGTAATGCTAAGGTTTTCGGTATGAACAATCAATTACAGGTAGCTACCCTTAATGATTTGGGACATGGAATGGAAAGCTTTGAAATGTACCGTTTCAGAAGTACCTTAGTAGGAGAAAGCGACCCTCTAAATATTGAGGTGCGTGCCGAAGAACTTAAAAAGATGAAAGGTGCCGCTGAAAGTGCTGCCGAGAAGATTTGGTTAGAAGAAAGACTTGGTAAACTGACCGGTGGTATCGTTAAACTAACAGTTGTGTCTAATAGTGCTGGTAGTATTAAAGAAAAAGTGGATCGCGTAGATGATGCGGTTTGTGCCACCAAAAGCGCTATTACTTATGGATGTCTTCCTGGAGGATGTCGTATTAGTATTGATATGGCTAGGGAACTGGCCACTGTACTCGATGAAAATGACGCGGGTAGAGAAATTCTGATGACTTCGTTACTTTGCCTACCTGAGAAGCTTTTATCTAATGCTGGCTACAATCATGAAGAAATCGAAGAAATCGTAAGGAAACTTGTGGAAAGTCCTGAATTGGTCTATAATATCGAAAGCGAACAATTCGGTAAAGCCGAAGAGTTGGGCCTATTTGACGCTACAAGGGCCGTTCAAGACTCATTGGTCAATAGCGTATCGATTGCATCGCTATTTGGCGCTATAGGCGGTATTATCGCGTTTGATAGGGATCCTGTATTTGAGAGAGCTGAAGCCAGAGCTGATGCAGATTTTGGCAGAGCTGTGGATAATCCTGAGATGTTCCAAAACGAAGCTAATTTGCGGGCCTGAGCTAACTGTTTAATATCATTAGTAAATTTTGCTACTTCAGCTTCTAAAACAATCTTTATTCTATGGCTGACGAAAAAATAAGATCCGTTCCTAGCTATATCCACGGGATTGGAAGCTCTACTGCAATCGATACGGCAGGTGAAATCGTTGACTTAGCCGGTCTTGATTGTTCCAGTCTTATAGGAGCGCCCTGGACATGGGAACACCAAAATTCTTCCCCAACCGATATCGTCGGAAAAATCCTGGATTATAAAAAGATCTTTTCTGAAGAAGATTGTGAAAATGAACATCACAAGTATTTTTGGGATAAGTGCAAGATTCCATTTTTATATGTGATGGGTCGTCTCTTTGATGATAAAAAAGACTCATCTAAAGAAGTTGCTGCTCTTTTTATAGACGATGCTGAGCATCCTGAAGAGCATCCCTCAGTGGGACTAAGCGTGGAAGGATCAAAAATCTCGAAGTCCGGCATTATCGTAGATAAATCTATCGCGAGAAAGATCACAATTACAAACTGCCCCGCAAATAAGACATGTGTCGCAGAATTAATGCCCACAGAAGCAGAACAACAATCCTCCAAAGAAGATTCCATATTTAAATCCGAATCTACCATCACCATTGATCTCCATAAATCCGAACCAGCTCCAAAACCAATGAAACATGGTTGGAAACATGCTGGCGACGGTAATTTTTCTCATCCTAAGCATGGTGTAGTATCCGTTGCAAAACAACCTAGTGGTGAATTCCAAGTTAGACATCATGGCGCTGTAGTGGGCGTTGGTGGCAAAAAGGGCTCTTTCGGTACTATGCAAGAAGCTGGCGCTCACGCTGGTGAATATATGCGTGGTCTAAGTGAAGGTAGGATCGCTGCACCTCAAATGCATGACAGGCCAAGTCCTCAGATGGGTAAGGCGATGACCGCCGGATCCGGTATGGCTTCTCCCCAAACTTTGACTGGTGGAGCTGCTCTACAAAAAGAAGATCAATTGAACAAACCAGTATTTAATACTACTAAGGGTAAGGATCTAAGATCTGGTTTACCAGGAATTAAAGAAGGCGCTGGAACTTCTCATATGGGCTCTCATGTTCGCATGGCTAATGCTCATCCAGATAAAGCAGCGCACCATTTAGAAAGAGCAAAGGAAATAGCCACAAAAACTCTCAAAAATAAATCCAAATGGCTCGCTCGTGCTGAACAAGAATACAATAAATGGGAAAAGCGCGAACAATTCGAAGCTTTCATGGCTAAAAGAATGCCTAATATGGAAAAGGGTGAGATCAAAGCTATCGGCCAAACTCTTTGCTTAGCTAAATCCCTAAAGAAACTTAAAAAAGATCAATTTGGTTATCCCGATAAGCCCGCAGGTTCTATGGCTTCGCCGCCTCCAGAACCTAATAAGGCCAGTGCTGCTGCCGTTTCATCTGGCGTTAATGCTGGTGATGTAAGTCTTGGACAGGCCGCTTCTAATATCGGCCATGCTTTAGGTTTTGGCAAAAGCGAAAATCCTAAAAAAAAAGAAAAAACTGACCTAATCCACTATTCTTCTCATCCAAACCTCACAGAAGTAGATCCTAAACATCATGGTTCAGGAGTAGACTCGAGAACTAAGGGTCGTGATACGTGGCACCCCCATTCCTTTTATTATAGGGCTGGTACTGAACCCGAATCAGTGGTTAAAGAACGCGCTCCTCACAAATATACCGCTTCCACCGAACATTCCCTATATGATATCGGCCATGACAAAGAAGGTCATATAGCTGGTTCTGGCACTATGGATGAAGCCCACGAAAAGATTAAGGCCGCTGGACATGGTGGATTTTTTAATTCGAAGCATGACACTTTACCGCATGTTGTAGCCATGTACCATCCGTTAAAAGTTAAACCTGCAAATGAAGGAATGGCGAAGGCTGAAACTCAACCCAAGAATCCTGAACTTGGAAATCATTTTTTGTTCAGCGCCGAAAATCCCATGCATGCCCATAAAGACCAAATGAAAATGACCCATGAACAAACTATGAACCATCTTAAGCAAAAAGGTTTCAATGCCAGTACGGTTCAAGGTCATTATGGTTCTCCAGAAACTTCAATTATGGTCCATAACGTAAGTCCAGAACAAGCCGAACACCTTCATGGCTTAGCTTCGAAAATGGGCCAAGATAGTTCTATTTATTCCCAAGGTGGAAAGCACGAAATGCGTTTCCATCATGGAGAACAAGCTGGTAAAAAAGTCTTAGGCGAAGGAACGACCTTCCATACTGAAAAGCCCAAGGATATGTTTACTACACTACCTTCGGGACAGCATTTCACCCATAATTTCAAGTTTTAACTTGACAATCCCTTCCTCCATATGATATAGTCTTAGTGTTACGGTGGGTTTTATAGCCGACGAAAGGCCCACGACCGAGCCCTGGCCAGGGCAGAGGACAGCTTAGATGCCTGAAGATTCGATGCTTCGGGGACAATCCTTCTAAGGCCCACCGTAGCATTTTACTTGACAATCCCCAAAATATAAGATATTCTGTAAGCTATGAATGAGGCTTTACTAACTTTTATCTTAGCCGTGAGTTGCCCACCAACCAAAATGATCAATAGGTCTAAGTTACCGTGGGTTCAGAATGATAGGGAAACGATGAAATATTGCCAAAAAAGATGTCCCTATGAGTACGACGATTCACCATGCCTCAAGCGGTTTTTAAGCTGGGATTTCAGGATTATTTCGCGGAATGTGGGAAACCTTAGGAGATTAAATGAAAAATGTATCAAAATTAAAACTTATGGACTTTTTAATCGAATTGAATCAAATTGATAAGAAATTGGACGAATTTCTTAAGCCGGAGACAAGATATCCATCTCAGTATGAGGGGTGGTATTTTCTAAGTTATTACAATGTGCTTAATGCAATCTATTATGAGTTTTGTGGGAAATCCCAAGAAGTCTATTATAAAAAATTTAAAAGTTCTAAACATGATAAAGAAGATTTACCAGTAGCTTGGTACGAAGGAGAGTTTTCTTTTGGAGATTGTGCTCATATAAAAGGTCCCAAGGGTTACTCTGGGTATATACCGGATAATATCAATGATGTTATTCTTACCCACAGGCTCACCGCAAAACAAAAATTAAAATTGCTTAATAAAATGTTTAATGATTTGAAAAAATTACAAGATAGTCACGAATCCAATGGCTCTGTATAGATTATGAGAACCCTATACCTATTTATTATTTTATTTTTAGTGATTTTTATCGCAGAAGAATTTAGATTCTTTACCTGGCATTACGGAATCCTAGAGAAGAAATTAGACTATATTTGGTCCCATTGCAAGAATTAGGCCGCTAAAAAGTACCTAGCGTGCCCAACTGGATGAATGTCAATATGCACCCACGTTGGCGTTTTTTGTTCCATACGAATACCTAATTTTTCAAGGAGCGGTTCTAAAATCGTATGAATCTCATCGATCGTGTGATGTCCATTACAATCGAAATCAACCGCCATGCCCATACTGTGAACGTCGTGAGGAATGGCCTTAACCACCTGGGCATTATAGTCAGGCGATCTGTAAATACAGTGTACAGTTATAGCGCATCCCAGAACGCTTCTAATTTCTTCCATCTTATTGCAGACACTTACGATGTTGGCCTTAACTTCATCTGTTAGTCCATCGGATTCATTTGCTAAACGATTCCAGGCGTGTAAGGTGAGAGCGTCTTTAACTGAAAAATGAGCGGTGATAGAATAATCGGGATTTGACCAATCTATGGCTGTACTTGGTATTAAGGTCATATTTGGAACTGGTGGATTAACTTTTGAAGCTTCAGGGGCCGCGTCTTTTCCTAATGGAATCTCTACATCGATTGCAGTTTTACCCTGAACTTTATTGGTTAGGAAGCTAGCTACTAATTTAGTCAAAAATTCAAATATTACGCCCATTTAAGTCTCCTAACAAGAATCTTTATATGATATAACCTATGTAGTAAAGATTGGTTTGGTCAAAAATGAGAATAACTATTAGATTTGGATTCGACCATAAAAAAGAAGTCTCATGGTACCAAGATATTATGGACTTTCCTAAGTTGATGAAATTTAACGGTAAAAGATGGGAATGGTTTAGTTATCAAAAAGACCCTAATAGTAGTTGGAATGACTATGAGCTTACCTTTTCTGAATTGCCAGTTTATGACCCTAGTTACTATTCAGATATGAAGAGTTTTGAAGAAATGTTTGAAGGGGCTAAAGGGGATGGTTGTGAGTGTGGCGCGGCTTTTAGTTCGTTCAAATGGGACCATATGCGTTTATGTAAATTATGGAAGCCTTGGGACAAAATTTAAACTTGACTTTAACCTCTAATTAGTATAGTGTGAATGCTAGGAGAAAAAATGGCTAGAAAGAAAAATAGAAATATTGTCCTAGATGAATCCCAGATCGCTTTACTTGTTACCTCGTCCATCAGGAATTTAGTAGATTTTGAGATATTTCCCCATGAAGAAGAAAATAGCTTTGTGGTAGCCCTTTTCCTATTTTGTGTTTTACCCTCCGAATTTGAAGAGCATAGCATTCCGAATATTGAAAATGTTGATTACGATACAGAAGCCTTTTTCACTTCCCACATGATCGAGCCTCTTCAGCCAATTAGTACTAATATTTTTAGAATGATTAATCAGCAAACTAAAGAAAAGGTTTGGGGTACTGAAATAGTTATAGATAAAACCAATATCGCCGATTTTATTCAAGCGTTAGCCGAAATTAATGGGCATTGGAATTTTGTTGAAGATGAACAAGAAGTGAGTCAAGAACCTTCAGAGCATGCCGTTATCGTAGAAGGCAACGATACTATAAATTAATATGGAAAACGAAACTTATCTATTTATAATTTTTACTATACTCTCAGCAATGCTAGCACTGTCTGTAACATCGTCAAAGATCGTTTGCGTTTTACATCAATGGGAAGAAAAGGAACAACCAGATATGCCTGGAAATTTCTATACAGAATGTACTAATTGCGGAAAACTTTTAGGCTGGAAAGACGAAGTAGTTTAATCTTCGTTTCGTTGCTGCTTAATAGCGTCGTAATCTAAGCCAATAAAAGTGATGTGTCCAGATTTGTCAAAGCCCCAACCTGAGGGAAGCATAACTGGGCTGTGAACGCAGCGCGGGTGGAGACCCAAAATACTAGGCACACTATCGCCTCTTTTAAAGTATCCACCGCTACATTCAGAAATATACCAAAGCCTAGGCGTTACGCCATCGGACATGAAAAACAGACGGACACATTGCCCACATGTGCTTGCATCGTTACGGCCCATAAAGTAAACTATAGGGTCTTTAACGCCTTCCTGGGCCGCCAATCTCGAGATTTCCATGGTAGCCCCTAGATTCCTGGTTTTCGTTGATTCTGAGGCGATTATGGTCTCTAAAGAAGAGCTAGCCTTGCCTAATTCGTCTTTTACGATCTTGTCAATAACACTTTGGTCTAACTTCTCCCCACTTATTCGAGATTCCCTGGCCACACCCTCTATTTGTTGGATGATGTTGTTGGAGGTCTTGTCTCTAAGAATGTCTATGTAGTTATTTGCTCCGGTTAAGATGCCTTTTAGAACGTCTTGTTCGAGAGAGTTGATATAGCGATTGTTCATGGCCTGAACGAAAAGGGCGGCAAGACCTAAGGTGGTTTCGAAACCAATGAGAGTGTGTTTTTTGTGGGCTAGGGCTGCGATGGGACCAAGGAAGCGTAAGGCGGTTTTATCGAAGAGATTTTCGACTACTTTATGGATGCGTTCTTTGGTTTGAGAGTGAAGACCATGCATTTTAGTTTATATTTTGAACAGATGAGAAAATGTGGGAAACACTATCTGAATCGTAGATATTAGTCGTTCCATCAGCATCGGTTATTGAGAAAGTAGTGCAACCCATTTGAATGGAGCCTAGTGGTAATGGATCTCCTGTAAGACCAACAGAAGTGCTTCCTGAGCCACTAGTTACAATGTAAGATCCATACCAAGGCTGTCCTCCACCAGGAGACCAAGGATTTGGGGGATACCATGGATTGGTTACTGGCTGAAGGGGTTGAGTTTGAGGAATAACCACAGGAGGCTGGTTCTTAAGTAATTGGATTTGCTTTTCCAATTCTTTAATAGTCTCTTCTTTAATTTGAAGTAGTTTTTCTAAAGCTTCTATGGTTTTATTTTCCATGATTACTCCTTCTTGGTCAAACCATCTACATTGAGAATCGAACCAATTTCAGAGGAAGCGTGAGAAGCGTCGCTCTCCCATTTTTTGAAAATCCCACTAAGTATGTCTTGTTGTAAACTTAAAGCTTTTTGAGCAGGTTGAGGGAGGTTAGCTTGAAGTTTAGGGGTCATGACAATTGGGGCTCTACTTTTGGCCATCTTTGTGTTTTTGATACTTTCCATTGATTTGGAGAGTGAGATTTGGACTTGTAAGGATCTGATGTCTGAAAGGGTCTTTTTAAGTTCGTCAACTGACATGGAGGAGAGTTCCCCCTTACCCAGCATGCTTTCCAATTTTTCGATGTGCTGACTTAGTTCGTCGCCATTAGGATTTTGGGAAATAGGTTGTCCTGGGGCTGGCTGTTCGCCTTGTTCTGCTCCTGGGGCTGCGCCTTCTTGGCCAGGTTGAGGTTGTTGAGCTTGAGCGGCAGCCATTTGATCGGCTTGCATTTGTTGCTGTTGGGCTTGTTCCATTTGGGCGTCTTTTAAGCCCTGTTCGTACCCCAATCTCCAGGATAGGTCTGCGGTTTCTAGGTACTTGTTCTTGAGGTCCATATACTTGGTTTTATAGTCAACTAGTGGCATATTAAGCTACCTTCTTTTGTTCTACGCCTAGGAAGGCTAGGCATTTATCGATACAGGCTTGTTTGTTGGAGTTCCAGTCCACTTCTTTGATGTGGAGGATTTTGATTCCTTTGGTTAAGAACCATTGGTCTTTTAGTTCATGGTAAATCTTGAGATCCTCATCAGGCCAATGTGGTCTTCCCCATTTAAGTCCTTTAAAAGAATGGGAGAATATTCCGTCAAATTCGATACCTTTGCGAAGTTCTGGAACGTAAATGTCAATATCAAATCTATGGATATGGTTTTTGCCTTCAATTTTTACCTTATTGTCCACAAGCTTTTGGGCCTTGGGGAAAATGGCCCTAATAACATCGAAAAGAGAAGTTTCTGGTGCTGAAGTGTTGGTAGCTGGTTTCATATGAGAAAAAATCTTATCAGCAATATCTCTACGAATAACTAGTTGATATGCAGAATCGTTAGCGTTTCTAAATGACACCTTTGTGTTATACTTCAACGCTTCTTCTTGAAGCTGTTGGTCTGTCCATTGTCTACAAAGAAGTTTCATATGGTTGCATATATTTTTTAATAAACCTCTACGTCTCGCTACTTGGTAAGCAGGATTATTATTTTTTTGAAATTCTTTTACTGTACTATATTTAAGGGCCTCTAATGCAAGCTCTTCGTTTGTCCATGGATGGCAAATGTAGCCCATATGAGAGCAAATTTGATCTAATAGTCCTCTTTTATAAGCTGCTAAATAGGCACCCTTACTTTTTTTGGAGAATACTGTTCTGTTATCGTATTTTTTAGCCTCTAATGCAAGCTCTTCGTTTGTCCATGGTGCCGTCTTAGATTCTTTCATATGGGAACAGATTTGGTCTAGGATGCCACGTCTGCTAGCAACCAAATAGCCAGAACTGTTTTTAAAGAATTCTGTTCTTGTATCATATTTAAGCGCTTCTTCTTGTAATTTTTCTAAAGTCCACTTTTTCATATTAAGCCCCTTCTACTTCAGATTCTAGCATATCTGCTATCTGTAAGTCAAGGAGTTCTTTAATTAATTCTGGGCTTCTAGGAGCGTACAGGGCTTTTACGGTATTTGGACTAATCTGCATAAGTAATTGAATTTGTTGAAGATAGAATGCGTCACGTCTAAATTTTAAAACTGGATCGAAAACTGCAGATGGATCACCAAAAAAATGGGACTTAATCTGACCTACATTAAGATAACTATCTAAAACTAATCTATAGCGCTCATTAAAGGGAACAGTACCGCCCATAGCTTGACCAACTGGATCTTGGTCCACTTCTCTTTGGAGTGTATCGTAATCATAGAAAAGCGCTGAGTCTTGTTGTAGACGAGCAGCTTCTTGTTCTTTTGATTCAGCATCTAAACCACAAAGTCTTGCTTCTACAATTTGTGAAAGTTCTGGATCGATGAGTGGAACAAGACGTTGGTTTAAAAATGTTTGCCATCCCAAGATGAGCGGACGCAATCCTGAATCGCGTGCCGCCGTCATCTTCCACTCGTTCGCGCTTTCGCTAAGGGTCTGCGAATTTGTGCCCTTTGACAAATGTCCGTAGCCAGGAATCTCATCGGGCGATACACCAAATGAAGAAAGGATATTACGAGCGACTTGGTCGTAGGTATAACTGAACTCACCATTCTCGAGTTTGTCAGCAGTAGAGGTCCAAGAAACTTCATCGCCTTTTGCAATACCAAAAATAGGTGTTCTGAAAGCATTCGAAACAGAATTAATGGATGCATTGAATTGCATTTTGATAGCGTCGATCATTGACTGATCAACTTCGTCCGACTTGATTACGAGCATCCCTTTGGCCGACTTCCCGTTAGCGAAATAAGTTTTCCAGAAGGCTTCGATAGATATGTGAGTGGTGATACAATTTACACAAGTGTCAAGGGGGCTTACAGGATAACCGTTATGCTCGACATCGGTCGAAGGAAATAGATTGTAAACCAGCATTTCATTGTGAGTGAAAGCTTGTCTTGGTTGCATTTCAATAATTTGTAACCAAGCATATTGATCTTCTTTTAATTTCTGAATATCAATATCAAACTTGTAACCTTCCATGCTTTCTAAAGCTTTGATAGCTAATGCACGGATATTGTTTCCAACCTGTTCACCTTTACGCACAGCTTTAAAAATAGTAGCTATATCAACGGGTCTAAAACGATGGAATGGGTAGTTGCCCTCGCTATCGGGATCTTTAGAACGATCATAAATAATTTCCGTTCCATGAGCACCAAAGGAAAGTCCATTGATGGTTTGGGTAGAAAGATACTCACCTAAGGTCATTAATTCTTGATGCTCTAAACCTTCGGTATGACCGCAATTCAAAAGAATTTGTTCTAAGCGTTTCATCCTGATAACAACTTTTTCATATTGTTCAGGAGTTAATAGTTTTAAGAATTCGGGTTTGATTTCTAATTCAAGGCCCACGTCAAATCTATCTTTACGGAGATGTCCGTAAAGTTTCATGATATTTCCACGAGTTCTTAGAATGGCCGCTACTAAATGGTCGGTAACTCTGATTACTTTAATTATATCTGGTGGAAGTAGGCGTGTGCGAGGTTTAAAAATTCCAAGCCAGGTGGATTGTGTAGAGGGAAGTTCGGCAAATGCTAATGAAGGGGCTTTCTTCATGGCTGTCGAACCAGAGGCTTGATTGATTAGCATTTGAAGAGGGTTATTGCTTTTAGCTAAATCGGCTGAAGTATTAGTCGCCTTACTTAAAGCACTCTGAAGTGCGGTCATATCGGACTGATCCTGTTCGCCTTCAGGTCCATCGCCAAAACTAAGGGCTAACGTTTTCTTTTCTTTATCGTCCATAAGCTTTATATATCATATGTAGCTTATTCAGTACTTAATAAAGTAATGTTAGCTTCATTGATGGAGTTATTGATTACGGATAGGCTGTAGATATTCCCGTTGAGCATGAATATACCAGGAGACAAAGCTATACCGTTAGATACGGAAGGGACAATCACAGGACCTGATTCAGCGCCATTAATCAAGATCTCTAGGTTTTGATCAGATTCTAGATAAATCATGTTTTTGATTGCAGTATAGACTGCTATGTCATCGGTTGTAATAGGGCCTTCGATAGGCAGTACGCCAGTATAGGAAAATTGCAGATAATAATCGGTTACTTGAGTAATTTGATAGGCGTTTTGAGAAACAGGACTGAAACCCCCAAAAATACTTAAAGTGTCGCCGATTTGAACGCCAGCAGCACTAAAAATACGAAGTTGTGTTGCAAAACCTGAACCAAGTGTAATCGGGCCTTCTACGGCACCTAAGGGGTTGACTATGGAAATACTAGTGGAAGTGGTAGCAATGATCTGCCAAATGCCTTGATTCGATTGATTAAAATCGTCTCCAATAAGGACCTGGTCCCCAGCTACTACAGAGCCTAAACTAGGGAGTGTTCCGCCAGTGAAGGTGAAGGTAAGAACGGTGCCATTGAGAGAGGTGGTTACTTGGCTGGTAGCATCAGTACCAATAGAACGTAGAGTTCTGAAAGCAGGGGGGGTTCCACCCACATTGGTCAATTGATACATGCTGTTCATCATAGGAACCAAAGAAATAGAATATTGAGTAGTACCGTCTTGAGCGAGGGTTCTCATGCCGCTAAAGAGGCTCTGAGTCGTTTGTGGAGGGATCTGGAAGGTATCTGAAAGGGCTGAAGATACGGAATAATTGGTGGATTCTCTCGTCCACTTAAAATTATTCAATTTTGGCGAATTAGAGGGTACGGTATCTTCGTAAGCCTGTAGAAAGATAAGAGTTTTTAGATTGGCCATTAATTTGCTCCTAATAATATAAAGATTGCTTTAGGAGAATTAATGGCTAAGTAGCGGGAATCAAAAGGTAAATGTGAAGCCGCCCTTTTTCTTAGTTCCACTAGACACTACAGCTCCACCACTTATTCGTCGAGCGATTTCGTTACGCATCTGATCATTGACGTTATAGTTGATTGTAGGTGGTTCCCCAGCTTTTCCAGGATCGTCAGTATACGCTACCATAGCCCTAAAGGTACCTTGGACAGCCCATTGATTTTGACCTATATATCTTAAGGTATCGCAAATATCCGCAATACCCATTTCATCAGCAGGTTTATCAGTAACGTTTCCTTGGCCATCGATTTGGAATCTGTGCTTACTAACGGCTATAATGGTCTTCTTATTGTTTTCATTTTGAATAATTTTTAAAGTTCTTTTACCAGTGGAATTTACGATCTTAGAACGAACCGCTGAAATCCCTCCAAGCACATCCTTAGTGAATTCTGGGCACTTCATACCATTCTTATTAAAAGTTTTAATGTAGGCAGGCATATTTTGGTCAACCCACCATTTGATTGGATTATACTTATCCCTAAAAGTTTTAGCGACCGCTAGAACATCATCGAACTCGAGTCCGGGGCTAGCATAGGTTTCCATCAACCACCATTCACCATTCGGAATTTTAGCCATCACTAGGATTACGAAATCGTGGTCGAATCCCCAGTCAACCCCACAATGGAATTCAATTTCTAACTTTTGCATTTCAGCTAGTAGTGTGGCCTCAGTAATGTATGGATTGTTAGTGGGACCCATTAGTGTTTCCCAAGCATCTTTAAGAGTAACGATATTCCCCTTTTCAGTAGTGGGACTGAATCTAGGATACACCAAGCCTTCGCTACCAGGCTTACGACAAAGAAGCTGAGAAACAGCCATGTCAGGATCGTTTTCTCTAAATTTTTGAATGACCAGTGAAATAGGTTTGTAAAAGCCTCCAGTGGCTGAAGGATCCTTATGAGCCAATTTCTTTTTGCATAAAGGTAGAAGAGGACATTTAGCACACCCACCATATGCATCTTTTACCATTTCATATTTGGGCTTTTCGATTTCAGGTAAGGCATGATATTCTTGAACGCTTAGGTTTCTAAGGGGCAATTCTTTTGCAACATAGGTATCTTGAGTTGGTTGTTCAGGTTTATGTCTTGTTTCAGGACATCTTTCTGTAAGATCCAAAAGATTCCATTTAAGGATCTTATAGTTCATCTCATCGGCTTTTTGTAAAGCTTCAGCAACGTTACCGAATGAGTATTTGTAAGAGCTTACATAGATTTGCATTCCATGAATACCCTTAGAAAATCCTGTAATATTCTTTCCCTCTTTAAGAGCAGCCTTGTCAGCTAGATCTAATTCATCGAGAAAAAGAACATTAGAGTGAAGTCCGTTCATACCTTTAGAGGAACAGATTACTACTTTAATATAAGGGGATTTACCTTGAGGGGTCTTGAATTTTACAACTCGTTTATTAGAAGAAGTTTCTTTCCAGCCAGCAGCTTCGAGAAGTGGCATGACTTTAAATTTAAATCCTTCAATATAACCTAAGGCAATAGATGATTGCGATTCAATAGCTGCGGCGTGTCCTACTTCTAATTGGAAGTGAAGGAGGAGAAGAAGCTCGAGAATGGTAACTATAATGGTTTTCAAACCCTCGCGGGAAGATATCATAATCGCGCCGGGACGCTCGTTGCCTAAATTGTACTTGAAGGTTTCGTAAATATACCAGGCAGCATCTAAGGGATTAGAGGTAGAGTCAGGATCGGTATTTTCGGTAGGTAGTTCGAGATCAAGATAAAACTTGGCCCAATCCTTAATTTCTGCGGCAGAGTTAAGGGGGGTTAGCATTAGTTTAGAAAGTTCTTTTTGCTTGTCTTCAGAAAGTAGGGCGAAGTCCATGCCCTGGTTATATCATAACTTGATGGACCAGCGCTTTTTACCACAATCCCAGATCCTTTGTAAGCCTAGGGTTAGGGCCAATTCCTTCTCGGTCATGGACATATCACCTTTGGCACCCTTTTTGATTAAGTGCTTCTTTTGGCAAGACTGTTTGGAAACTCGAGTTTGGCCAGTAACATAAGAATAATCTGGACCTAGCTCTTCGGTTAATTCGAAACCCATCGCTTCATAAACTTTGCCTTCAGACCAACGATTGTCAGACCAGGAGATCATGGTATCGAAACCATTTGATTTAGCGTAGTCTATGAGGGCCTTTAGAAGCTTAGAGGAACCGCCTGAAATAGAAACATTTGATTTGAACGCTAAACGGTTTAATACGAAAAGGTATTCGTGACCTTGGCGATGATGTTGATTACCTGTGATGACGCCAACTAGTTCGTTTTGATGATAAAGACCGAGGGCTACTCTGAAGGTGGTAGAGCCTTGGATATGATTTTGCTCTAGAAAAGAGGAAGCTTCTTTTTTAGGGACCTCTCTGAGTTCGGTCTTTCTAGCCATTAGTTTTATTTCGTTCTTACCAAGGACAGAGAGTAGGAAGTTTTTGACTTGGTCCTGTCTTTCTAACCATTCGTCTTCAAAAATGGTGATGAGGCGAATGCCTTTTTCATTGCAGGCGGTCATTTTGTTGTGGTGATAGAGACGGTCCCTGTTAGGCTCAGAATGCCAGTAGAGACCACAGTATTCAATGGCTAGGTTGAGGGAAGGGATAAAGATGTCAAGCTGTTTGGGAGAAATAAGTGACCTGTCATTTTCTATGGCGTCTGGATAAAACTGTTTAACGAAATTGAAGACCTCGATTTGAGGTTTAGAGGTGCCATTATTACTACAAATAGGACACCTAGTTTTGTGGCTTACGAAATGGCCTACAGATACTTGCCACAGATGACCCTTAGGACAATTATTTGTCACGACTTCTCTTACCTGTTCTATAGTGTATTGTTTAAGTCCAGAACAAGTAGTGCAACGATTTCCTGCATGCACAAAACCAGTATATGTTAATAGGCACCTGTGATTTAATGGACATAGTACCTCTATTTTTGTATGATTGTCTTTGTAAGTATCGCTAACTAATGAGTACCCTTCTTTTCTAAAAGCTTCTTTGACTTCTTCAATAGTCTTTTTATAGTTTCCACTACAGATTCCACATCTAGCACCCTTACCTTTGAAATTAGCAAAAGTTACGTTATATTCATGACCATTGGGGCATACTGTAGCCATTTTTGTATGAGCATTTTTATAAGAAGTGGAAATAAGTATATAGTTATTGGATCTTATATACTCCTTGACATCTTCAAATTTTAATAATTTACCAGCACTCATAATAACAGCTTATCATGGTAAGACGACAGTGTCAAGTATAAATAAAAAGGGCACCTGATTTCCCAGATGCCCTTTAAAATAAACTAATATAATCAATAACTTAGGGCCAACTTGGTGTACCTTCTCCGTCCGTTGGTGTACCACTAGCATCAACTGTTTGCTCATCAAATGCAGCAATACCAGTATAAGAAATACTGATTTTGGTAGTAGCTCTGGCAGAATAGTTTTCATTGTCAGAAGTAGGAACACAACCCGTTACAACTAAAAGGGTTTTTCCAGATTGTCTGTCTATAACCTTGATAACAGCAGCTTGATAATTAAGCAAAGCAGCTAAAGTTGGGAACTCACCAAGAACCGTAGTTCCATGATCTAGGACTCTGAACCCACTGCAATTTACAGATACTTCATTGTAGGCTGTAATGGCAACTTCTCTTGCCGAGAATTGACCGAGGGTGTGAATCGCTTCAGTACTTAAGCCTTTTCCTCTGCTAACGGTATCGTAGACACCTGCAAGGACTAGGTTTCCGTTTTGGTCAGGCAAGTAAAGCTGCGCTCTACCGCCAGTAATTGTTTGTGACATCTTATTTTCTCCTTATCCTAAATTACGCAGACTGTTGGACTGCTGAAATACTAAACGTGATTGGAATGAAGTAGATCGCCGTAGCCAAGTAAATATTGCACGAAACCGTCATGGTAGGTGCTAGGATGCTTACTTTAGCATTATTGAACCCAAGGGGAGCCCCATTGCTTGGTGCAATCAATTTAAGCTGCATATAACTTGCCATCTTTTGAGTCAAGAAAGCGGATCCGCTTGCAGCACTCACATCAGCCAACGATTGACCAACGAAAGCGTTTGCAAAACTTTGCTTCAGATCGATTGTGATCAAATCAGCGTCATAAACTGCTTGAATCGAATTGTAAACGAAATTTGCATCCTGTCCATAGGTCGTTTGGTCAGAGACCCAACGTACACCACCGACATCGGTATAGAGTGGTAGGGTACCGGCATCCAACGCTTCGCTTACGTCCCCAGGGGATCCTGAGTCATAATCAGAAGGATTTACGATGCTAATAATATTTGCATATTTATTAACGATCGCTTTGTAGAATCCGCCTGCCTGCATACCTGCGCAAACGACACTTGCATACCAAGGCTGGAACGTAGTGATTACGCCAACCGAGTTTACTTGAGTCACTTGTTGGAAAGCCAAAGAGCAACGATAGCTTGCCAATTGTTGAGCCTGAATCATAGCGTTCGCAAACGTTCCATTGTAGGAAAGGATGCAGATACGATTCTTATCAAGGCTTGGATTGCTATATTCTAGGCAATGACTCTTCAGTAATGCATTGATTGCAGCAATTGTATAGGTTGAATCTGGACTCGTAACGCCTGCGATAATATCTTGAGATGCGTCTTGAGAAAAGAGGGGAACGATAATATTACAAGTGATACCACCTAAAGAATCTACGGCGGCAACGATATCAGCAGCCAACGTTGCACCTCTAGCGCCACCTGATAAGAAACCAGGAAGAGCCATTGGGGCAGGAAGACCTGCCGTAGCAGTAGCGGCAAAAGTCATAAGCCTGCTAGTAGCCAGTACTTGTTCAAATTGATACAGTCCCATTTTGATACGGCCTGGTTCGTCACCAGCACCGGTTGAACAGATCCCGATTGCAGAAACAGCATCTAAGGCACTCGTAGGAAGCTGATTAGCAGCAGGAGCTACTAAAGCAGAATATCCAGGTTGTGCAGCAATGAAACCGGCCAAATTACCAATCGTTGAATAGGCACTGAGCGTTATATTTAAGTTGGCTCCACTTCCACCAGTTACGGTAGTAGTGAGTACACCAGAAGCGATTGTCAAAGTAGCAGTAGTACCTTGATAGCCTACGCTTAAAGCGATGGTAGCATTAGCTTGAAGTGTTTCCGAAACACCCAAAGTAACGTTTGAATCTTGTAATTCGATTTCAGGTTCTTGTGAAGAAACCGACAATCCAGCTACTAGGCCTAAGGCGGCCAAGTCACCGGGAGTAGAATCGATCAGTTCGAACGATTTGCCCCATCCTTTGCCCCATGCAGCAGCATCGGCAACAGGACTTGCGGATCCATTGGTTGCGGACCAGCTGATTGAGATGGTATTTGCAGCCGCTCCAGCAGTAGCACTCAAACCAACAGAAGCCGCAACGAATGCGTTATTAAGAGAAGTTAGCAAACTAGGACGATCAGTAATCGTGCCAGTAGGTGTCACAACGATTGCAGCGCCACCGTTTACGCGAACCGTAAAAGAAGCACCGGACAATGCGCCGTAAGAACTGATTGTAGTACCAGTTACAGAAGGACCATCTTCAGCAGCAACAGCTAAAACTTGATATTTATCTTGATTGCCGAGGATACCCCAATTCAAATCAGAAAGTGTTCCATAAGAAGTAAGAGGCCCGGTAGCCTTTGTTCCTTGATTGGTCTTAACTACATAAATTTGGGTAGCGGTTCCGGTAATATTAGGATCGTTGGATGGAGCAGTTAAAGCCGTAAAAGCATCGACTAATTGACCACTGATAAAAGTTTGTTGAACTTGAGACAATTGATCGGGCGTGTAAAGGCTTTGAGCAAGAGAGACATCTTTGTAGCTTGGGCCGCCATCAGCTTCACCCATAATAACTACAATACCAGAAGACGAGATACCGACTGGTTGAGTGATTACGTTATAATTAACGTATGCGCCTGGGATGTTAGTATTGACGAACGTTGTACTTAATCTTTGAGACATGTTTATTTCTCCCTATTAAACTTTCTTGATTCCGAAGTTTTCTAAACCCTTACTAAAATTCTCGGGGCTATCATTCTTTGTACTGACCAAATGTAACCATAGAATTTCTTCTAGCTTATTGGTCAGACCGTAGGACTTTTTGTTTTGAACCCAAAAAGCTTTGAAAGCTTCTCGTTTTTGTTTTTGACTGAGAGGCTTAGCTTGAGCTTCTTTATATAAAGAGGCACGATAAGCTTTAGCTTCTTCCAGGCTCATTTCCTGTTTTGCTGCTACGCTTTGTTTCTTAGCCATGATTATTTACCAGCTCGTACTGAATCGGGTGAGCCGGGAGCAGGAGCGTTTGCAGCGTCATGTCCTACAGCAGCAGGGGCCTGAGCTTCAGCATTTTTACGTTTCGAATGCATATGTTCCATAAACTTGCTTAATTTTGCAGAAAGTATTAAACGAGGAATTGCAGAAATAGCTGCTTCAACTTTTTCACCTGGTTTTGCCATAGAGTTTCCTTCTTGGGCTTCTGCAGCCTCATTCTCTTTCACATGATCTTCAACATCATGTTCGACTTTTTCGCCTAATTGGGCGTCAGCGTCTTTGTCTGGATTCTCAGCCGATTTTCCTAATTTGGCTTTGATAGCTCCATCAATTTTATCAGCAGATTCTTCAGAATAGCCTTCTCTTTTAAGTTTCGAATGGATTTTAGCCCAATCACCTTTAGCAAGCTGTTCAGCTTTGCCCAGACCTGGATTGCCATTTTTGTCTTTTGGTGCGCCTTTAGCTGCTGCGTTTTCTTTGGCTAATTCAGCAGCCACTTTGTCTTTGAATTCGTAGCGAGGTTCCATGCCATCAGGCTTGTTATTACCTTCAGCTTGTTCCTTAGGATTGTCAGTAGGAGCAATTTGACTAGCCAGTCTTGGACCAGAGGAATCCTTGGAACTTCCAGACTTTACATTATACTCATTAAAATCGCGTTCTTGAGCCTTGCAAGGAAGATCCTTGGCTTTAGAAGGAGCGGCCTTCATATCGGTCATGTATTTGGCCAGCTTTTCGCTTTTTTGGAGCATCTCATGGGTAGCCTTTAAAACGGCCTGAGCTGCTTCCCTTGCTGTATATTCTTTTTTGGACATAGCGCTAAATCCTTATATGTTTAAAGATTAATAGTAGTATTTAAACTATTTTGTATTTTTATGTTTTTTCTTAATAAAATCAAGTAGTTTGGTTAAATTTGGGTGCTTAGGCTCTTGTAAACCTTCTGTTTTACCGAAAAAGACTGAGGGAGGGGCAAATGCATCTCCAATTTTCTTGGCCTTTGGCATCTTAACAGCCACCCCCTGTTTACCCATCGCAGAGGGCTTGGCCATACTGGGTGCTGGAGGGCTAGCTGGAATCGCTCCTGGACTAGCCTTTGGTGGTTTTATGCCATTTACCATATGTTAAAGATTGTTTGAGCTTTTATGATATAATAAGGTTATGCATGTTTTAAGAGACTTACTTTTGATCCTATTGGCCGCCGGTTATACTTTTGGGGCTATGGTTACCCTAGTTCTCTTATCAAAAGACGCTGGTGATAGCGTTACCTTTTTCCAGATCCTATTCTGGCCGATTACTTGGATTGCGGCTTTTTTAAACAGAGATTAGTCAATATTTACTTGACTTTCACAATTAAAATGGGATTGGTTTAAAACACAGTTTCCTACCGCAGAACTTTGGAATAAAGAAAAGCTTAAAGAGATGGGAATACTGACAAAATAAGACTATCCTTTTGCGGCGTCTTCTTTTGAAATAGTAAACCAGTCACAATCGTTTTGTTGAGATAGTGGCGTCGTAATTGAGCTAACAATTTTTATGCCGCCCACGAAACCTTGTGGATCGACAGCTGATGCCGCCGCAGGATCAATGTCCCTAAGTATAACGCTCTCAATGGTCCTGTGTAGACCTCTGATAAATTGTTGTTGAACCTTACCGGTCATAGTGATTTGACGACAAAAAATTTCTTCGCCGCCAGCGTTTGAGAACTCAGGATTGAAAATATCGGTACTGGTGAATTTAGTTTCTAAGAAGCCATTGGACTCCAAAAATTCGCGATATCTTAATAGACCGAATACTATAATGCTATGCATCCATAATAAAGTTTGCGGATCGTTTGCCGCGATTACCATCGTCCAATTTTCTTCGAAAAAGGATCTGCCAAGTTTTGTGGTGAAGAAACGGTATTGAGGAATAACTCCTAAGAGAGAAGCGTCTAAAGTTGTGTTAGGTTGAATCTGAATAGCGCCATCTGTAATGCCTTGGATGATAACACCGTTACCATCACTAGGGTTTACAAGCACCATACCTGGAGCAATAATTTGTAAATCGGTTCCAACTGGCATTGTCACTAATCCTGCGGCTTGATCGTAACTCAGAGGTACGGCAGGCTGAATTACATAAGGAATAGGTTGACCAACTTGATTTGGCATGAGAACCAAATCTTCCGCATCGATATCGGCAAGTACTCTCAAATCCTGGACTTCAGAACTACTACCCAACGCTAAAACAATTTGTGGAAACTTATCTTTATCTTTTGAGAATTGTTGGGTAATACTGATTTCGTTTCTATTATCTGCGAACCATTCTTTCGCAGCGGCAATCTGTTTTTTTCCGTAACTATTCTTTAAGAACTGGTTATTGGTAAAATCATCGAGAATATAGTCAAGTAACCATAGATCTTTTTTGATGTCAGTAATGATAGTCTTAAGTAAAACCCTTAAGAGGGCATCTGTTTGAAAAATCATGACTTAGTCCTTCCACTTCGCAAAGATTTCAGGAACTATCTTATTGTAAAATTCTTCTTCCGCCCATTCGCCGGTACGTTCCAAAAAGTTCTTGGTCGGAGGTGCAGGATAGAAAAATTTATCTTTAGGTGCGACACCAGTTTTAGGATCTACTTTGGTACTTTCGGAAGCGGTCCTAAAAGTCATCCAACTTCTGGCTACTTTTACCTTACCAGCCTTATCGGTCTTAGGATTTCCTTGTTCATCACGTTCAATCTTTTGATACACACTAAGACCACTTAATGGTTGATCTGACCAACTAGATTTTCTTCTATTGCCGAAAACATCGAAACTATGAAGTTTACCTTCTTTAATTTGACCCTTTTCGTCTCGTTCAATACCGCCCATAGTGATTTTAGACAGCCCGTTGGCTTTTCTTTTCTTATTTTGTGCAGCTAATTCAAATTTGATTCTATCGTTTAAGGTGTTCTCGAAGTCGCTTCTTTGATTGGATTTTTTGTTTTGATTGAATGGAATCACAAGGTAGCGACCGTTTTTACCTTGTTTGGTTTTCGAACTACTGAATAACCATTTGTCGGTTTTCATGTCGATCTCTTTACCGTCATCAATAAGTACGGCGGTATCTTTAATGGTAATTACGTAGACGTTGGCTTCAGGGTTACTGAATTCTATATTTTTCTTATCCTTGCCACCAAAAAACATATCGGCTTGGTGAGTATTAAGTTCATCTTTGACAAGCTCTTCCATATGACGTTGAGCAGCTACGGCTAAGCCCTTGACACCTTTTGATAAGGCTTTCTCGACTTCTTCTTTGGAGTCTTTGCAAGCGTCAAGTAAGTCTTTGGGGTCTAAATGGATTTTAATCATTTTAGGAAAAATCCTTATTAGAAGTTAAAAATTCTAGGCATTTATTAATACAAGCCTGAGGATTACCGTTCCAGTCCTCATGCTTAATATGTAACAGCTTGATTCCTTTTGATGAAAACCATTGATCCTTTAATTCATGATAATTTACTAAGTCTTTTTCTGGCCAGTGTTCTCTGCTTCTTTTTAGTCCAGGAACAGAGTGCCAGTATTTACCATCAAACTCAATACCCTTTCTTAGTTCGGGAACATAAATATCTAGTTTAAAGCCTTGGATATGAGGTTTTCCTTCGATTTTAACTTTATTATCATTCAATTTTTGAGTTTTAGGGTAAACGGCTTTGATGATATCAAAGAGGGCTATTTCTGGTTTAGAGGTGCCACCCATTATTTTCATGTGGGTACAAATCTCGTCCAATATACCCCTATTTCTAGCAGCAGTATAGGCACCACTATTTTTTCGGAATTCACTTCTAGTATTATATTTTAGAGCTTCTTGGGTCAATTCTTTATCTGTCCAGGGACTGTATTTATATTCCATATGAGAACAGACCTGGTCCAAAATTTTTAACTTGCTAGCAGCGCTATATGCAGAATTACTAAGCTTTTCGAAATCCGTCCTGGTATTATATTTCTTAGCTTCCTCTATTATTTCCTTATATGTCCAGGCCTTTCTGACCAACCGAACCATATGAGAACAGACATCGTCTAAGCAGCCCGCATAACGAGCTGCTTGGTATGCTGAAGAGTTTTTGCAAAATTCATTTCTAGTTTTATATTTAAGAGCTTCTTCTTGTATCTTCTCTAAAGTCCATTTAAATACTGGACTATTTTTCCCAGACTGATCCGCACGTTTTGGCATATGAGAACAAATTTGATCCAAAAGGTTTCGTTTAATAGCTATTTGGTAGGCTGGACTACTTACTTTAAATTCTTTTCTAGTTTTATATTTAAGAGCTTCTTCGATCATTTCCTCATAAGTCCAATTTTTCCTTATGAGCCTAGTCATATGGGTACATACTTCGTCAAGGATACCTCTATTTACAGCTGCCTTATAGGCACACTTATACCTAGTCACAAAATCTCTTCTCGATTTGCATCGATTTGCTTTTTCTTGTATTTTTTCTAAGGTCCACTTGATTTTTCTCATACAACCTATTTATATCACATACTTAACGGTATGTCAAGTTAAATTTTAGGTGGTTTAACAGGCGCACCGGTTTGTGGATCGAGCACCCTACCTTCTCTAAGAGATATGAATCTAGTGTCAGTAGGATCCTTTGGATTTTGCCATTTGACCTGTCCCTTAGCATTTATTGATCCAGGCGGCAAAACAGGCTTAGGTATATGTTTTGTTGGATGTTTTTGTGGTAGTTTCTTTACTGATCCGATCGTGCCCTCGGCCTGTGCTCCGGGCTTATTGCTGTGGGGGCTTTTGGCCCTCAGGCTTAGGTCCACCAAATGCAGGAACAGCTTCTTGATTCACTTTATCTCGCTCTTCTTCGGCAGGAACTTCTTCGGCTCCTTGTCCTTCTATTTCATTAACTTCTTGATTAGCCTCTTCAGCATTGTCCAGACCAGCCAATGAGCAAAGTTCGATCATTGCTTTTAACATTTTTAAGCATGAATCGTAAAGTTCGGGAGCGGCCTGTTTTGCCTTATCTAAAATTGGTTTCTGAGCCTTGAAGCCATCTAGAGCTTCTCCAACCATTTGTAGTACTTTTTCTTTTTGGATATTCTGAGCGTGTTCGTCTAATCCACCTTGAAGAACTTCGTCTAAGCTAGGCTCATCTTCGTCAGCTTCTTCTTCACTTAAACCCATATCACCAGATTTTTGATCATAATCAGCGGGACGGCTTACACCGTTTTCGTCCATATCGGCCAACATAGAATTAGCATTATCCAAATGTTGGTCTAAAATATCTGTCGTATTCTTGGGCTGTCCTTCGCCCATTTCTGCTTCCATTTCTTGGGCATTTTCTACGTGTTGGTCTAAAACTGCATCGGCAGAACCTTCTCCTTCAGCAGCTTCATCATGAGCGCCACAAGCACAAGTAGGGCAATGTTTTTCATCATCCATATCTTGAGCTTCAGTTTGTTCGGCCACATCCGTAGTAGCGTTTTCAATTGGAATACCAGCTTGAGGTTCAGCTTGTTTTCCACTAATATATTTAAGATCGCTAGGCTTTTCCATTTGTTGATTATCTGGCATATTATCACCCTCAGCCTGTCCATGATATTCTCTAGGAGCAGGTTTTTTGTCTATAGCTTCTTGATCTTTAGGATCAGGCAATTCTTCATTCATTGGTCGGCTAGCTTCCTGAACATCCGTGGATACGGCCTGTTCTACAGGAGCTTTTTGTCTTAAGTTTGGCTTCTCAATTCCAGGAGGCGTTTGCTTATTAGCTTCATAGGCTTGATCACGCTGGCCAGGATCGCTATTTTTGTAGCCCGAATCGTATCCTCGGTTATTGTCTTCTTTTGGAGGCTCACAAAGAGTTGGCTCATTTTGTGCTGAATCAGCACCGGCAGGTAATACTTTTTCGTGTCCAACGCCTTCATCACCCTTATCGTCTTTTGGAATCTGGACACTCTGTCCCGATTTTTGTCCCGATTCGGAATCTCTATGTTCTTGAACGTCTTGAGCGTATTTTTCGGTGCCTTCACTGTATTGAACAACTTTGTTTTTGCCAGTTTCTTTGGCTTCTAATAGAGCCTTACCGGCTTCACTTGGTTTGGAACCATAACCAATAGAAAGCGTTGCTCCAACCAT
>QGNH01000485.1_pt1 | contig 44532 bp, 59 predicted proteins | sample 1735481 | NCBI WGS metagenome assembly QGNH01 (sample SAMN09239004, study PRJNA386568) | Viral metagenome, whole genome shotgun sequencing project. | reverse complement strand
AGACTTTTGTAGCATGTCTAAGAGCCCGCTGATCATCGCAGGGTCTGAGGCCTGAGAGGCAGCGCCTCCTTGTGTGGGCCACGGCTCCTGAAACTTCGCGTATGGCCAACGGGCGACATTAGTGCCGTAACGGGACATCATTTCTGCCGTGGAGTGAGGCCCATACTCCGTCACCATGGGAGCCTTAGCTTGCGCGGGGGGCGGTGCAGCGGGCTGCATCGGAGGAGGCGGAGGAGCAGCTGGAGACGCTTCCCCGTTGGGGGCTTGTGGCTGCTGACCACCTCCGAGTCCTCCCATGAAGGCTTGGCTACTCAGCAGCGCGTGTATCTTCTGTAGCAAATCGTCCATCTTAGTTCCTTGGGGCCACTACGGCCTTCTCAGCCGCAGGCGGTGCCTTCTCAAGCATCACCATCTCGCGTTGACCGATGTCGATCTTCGCTGCGGTTTCGAGGTCGTGTCTGTCGTTGGTTCTATCGTGATCCATAGAGGTGAGCTTGAGCTTCGCCTTGTCGACGTTGATACGTTCGCTGTCGATTGCGAGGAGCTTCTGGTTCTTGTCGCCTGCAGCCTGCGCCTGCGTCTGAGCGGCCTGTGCGAGCTGTTGCTTGACTTGAAGTTCACCCATCTTGATCGGATCGGGTCCCGGGGGCGGTGCAGCCTTGTCGGGAGTGAGAAGATACTTGGTAGCTCCTGGGAGCCTTGCGGCCTTGAGGCCATCCATTATCATCTCGTACTTCTGAGCTAGTCCGAAGATAGGAGCGAGGGTTGGGTCCTTAGACATCTTCTCGTACGTCTGGGCGATAGTCTGAGCCAGCTTGTCCATCTCGCCGTAACCCAGATGCAGGGAGACTGAAGCGGTCTTACGCTCTGTCCAGGCCTGCGGGTTCACTTGCAGGGGAGCACCAGCTACGTCGATGACGCGCTGCTTGTCGTGGATGATGCCGAGACGTACCACCTCGATCATGAGGGGCACGAAGAAGCCGAAGGCGAAGTTACGAGCCGCAATCTTGGCACGCTGCCCCGAGGCTTTCATCATGTTGTCAATCAGGCCCTGAGAGTTCTGGGTGCTGATGGCGTCCTTGTTGAGACCGGCAGACAGAGCCGATACGCCCGTGGACTTCTCGTTGTTTGCCGTCAACAGCTCCATCACGTTCATGACGTAAGGGTTGAGCGGGTTCTGGGGAAGTGCGGTGACGCTGTCGGGCCGTCTGACGTTCACAAGGCCGCCCATGCGGTTCTCAAGCATCTCTCGGGGGTTCATAAGCCCACCATTGACGACTTGCCAACGCGGGTTGGTAGTGATCGCTGTGTGGTCGAGTACGCCCCGCATAAGCACAGTGCGTGCGTTCTGCGTCGGGATAACCCTGCCTGCGAAACTGTTGCCGTAGAACAGGTGGGGGATCGGCAGCGGGACGTAGGCGATGAAAGGAGCCTTATCGACTTCTTCAGGTTCATCGAGCATGGTGTCGCCAGCATGACAAATCTTGTAGAGCTTGACGCCCTTCTTGCTGTCGATCTGCATACGCACGTAGGATTCGTACAGCAGAACGACTTCCATCTCATCTTGGATGGGATCGTCGTTGGCCTGTTGGCTCTCCACCGGGTTGTTTCGTGCGAGGGCTTCGAGCGTCCAGTCAACTTGGTGCGGGCTCTCTGAGGAGAGGTCACGGACCTTCGTCTTGTCGTAGCCCATCGTAAGCAGCTCAGCCTTGGTCTTCGTCGTCCTATGGCCGCAGTAGCTGGCCTTGCGGATGCTGATAGACCGGGGAGCTATTATGAACTCCTCAGGGGCGATAACATCAATACAGGTGTGAGAAGCATCCTTCTTTCGCGTCAGTGAACCTGCGTAGGTGTCACTGGCGGGATCGTGGGTGCCTTCGAACTCGTCCACATCGTCGTGGGAGGCAAGTGCGTGCGCGTGGTCGTACGGAAGACCTTCAAAGGTTTCTTCAGATGTTTCATACTTCTTATCCCAGTAGACCTTGGCGACACCGACGCGGGCGTTGAGCCCGTCGTGCATGATGCCTCCGAAGATTTCGTGGCCTAGGTTCTCTTGGAAGATGACGTAGCGTGCGTACGCAGTGGCAACGCGGCAGTCGTCCGCAGCCATATCCTGGTCGGGGTCGAACTGGGCAATTTCATCACCAGATGAGAACGTCTCAAGCAAGGTGGCCTTCAGGGTCTCTACGCTATCGTACACGTCTGTGCTGATGTAGGACGATGAACCATCGCTTGAGCGCTTCGGGTAGGTGCCGTTGTAGTAGTTGAGGACGCGTTCGCGTTCGCGGGAGAGCTTGCTGTCGTACCAACCAACGCTGTCTTTAGCCTTGGCGAGGACGCGCGACATGATTTCGCTGTCGTCTAGGACAGTCGGCTTCTTCGCCATTGATTAAATTGCCTTTGAATAGAAGTCGTCAGAGAATGCGACGGGGGACCACTTGCCTTCGTGAATATACAGGGCGATGGCGAGCGCCATGACGGTGTCGTCGTGAGCGCCTTGTTCTGCTTCCATCTTGCCGCTCTCGGTCACTACGTAGGACAGCATCTCTGTGAGCGTTGTCGTGTCGTAGATTTCACACTCGCGTTCGCGGTCTGATGATCTGAGCTTGTCGATGATGAGAGGCTTGGTTCTCTCTGAGGTGAAGAACCCGAGGTTGATAGTGTCTTTGTTGCTGTCGAGCGTGCCTTCAGCAACGTCCGTGTATAGGTAGGGGTACTGAAGGTCTCTCAGCGTGATGCAAGTGACCAGTCCGTGATTGTTACGTTCGGGAGCCACAAGCGCTGAATGGTAGTGGTAGCCGAGAGTGGCGAGTACCTTGCCGAAATAATCGGGGTGGACAACTCCGCGCCACACAGCGACTTGACGCAACTGGCTATCAAGGACTTGGGCACAAGAGGGATCACCGCCACGCACGCCCATGCCAACGTCTGCGCCGATAACGTAAGTCTCTTTCTGATCGAGTTCACGGTAGACAAGGAGTTCGCCTCTTGAGTGCTCAACGAGTGATCCAATGTTGTCTGTGACGTTCTCCACAGCCATGCGCTTGATGGGCTCCACAGGTGTGCGGAGGCGCTGCTGCAGATAGTCGGGGTTGAACACAGGACGGCCTGTCGAGATGAAGGCTTCGTCGGGTGTCGCGGGATACTCTTGCTTGAAGAGGTCGTGACCGCTCGTGGCAATCTTACGACGACGCCAACACAGCTGGCCCCAGTCGAGGCCGAATGTCGTGGCGAGTTCTTTCTCTTCGTGCGTCGGCTCAAAGTCAGCCGGGGGCATCGTGGTGTACTCAGCGCTCTCAAACCAGGGCGAGAAGAACGGGAAGTAGCCGGTAGAGCCGTTCGTTGCTCCGACCCACTGCTCCCTGAACTTACCTGTCATGCCTTGAGCTGTGCTCTCTAGGAACACTGCTGTACCCGGCTCATCAGGAACGGCCTGAATGAGACCATTGAAATTTGCCGCAGCGAAAGCTGGGGGCCAGAAGGCAACCTCAGAGAGGTGCGCGACCTGCAGCGTTTCGCCGCGAGCTACACCCCGGCCACCAGCGGTGGCGATGCGGAGCGAGCTATCGAGAATGTCGAATGAGAGTTCCGTGCGCGACGAGTACTTGTGATGGGGTTTGACCATCTCAGGTGCGTTGTCATGCACACGTTTATACATATCCCACAGGGACGTGGTGGCATCGGCTTCATGCGCCATCACGAGGCCCTTTTGAGCCTTGCGCTGGGAGAGCCACCAGTATTGCCATGCGGTGATGACGGTGGAGAGGCCTTGCTGGCGTGCCTTGAGCACAACCATGCGGACGTAGCCGCGCGTCCCCATCTGGTCGATGATGGCCTGAGCGAAGCGCTTCTGTACTTGATTGAAGACGAGAGGCACGATGGTGCCTTGCTTCGTCCTGATCTTCACACAGTGCTTGCTATAGAACTCGAAGTCATCGAGTAGGCGCTTGCGCGTGGCGCGCAGCTTATCGTTATTCTGAGCCTGCATCGTCGGCGGCAATTGCTGCCAGCCACTGTTCAGACGTGTTGATGGTCATCTTAGACTTGCTCTCTGGCTTGGAGCGCGTGTATTCGAGAACCGTGCGGATCGCTGCTAGCTTCGTAACCTTGTCGGAAGGTCCGAGCGCGATTACCGTAGCTTGGTGGAGAGCTGCAACGCCTTTGGCCTCATCGCTGTCGGGAACGATCACGTCGGAGATAACGCCTTCGTCTTTCATCTTCTGAACATACCTGTCTGCCTGTTGGCGAGCTTTTTTCCACAGAGGAGCTGCGGAGCGCCGGGTCATCCCGTTAGGGGTTCCAATGCGCGAGAATTTAAGGGGGTTGGCGAGGCGCTCTATCGCTTGGATGGCGCGTGCAGCCTTGATCTTTGTAATCATCTCAGCGCGGCGTTCTGGGTCTGCCCAGATGGCCTTAAGACGCGCGGAGTTGGTGCCTTTGGCCTTGGGAGGCCGACCCCGACGAGCTTTGTTGGGCCTGTCGGGGTCTAGCTTCTTTGTCATGTGCTCCACATACTGTTGATGAAACTCTTGTCCATGCGCTTGCGTACTGCAGCTCTCATGCCGGGAGACATCTTCGCAGTGAAGTGTCCGATTGCGCCGTTCGCTTTGTCTGCGCGGCGCGTGTGGTGCAGCTCTTCGAGCAGGTCCGCGATGTGCGTCTGGTCTGCGTCGTGACCCTCGCCAGCTATGGAAGCAAGGATGCCGCGCCGTTTCGTTCGGTCGCGGACGATGCCTTCCATGTAGGCTTCGGGGTCTTTGAGGTTGGACTTCTTCGCGGCATCGGCCTGAGCGAACTGTTTGTCAGGCATGCCTTTGCCCCAGAGCTGCTCTTTGTCCATCGGGGTGTAGCCCTTGGCGAAGGCTTCTTCGGGGTGTGGCGTCTCTTGCACAGGCTTACCGAGCTTCTTGCTGATCTTAGCGATCATCGGAGGCTCAGGCGGTGCGAAGATTGGCGCTGTATTCTCCGCAGAAGGTGCGGTGATTGCGCCACTGTCATGGAGCCTCTGCATCAACGCACTGAAGGGTGCGGGCGCACCCGGAGGCGCTGCGTTGGCTGTGGGCGCAGCCTGTCCTTGCGGAGCAGCGTGTGCGGCGACCGTCTGCATCGCTGCAGCAATCTCAGGAGACGCGGGAGCGTCAGAGACTTCAGCGGGCTGTGCCGTGAGCTTCTTCATGACGTTCGCTGCGCTAAGCAGCTGTGAGCCACGCTTGGTGAACTCAGGATTGCTGAGAGCGCTGAGGCCACCCTGATCGTTGATCGCAGGGCTATTTGCAGCGAGACCTTCGGCCTGTGCAGTTCCTTCGGCCTTACGGGTGGCAATGTTGAACACTTCCTGAGCCCGAGCCGAGTTCTTGAAACCCCGCGTTATGTTCCTCGCAGGACCAGTGATGGAACGCGGGAGCAGGTTGGGGTCGATGGCCGGGGCCGCAGGCGCGGGAGCTGGAGGAGCTGCAGCGGCCTGTTGTTCAGCAGCTACATTCCGACGTGCTGCCGCCATGCGGAGCATGCCTTGGATGTCGGCGTTCTGAGCGTTGGCGTCGATGCTGGGGGCTTCAGGCTTAGGAGCACCCCACAGCTGTGTGTCCTGCGGAGGAGCTATCTGAGGCACTGAAGTGCTCACAGGAGCAGGCTGAGCGGGTACGGCTTCGGGAGCACGAATGGGGACATTGGCGTCCGCAAACCTGTTCGTGAAGCCTTGAACGGGCGAGCGGGCTCCTGTGAGTTTGTCGATGCCACGAGCGAGGCCGTAGGCTCCGTAGACAGCTCCGAGCGCAGGCACTGAGGCTGCAAGGCCTAAGTGAGCGCCTGTCGCTGCCGCAGCTAAGGCGGTCGCCGCGACTCCGGGCCTCATGATCCCAAGCTTATCCATGGGGCCAGAGAGACTACCATCAGAGAGACCACCAAGGGCCTTTGTCTGTGACGATAACAGAGCTTGGCGTGCGAGGCTTGCCGTTTCTGGGGAGGCTTCGTTAGAGAGAGCATTGAGTTCGGTCGGGCTGGCTGTGCCGCCCTGCTGAATGCGAGCTAGTGTGTTGGAAGTGCCTTGGGAGAGATTGCTCTCGCCCTTCGCTGAGGCTGATAGTTCTTTGCGAATATCAGCGGATACGTTGTCTTTGACATCTTGGGATGTCGCGGCGCTGTTTAGCTTACGACCGTCTGCAGCTTCAACATTCCTGTTGGCTACGAGAGTGGCTGCGGCTCTGTTCTCGGGGTCGCTTTCAATTCCACCGTACTTGATGTTTCCTGCGACATCTGCGGCAGCCCTTGGTGAAGCCAGCGCAGTGTTAAGCAAAGCGCCCGTAGTCGCCGCGTTCGCGCCGCCGTGCCAGTCATACTTTACGCCGTCCTTTGATCCTGCCGTGGTGCCAACTTGATTGATTAAGTCGTTAGTAGCACCGACGCCTCCACCAACAGCGGCTGTCGTGCCGATCTTAGCTAGAGCACTCTCTGCGAGAGACTTAGCGACTCCGGGGACAAAGCGTCCACCAAGGAGCATGTTAGGAACAGCTTCGAGGCCCTGCTTGCCGACTTCTCGGGTCATGTCCTGCATTGCTACAGGGGAGTTGGGAACACCCGTGCGGGCGTCAGCGTTCTCGTGTGCGCCGGGGCCGAAGTTGCGGAGGAATGCGGAGCCTAAGAAGCCTCCGAGGCCTCCGACTACGCCACCACGTACGCCGCCGACCTTATTGCCGACCATTGCGCCAGTCTTGCCAGCGAGGATGTCAGTAGTTAAGCCAGGGGCGGCCTCTGCGAGAGACTGCGCGATGTTGCCGGGGTGGAAGCCAGCCTTATCGAAGATTGGAGCGGGCTGGTAGTTCGCTGGCTCTGCGCTGTTCTTGATAGCGTCTAGCGTATCCGTGGGAGCGCCAGTGAGGCCAATAGTTGAGGCTGGTCCACCAAACACGCCTGCCACGCCGTGTGCGAAGCCTGCGCCGGGGCCAGAGGGCTCTGGTGTGGTGGGCGCTAGGTGGCTGAGAATTTCGCTGTCGCTATATCCTGCCGCCTTCGCAGCCTTGAACTGGTCAGGGTGCTTGTCAGCAAGGAACGTAGATATTTCCGTGTCGGAATAGCCGGACTGTCGGGCCTTCGCGATGTCGTTCGGGTCGATCAGACCGGCCATTGTTTTTCCTATTTAAAGATGTCGCTCAGAGGCTGTCGCCCCTTTTGTCCAGAAGCTGGAGCTGTAGAACCTGGGGGCGTGTATCCGCCCTGAGCTGTCAGCTGGTATCGCTTGCTGATCTTGTCAGAAGCAGCCAGGGACTCTTTCGAGAGGACAGGGTAGTCCTTGACCAGCGGGCTGTTGTTCATGCCGTTACGCCACTGGTCTTGCAGGGTGTCAGCTTTGCCGTGGACGAGGGTCCGGTCAGCTTCTAGTGTAGAGCGGAGTTCAGGAAGGGACTTGTTGAGGTCGTAGAGGTCGTGGATGCGCTGCATCTCATGTTCACCAGCGACGCCGCCGCCCATGAACTTTGCGTTCTCCGCAGCATACTTATCAATTTCTGACTGAGCTGCAGCGTAGGCTTGAGCCTCAGGTGTTCCTGTGCCTGCCAACGTCGAGTTGTGCAGCTTGTTCGCGTAGTAATCCTTGTAGGGGATTGAACTGCCAGCGTTGTCGTAGAAACCCTTGAGGGCTTCTAGAGTGTCGCTGATAGAACCCCCGTGGTTCAAGGTTGCGCCGCCCATTCGCATCTGCACCGCAGGAGAGTTGGGGCCGGTCGCGGTCTCGAAGGATTGCCTAAGCTTCTGGCGGGCCATAGCGTTCCCCTGTTCGTAGGTGGGGTCAGCTTGCATCACGTCGTTGACCATCTGAGCACCGGGGGTGCCTTCTGCTACTGCTCTTCCTATTGGAATCAGCGCGCGTCCGTCAACAATCGCTTGCACCTTGTTCTGATAGCCGGTTCCCCTAGATTGTCCGAGGCTGTCCATGAACTCTGGTCCCGTAAGGCCTGAAGTATCGGGAGCAGCGGGAGCAGCGGCCTTCTGGGCGGCGAGCTGTTCGTCAGTCGGGCGCGGTCCCCAGCGATCAACGCCAGAGGCGTCCTTGCCGAGATGAACCCACGGGGTTTCCTTGGAGTGGTCGCCCGTGACAGGCTTGCCATCTAGGCCGACGATGATGCCGGTCTTGTTGTGTATGCGCGCGGGCGTGCCGTCAGGCAGATTGGTCATAGACCATGTACCTGTATCAGCGGCGGGACGCGCAGCAACAGCGGCGGCCTGCAGCGCCTGAGCCTGAGCTGGGCTTGAGATACTGGCGAGGCCTGGGGCCGCGTTCATCATGGCCATGCCGAGGGAGTGCAGGAAGCTGGGCTTAGCTGCTTGTGGTTGACCGCCCGGAGTAAGTGCGCCAGGGGGCTGCGCTGGGTTTAGAGCGCCGTTGGCGTTCGGGTCGTCGTAGGCCATTGCTTGTGATCCTGTTGCGGGCGTCCTGCCCATGGCAGTCTCTATTGCGGTGGGGCCGTCCATGAGGGCACGCGCGGACTGCCCGCGTCGGCCTGAGCGATCAGCAGATATTTCGTACTGCCGATTGACGACGTTCGCGGCGTCCTCAGGCGTAGCGGATGCCTGAAGCGCCTTGTACGCACCATTGTGCGTGGTATCCATCTCATGCCGCATCCAAGCCTGTTGGGCTTCGGGTGTGCGGTAGTCGGTCCCGTTGTCCTGAGAGAGCTGCTTGAGCCCGTCGAGGCGGTCACCGCGCCATTGAGCGGAGCCCCATGCGGAGCCGTTGTCGCCCGTTGGCCCCCATGAGGGGATGGCAGAGCCGCTTTCGTTCTGAAGGTTTCCGACGAGGCCAGCCGCTTGGTGTGACGCAAGGCCGAGGCCACCGTCGTCACGCGAGCGCTGGGCAAAGTCCATCCAGCTGGAGGTGTTGTCGGCCACGTTAAAACCCCGCCGCGAGTGATCCAGCAGAGGACATTAGCCCACTAATAGTCTGCCACGCGGACGGCGTAGAAGTTTCTTGGGCCGTACCAGTTGTCTGCGGACCCCAATTCTGGGTGCCGATGATCGACATGAGATGCTGCAGCGGCGTGAATGCGCCGGTCTGCTGGTTCTGGTACTGCTGGTTCTGGTTGGTGAGGTTAGCCTGCGTTGCCGCCTGCTGTCCTGCGCCGCCTGCCATAGCCGTGTTGTCGAGAGCGCCTTGGTTGGCAATAGATGCCGTACCCGCGTTGACGCCAGTGTTGGCTGCCGTGTTGCCGATGGATCCAGCGGTGCTTAGGGCTCCGAGGTTCGCCACGTTGTTGTTCTGGGCAGTCTGCTGAGCGAGGTTGAGCCCGTTTGCGTAAGCGGTGCCAGAGAGCGAGCCGTTGAGGTTCGCAGACTGCTCTGCGAGGCCGCGCTGCACGAGACCGTCAGCAATGCCAGTGCGCGAGGAGTTGGTGTTTCCACCGACAGCTGCGTTCTGTTCGATGCCAGGCATCGTGACATCGTTGGCGGTCTGGGTAGCGCCCTGCATTGCAGCGGCTACCTGAGCGGGGATGTTCTGGCCAGCGACGTACTGGTTCGCGGCATCGACCTGAGACTGGGTGTTGTTAGTTGCAGCTGGGTTGTAGCCTGCGAGGCCAGAGAGAGCGCCTGTGACACCAGAGGTGCCTGCGTTCTGCATGGTTCCTGCGGTGCCTGCGGTCTGCTGCGGGATGGCTTGGTTACCACCCTGATTGATCATCGACTGGAACGTCGATAGCTGATCGGGCGTCATCTGCGCAGTGAAGTCAGTGGGCGCTACGGCCTGAGAGGCTGTGCCATACGCGTTCTGCGCATTGCCAAACGCTGAGGTGAGCGCTGCAGCCTGAGGAGCCCAAGGGGTCGAGGTGGCTGCGGAGGTGGTGTCTTTGGTGGAGGACGTGGACATGTGGTCCCTAAATTCTATGAATGAAAAGGCGGCGTTGTTCGCCGTTCACACATGTGACGGTCTGAAATGGCTGGTAGCCGAAGCTGCTCACGAAGCGCTCGAACTTATCGTCGTCTACAATGCCGAGCGTGAAGAGTGGGGCTGTGACACACGAACGGAACACAGCCCACATGGCGTGGCACTGCTTATGAACCGAGGGGGACCAGCGGACTATTCGCACATGGGCGATGAGAAGCTGGTCCCCGCCTCGCACGTACTCATCCACCTCGAACCAAAAGTCGTCCGTAGTGAAGAGCCGATGTCGTGTGACGAGCTTGAAGTCTTGGTTAAAATCCAGCTGCAGTCAGCCGTGCGTCTAGGGCTTTGGTAGCCGCGACATGGGCGTTGAAAGCGTTGCTAACTTTCTGAAGCTCATTGAGCAGGTACAACGTGTCTGATCCCGGGATGACTGGAGGTGGTAGGGGCTTGTAGACCTTGAGCGTAGCCGTAGCTAGGACCGCAGCGTATAGGTACTTGAGAGTGCTGCCGATTAGCGAGCTAGTGCATGTAGCTATGACCGTCTGGAAGTACACCACACATTTGTGGGCGACTACCGAGGACGTGCTCGTGCATGTAGCGACGAGCTTCTTGCCGATGCTTTTGAGTACCGAGGAGGTGCTCGTGCATGTTGCAAGGAGTGTCTTGCCGACGCGCTTGATGAGCGTAGAGGTGCTCGTGCATGTCGCGATGACGGTGCGGGCGAAGGAGCTGTGGGTGACTAGAGAGGACGTGCTTGTACACGTTGCTACTACAGTCTTAAAGAACAGCGTGCCGCCTGCCGCGATATAGCTAGCGCCGCCAATGAGCGAGCTGGTGCATGTTGCTACTAGCTTCTTGCCGACGCTCTTCAGCATTGAAGAGGTGCTAGTGCATGTTGCTAGGAGCGTCTTGGCAGTCCGCCTGATCAGCGTCGCGGTGCTGGTGCAGGTAGCAGGGAGTATCTTGCCAACGCTCTTGATGTACGTGGCTGTCGAGGTGCAGGTAGCAGAGACAGTAAGCGGGTTTGAAGTACCGCTGACGGCGGCCACAAGCATCGACCATAGGTCTAGCTTAGGAGGATACCAGAATGCCCAAGGGTCTTCGGCCCATTTGACCAGCGTTGGCAGGTCGTGGAATTGACCGGAGAACATCAGGGTCGCTTGTTGACAGCGTGCCTGCTTGAAGTTCGTTCCAGCGCCTTGGTTGCCGATGACGTAGGTGCCGTTGGGCGCAACGGGGATCGCATTTGCGACGCCGGTGCCTGTTGCTTTCTGCAGGACGCCCGTATTTAGTCGGCGAACAACGCTAGTCCAATCGTAGGAAGCGCCGTTCCAGTGGCAGGATACTGCCCAGAAATACGGGTCTGCTGTGGCTGCGGCCAATCCAGTGTTGACTGACGTTTTACCGACGGGGACGAACCCCATCGAGCCAGAGCCTACTTGCCCAAACCAAACGCCTGCGGTTCCTGTGGTGCTATCGTTACAGAACTGCGCCGAGTTAGCCGTGTTCGTGATCGGCTGGAAGATGGCGGCGTATGTGAAGTCCAGGTCGTTGGTGACAGGCTGGCCGCCTTGGATAGCGCACCAGCCCGCATTGAAGTTTGCGGCGTTGCCGAGGCCCGCAATCGGCCCCACGACCCTAGTGCCCGCGCCGATAGTCGTGCGGCCACCGTCCGAGAGACTGCTGAACAGACTGCCGTCGCAAACGTATGATGCGCGAATGACGCCAGCGGCGGGATGCGAAGGATCGAACCCCGGCGCACCGCCCGGAAAAGCGAACGGGTTGCGCTTAAGAAGGGTTCTGCCCATCTTAGGTCATCGCGAGATTGTAGGTCCGGTATTTCACGGTCTGCGTGCCGGTCGTCAGCGTGAAGCCAGAGTTGTTCATGATCGCCAGCCGGAACGAACCGGGGGGGATGCTGATCTGGTTCGCGTAGCCGATTAGTGTCGTCTGCCCGGCGAGGGGGACGAGCGTGATAGACGCGCAAGGGGGGACTGTTGGTGTCTTAGCCGCGAACGTCCCCGCCGTGAACTGATTGTCTCCGTAGGTCGTGCCGTCTTGGTTCAATTCATAGAGGTAGAACGCCAGATTTGCTCCGGCTACGATTGTGCTCGACGCGATAAGCAGGCTGACAGAGATGTCCATAAACATATCGAGAGCAGTGCCGTTGGCGATATCCGCAACAGTCGAAAGCACCGTATTAGCGGTTGGCATTCCTACCGTGCCGCCTGTATTGAGGTCGCCGGAGTTGATCGCGGTGCCCCAAGTCAGGCCTTGGCCTAGACCAGCGACCCATGATGCTTTGGTAACCATTAGGAAAGCCCTCCAGCGGCTTGAAGATCGGGGGCTGAGAATGGCCCAGTGTAGTCATTCGCTTGCCACCAAAGGATCGGAGGCGTTCCCATGGCGGTGATGGCAGCGGCCTGAGCCGATGTGAGGAGCGAGTGCCCTACGAGGTCCGCAAGCATCCCCTGCACGATAGGCAGGGAGACATCGAGGGTTTCAACGCGGGGGTCAGAGTTGTAGTCAACTGCCGCCATTGCGCCCGGCGTCGCTGATGCCTTGATGGCCATCCAGAGGTTATTGGTCCTCAGGTAGGTCATCACGGCGAGCACAGGAACGGGGGCGCTTGCGCCGGGAACCGTGAGTGCGTTGAGCGCATCGAGCTTAGCAGCAGTGGTGCCAGTGAGCGTGGCCCACTTGGCAACCAGTGCGTCGTAATACATTAGACGAACTTGACCTGAGCGGTGAAGGCGATGCTGTCACCGACGAGCAGGGCGATGCCTGTGAAGTCGTAGTAGAAGTCCATGTTGCCTGCGGAGGCTGCGTCCATGACGCCGACCTCAGAGATGGTCTTGCCGGTGGTGGCACAGACGATGGTGCCGACGACCTGAAGCGTGTCGTTGGTGACCGTGGTGGTCTGGGCGGTCATCGAGCCCGAGGTGCGAGCTTCAGCAGCCGCAGCGGTGACGACGTTGGCAGTCGCAGCAGCAGCAGAGCCTGTGCCCCACTGCAGAAACTTAGTGACGCTCGCCGTGACCAGCGCCGCGACGATGTTAGCCAGTCCGCCGTTTTGAACGCGAGCCGTCATTGATTAAAGTCCTTTTAGAAATCGTGTAGCGCGCCATGCGAGGCGCTTAAGGGGGTTCTTGTGCCAGTAGCTGACGATGCCGAGGTCTTCGACAGTGCCGTTAGCTCTCGTCACTACTACTGAAAGCTGTGACGAAGACTTGGCGGAAGTGATCGAGGTCATGAAGTACTATGCTTGTCCATCTGCGTGGATATCAATGTCGAAACCTGACAAGGACATCTCATTGTAATCGGAGTACTTGATCTTCATGGAGAGCCAGCGGCCAGCGATGTTGAAGTCCAGCTTGTAGTTCGTGTTGCCATCGTATGGCTGATAAGCACTGAAGATGGGCGTCGTGGTGAAGAAGTCTGCAGCTCCCACGGAGAACATGAGCGGGGCGGCACCAGCGCCGAATCGTCCTTGAGGATATATCGAGGAGACCACCTTGTAGCCCCGCAAGTCCAAGTTGAGGCTGTCGAGGTCAATTCCGTCTCTCTCTAAGTAGCGTGGAAGAGTTGCATTGGTGTCCACAGGGAAAGCGACCGTGGAGCCCGTACCGAAGAGGTCCTGAGCGTACAAGGAGGTCGTGAGGTTGTACGTGGTGTTGCTGTCTCCAACGTAAACTGGAGTTCGCTTGAAGCCGTCTTCCTGATCGAGGTATGAGCCGCCCGTCGTTGAGTACAACGCCGTGGTAGTGGCATAGGTGGTCGAGATGCTGAGGTTCGCACTGGCTGAGGAGTAAACCAGTGGAAGGTCATCAAACGTCATCGTCTTGTCGCTGTAGTTATAGACAGCGGCACGATTGCACCCGTCAGGTGCTCCAAGGAAGCCCACGCCTCTGTCACCAGAGATGTAGTTGAACGACAACTCCTTGAGCTGTGCGTTGTGGCTGATGAAGCATCGGTTCTTCTTCGACATGTTGATCGAGCTGAAGATGAAGTCGCGGTTCTTCTCGTCTACGATGGAGACTTCTGAGTTGCCGTCGTGCATCCAGATGTCATCGACACCAAAGACGAAGTGCTTGCCATCGAGTTCGAAGGAACAGTTGGCGTTGAGGGAGCCCTTCTGGAACGGGAGCTTGCGGTAGTTGTAGACCTGGATCGACTGATCCGCCTGCATGAACCAAGCTTCACTCAATCCGTAGATGACGAGATGCGAGCCGAACTGCTGAGCGTCAGTGATGCTTCCTTTAAGCTCAGCGAGGATGTTCTCGGTGGCTAAGGTGTTCGCAAGGGAGATGTCCCATGAAGCAGGGATCACACCGGACAACGGAATAGAAGACGTCTTAACCATCGTCGGGTAGTTGGTCGCGCCTTTGGTGACATTCAAAGCGACTAGAGCGCCGCCACAGGTCCTGAGGAGCTGGCAGGTGTGCGTGCTATCCCAAGAGGTGGGCGCGCCTGACGGGACACCAAGGTTATGGAAGGCGGTGTCAGAGGAGCGGAGATACCAAGGGGCACGATCAGAGCGATTGACGTACAGGATGTTCGCGAGGCTGGTCTGGGACCAAGTGCCTTCTGCGGACGAGGGCGTATACCCCGCTAGAGTGTAGTCGGTCTCTGAGCCGTTGAACTTGTAGAGCTTGCCGTTGAGGTAGCCCGTGAAGAGGAGGTCCAAACCGGACACAGGTGAGGCTGCTACACTATAGCGCGGGGATGCGGTCCCAAGTGGAAAGACGTTCCGGAAGACGGGGCCTGAAGAGACCTTGCCGTTCCTAAAGCGAATGTTGACGCCGAAGCTCCATGCGGTATCGGGGAGATTGTAGGGATCGGGATCACAGAGGACACCATACTTGGCGATGTCTCGGATGTGTTCGATGCTCATGAAGGGTTTCCTAGGAGTTCTTAAGAGCACCTAGGGTGATCTTCTAAGTGGACACACAGTGAAAGGGAGAAGGTGCTCTTAAGAGCGCCTGAAGCGTCTCTCTTAGGAGGGGGATATTATAATCCCCATCGAAGATGGTCTTAGTCGCTCTTAGGCTCTTGAGAACTCTTAAGTAGAGTGATCATCAGAAACCGAAGGGCTCTTTAGAACTCTTAAGAAGCCCGCGACGAGGGCCGCTAAGGGTCCACCAGAAACCCCATGTTGTGCAATGTTATCAGGGGTTTCTTGGGTGGTCTTAGGATTGAGGCAAGACTTAGGCAAGCCTCAGAATGTAGTTGCAAGTGGTCGACGGCTGCACGTTGTTCACAGGTGAGCTCGTGCCCCCCTGTGCGTTTCCGGCAAGTGCGCCTGTGGAAGCCACGCTTCCGGTTGCGCCAGTGCCATTTGAAATCGCCTGAATGGCGGAGCCAGAGCCAGCAGATGTTGAAACCAGCGCGCCTTGCACGATAGTGGTTGGCGTTGACGTAGAGGCAACCGAGCCGGATGGTATGTAGGGCGGAAGGTTCAGCGTGGTGAGGACGTTGTTAGCAAGACCAAGCAATGTGCCGAGCACAGTGTTGGTCAGCGTCTGCAGCGAGCGTGAAGCAACGCCGCCCATGGTGCTCTTACCCACGCCAACAGTGTCGCGCCTATCAGGCACTCCCATCGTGGTCGTACCGTTGCCACCAAACTTGTTGCTCCAGCGTCCCAAGAGGACCGGACACACGGTATTTGCAGAAGCGATGATCTGGCCGTTAGCCCAGCAGTAGCCGCCTTCAGCAGGCAGCACATCGTCGTACCACTCGAGCACGGCACCGATGGGCACAAGCTGTCCTGTGCCTCCTGAGTACGCGCCAGTGGTCGTGAACGCCGCAGCAGCGACACCGAGGGTCGTGACGAGCGCAGTGCCGCCCAGGAGCAGCACCTGAGTTCCTGCGAGCGACAGGGCGAGCTGGTCAGCCGCAGGGCTCCACCAGCCGCTGTTGATATCGCCCACCACCGTGAGGCCTGGGAGAGCTGCGGTGCCCATAGGAATGCGCGAGGGGGTCGTACCAGCAGCCACAGAGACCGCAGCATCGAGCTGCGCCTGAGTGCTCGCAAGAGCTACTCCGGTGAAGTTGGGGAAGGTGGCCTTCAGAGTGCTCTTGATGAGCCTCGCGTGGCTGTCGGCCTGCGAGAGACCGTCCGTGTGGGCCGGATTGCTCGTAACGAGGTCCGAGAGGTAGGTGGCGGTTTCTAAAGGCAACTTGGGAGGTCCTAAGTAAAGAGGTGCCCCGGCGAGGCTATAGATTTGTCCATCAGCCGGGGTCATGTCAGCGCATCAAGGCGCGTCAGGTCTTAGGGTCAGTAGTTATCTCGCTAACCCATTGATAATAAACGAAATGACCTCAAAACGGGACATACATGTGTCCAAAGTGCCATATACTTGCCACACTTCCAGAATACCGGGACCCCTATTTTTAGACTTCAAGACACGAGTATTCAGGCCAGCAGCAGCGGGCGTAAAGCCCCAAAGATTTTGAAGTCGCTCCTGGGAAATCTTGGGAAATTCAGGCCCCCAAAGGGGACCCATTTACCGTCCAATCCCCACGGATCAACCCACGCTGCCATGCAAGCCATTGATTGCATTGGTGTTGCTAAGGATGTGATATCCCTTGATGTGTACAGCATGGGCATGGTCGAGGCATGGCGCTGATGAATACTTGAGTTGTCCGGGGCGTACTGGCGCGTTCCTGTGTGATGTACGTCACACAATTCCATGCCTATTATGGGGTTGTCTTGCGTCGTTGAGGGCTGCTAGGCCTTGAGAGACCTAGGGAGCACCTAGGAGCGCCTAAGACCGCCTAAGAGCTATGCACCCAGCTTGAGACCACATAGGCCCTCCTTGGCCTTCCTAGGGCTTCTGACGATCTAATGACGCATAGCTGCCATGCTCTAGGCGCAGTCGCTATTTGCTTGCCTAAGTATTCGCTTGGATGCATGATGCCCCCAAGGGCACACGATACAGACAACGCCCTCTTGGGTTCCGCCAGACCGCTTAGGCAACATGGCAACACTGAGAGAAGCGCCAGCCAGTATCAATACCTTTGCACCTCAAGCAGCGTAGCTGCGCTACTCGGAACACTAGAACACTAAGGAACTCAAATGAAAGACGATATCACCGAAGCCCTAGAAGCAATGATTGATGCTCACGGACTCTTGCACGTTCTCACTGGTCTATCTCTCGTTTGCTCTGAGAAGGCCGACCATCTGCGCGACAATTGGCAAGACATTGACGGCGATTATTGCTGGCGCAAGGCGAGCAAGGCAATCGAGGTCACCGCGAACAAGGTTTCGCATCTCTCGATCTAACGACACCCTAAGACCTCTTAAGCCATCCTCACACCTCACAAGCATCATAGAAAGAATTGACACCATGAACAACAAATTCAAGGGACGCCTTCCCGTTCGTGATGATGTGACCGAGCTTGATTATCACCGCAACCCAACGCGGGGCGAGATACGCTTTGGACATGGGGCCACACACTACCGCACGTTTGCTGTTGCTGAGTGTTGCCATGAGGGCACGCGCTTTCTCAAGAGTTGGTTCAGGGCTGACGATGGCCTGAGATACTACCGCTAGAGCTTTGACCAAACGTCTACCAACCAGCACCTAACTACAACAAGGAAAGGTTACCACATGACACGCAAAGACTTTGAGTTGATTGCCGTCACCATCAAGGACGCTCGTGCTATCACCGCCAACGCACTTGAGAAGGACCTATTGAACATTCTCGCTAACAGGTTTGCTGCGGTGCTGGCGGGCACGAACGCCCAATTCAACCGCGACAAGTTCCTACGCGCGTGTGGCTGTGATGCTCACTAGCAGCGCTGACGCCCTCCTACGCGCGACATACGAAACACCGTTCGCCATCATGTGTGGCCCCGAGCTCGCTGCACTTGGCGCGGGCTTCGCAATCTACATCTGCGGTGAACTCTATCTGACGCCAGCAGGTGAACGCTATCTCTTACTCTCAACCCATGACGAAAGGAACTAACTGCTATGAATACAACAGATCGCGAAGCCTCTTCACTGCTGGCGCTGGTAGCGCTCGCCCTGTTCATCGGAACGCTAACCCTGTGGCTACAAATCATTGGGGTGGTCCAATGGTAGCCTACAGCGCTGAACTCACTACAGGCCACGATGGACGCCCAGCCTATCGCGCATGGTACCAGAACTACTATCAGACGTGGCAACAGGTGTGCGACCGCCGAGGCATGTCTAGGCCTTGCGATACTTACCGTGAAGCCTTGGCGCAGGCCAAAGAAGCCTGGGAAGCCTCACGCGCGGCTCGTCTCATATGATAACCACCAAACCATGGGAAGGCGCTCGTTACTGGATACTACATGAGCTCCGCCGCGTACGCGCGTCGTTGCGCGTGGGCAACATATCAGCACCAAACGCATGCAAGGAGCGCAGGGGGCTACAGCGTGATCTTGCAGCCTTAAGGAGAAATCGGAGGGGAGTCTAATTTACTACTTGTTCTGCAACGCAAATCAGTTCAGACGCAACCTAAGGGCCAGTGGGCCTAAGATCAACAAACCTACGGGGACTAAATGAAGCGTGCATTCATCGTTAATGCGGACGGTCGTCTGTCGTCCGCTCTAGTATCTATCGATACACCTAACGCTTTGAACATTGGGGACCGCATCACCATCTCTAGGCCTCTGGACCTAGGGCACGAGGCGCAAATCGAGAAAGGGGAACAGGGCACTGTGGATCACATCGACGCATCCACAGGGTTCACGAACATCCTCATGGACCGTCTGCATTGGGGGCTTGCCCCTTGGCGCAATCACATGTGGCTGGAACCATACGGAACGGAAGACATTGAAGATGGGCTGGTGCTTCATTTTTGCGACAGGCACGGTGAAGCACTCAAGGTGTGCACAGTGGCTTCGGCCACGATCAGGGCTATTGCTTAAGGAGGATTTTATGTTAGTTACGATAGGCTTATGGGTCACAGGGGCGAGTATAGTAGCCTTGTCCCTTGAGTGCTTAGGAGCCGCGTGCGCGCTGTTTGTGTGCGGGGCTCTCTTGATTAGGTTGGCTTGAGATGGACGCATTAGTAGGCGACCATCGCGAGCGCATGGCGGGGGCTATGAGTATGAGTGCAGGGCATAGGGCGAGTATAACGGCTGACCAGATTAGAGCGCTCAAGAGCCAGCTTAACGCCCTTAAACCCTTCCGCAAAGTGCGGGAAACGATGCCTCTTCAGTACGCCACCGCGTTTCTATTGGTGGCCACTGAGGAGCACCTAAACGTCACCGAGTACGCCAAGCGCGCCGGGACCTCTCAGTCCCTCATGACGCGACACCTTGCGGATCTGGGCGAAGTCAACCGCTATCACGAGGAAGGCATGGGCCTCGTGGAAGCCTACGATGACTTGATGGACCGCAGGAACCGATTGATACGCTTGTCGGCCAAGGGCAAGCACGTCGTGTGGGAAATGTGCGAGGCGTTCAAGTGAGGGCTTTGCGTTACTCTGACCCATGCAAATAAGGAGATACTGCTATGTCGAAAATGATGACGGGTGAGCCACTAGACGCTCTGAGCACTTCAGGTGTCTTTGAGGTGTTGTGGGACGGTGAGCACTTCTCAATACGTTCGCCCCAAGGGACTAAATCACCAACCTATATGACGCCCCGTGAACTCGCTGCATTCGCAGGTGAGCTTATGGAGGCTGCGGTCAAGAAGGGAGATGAACAGTGATCTTCCCAAGCCTTCAGGATGCCTTCGGCCTCAAGCTGATCGAGCAGGAAGCGGGCCTCTAGAAAGAACGCAGACGCGTGCATGTCACTGATGATTGCAAGCTTCTGCAACCTATCGAGATACACGAAATATCCCGTGAGCATGTCCTGGGTCATCGTATCCGATCCTCCGTTTGTGTTCACTATTGTGTGTTGGAACCCTATGCCTAAACACATATAAGGCAACTGAGTCAAATTGACGCATACAACTAAGGAGGTAATGACATGAAGAAGCTTGTGATACTTGGGATGGCTTTGGCGCTCTCGGGCTGTTCCTCGATGACACCAGAGCAGCGTGAGGGCATCCACCGTTTCGGTGTGGCCATGAGCGCCGCAGGAGACGCTATGCGGCGAAGCAGCCCATCGCGCAGGGAACGCGAAATGACATGCAAGCCAACGTTCGGACGCCCTGACAGCATCACCTGCGAGGAAGACTGATGTACAACATCCTAGCAATCTGGCTCGTCCTCAACGCGGCGTACATCGTGTGGCCGCTGATCCCCACAACCTCACAGGTGACTGAATGGCTTATGCAGAGAAACGTGACCACAAGCTGACGGGCCACTGGTACGGCGAAGTCGTGCTCAAGGTGACCGGCGAGCGCTTCAGGCGGCGCTTTGAGACCAAACGGGGCGCTGAGGGCTACGAGGCCTACGTTCACGCCACGGGCGAGGAGCCTGCGACGTTCACGGACGCGCGGCTGGCTGGGCCTACGTTCAAGGAGACGGTGGTCCTCATGCGCGCCACTAAGAAGGGCACCAGAGACCCCTCAGGAACCCGCAGGCTCGACTACCTCGTGAACCGCCTAGGACACATGACCATCCCGTCCATCAACACCAGCGTGCTTGACGCGCTCGTGGCGGACTTGGAGAAGCGCCCAGCCCAGATGTCGGGCAAGGACAAGATCAGCGATAGCACCCTCAACCGATACCTGTCGGCCTTCTCAAGCGTGGTGACGTTCGCCCGCGCGCGCGTCAAGGAGGGCGAGGCGCCCATAAGCGCTCCTGTGATCCCGTGGCGCAAGGAGGCTGGCAGGCGCATTCACTGGTTCGCGGACGCCCAGGTCGACGTTCTGGTGCCCTTCATGACCACCCAAGGCTGGCCTGCCGAGGCGCTGGCGCTGCGGGTCCTGTGCGCCACAGGCATGCGCTGGGGTGAGTTCGCAGGGCTCGAGCCACATCAGTGCCAGACGGAATGGATACTGCTGGACGAGACCAAGACGGACACCCCTCGAGACGTGCCGATCGATGATGTTCTGGCTAGGGAACTCAAGGCCATGGTGGTCACGGGAACCCTGCCGACTTACCTGTCAATGAGAACACGTCTCAAGTCTGCGGTGAAATCGTGTGGGTATTCGCCCAAGCTTGGCATCCATAACGCGCGCCACGGTGCTGCGACTGAGATGATCAAGAACGGAACGCCGCTGCCAGATGTTCAGGAGTTCCTAGGACATAAGAACATCAAGACGACCATGAAGTACGTCCACGTCGAGAAGGAAGACCTCAGGCGGGCTCTAAAAAATCGTTACCCACGCCGTGGGGAAACCACCGAAAACGCTGTGGCATCGACCGTGCTACCCTTCGTGAAATCAGTAGGTTAGCTGTTGTGTGAGTGGCCCTAGGGGACATGCCATCCTTGTTGGTAGTGTGTTCCCCTTGACATGTGTTGCTGCTGATCATCTAAGGCCCCACAGGATCGCTACGGCGGGCTTTTCCACCCCGAGAATGTTGACCAACCGGAATATGCTGCGTTTGGGCATCATTTGCTTAGTTTTCAATAGGTTAGAGAGATACGTACTGACCCTTCCATAGGGTCGCTCAGATCGAACCTCGCAGGCTCTTAAGAACCTCTTAAGAACCCCAAGAACCTCTCGTACCAGGAGCTTTCCCTTGATGGAACTTAATACCCTCCCAGACGAATTTAACCGATCAATTACTAAGCTCGACAAGGCTGACCTTAGGAGCGAGATAGCGACGGGCTGGGGAGCGACCACAGGCGGTCAAGCTCTCACAAGACGTTACCATGAGCAGCTTACTGAGGCAGTGCGCTACGCCCTCCTAGACGCTGCACAGGCATCTGTTAGGGGTGGCACAGGGACAAGAGCCGAGGCAAGATTGGTGTCCACTGTTCGTGATCTATCTCCAGAACTCATAGCGCTCTGCGGTATTCAGACGGTCCTGCACTCCATTGGCCTGCGTGAGGCGTTCCCAAAGACGCTACTCTCGATGGGCACCGCCCTAGCCCATGAGTGCTGGGGTGCTGAACTAACTGAGGATCACCCAAAGATAGCCCAGCGTATCGCCAAGACGGTCAAGCTGAGGCATTCCAGCGTTAAGCGCCGCCTAGATGCCGCCAAAGCCAAGACTGTTGCATTGGCCTCAGAAGGCAAGCTGGTGGGCTTCAAGGTACGAACGTGGAACGACAAGTCGCGTCTTATCGCGGGAGCGTGGCTCTGGAACATCATCAGCGGCGCGCTGCCTGAGGTGTTCCTGCGCACTGAGATGCCGATCAAGGGCTTCAAGTCGGAGTACCTGATCACGCTGAGCGAAGCCGCTTGGAGCATCGTGGACGTGGCTCTTGACCACGCCGTCACCAGCAACCCCGTGTTCTGGCCCAGCGCCATCGCACCCAAGCCTTGGACAGGCTGGAACGACGGAGGCTCTTGGGACCCTCGTGTGAGCGCTACAGTGCTGCGAAGCTATCACAAGGATACTCAGGCTGCTGTGAAGCACGCCATCAAGACCGGGACCATGCAGCCAACATTGGATGCTCTCAACACGCTCCAGTCTGTGCCGTTCGCGATCAACACCAAGGTGCTCTTCGTGCTGCAGCAGTGTGCCGAGTATCAGCTCATCGTCAAGGGCCTCGTGCCCGTGAACCTCAAGAGGCCTGTGAAGCCCGACGCGTTCCACTGGTCAGAGATGTCCAAGGCGCAGCAGGGCCTGTGGCATAGGAAGCGCTCTGAGATTGATCAGACCAACAGGGGCTTCATTGGTGATCGTGTGCTCTTCGCGGAGGATATGAACACGGCTGAGGCTCTAGCAAAGCAGGAGGCCTTCTACACGCCCATTAATTGTGACTGGCGTGGACGCGTCTATGCACTCTCACACTTCAACTTCCAACGTGAGGACCGTGTACGCGCGTTGTTCAACTTCGCTGACGGTGCGGCCATTGGCGAGGAAGGCCTGTGGTGGCTCAAGGTTCACACTGCTAACTGCGGTGACTTCAACAAGATTAGCAAACGGCCATTAGAGGAGCGCGTGCAATGGTGCGATACGTCTATCCAACTGATTGGGAACATAGCTTCGGCCCCTCTCTTCCACACCGAGTGGATGGACGCGGACAAACCCTTCCTGTTCCTCGCAGCATGTTTCGAGTTGTCGAGGGTGCTGGTAGAGGGATTATCGTCTATAACCCAACTGCCAGTCAGCTTCGACGGTTCCTGTTCGGGACTACAACACCTATGCGCGATGACGAGAGCCGCAGAGGGGACGATGGTGAACTTAACGCCTTCGTCGATCCCACAGGATGTCTACCAAGTCATAGCTGACGACACCTTCGCGGCTGTAGCTGCCGACACTGAGAACTCTGACCTCTCCAAGCTGTTCCTTGAGTACGAGGGCGACCGCCGCAAGCTCGCGAAGCGCAACGTGATGACTTACGCCTACAGCTCTAAGAAGTTCGGCATGGCATCACAGCAGCAAGTAGACCTCATGGAGCCTCTGGCCCGTGATGTGCTCGAAGGCAAGTACGAAGAGCATCCCTTCGAGGGATACCAGCATGGACCTTATGACAAGCACGGCAACGCAATGCCGTCGAAGGGCTCTAACTACATCGCAGGGCATATCTTCAACGCCATCGAACGTCGCATTCACAAGCCTGCAGAGGCCATGAAGTTTCTGCAGACGATTGCGAAAGCCATGGCGCACGAGGGCAAGCCTGTCATGTGGACGAGCCCTGTGGGTATCCCATGGATCAATCGCTACCACGCGCCAGAGATGACGAGTGTTGAGCTGTATCTGAATGACTGTGGTGTGAAGGTTCGCACCCAGGTTCTGCTGACAACAGGGAGCAAGAAAGCAATTGATAAAGACAAAGCAGCTAACGGCGTTGCGCCTAACTTCGTACATGCTCTGGATGCTGCGCACCTTCTGCTTGTGTCTAACGCTGCAGCTGCTGCTGGTATCACTAGCATTGCGACGGTGCATGATTCTTTTGGATGCTTGGCCCCCCAAGCCGCGCAGTTCAACAAGATCATACGCGAGCAGTTCGCGCTGATGTACGAGACGCACGACGTGCTCACCGAGATACACGAGCAGGCTTCGTGTGACCTAACCGATGCAAATCGGAACAAGCTTCCTGATCTTCTGACCTATGGAAACCTCAACCTCAAGGACATCCTCAATGCCGACTTTGCCTTTGCGTGAAAGCCTCGATGCCCAGCGCATCGTACGCGCCGCCATCCTGAACGGTGTGCCAATCCCGCCGCGTGCCGCCGCGCAGCTCGAAGCTCGTGGGATCAACGTGGGTGATCTTGAGAACCGCATCATACAGAACATGGAGTTCACGAAATGAAGTTCTTCTATCACTACTTCGGCTTCACCACGACGTGCTTCTTCGTTGAGTACGGCGACCCCAGCATTCCCTCGTGGAGCTACTGGATCATCCCGGGCTCGTACGACGACTATGAGTATCAGGGGTGATGCACTTCACACGCAAGCTCTTCCGCACCATCGGCATCCTGTCGTGCCTAGGCATGGCTAGGATGTTCGGTGAGTACCGACACTCAGGCTGTGATGGCTTCGACTTCTGCCGCTACACATGGCGCGGCAAGGACTGGATCATTCCCACGGGTCCACTCGATGACTGCTGAACTGTCACCAGCTCGCATTGAGCTACTCAAGCGCGCCATAGACGTTCAAGAGCGAATGCTCAATGGCTGTAAACAAGTCTTCCGAGGCCTCATGGATCATCACGATCCTGAGGTCTCTGACGTTTCGTGGCAGTGCTTAGAAGCCATCAAGCGCAACCAAGACGTACTCGAAGCCATGATCGATGGGCTCAACGCCACTCACCATTAAAACTGGAGAAGCCTCTTATGAAGAACAACGTCACGATCCGCCTGGGCGCGGCCTACAACGATGTCACCGTGCGCGGCGCTGATGGCCAGCCCGTGGTGTTCGACCGCAGGGCCATGAGCAAGGACGAGAACCGCGTGTTTCATCGTGAGTTCATGAACGCTTGGCGGGCTGGAAGGGTGGGAGCATGATGAACTCCTCAACGTACCTCAACGGCCACGGCGCAGGCTGGCCTCAGAGCCACAGCGTTGACGACACCTACGAGTGTCCGCCGCATACTTGGGTAGCTCCTGCCAGCGCCCCTACCGAGCGTGAGTACCTCGCCCGGTTCAGCCCCTCAGGGGGTGCAGAGTTGGTCATTAAGACCACTGACACTAAGTACACAGTAATCGCGAACTTTGACACCCACGCTGACGCAGTAATCGCTGCGGAAGCTCTCAACAACCATAAGGGATACTGAAGCTCTGTACGTCCTAATCCTCATCGTCTTCGCCACCACGCTACAGAACCCCAAGCCGCATCAAGCTCTCAAGTTCTCTCTGCCGTACGACACACAGTTCACCTGTGAGCAAGCAGAGACCGAAGTGGACGCTGACGCCGTACTAGCTGCGGCTAAGGTCATCTTCAGGAAGTCACCCACCAAAATTCATCACGCTGCACTGGCCTGCACCAAGGTCAACGCACGCATTTAGTAGCGAGAGCTACGCCCACTAACGGAGACCCTTACTTGTCTAAGACCGCACGGACCTACATCACCCACATCACTGACCCCATGATCCTCGTCTACCCGAAGTTCGAGACCCCGGATGTCTACGTTAAGGACGGCGTGGCAGGAAAGCCCGCGTACAAGACGGACGCCAAGGCTGTTGACGAAGCTGGCATGATCAAGGCTCAGGCCTTCGTTCTCGCTGAGCTGGTGAAGCTCTTCCCCGACATGGACCCTAAGACCCGCCGCCGCACTCTCGCGAACGGCGACACCAAGACTGTCTTCTGGCCCTTCAAGACCCACAAGGACACTGGTGAAGTCACTCTGACAGCTAAGACGGCTCGCACGAACAAGAAGGGCGAGCTTATGCGCGTTCCGATGTTCGGAGCCAACAACAAGCAGCTGCCCGACAGCATCTACCCGGGTGGTGGGACTGTTGCTCGTCTCGACCTCACGCTCAACGCAATGCCGAATGACGGCGGGATTAATTTTTATATCAACGCCGTTCAGGTATTGAAGCTGGAAGAGAGCAGCTTTGGTAAGTCGAACTTCGAACCGACCGATGGCTACGTCTATGAGGCTCCTGAGGAACCGGAAGAGCCCAAGAGCAACTTCGGTGCATCGACCGCTGACGAGGCTGACGCAGCCAAGTTCTGATGGCAACCAAACCAGCACTCAAACTTGAACCGTCGTATCGGTCAGGGCTTGAGAAGAACATCGCCGCTCAGCTTGAAGCAGAGGGCCTGTCCTTCGACTACGAAAAACTGAAGCTGGAATATAATGTTCCGGCCCGCGTAGCGAAGTACACCCCCGACTTCAAGGTGGGCACGATAGTCATCGAAAGCAAAGGAGCGTTTGGGTACGGCCCCAATCGCTTCTCAGGCGGTGATCCTGCGAAGGAACGGCAGAAGCTTCTGCTGATCAAAGCGCAGCATCCAGACGTTGACCTCCGCATAGTCTTCCAACGCGCCAGCACAAAAATCTACAAGAACTCTCCGACGACCTACGCGAAGTGGGCGGCGGACAACAACATTCCTTGGGCTGACAAAGGCGTCATCCCTGAGGCGTGGATCAAAGAGATGAAACATCAACAGAAGGACTGACCTATGACCGTCACGACCATTGAGAACTCCATGCTCTCCAAAGCTATCAGGCTTCCCCCGCAGGCCAAGGTCATTCTTAGACACTTAGAGAAGGGCAAGGACATCAGCCTCATCGCGAGCCTGCATGTCTATCAAATCTCCCGGCTGTCTGACTGCATCATGAAGATACGCCGAGCTGGTTATGATGTTCTGACGCAAATGCGTATGACTGAGACTGGCAAGGAATACGCGAGCTACAGGCTCAACACGCGTCTGCAGCTGAACTGATGGACGCCTTCTTTCTAATGTTCATCGTGACGTGCGTCGCCACGCTCATAGCAGCGATCATCCGTGGCTGAGTTCCAGTACCATGAACCGTGCCCCTCGTGTGGGTCCTCCGACGCTGGGGCACGGTACTCAGACAACTCGTTCTACTGCTTCGCTTGCACACACAACATCAAAGGAGACGGCCAAGTAGTGGAAGACCAACCCGAGACTGACGTGAAGCCGTGGACGCCTCTGCACGGCGACATACGAGAGCTTACGAACCGCAAGATACGCGAAGAGACCTGCCAGCTCTGGGGCTACAAGGTCTGTGACAATCTCCAAGTCATTGACATCAGGCGCAACGGCAAGCTGATCGCTCAGAAGTGCCGAGGAGCCGGGAAGACATTCAAGTGGCTGGGAGACAGCAGCAAGCCCCAGTTCATGGGCCAATGGCTCTGGAACCGTGGGAAGCACTTGGTCATCACCGAAGGCGAGATAGACGCGATGTCCGTCTCGCAGGCTATGGACCTCAAGTGGCCCGTGGTGTCCCTCGCTAACGGTGCGAACTCCGTCAATCAGCAGATCAGCGACAACTATGAATGGTTGCTTGGCTTCGACAGCATCGTGCTCATGTTCGACATGGACGAGCCTGGGCAGAAGGCTGTTGCTGAAGCGTGTGATCTGCTGCCGCTTGGCAAGGTAAAGATTGCAACGCTCCCTGCCAAGGACGCCAACGAGGTGCTCCTCCTGTATGGGCCGGGAGCGATCATCAGAGCCTTCTGGGACGCGAAGGTGTGGAGGCCCGATGGCATCGTCAGCGGCGCAGACTTCACGCTTGAGACGCTCAAGAAGGGCTGCGCTGCGGGGTTTCCCTTCAGGTATCCCAAGCTTCAGGAGATGACTTATGGACTACGTAAGGGAGAAGTTACGCTTCTTACAGCGGGTTCAGGCATTGGGAAGTCAACGCTTGCCCGTGAACTTGCGTATGACCTTCACCAGCAGCACGGCCTCAGCATTGGAAACGTCTATCTCGAAGAGAACAACGTTAAAACTGCTCAAGGCTACATCGCGCTACACAGTGGCGTCCCGCTTGGGAAGCTCCAGTTCAACCCCGACATCATCACGGAGGCTCAATGGCAACGTGGACTAGACGACGTTATCAAGCAGCGCATGCTTTTCTACGATCACTTCGGGAGCTTAGGTTCTCAGAACCTTCTGTCGAAGCTGCGCTACATGGCGAGTGTTGCAAAGGTGGACTTCATAGTCCTGGATCATATCTCTATTGTTACGAGTGGTGTCGAGAGCAGCAGCGAGGGCGAGCGAAAGGATATCGACATCCTGATGACAGCCCTTGCTTCGCTAACACAAGAGACGGGTGTGGGCATCCTGACCATAGCGCATCTCAAGAGAGCGCAAGGGAAGAACTTCAACGAAGGAGGCGTGCCTTCACTCAATGACCTCCGAGGAAGCAGCTCTCTGGAACAGCTTTCAGACAATGTGTACTCAATGGAGCGCAATCAGCAGGACGAAGGCGGGGGGAAGAATTGCAGTCTCCTACGCGTTCTTAAGTGCCGTGCAGTCGGAGATACAGGCGAAGCGGACACGCTCGAATACAATCGAACCACAGGCCGCAACGAACTAGCGACGAACTTCCCTAAGGAGGTCGTGAGCAACTTCGGTAGCGAACCACAGAAATTCTAATCACAGGAAACCAAATGAAGGACATGTTAGGCCACGTAATTCTCGTGGGCGATACGCTGGCTTATGCTGTCGGCAGCAAGCTGGTGACCGTCACGGTTAGCGGGGCATCCGACTTCGCGATTGAGGTGATGACCGCAGCCACAGAGGCGCACAACGAACACCGAGATGTCATCGCAGACACCAGCGTGTACGTCATCTGCGAGTATGGGTACGGTGTGTGAAGCTCTGCACTCGGTGCGGCGCAGAACTAACGGACGACAATTGGCCTGCCCACTCTCGGCGCACACGACGCTTTCGCTGCAGAGCGTGCCACCTGGATGCAAATGATACTCAACGCTTAGCCAACCCTATAGGTTTCCTAATCAGCCGTGCGAAGCTTCGCGCCAAGAAGTCTGGCATGGAGTTCTCAATAACGGCGAGTGACATCACCATCCCTGACACATGTCCCGTTCTCGGCATTAAGCTGAAAATATCTGAGCGAGGATCAGGGCGACAAAACACAGCACCATCACTTGATCGCGTAGACAACACCAAAGGGTACGTACCCGGGAATGTGGAAGTCATTTCTTGGAGAGCTAACGCCCTTAAGCGGGACATCACTCCTGAAGAGATGGTTGCTCTGGCGCGGCACTATGGAGGAAGATGAGAAGGCTTCTTTTCGATCTAGAAACGGACGGCTTTGTAGCTACGGCCACCAAAGTACACTGCACGTCAATCCGAGACGTCGATACCAAGGAGCACTGGAGCTACGGACCTGAGCAGACCTCAGAGGCTCTTGAGAAGCTCAGTGAGGCAGATGTTCTCATTGGGCACAACATCCAGCGTTTTGACATCCCCATGTTGGCTAAGCTCCATGGCTGGAAGCCCAAGGCGGGCTGTCTGACCCGAGACACGATGATCATTGCGCGTCTCAAGTTTCCCAACGTCAAGGACACGGATGGGGAGCTGGTGAGAAGCGGGAAGATGCCAGCTGGTAAACAATATCAGGGTAAGCACTCCTTAGGTGCGTGGGGCTATCGCCTGGGAGAGCACAAGGGAGACTACGCACAGCTGCGTCAGGCCGAGGCCCTCGCTGCAGGCATCACGGACGCTAAGGCTCTCGCACGCTTCGTGTGGGGGACCTACACCAAGGAAATGCACGAGTACATGGATCAGGACACGGCGACCAACTTGGTGCTGTGGGAACATCTGGACCCTGACAATTACTCAATAGCGGCAATCGAGCTTGAACATCGTATCGCTATCGTCTGCACAGCCATGGAGCAAGCTGGTGTTCCCTTTGACATCAAGAAGGCCAAGGCACTTCACGTCGAACTCATTACTGAGAAGTCCCTTATAGAAGAGGAGCTGATCAGGCAGTTCGGCTCATGGGAGGTTCCTACGGAGCTTCTCGTGCCTAAGCGGGACAACAAGACGCTGGGATACAAGAAGGGTGTCCCGGTTCAGAAGTACAAGACAGTCACGTTCAATCCGGGTTCTAGGGACAACATTGCGTATGTGCTCAAGCAGCGCGGATGGAAGCCCAAGAAGTTCACAGATGGAGGGAAGGCTCAGTTCGATGAGGAAGTACTCCAAAGCGTGGTCGCGGAGTTTCCAGAGATGGCGGGTATCGACCGCTACCTCATGCTCGACAAGAGGCTCTCGCAGTTGGCTGACGGTAAGCAGGCGTGGCTCACCGCAGTTCAGGACGATGGACGGATACATGGTGTCATCAACCCGATGGGCACGACTACGTCGCGGGCCAGCCACTTTCTCCCTAACTTGGGGCAAGTACCAAACATGGCGTCTCCCTACGGACCTGAGTGCCGAGAACTCTTCTACGCCCCTAAAGGCTGGAAGTTCCTTGGCGCAGATATGTCGGGATTGGAGCTACGAGCGCTCGCGCATTATCTGGTTCCGCTAGACGGCGGCAAGTACATGGACATCGTCACTGATGGCGACGTGCATTGGTTACACGCCCAGGTCATGGGCCTCGTGGAAGGAGACAGGGACAAGCACAATGAACTGCATACGCTCATCAGAGAAGACGGGAGCAAGCGTTTCATCTACGCCTACATCTACGGATGCTGGGACGATATGGCTGGCCAGATTGTGCATGATGCCCTCATCAAAGCCAAGCGCCTTGGTCCTGAGGGCAATGCTCTCTACGAGAAGTTCTTTGGCACCGGAAATCTTGGCGAGAATGCACTGCGCAACATTGGACGACGCACCCGGGCGAACTTCCTAAAGCGCATCGACGGCTTCGAGACCCTCAAAGACAAGCTCTCGTACCAAGTCGAGAAGTTCAACTGGGTCTATGGCCTCGATGAACGCAAGATACCCATCCGCTCTGAGCATTCCGCTCTCAACTTCCTGATCCAAAGCTGCGGGGCAATCCTCTGCAAGCGCTGGGTCTGTGACACGTACGAGGAACTATGCAGCAAGTACAAATGGGGCTGGGATGGCGACTTCGTCATGGTGACTTGGGTGCACGACGAGATACAAATCGTCTGCCGCGAAGGGCTCGAGAAAGACATCGGAGACATCATGGTCAAGCACGCACGTTCGGCGGGCGATGCATATGGCTTCCGGGGTCCGCTAGACAGCCAAGCCAAGTCTGGGCAGTCGTGGCGAGACACTCATTGACGCCTTGCGTTGAGTTTCCAAACAGCCTCGACACTCACGGCTATGGGCACCTTTGGATCGACGGGAAATTACACCTCGCACACAGAGTATCGTGGACGAGAAGTAACGGCCCAATACCCAAAGGAATGTGCGTCCTGCACCGATGTGACAACAGAGCGTGCTGGCGCGTGTCCCATCTGTTCTTAGGAACGAAGAAGGACAACACCATCGACATGTACAGCAAGGGGCGTGGCCCTAACAACAAGGGAGCACACAATGGCCGCGCCAAGATCAGCGCGAGCGAAGCTAAAGCAATCAGGATCTCGAACGCAAGCACCAAAGAACTCGCGGAAGCCTACGGTGTTGCCCCGGTCACGATCTGGCGCATCAAGACCAACCGCAGCCACTGACCCAGAAGTCCGCCTAGCCGCCCTCCTCGACCGAGTGTGGAGAGAGAAGGTCTCCGTCAAAAGCGACTACGCACGATCCAACGCCGAGATAGTGGCAATGGCTGCTTCACTTCACATGCTCACCACCAAGACAGGCGTGAGCACTTTCGCCAGCGCATGGCAGATCACACAAACGGGGCTGACGTGGCTCCAAGAGGCACAATGAAAGACTTTATTATTCCAGTGAACAACGAGGCTCTCTCCCGCGCTCTTGTCGCGGTTGCTGGAGAAGATACCGCTAAGCTGATCGTTCAGGCCTATCAGGCGATTGATCAGGCCATGGTGTTCGGATACGAGCGTGGACTTGCAGCCGCTGCACTGGCGTCCAAGGAAGAAAAGGATGCCGCGATGTCTGGCTCCTACGACGCTGGCTACGATACTGGCCTTCGTGACGGACACGAGGAAATGGAACAGCGCGGTTTCGACGCCAACGATCAGGAGGCCTACGAAGACGGCTACGTTGCTGGGGTCTCTGACGCCCGAGCGCGCCCCCAGGTCGCTGACGAGGAGATGGAGCGCCTGTGTGCAGCTGAGGGGTTCTACGAGACCTTCGATGAGGGCGGCCCCTACAACGAGACTAACGTCTCTGACAGCGGCGACGAGCACGACTTCTGGCGCGACAACGCGTTGTCCACCGGGTTCTGATGGCTCGTAAGCTTCTACTCATTGATGGCGATCAGTTTGTCTTCACGGCAGCTATCGCCATCGAGAGGGAAACGCGTTGGGATGCAGACAACCATGTCCTGTACTCCTCACCAGAGTTAGCGTTCGCCAACTTCGAAGGCATGATCCGCAGGATATTCGACCGCTTCGAGACTGACGACCACGTACTCACCTTCTCCAGCTCTACCAACTTCCGCTACGACGTGGACCCCACGTACAAGTCGAACCGCAAGGGTGCTCGCAAGCCCTTGTGCTATTCGGCTGTGCGTGAACTCTGTGACGAGAACTACAGCACTCTCACCATGGAAGGCCTTGAGGCCGATGATATCATGGGCATTCTGGCGACCAAGCCGGGATCAGCTCAGCGGATCATCGTCAGTCAGGACAAGGACCTCAAGACGATCCCGGGAACTCTGTGGACCGGCAAGGACCTTCTGCAGATCACGGAGGAAGAGGCCGCCTACAATCATCTGTATCAGACGCTGATCGGTGACAGCACTGATGGTGTCAAAGGGTGCCCAGGCGTGGGTCCTGTGAAGGCTGAGAAGCTCTTGTCACTATCAGAGCCCGCCAAGGAACTTCCTCTCAAGGACCAGCAGATAATCTGGTGGTCGAGAGTGTTGGAAGCCTACGCCAAGGCAGGCCTATTTGAGGAAGAGGCCCTGCAACAAGCACGCCTCGTGCGCATCCTACGCTGGTCCGATTGGGACGTCGAGAACAAGAAGCCGATCCTGTGGACCCCGTGAAGCCCAAGGGAGACTTCACACCTGGGGCCAAGCTGGAGCCGTGGCAGATAGAACGTGTGTTGGCGTTCATATCCTGCAAGGGCACGACCAACGACGAGACGCTTCGCCGCATGGCAGAGTTCTTCAAGTGACCGACTACGTGAGCCTCTCACTTCAGATCATTGCATCAGGCGTGACCCTGTGGGCCATCTGGCAGATGGGGAACAAGAGCCTCTTAGGCCCTTCGCTCTCCATCGTCAGTGACTTCACGTTCTTCACGCTCGACCTCTACCTTCATCTGTGGGGCCTGATCCCGTTCTGCGTGGTCCTGCTCGCACTACACATTCGCAACCTCATCAAGTGGAGAAACGATACCTCCGCTATTCAAGGCAATCATGGAGAACGACAGGCTTCGACTGCTAACCAAGACCAACCCCATCATCTCGTTCGCAGACGCAAAGAGGCTGCACCTAGAGCATCAGGACTTCATGAAGGCGCTGAGAAGGCCACCGCTGACACCAAGAACAAGGGAACACAGATTTGATTGAAAATCAACGAGACCACGACATTGCTCAGACGGACACACGGGCGGTAAAGGACACCATCTTAGGCACCCAAGTCGGGGGCACACACTACACGGACTGCAAGATACAGCCCATCGAGTACATCTGGGCGAACGGTCTGGGCTTCTCCGAAGGCAACATCATCAAGTATGTCACTCGTTGGAAGACCAAGGGAGGCATCAAGGACCTTGAGAAGGCCAAGCATCACATCGCACTCTTGATCGAGCATGAGACCTCCAAGCAAGCCAACGCGAAGGCAGACTGGCAGGCGATGGCCCATGCCGTGTAGCTCCCATAAGGACGCTCACGGCACCTCGTACCTCATCCCAGCAGCAGAGACCGTCAAGACCCCGGGGGCCAAGTTCCTCCCGGGATGTCCTGCTGTGGACGTGTGGTGGTCCCGTAGCTTTGAGCGCCGCGCTGAAGAGACCCTAATCATCCGCCAGGAGTACGCAGACCGCAGCACCGCAGACGTTCTGGAGCTGACGTTCGGTCAAGTGTATGATCTCATCGACGCTCTCAATCATGCGGTTGAGACGACATGACAGCTCAAGACTGGATGGGTGTCATCACGACGCTCTCGACGTTCGCTGCTGTGTTGGTCCTGTTTGCCTTCGTGCTCTACAGGATATCGCTTCGGTGAACTTCCTGATCAAGGAGGTTGACGCTTCGGACGACCATTACCGCGACGAAATCATAGAGCTACATGACCTGACGTTCTTCGACCCACTGGTGCGCCCTGACTTACCTAGGGGGTACTGGTGGCTCGCTTACGATAAGGCGGCGTTTGAGACCTACAACAGGCTCACGCCTCCCGTTGCTGTAGGGTTCTGCGGCCTCACGATCACCCCTGCAGACAACACCACCGGGTATCTCAAGCGTGCTGGGGTTCTCAAGGCGTATCGAGGTAACGGGCTGCAGCGCAGGCTCATCGCCGTGCGTGAGAAGAAGGCCCGCAAGCTTGGCCTTACCCTGATGATTACCGACACGACGGAGAACGCCGCGTCCTCTAACTCTCTTATCAACGCAGGGTACAAGCTGTTCGAGCCTCAGTATCGCTGGGCGTTTAAACAAAGTCTGTATTGGCGCAAGCATCTGTGACTAAGCCAAAAAGAGTACTCACGGAAGAACAGCGTAATAACAAAAACGAGGTTCACCGCAAGTGGTGTGCAACTCGCCCAAAACGAACCCGGACGCAAGAGCAGAAGGTGACCAAGGCTGCGTCTGCTAAAAAATGGCGCGCAGAGCACCGCCTAATAACATACGGGCTCACCCAAGATCAGTACGACGCGCTGTTGTCTGCTCAGGACTTCAGGTGTGCCATCTGTTCTACAGGCACATCCGGCGGAAACGGAACTTGGCACATAGATCACTGCCACAACACAGAGCGTGTGCGGGGGCTGCTCTGCAGCAAGTGCAACACGGGCCTGGGACTGTTCAATGACAGCCCCGCCCACCTCCAAACAGCCATCACATATCTAACAAAGGACCTGACCAAATGAAGTTCAAGAACGAGAAGAACACCGAAGACGCCGCGCGCATCCTGACCATCACAGACAAGGACGGCGATGCGCTGACCGTGCGCCTGTACGTTGATGGCAAGCCCCAAGTCGTTGTTGACATCAACGACAACGGAGCTTTCGAGGTGTACTCAGTAGCTCTGTCGCGCTCCAAGGCTCTCAAGCTCGCCTACGCTATCATTGACGAACTCGACCCCTGCGTCTTCTGATGCTGGAACAACTTCTCCCTCTCCTGATCCTCTCAGCCATCTTCGGCCTCTACACGATCAAGTGCATCGTCGTCTACCTGTGGGACGAGAGCATGAGGATAGCGGCTAAGGACGTTCCCACCATCGAAGACCAAATCACACTGGAGGCACTTAAGAATGACTGAACCCGTACACGAACTCTATGACTTCGCAGCCTTCGCTGCCCAGCTCACCAACGAGCAGAAGATACTTGCGGCGCTTGAGCAGATCGTAGTGCTCTTGACGCCGAAGGAAGATACCCCGAAGCAGAACGATCAGGCCGCAGCCCAGCGTTCCGCTCAGATCGCTGCGCTCGCCGCGAAGTCTGGGACGCGCCGTAAGTGAGCATCATCAACATCAAGACCCTCTGGCTTCGACGCGCGGTGCTGGTGCTGGTAATGGTTCCATTTGTGCCCGCCCTGTATCAACCCAGAGCACCTGTGGTTAGGCTCCCCACTTGAGAACGTGCGTGACATGATCACCAAGGGCAGAGCCTTCTGGCAGACACGCCAAGCCGCCTAAACTCGCAAAAAAGCCCGCTTAGGCTCTCCAAAGTATTCCCAAAGAAAGGGATACAGAGGAGAGCCCGAGCGGGCTTTTTTGCGAGTTATACTCAAGTCGCGGAGTGAGTATAGTTAGACAGCAGCTTCGGACGCGACCAGCACGTCACCAAGCGCTTTAAGCTTGGCAGTGAGTTCAACGAAGTGCGTGGTATCACCCGCAGCGGTGCGGGAAGCTGCCAGAGCAGCGACGTGTGCAGTGATGCCGTCAGTGACGTACTGAAGGGCGTTGTCGAGGTCGGTTCTTGCGCTCATGATTTCGGTTTCTTTATGTTATTTTGGGAGTTGTACGCTGAGAGGGCGTGAGGGGTTATGGAGCCGTCAGATACAGCACTGGATTGCCCGCTGGTGCGATAGCATCGGTCCATGTCGCCGAAGTTAAGTCCAGCGTCGTGATGTCCGTGCTGTAGGTATAAGGAGCGGTGATACCGCCGACATCATTGGTGCCGAGCGTGGTACGGCCCTGCAAGGCATCCAGTTCAAGTACGGTAATGCCTGTAGACAAACACACTGGGGCTGCAGTCGTGAACGCCGCCCCAAACCAATACCAACCAACGTCGAGCGTGCCAGTCGCAGTGATAGCTGCGTTTGCCCCGGTCGAGGTCGTGGCCTGTCCCGTATTGCTGACAAGTCCCGTTAGAGCCAATCCGGTCGGACGCCCGTTCGAGCCGTTCGCCCATATTCCAAGTTTTACGGCTGATCCTGCAGCGCCTGCAGTGATAACCCGAATTGAAAGAGCACTCGGAGAAATCGGCGTGTCGATATAAAACGGGTAAAGGAAAATCTTTGTGTCGAGTATGGTGACCGCCGCAGACGAACTGGTATTGCCTCTGAAGGTCGAATAGAACCGACCGGACACAATTCCTGGTGTCTTATTTCCACCATTGATGACGAGTGACCCAGGGACGGTCGGGAGCTTTACGTTGCCTGTGCCTGGGTTTAGCTCTACGAAGAGCAGCGGGCCGTCTGTGGCAACGGTTACTATTCCGGTGCTTGGGTTCAGCTCTATGAAGTCGTTATGGGCATTGTCGGGATTGAATGCCGTCACATCCGTTTATTCCAGAAGGTGGTGTAGAGATAAACGGCGGCTTGAATGAGCAACCACGCGCAGCCAAGGATGGGCAATGCGGTGGCTGCAGCGTCAGATAGGGTATGAAGCCAATAGGGGCTCACAAGTGCTCCTAGGGCTACGAGGTGGGTGCCAGTGTGGTCGGGGTTATCAGGGATCATTTCCAGCTCGTGCGGAGGCCATCGTACCAAGCGAGCAGGCGAACCCCACAGCGCTGTTCTAGGACCGCTCTGTAGCGATCATTCTTCCAGAGGCTCTCTACGTCCCCAGCCGTAAGCGACCTATCAGGGAGTCCCGCTACGTCTCTGAAGCAGGCTTGGATATCGGCGGGCGGGTACGGGAGCTGCGACGGGCTGGGCTGCGCCGATGGCCCGCACGCGGCGAGCAGCATCGAGGTCAAGACAAGCACCGTCATTGTGAGGTGTTTCACGCGAGAGAGTATCCAGTTGGGAGTTGAGGTAGGCGTCGGAGGTGGCCCGCTGGGCGTCCAGAGCCTGAGAGAGCTGCAGTGCCCCGAGACGGTACTTGAGCGTGCTGAGCTGCGCCTGGGCATCCTCAGCGACCTTGCGCTTGTAGCCTTCCATGTTGGCAGACTGATACGCGAGGCCAGCGACGACGAGCAGTATGGCGGCTGCGGCGAGCTTCCAGTTCTTGAGGAACCATGAAGCTGTGCCTAGGACCACCACGGAGAGCACGACGATCAGGAAGAGAGACCAGTGAGAGCCGAGGTACGATAGATACGCCATTACAATCCTTTGAGGCAGAGTTCGCGCTCAGCGACGCGTCGGCGCTTGAGGCCTGTGACCTCGTGGCCACTTGCGCGATCCCAAGCCATCAGGGCGTTACACGCTCCAGTGTGGTTTCCAGCGTTGAGCTTGCGCACAGTCGTGGAGTGGCAGAAGCCTGCGGAGCCCACGTTGTACGCAAAGCTCGTGTATGCTGCCTGCTCGTTAGCGCTCACCGGGACCTTGATGCACTTGGCAATCTCGGACCAGTAGCGTGGGAGCTTAGCGGCGAGCATGTCCATGCACTCCTGAGGAGTGTAGACATCGCTCATCTTTACGCCTTCTGTCTCGCCGTAGCAGATCGTGGGCAGTCCGTGAGCGAGTGTATCGTGATAGGTGTGAGTGGCGAGGCCCTCGAAACCCGCAACCAACGTGGCGCAGATCACGAAGGCTGCGCCTGCGTTCTTTAGGTTAGCCATGGTGCCTTATGTTATTTCAATGCAGCCGCTGATGACGAGTTCAGCACCAGCACCGATGATCGAGGTGTTGTCGTATTTGCTGATGACAGTTGCGCCAAAAGTGGCTTGTATAACCACGCCCAACATAAAGCCGTTTGTCGCAAACTCTTTCCCAGACGCAGAGCCGTTACGCTTGGCTGTGAAGCCCGCAGGAAGGGTTGCGTGTACCGCGCCCGATGCCGAGCCTACCGTCGTGATGGTGATGTCTTGTTCAAAGAACAGGAGCTTACCTAGAACGCGATACGCACCAGTTGCAGAGACAGTCGTGAACGTCCCTGCGTCTGCCGTGATCGTTGGCGTGTAGGTCTTCCATACGCAGTCATTTTCAGTGAGGGAGCCTCCGTCAGTGACGAGCATGTCGCTAGCTGAGCCTGAGGTGAAGCAGAGGTTGTGACCTATGAGCGTCCTAGAAGAGCCAGAGCCGATAGTCACATGCGCGTAGGCGGACGGAACACGGATGGTGTTCCCGAATACCTGCGTTCCTACAGTGGTCCCAAGGTTGATCGGGGGGTAGGAGGCTGTGGTGCTGTTCTGAGCTATGCTGCTCCCAGTAATGATAGCGCCAATTACGCCTGTCCCAATACCACCAGAAAGATCAACCAGAGCACCATGTGCGTTAGCGCCAGGGTTCTGTTCGAACTCATTGTTCTGGATGATCGGTGACAGTGCAGAGGCAATAACGATCATACCGTCTTGGTTGACGAAATTATTACCCAGAATGCGGAACGAGGTGGCTCCGCTGACTTGGTTGACGTAGAGGCCTGTGTTGGGGCCGTTGGTCGTCCCAAAAGCGTTCGCTCCGAACACGTTGCCTTCGACCGTTATGTTGTCGGCTACGTAATCGAACTTCGCATTCATCAGCGTACAATTGCGGATGACGCTGTCGATCATGGTGTTGCCCGTAGACAGTCCTTGGACAAGTACTGAGTAGCCGTTCGCCATGTTGTCGCAGAACACGTTGTCCATCGTAAAGAACTCAACGTACCCATTGACGTTCGTAGTTCCATCAATGTGGACACCGTGGCGTCCGTGAGCAGTGTTGAACACACCAGCCGCAGCCACTACCGCGAAGTCTTTAAGACGCAGCCCAGTGACCCTGTCATTCATAGGAATGTAGAGGAAGTCACAGGTGGTCGGGATGCTGGCACCAATTCTAAGAATTGATCCGCTGGGGGCCGTATAGACGCCACCTACCTTGAGGTTCCAACCGACACCTTCAAGTGTGATGCTCTTGTTGGGGAAGTTGCTGAAGTCAAGAATGCCTGCGCCACCCGTGGCTGGATCAGGTGAGTTCAGGAGGAAGTTGCCCGCCGGGATGGTTACTTTGCCGCCATAGGGAGCAGAAGCAAGGGCTAGACGAAACGCTGGTGCACTGTCTGCAACGCCGGTCGGGTCCGCCCCGTAGTCCATCACGCTGTAGGTGTCATTGAAGCGTGAGTTGGCAGAGCGCGTGGTGCCGCCAGCAGCAGTGAAGGTGATGTCCGCTGCGTCAGGCTGCGTGTAGGTCAGAGCGCCTGCGCCGCTGATGGCTGTAGCGAACTTATGAGCCGGGGCAGTAGAGGCCGTCGCAGTGGGGTTTGCCTGCACGAAAGCCGTAGTGGCGAGCTGCGTGGTATTGGTGCCAACCGTGGCTGTGGGAGCCACAGGGACGCCCGTGAGAGCCGGGGACGCCAAGGGGGCCTTGAGAGCCTCAGAGGAAATGCGCAGCGCGTTGATGGCGTCAGCGTACGCCGTGGTGGCGAGCTGAGTATTGTTCGTGTTGGCAGCAGCCGTGGGCGCTGAGGCGACGCCTGTGAACGTCGGGGACGCTATGTTGGCTTTGAGGGCCGTAGCGGTCGCGGCGTTCGAGGCCACAAGAGCGTCTGCGGTCGCTTGCGCGGTGCTTACGGGCTTGTTGGCGTCTGAGGTGTTCGTGGCGTTCCCGAGGCCCACGTCGCTGCTCACGAGGCTTAGGTTCGCCTTGGCAGCAGCAACGGACGCTACATCTGAGAGGCTGTTGGCCTTCAGGAGTACCGTGGAGCCCAAGGCCGAGGAGGCGGCAGCTACCGCAGCGGCGAGTTGGGCGTTAATCGACGCCATAAGCGTATCAGAACTCTGGAGGGCCGAGTACGCCGTGCCGTTCAGGTAGAACGAGCTGGAGGACTTGTTAGCGACAGGCGCTCCAGGGTTCACGTTGCCTAGGCCGGTCTCAAGAGTGCTGAGCGGAAGGCCGTTCTGGTAGAAGGAGCCGTTAGCCATTAGGTGTCGTTCCCATCGTCAGGCCATCCGTAGACAGGACCCACAGCAGCGTCAGCGGTGAGTTCGTCACCGTCTGCCATGTTCTGGAGGTTCTGCAGGATTTGGTTGTAGCGCTTCTCGAACTTGTCCACGCGCTCGTCGTTGTAGTAGTCACAGGCTGCTGAGAGCGCGGCATAGACGACGCTGTCCCAAGCGACGAGGGAGAGCACGTTGGTGTCTGTGGGGTTCACGAGCGCCGGGAACGAGGCGTAGTACTGGATCGTGAGGACGTCCCCGACTAGCGGAGCGGGACCGAGTATCCAATTGCCGCCCATGCGAGCAAACTTGATGGTGTTGCCACCAGCCCAGTTAGCCGCCATGTCCTTAGCTAGGCCCAGCTGGGTGCGCTGAAGCTGCACCTCCTGATACTGACCAGCGAAGATACCGATGAGTTCTAGGAAGTCGTTGGGGATTGCGAGGCCTACGGTGGGCACATAGGTGCTGGGCACCGTGTAGACAATCGTGGCTTCCTGCATTGGGACGCGGAGTTCGCGCTGGATGCGAAGGATAGCCTGGGTGAGGAAGGTGGTGGCGAGAGCCGTGTCGCTCTTCAGGTCCGTACGGTTCATCAGGCTCATGAATTGAGCCGTCATTTCTGCGAGCGTCATTGTCTCTCTTTATGTGTGTTGTGTTGGCGGGCGCGGATGGGGTTGAACCACCGACCTCTCGGTTCAGAGCCGAGCGCTCTACCAGCTGAGCTACGCACCTACTGTAATTAGGTTTTGTTGGTCGCGATGAACGCGTCCAAGTGAAGGCGCTGGAGCATCTTGCGGACTTCAGCAATCGGAGCGTTCATGGCGTCGAAGCCGTACTGCGTCCACATGTCTTCGATGGCACTCACGGGAACGGTCAGGGCGAGCATCATGTCGCCGGAGCGCTCACTGGCGCTGGCCATCTTGTGGGACTTGAGGTCCGAGACGAAGTTGTCGGGAATGTATTGGTGGTGGTTGATGATCAGGTTATTGGTGCTTCTGTCCTGATCGAAGTCTACCTGAGTGTCGAACATAGGGAGGTTGTCGATTGCCGCGTAAACTTTGGGGTCGTGGGTCATGTGCTTTCATGGGAGGTCGTGAGAAAGCGCAAGGCTCCTAATGGAAGCCCTGCGTCTCATGGTGCGTATGAAGTCTTAGGTACTGAAATGAGGCTCGCCGTGCGCCGACTCAACGCCGGAACCGCGAGCACTGTGGAACAGAGATCATCTGATCCGCAGATAAAGAAGGCTTAGAAGCCAGTCGTGGCGTTGTCGATGATGAAGCCCGACGCAGCGAAGTTCTTATGCTTCAGGGACTGCTCAGAGATGATCATCTGCTTGGTCGCGTCGCCGGTCTTCGCCAGAGCTTCGCGGGTCCACGGACGCAGCACGGCCTTAGCCCACTGCTTGGGATCGTACACCAGGGTGTTCTTCGCCTTGATGAAGCGGTTGATCTCGATCTTCACTTCGCCGAAGGGCGAAACGTAGAAGTTGACCACGTTCACGATGCCCGAGTCCTCACCCGTGCTCGCGCCAGGAATGGTGCGGTAACGACCAGTAACCGCCGCGAAACCAGCGATGATCACCGAGTTCGAGGGAGTGACCTGAATGCGGGAGGGCGTAGCACCTGCGGTGAAGCAAGTCTGAAGGTTCGTGAGCATGAGGGCTTCGGACAGGTTGGTGGCGGCACCTGCGTACGAGATGTTGCCAGCCAAAACCTGCTGCTGAGCAGAGGCGAACTGACGAGCAGTCGTGGAGTTGCCGGTCGAGAGGACCTGAGCGTTACCAATGAGCGACAGCTCAAGGTCGCGCTTGACCTGCGAAGCCGACTTCTGCATCTGGTACGCCATTTCCTTGGCGCGGCCATAGACAGTCACGGTCTCTGCGGTATCCGAGACCACGACGGCCTCGTTCAGAATCTGCGTCACGTTGTTGCGCATGACGGTCGGGTTCGCAGTGATGTAGGACGGATCAGCGCCTTCGACCTGCGCGTTGAGCGCCTGTCCGCGCAGCGAATCTTCCTGCCACTGGAACAGAACGTTGTGAACCTTCTCGGTGCCGATGTTCGACTGGAAGGGGGTCTTGGTGGGCGTCAGGTTGGTGATGATATCAGAGATGTTCTCTTTGATACCGATCTGCTGGAACGTTTGATACGTTGCCATTGTGTAGCTTTGATTTCCTTAGAGGGAGTTGGGGTTAGTCTTTGTCAGACATGCCGGCCATGAAGGCGTTGACGGCGTCCTCTTCAGAGCCCGAGCGCTTCAGGTTCGCGATGGCCTTTTTACGGTCAGTCGTGGATGCTGGAGCTTTGGACGTGGAAGCGGACGAAGAAGTCTTCACAATCTTCGTGGGGGACTTATTGGTCTTGACAGTGAGGACCTTCGAGGAGCCTCGTTTGAACTGCATGGCCATGTGCAATACTTTGAATGCAACAGGGTCAACCATGGAGTTCACGGAGTTGGCGTCAGCGCCAAGCTCGCGTGCGAACGAACGGAGGTCGTCATAGACCTTGTCGTTCCAGCCTTCGATGTACAGAGCATTAGGCTTGTCATCGGTGCCCGGTGTAGAGAGTGAGCTAATGCACACTTTCGCTTGGGCAACGGAGTCAGTCTTCTGCTTGTCAGCGATGGCAGTCATCAAACCGCCGAGGTCCTTCTCGAAGAAGGAAACGTCAGCAATCGCGGCCTGAGCTTCATCCCGTAGGGCAGAGGCTTCAGCAGCGGAGATGGCGGGGTTCTTTGACACAGCGAGCCAGTCAATAGCAGCGTACGGAGCTGCCTTGGCTTTCGCTTTCTCGAGCATGACGTTCAGTGCAGCCACATTCTTGGCTACGCCTTCGTCAGCTACTCGTCGTTGGTCCGCGACTTCTTGCGATTTGCGGGTGAGAGATGCTTCTTGGCCGTAGAGGCGCTTGAGGTCCTTGACAGAAACCTCTTTCTCCTCATCTCCGATTTTGACCTTTACGTAAGTTTCGTCGCTGTCAACGTACGTCTTCTTATCGCTCTTGTCGTCTTCGTCGTCTTTGTCGGTTGCCTTGTCCTCGTCGCTGTCAGCTTCGTCCTCTGGACTTTCGTCGGAGTTCTCGTCTTCAGCGCCTTCGTCTTTGGCAGCATCGTCTTCGGTGGGTTCGACCTCTTTGGATGGCTTCTTTTTCTTAGGAGCGTCCTGTTCATCATCGCCCTCTTCAGGGTCAATCTTGAAACTGGTCAGGAATGCGTTGGTGGCGTCGTCATCAGACAGCGCCGCCGTGGTATCAAAATCATAGTTCGTAGCTACGTCACTTGCAGTGATGGTAGACATCAGTAATCGTTCTCTTCATTGACACGGGGAAAGCCTTCGTCGTCGTACTCGACATTGAAGTCGTAGTCGGGAGTGGCGTATTCCGTGGTGTCGTCTTCGGGGGGTTTGGGGGCTTTGATGGAAGCAGCAGCGTTCGCATTGAGCTGCATGAAGCTGAGGAGACCTCGTGCTCCCCAGAGGGAGTGATAGAGTTCTTCTCGGCGTCCTTTGTCCTCAGCCTTGGTGGCTAGGATGTCGGCAGCGATGGACAGTTCGTACTGGCCCATGACTGTCTTGAAGCCTTCGCTGGCCAGAAGAGCTTCGCAAAGCTCTCCTGTAGCCAGTATTTCGGTATCGTTCATGCGTCCTTGTTGTGGAACATTTGAAGGAGTTTGTTGATCACGTCAGGCCCTGAGGCTTGAGCGCGCTCCGCGTTCGCCGGATCAATGAATGTCCCCGAGCTGGGGTCACGCATCATGGCGGCGTTGCGGGCGAAGAAGCCCATGTCCGGGGGCGCTTGAGGAGCCTCAGGAGGTCTTGGGGCGGGCATTGGCACACCTTGCGGTGCTGCCGGGGGTACTTGAGGAGCCATCGCTTGCGCTGAGAGCGCTGGCGGGGCAGGAACAGGCGGCGCTGGCGCGGGGCCAGGACCGGCCTGAGGAGGCAGCTGGGCCATCGGTGATCCGCCTTGGGACCAAGCCGCGCCAGTGGCGCTTGATGGTGCCGCTGGCGTGAACGCCTTGTTGATGTGCGCAAGCATGGCGGGGTCGTTGAGGATGTCGCCCCCTTGTCCTACTGTGGATGCTCCACCAGCCAGAGCGCTGCCAAGCCCACCACGTCCTAGCAGGGACATGAGAGTGCTGGCGTTAGCGCCGGGGCTGATGGAGTTGTGGACGCCGTGCAGCATGTTGACTAGGTCTTCATATGTCACAGCATTAGTTCCTTGGGGC
>QGNH01000478.1_pt1 | contig 44601 bp, 66 predicted proteins | sample 1735481 | NCBI WGS metagenome assembly QGNH01 (sample SAMN09239004, study PRJNA386568) | Viral metagenome, whole genome shotgun sequencing project. | reverse complement strand
TGGGCTTGCATTTTACATAGGGTGGGTGTATACTAGTGTAGTAGGCAAGCTATGCGTAATAGAATCAGCATGTTACAGCTAAGGCAAGGGGCTGCCAAGCCTTCCCCAGGGCAAGCCAAGAGCCAGCAGAGAATACCACGAAAGCGAGTAAATAGCTCGCCAGAACGTGAGGCATGGCTCCAAACAATCAGAGATATTGCTAAGATGAATGGATTGCCTCCAGGATTTTACACTTTACCAAGAGAAGTAAGGGAAAAACGTCGATTAGATGCAGAATTAAACGAGCAAATTAATAAAATGCTCACCGAAGAATCTAAACCAAAGTGGAAAAAGAAATTCATCCCACTATCTGAAAAGGATTAAACTGTCAAAATGATTGAATACATTCGTTGTCACTTCATTAATTCTGAAAACGGAATCCAATGCGAGTCATGGCACTCGGTCGGGGACGGTGATATGTGTCCTGTTCATCGTGGAATGATTTCCGCTACATTAGCAGCTAATGGAATTAATAAGGACGAATACATTAGCACGCGGCGGACGGCGGAAACATCATTGCGGGACTTGATCCAAGGCAAAACGGCGCAGGAACAATGCAACATCATTGACGCTCACATTGCTGGAATTGAGAAGATAATCGAAGAACAAAAGATTTTAAGTTTAACCTCACGCGCAATACGTTCTGAAGTTATCGAGGGAATGTCCGAAGAGGATCGTCAGATTCGTCGAAATATGAAAGTGCCTCGATCTGAACCAAAAGCTAAAGAAACTAAGGCGCGCGTGAAAGGGACGCCAGAGGAGATGTTGCGTGCTTTTATGGCGAAGTATCCGAGTATGAGTTTGGAAGCGGCTAAGGATATGTTAGGATTGGATTAAAGATCGAAAGGAAAAACTGTCAAAATGAACTACCAAATTATTGAAACAATAATTTGTGATGATTGTATGCATGGTCATCATGACGTCGCCGGCCATAAAGATTGTGAATGCGTTTGTCACAATAACCCTCAATGTTGGATCTGTGGTCATAACTTGACATCGGAACAGGAAATTAAAGATGCGAGTCATGCGGAGTGTCTGCGTGTTCATGATCGTGAGATGGACAATTACATTCTTGACCAAATGATTACGAAGTATGGTCGTGAGGCAATATGATTTCTCTTACTTATGGTGTAATGCCAGATCGTTCCATGTTCAACATCGCATTTGCTTATGAGTGTCCAGATGGATCATATAAAATCAATCTGAACTCAAATGATGCAAAAGTAGTTGATGAGTTTGCACTGAGTTCAGGGCGATGGACTTGTGAAGCATTATGGTTTGCATTGCGTGAGATCAATGATACAGACCCAAGTCAATTCCAAAACGATGAAATGATGGAACGTGCAATGGATGTAGTTTCTGCTATCTTATACACACTAGGATTTGAGTGGATCTAACATGCCATTCCTAAAATCTAAGTGTCCAGTTTGCGGTAAGATCGCAGAGACTGAAAAAGTCTTTGATTTTGCCAATGCAAAGATCACTAAGCTCAAGTGTGGTCACATCGTTCGTGCTGAGCACTTAACTGTCTCTAAACAGCCTGAAGATGTCATTAGCTTAGACAATCGCAAACTATTCCCATATCAATGTGAGGGAGTTAAGTTTGCAATTCGTAACAATGCGCGCGTCGCCATCATTGACGAGATGGGGCTGGGAAAAACGGTCCAGGCCCTAATAACCGCTGCAATGCTAGACGAGAAGTTCCTAGTCATTTGCAAGAGTTCTCTAACCGAACAATGGCAACGTGAGGCAATGCGATGGATCGGCGAGGATTGCATGTGTCAAGTAATATCTGACGCGAAAGATCAATTCTTGCCTGGATTCAGTGGCTATATCATCAGTTACGATATGGTCCGTCGTTTTGCTGAAAAAGAACTCAAACTTGTTCGGGACAAGCATAAAAAGAAGGTCAAGGACACTGGCGACATGTTCGAGCCGATGGATGATGCTGAAGATTCCATCGTAATCAAGTCGATAAAGAAACTTGGTATCAAACTCGTAATCATGGACGAAGTCCAGCAGATTAAAAATACCGACTCAAAGCGTACAGTCCACGTCCGTGACGTATGTAAGAATGTCGAGCATGTCATTGCATTGTCAGGAACGCCAATTAAGAACAATGCACTTGAGTACTTCCCAATCCTGAACATCCTCGATCCAATGATGTTCCCAAAGATGTCCACATTCCAAATGAATGACGTTGACAATTATTGGGACGGTTATCGCATGAAAGTTGGTGGTCTGAGATACCCCAAAGAATTCCTGCAAAAGACAAAAGACATCATTCTCAGACGTGAGATGAAAGATGTCAAGGATCAGTTACCAACTCCTCAAGAACCAATTACTCGTAACTTCTCATTTCATAACATGAGCAAAGAAGTGCAGCAAATGTATGACGCAAGTCTCCGTGAAATGCTCGCATTCATGGACGAAAAAGAGTTCGGCGCAACGTCATTCGGTGACGAAGGGAATATTCTCAAATACCTGACGAAAATGAGACATATTGTTGGTCTGTCACTCATCGACCCTTGCATAGATCATGTAATGGAGTTTCTAGGCGGCTGTGATCGTAAGATGCTAATCTTCGTTCATCATTTGGATGTTGGTGATATTCTAATGTCTCGTTTGAGCAAATTGTGTGAGGAACTTGAGATTGCGCGCCCGATTCAATTTGCTGCTGGACAGGATAGTATGCAATTCGTGCGCGATTTTGAAGCGCACCGCATCGGCATCGTATCGACACTTGCCGGCGGCGAGGGAATGGACGGTCTGCAACATCTATGCAACGACATGATAATGTTAGAAAGGCAATGGAATCCAAGTAACGAGGAACAGGCTGAGAAGAGGATTTCCCAGCGTATCGGACAGGAAAATCATTGTACTGGTACCTATTTCGTCGCGGTGGGAACCGTCTGTGAGTTCTTTAGTGAAATCGTTGAACGAAAACGAGAAATTGTTGGGAAGACTTTATCAGGTGAGGCAACAGAGTGGAATCAATCATCTCTCATCAAAGAATTAACAGAGAGGCTACAAACAGAAGGAATGAAACGGTGGAGTCTTAGATGAGAACACCAAGATCTAAAGTAAGACTACGTCATGTACTAGAAAATCGGAGGGTTATCGATGATAATGAGTTGGAGAGGAAGGTAAAATGCAAAAAATAATTGAAGTTGATAGCCAGATTTTGAACTCAATCCAAAATTGTCAGTTAAAACATGAATTGCAGTTTGAGGAGAATCTTTCTCCTGAAACTAAAGCCGCTCCGTTAGAAAAAGGCGATCTATTACATAAGATGATGGAGCTTTATGATGGTCTTATGTCAAAAGATGCCTTGAACCGGTCTGCTGATACCTGGCAGTTGCTTTATGCCGCTCAATGGGAAATGGATTTCCCAGGAATGGACGACTTCCTCGCAAGTTATCGACTCGAAAAGAACAAACGTAACATCATTAACTTCTGTTTACGAGCAGGTAAGTTCTTCGCAAGCAAGATGCAAATTGACACGGAAACGTCAGACAATGTGATGTTCCAGTTCAATGCTTATTGTGAATTTTATACTAACGATCCTTGGGAGACGTTGGCCGTTGAAGAAGTTGGGTCGCGCGTCCTCTTTGAGAATGCAATCCTGAAGATCATCTACAGTGGCAAGATTGATCGAGTGGTCCAGCAAGGCAATATCATCGCTCCAATGGATCACAAGTCCTCTGAACGGCGTGGTTCCGTAAGCTCCATGAGCAATCAGTTCATTGGATATTGTTTCCTGCTTCAATGCAACCATATCATCATTGACAAGATTGGATTTCAAAAGACATTGAAGCCTGCCGAACGTTTCCAGCGTTTCATCCTTCAGATTGATCAGGGTCGCATTGATGAGTGGGCCGAAAACTCAATTAATACGTTGTTAGTTCATCTAATGACGACTGTTGAAGATTCCACTGAAGCCGAGATGTACTTTCAGGTATTACGCGCGCGGTTGAAGTCTCCACTGATGAACTTAACTAGTTGCGACAAGTATTCTGGATGCATTTACACAAATATTTGCGAATCTAGCCCAGAGGGTAGACAATGGATTAAAGAACGTGACTTTATTGTTCGTGAAAAGTGGGACGTGGGGTCTATTTTGGAGGCGAAAGTTGAGGAAGTAAAGGAAAATGCCAAGTCTTAAACACATTCACAAATACGAACGGACGGAAATAGGTAACAAAGGTTGGGTAGTTTATCGTTGTACTTTGCCTGACTGCTCACACTACCTCCCATCGGCTCAAATGATGGTTGGTAAGGAATCAATTTGTTGGGGAGTCTGTGAGAGTACAGTTATCTACTCACAAGAAGACTACAATCAGAAGTTGAAACGTCCAATGTGCGTGTCGTGTCGTGACTTACGACAAAAGCAGAAAGAGTCTTTGCAGTCGGTTCCTGAAACTCAAATGGAGGTTATGGAATGATTATGAATTGCGAAAATTGCGCAGCAGAAAACACCGCAATGAGAGGCAATAAACGTGTTTGTTTAGCATGTAGAAAGATACACAATGATAAAAATAATGAGTTGAGGAAATTCAAAAATGCCCAGCACGACTGATACACAACAAAATAGTGGCCTCTTCGGACTATTCAAAGGTCAACCCAATAGCGGCAAGAGTAACGCAGCCTTGTCATTCCCGACGCCATTCGTATTCGACTTTGATCGTAAGATGCCGACGGTATCTCAGAAACATTTCCCAGGTAAGAAAGTTGATTGGGAATGTTTTGATGATGTATTTCAACTGTCAGATTTCATACAGCCGTGGCTCTTAGATCCTAACGGTGGCAATCCCAATGCTAAACCCTGTCCTTACGAAACAATTATCGTGGACAGTGTGACAAGTTTAAGCACACTAGTCCTGCAAAGTCTGGACAAGACTAAAGGAACTAACGTAGTCCAGATGATGAAGAACGTCTACACCAGTCGAACGGGTGAGAAGTCAATTGAAGTAATGGGAATCGACTATTACAACGCCGAAACTAACTTCTTTGAACGCTCATTCATGTCCTGGATGAAAATGCTATGGTCCCGTCCTGGTAATCCTAAACACGTTATTGTACTTGCACATAATATGCGAGTGGAATCTGCCCCGGACCTTAAAACGGGTGCAATTCGCATCACTGAGTCGATATTAACGGCTGGTAAGAAAGCAGCGGTATTCATCCCAAGTCGTTTTGATGATGAGTATGTGTTTCTCAAGGAAACTCAAGGTGCTGGGTCGTCAATTGTTCAGGACCACTATGTTTGTATTACATATGGCCGCGAAAACGCACGGACAGGTTTTAAGTTTCCTCGTGAAATTGATTTTACGAATAAGTCTTTGTATGATGAATTGAATAAGGTGGCAAAGTGGTCATGATGTTTATCAAAAAAGAAATTAAGTCCCCAAAACTAATCTTGACTCTTGAAGTTGAGCTTAATAATTCATCTCTAACACCTCAAGAAGCAGCAGATCGATTGAGTTATTTAATTCAACATAATCGCAATAATAAAGTATGCGAGTTTCTAGTCGAACTATTACGTGAAACAAGATCGTCAACATTTGAAGTTAAGAAGTTAGAGATAAATTAAGTTTCATGATTCTAGTCGATACTAGAGTCCCTAAAAACCAAAAATTCAAAAACAAAAGGAAAAAACAAAAATGCCCGGAATTTCATTCACGCAAGAAGATATCATCAGTGCAGCAGAGCTACCAGCAACTTGGTACCCCCTGAAGGCACAGTCAATCGTTGAAGGTGCGGGTAAGTCCGATCCCTCGTCGACCACATGGACCTGTAAATTCGTCATTACCGATGGCGAGTTCAAGGGTCGTGTCATTGACTACTGGTTCTCATCGAAGATGATGAAGAATGCCATTCGTTATCTGAAGTGCTTCGGAGTTGCAGTAAAGTCTGGTGAGAATTATCCTATTGAGAATACTGTAGACCAACCAGTCCAAGGTTATCTCGTATGGGATATGGACAATCTCACGATGAAGATCAAGGATTTCAAGCCTGCCGGTCGTTAGTTTAACATCATTCCCGAGGAGAAAACAAAAATGCCAAATTATGGAGCAACTTTAACAGTAACCTTTGAGGCAGATAGCGATGAAGCAGCAACAACCTTAATCGAAACTGTCTTAAAATCAATCGACTCCGTTCCTGGGGTTGTTGATTCTGATTTAGATGGAGGTCCAGAAGAATTGATGACTCCAGACGACGACGATGACGACGAGGATTAACGATGAAACTAAACACGTTAAGAATTGAACGTCAGCAGTATGGGATAGACAAAGATAAGATGTTTGGAACAATTGAATTTGAGAATCAATGTTTCAAAATGTCTGTCAAGCTAACAGAAGATCAAGCATACAAGTTGTTAGACATTGTTGCAGAGTCTATGGTAGAATATGCCCACGACACTGCTAAGATGCTAGTTGTTGATCTAAGACGTCCCCAAGCAAGTATTGAGGGTGAAATACAATAAACACTTGGGCGCGCGTCCTGGTTTTCCTGACAGTTTTCCAGGGTGACAATAATGCAATTGTGGCTCCTCCGGCTACCGCGCCCACTTTTTATATGCCAAATTATTGTGCAACGCACCATCAAGACGTGCAACAAGATATCCTTTATACAGATAAGGGGGATGTTATTGCAGTGTATTGTCCACGTTGCAATTGGATCATTCAAGACTTAAATGGACAATGGCAAGTAAAGCAAACTTTCGGAAACCGAAATTCTAAGTAGTTGAAAGTAAAGGACTTAATGGAAAACGAAATCCAGTATCTACCAATAGAATTAATCATTTCCGAAGAATTAACATTCGATGAAGAATTGATTAAGCCTATTCGTGAGTCTATTGCTTTGCAAGGTTGTCATCATCCTTTGATTGTTCAAGAGTTTTTTGATCCTTCAGGAGTTGATCGTATAGGAGAAATACGATACGTTCAGAGCTATAAAATAATTGCCGGCAAAAAACGATTATTTGCACTTAGGCAAATAGGAACAAAAGAAGCTCCAGTCAAGATACTCCCGTCGAACTTAACAGAGCTGCAAACTAAAGAGATTAGTCTACATGAGAACTTACGTCGTTACAATCTACCTTGGTACGAGCAGGTCAAACTTAGTGAAGAGTTACATAATCTTCGCATTGAACAGAATGGAAAGAAAACTCGTCAAGATTGGAAGTTTAAAGACGGAGACAAAAAATGGACAATGGCAGACTCCGCACGTGAATTGGGGATTGCGACGGGAGTCCTGAGCGAGGACTTGCAACTGGCGCGCGCCGTCCGTCAAAATCCATCGTTAAGTAAAGTAAAAGACAAAACAACGGCATTAAAGTTAATCAGAACAGAAGCTCGTAGGATGGAAGACGAGGCGTTTTCGTTAATCCCAGCAGATATTGAGATGGATCAAGTTCTGTTAGGTGACAGCTTAACAATCCTTAAACAATTTCCATCATTGACATTCGATGCCTGCATCACAGATCCACCTTGGAGCCAATATGCTAGAGACGAATCCCTCACAGCGGACCCAATTGACCTACTCGGAATTTTTCGCGAGGTATTCAGGGTACTTAAAAACGACTCTTTTATGTACCTCATATGCTCTAGCCCAGACTTTGAATACTACCGAAGAGAGTTACCCAGCCTTGGATTCACGATTCAAGATTATCCTCTCATATGGCAGAAGACGCGTACAATTACGCATGGTCGACGAAACTGGCAATACTCTCGCGACTACGAGCCTATGTTACTCGCAGTTAAGGGCACTCCAGTCCTCACTTCGTCTACTGAGATAAGTTCTATAATGCCATACCCAAATCTTCATCATACAAAGATGATACATCCTCATGAGAAGCCCATTGAATTATTAAACCAAATGATTAGTGATTGCACTTACCCAGGAGGTAAGATCATTGAGCCATTTGCTGGGTCAGGCGTGACATTAGAAGCCGCAAGAATTGTGGGTCGTAAATTTATTGGAATTGAAAAGAATCAAGAGTTTTACAATAAAATTGTCAAGAGATTGGAGAAGAAATGATGCCTGAAATCGAGAAGGTGCGGCAAGCCGCCAAGGATGTCGCGTTACACGGACCTGTGGATTATGCCGCCGAGGCCATGGCGCTAGCGCGGCTGGTGCTGGCATGGGATAAACAAAACTTGCTTGAATGGGCATATCGCGACGCCTTGCTGAGAAAGCCATTGGACGAGTGCGCCCACGAAATCGAGGAGAGCAAATGACTGACGATGTCCATGACCTTGAAAAGCAACTGGCCGAGACGCGGGGGATCGTGAAGGAGTTGGCGGTGGCGCTGGAGCGTATAATGCACATTCCCACCTATCAAATACAGCCAATAGTGGATGAAGCTCTCGCCAAAGTACGAGCAATTGGTCTTCTGGACAAATAATGAATCAGGTACACGGACATGGGCCCAGTAGCGCTCGATTGGCTATTGTAGGAGAAGCGCCAGGTGCGCGTGAGGAGGCAGTAGGTCTACCATTCCAAGGTCCGACGGGAATGATGGTAAATGAGTTTCTTCAGAAGGCTGGAATGCCACGATCCGCAGTTTACGCAACTAACGTAGCGCGCGTCAGACCACCAGATAACGACATTGATAAGTTACATTTGACTGGTTACAAGATTGAAGATTTCCTTGAAATAATGTGGGCGGAGTTGAATGCTCTTCGGCCTAATGCCGTCATTGCATTCGGGAACACGGCACTAAAAGCATTGACAGGATATTATGGAATAGAGAAGTATCGGGGGTCGATCTTACCAGCATTGCGAGGTAACTTTAAAGTAATTCCAACAATTCACCCTGCATCATTAATGCACAAGGAGGCAGACGGTCGCATGACCGGATGGAAAGATGCTACATTCATTCAGTGGGACGTTAATCGTGCCGTGTATCAGTCCTCTTTCCCCGAGTTACTTGCTCCTAATCGCAATCTTATCGTGTGTAGGAGTAATCTTGAGTTATACCGTTTCTTTAATAGACATGAAGGCAAGAGATTCGTCTCGGTTGATATTGAGACTTTTAGGACCATTCCTATCTGCGTTAGCTTTGCTTTTGATTCTGTTGAAGCTATCTCAGTCCCATTATTTCCCAATCTCTCAAATGATTTGCAAGTAACCCGCACAGATCAAATTCAATGTTGGAAAGACATCGCAGAAATAATGCACGATCCGAAAATTCAAAAGATAGGACAGAATTTCAAATTCGATGAAACTTTACTTCAAACTTGTGTTAACGGGACTGTCGATTTTGGTATTAGAACTAACGGTTTTTATTTTGATACTATGTTGGCCTTCCGAACACTCTATCCTGAACTTCCTGCGACTCTTGCATTTCAGACGTCAGTCCTTACTGAGGAGCCGTATTATAAAGAAGAGGGAAAAGGTTACAACCCAAAGAAAGATAAGATCGATAGACTCCTACTCTACAATGCGAAGGATGCGGTAGTTACTTATGAGTGTTATGAAAAAGAACTTGCTGAATTGCGTGGGAGAGGTCTTGACGACTTTTTCTTTAATAGAGTTATGCCTCTCCATCCATTCTACTCGCGAATGGAGCAAAGAGGAATCAAAGGCGACCCTTTTGCTAAGAAATATCTACAAGAAAAGTATCGAAGAATGTGGCAAGAAGAACAGGCAAAGTTAGACGAGTATGCTCGAAGTCTAGGGCTTGAGTTTAATGATTTCACCTGGAATGAGAAAAAACAAACATTCGTCGGCGGTTGTAATGTACAATCCGTAGGCGGAAAGAATGCAGTGATGCCATTGCTGATTTACACTGCAATGGGATGCCCGCAGCGTGTAGGAACTGCCGAAAAAACTCTCGACGCATTAATGCGTAATGCAGTAAAAGACCCAGTTAAGCAATCATTTTTGAATTTGATCTTGAAAATTAGGAAAGTGAGGAAAACTCTTGGAACTTATGTTGACAGCAACACTCACCCAGATGGAAGGTATCGTACAAGTTACAGGATCGCTTTGGAGACTGGACGGACCTCAACATCTATCTGTGAACCTCCAATTACCACAGAGCCAATGGGCCTTGCATTCCAAACGATTACGAAGCATGGGGACATTGGTTCAGACATCCGATCCCTTTTTGTACCCGATGATGGTTACGTTTTGGTCGAACCCGACCTCAGCCAAGCAGAAGCAAGAGTTGTTGCAATTTTGGCAAGAGATGATAAACTCCTCAAAATGTTTGAGTACAAAGTCGACATCCACAGAGTTACATCCGCCTGGGTACTGGAACGGAAGATTCCTCTCCTAGATGACTTTTTTAGTGCAATCGAGCCTGAGAAGTGTTGGGAAATAGCTAACGCGCTCAATAAACAAATGAAGGAGTTTACCAGTGAAGATGAAAGGCAAGAAGGAAAGAAGTTTAGACATGCTGGACATTATGACATGGGAAAAAGAGAGGCAGCTTCTCAGATCGGAATTAGTGAGGCTAAGGCTGCAATGGCATTCACTAAGTTTCACTCGACCAATCCTAACATCAAAAATGTATTCCACCGTGAAATCATTGACTTCCTTAATCGAAACAATAGAATCCTTACGAATCCTTTTGGAAGACAACGACAGTTCCTTAACAAGTGGGGAGACGACCTCTTCAAGGAAGCGTATGCGCAAATCCCTCAATCGACGGTTAGTGACCATGTCAAGTTCGCAATGAAGCGTATCGAGTTGCGCGCGCCATACTTAATGATTCTTGAGGAGTCTCATGATTCTTATTTGGGACAAGTTCCGTTGTTGAAGAACCACCAGTATCCGTTTAAGTTACTCGACGAGTATAAGAAAGTAAACAAAGAAGAAATGGAACAGCCAATTGATTTCAAAAACTGTTCATTAAGTCGGGGAGAGTTAATCATTCCGACGGATTTACATATTGGCAAGAGAAATTGGCAAGAAATGGAGAGTTATTGATTATGTGGAATAGTTATCACTGCCCTTTTTGTGGTGGAGAAGCTCATATGGGAATCATGTCTCTTATTGCAAGATGCGAGGATTGTGGAGCTGAGAATACAGACATGAAAGACGGAAAACCAATTAAATGGGAAATGCCCTGCTCTGAGGGAGCCGATTAATGTGCAGAAAATTTCATGGCTTGACTTATTGGTATCAAGCACCGCAGAGCTTGAAAGTCCTAAACGTTTCTATTATTGGAGCGGTATCGCGGCAATTTCAGCGATTGTGAGGAAAAATGTCTGGCTTGATCGATTCTCTTATACTCTCTATCCTAATGTGTATGTTCTTTTGGTGTCTGCTAAGAGTGGCCTCAGGAAAGGTAATCCAGTCTCCTTTGCTAAAAGCATTGTGGAGAGGGTTGGGACGACCCGTATTATATCTGGTCGCAACTCTGTACAAGGGGTCATCCGTGATCTCTCGCAACAAGTTACAATCGTGAATCCAGGGTCGCCTCCACTAATATTAAACGATGCTCAAGCATTCTTGTGCGCGCCAGAGTTGGACTCGTTTATGGTTAGGGATGAACAAGGATTAAGTATACTTACAGACTTGTACAACACGCATGAAAATGACAAATCGTGGAAAAACTCTCTTAAAGGTAGCCCAGTGGAGGAGCTTCGGAACCCATGTATTACTTTTTTGGCAGCGTCTAATGAGGCTCTATTGGAGGGACTGATAAAGGATAAGGACATTGAAGGCGGTTTCGTGGCGAGGACCATGATTGTTCATGAAAGTGCAAGAAGACTTAAAAACTCATTAATGTTTCGCCCATCGAAATTGGTCAGTCGTGAGGAATTAGCAAATGAATTATTTCGATTAAAGCAAGTCAAAGGTGAGTTTGCCATCGCTGAGTCGGTACGACGAAGCCATGATGAATGGTACCATTCTTTAGATGAACAGGATTATGATGATAAAACAGGAACGATGGAGCGCATTCAAGATCATGTTTTAAAAGTCGCAATGTTGATTAGCCTTGCTAAGGACAACAGCCTAATAATTGACCAGGACACAATGGACGAGGCGACGGATCGTTGTATGGAGTGTATGGTCGGAACTCGTAAGACTACAATGTCAGTTGGTCGTGCAGAAACAGCAGATGCCGTCGGACGAGTGTTAAAGGTATTGTTAGGCGAAGAAAAATTCATCATTGAACGTTCAAAGTTGTTGAGTAAACTGAAAAATGACGTGAACGTAATGATGCTCAATCAGGTTTTGGATGATTTAGGTCCAAATGGTCGTAACATTGTAATTGCTGGTAGGCTAGACGGTAAGATTTATTACCAGTTGAAAGAAGAAATTGCTCAAAGTTATTTTAAGTCTAAGGAGGCTTCATGAGATCCGGAACAATCCAATCACATAGAGTTTGGTCAGTAATTAAATCAGCAAAGGAGAAAGAACAATGGCAGAATTCAACCAAGCATTACAGAGAACACTCAAATACGAGGGAGACAAGTTATTCGTCGATCCTCAAACAAATGAAAGATCACGTTATGGGATTACGCAGAAAACTCTCACTGCTATTAAATACATAACAACTGATCCTAACAACTTAACAATGTTGGAAGTTGAAGATGTTTACCTTCGGCTGTATTGGAACCTTAATAAGCTGTCAGAGTTAACTTCTCAATTAGTTGCCAATAAGATATTTGACATGGCAGTTAATATGGGAAGTTTTCAGGCAATTAAACTAGTCCAGGCATCAATCAATTCAATTGGAGGCGCGTGTGTAATTGATGGTTTGATGGGACCTCATACTTTACTTGAGTTAGATGATGCTGTGCGCTACAAAGGTGAAAGTGCGTTTTTGGAGGAACTGCGACTGAAGTGCGTGAGTTTTTACAAGAGCATTGGGGTCGGTCAAGATGCCAAATATCTCGCAGGGTGGCTGACGCGCGCTAATGACATAGGATTAGGTGAACGGGATGAAAGTGCATTCAATACGCTTCGTGATGGAAATTCAGATAAGGTGGTGAAAGGATAATGGTACAATCAGATTGTGAATTTGTGATTATTCGTGTTGATAACAATCGAATTTTGTATCAAAAAGATATAGACTTTGATTATGACCGTTTTGTTTTTGCAGCATCATCTCGACATGTTCAGCCATTAGTCGATTTGCTACCAAAACGACCTTTAACATTGGAGATTAGAAATGGTTAAGTCATTATGCCACTTCATGTGCAGATTCTGTAAAGCAGAGTTTTGGTTACCGACAAGACCTGGATCGGTGTCCTGTCCCAATCCAGAATGTAGATATCTTTGGGCACCTAATTCAGCCGTTGAGTTGTTAAGTCGAGGAAAAATTATTGATTTTCACTTTCCAGACGCGAAGCTAAAGACTCAGTTACAGCAGGATTAAGTCCAGTTCCGTATTTCTTTTTGCCATCACGTTTCATGTTCTTGATTTTCATATCAAGTTCAGTTTGTAATTCAGGGGTCATGTTACGTAATTGCTCCGGCGTGTATTGACCCTTGATTACATTCTGATAAACGTCCTCATATTTCGCGCGCGAATCAGCCGCTCGTTTCTGAATCCCCTCCATTGCAACTTGGTCATGTATATCACTAGGACGATATTGATCCGTCCGTTGCTCATGCAGTTCCCCTGCCGACGGTAACGGCTTTGGCGCGCGCCTCTCTTCAGCAGGTAGATTACGGTCCGGAGCTTCAGTTCCAGGTTTCATTCCTTCCCCATCATCAGAATATGCATTTGATCGGGATTGAACTGGACGAATTGTTCCTGATCCTTGATATGGGTTGTTTGGGTCGTCGTAAGCAACTGGATTATTATTCTCGTCGTAAATGACGTTTCTCTGGGACGGCCTAGGGGCGTTCGCTTCCACTGAACTTGCTTGGGCACCTTTGCCGCTAACCGCTTGCACTGGGCGCGTTTCTGCGCCAGCAGTAGGCACCCTACGGCCACTGGGCAGCACTGGTTTGGTGGTGGGACCGACGGGCATATCTGGAGTTTCAGGAACGTCTGAAATAGTTTGAGGACTACGTGAAATTGGAACTCTTTGAGCCGCCTTATACTCAGCTAAACCAGCCTTTCCACCCTCATAAGCACCTTTAATGACAGGAGCAACTGCCCCAAGACCTGCACCAATTTCGGGCGCGTGAGGAGTTAGAGCATGAAAACCATATCCCATTGCCTCACCAGCGGCCATGCCTGCAAGAGGTTTAGGAACGTTTAGAGTATGACCATAACGAGTAATTGGAATTGAATCAGTTAGTGCTGCTTTAGCTCCTTGACCGGCACCTTTTATTATAGCTGAAGGTTTACCCAAAAAAGATGCTCCACCAGCACCTATTCCAGCAGTATCTCCAATTAACGCCGAAGCTCCAGGACCTAATCCAGCAGCTTGTGAACCTTTTTCTCCTAGATATTGTGCACCTGTACCTAAACCTAATCTAGCAGCAGATACAAGAGGATTAGCAGCCATGAAAGGAATTGCAGCAGGTGTCGCAGCCGTCATTGCACCACGAACAATATCAGATCCAGCACCCAATTTTGCATCCAATCCGGGACGAGACATTGCTGCAATCCCACGCCCAACTTGACGAACTCCAGTACGAATTAATCCATTAGGACTTGTGATGAAATTATCTGGTTCAGGATCTAACCCAGGAACATGAGGACGAGTAGCTTTAGGAATCGAGTCTGAAGGATTAACGTTCGGGTTACCTTTAGGATTAGCAATCTGATCAATTTCATCAGGAGTTGCATCATCAGGGACTGAAATTAGTTTACCTTCGACTTTTACTTGTTTAGACATTATTGACCTGTCTTAGGAGCAAGGACTAACTTACCAGATTTAGGATCACGAACATATTCCTCAACTGGAGTATTGTTATGACTTCCTTTAGCAACGTCAGCCATGTAATCTCGAATTGCTCCAGTCGCAGCATGAAGATTTTGAGGATCACTTCCTGCTAAATCAAGCATGTTGTTAAAGTGCTCATACATTGCTTGTCCACCACGAGCACCCAAATGCGCACGCATTATGAGTGTCTTGGCTAATGCAACATCCGTTCTTAGCTTTGCGAATTTAGGATTAGCCTCCCCAACTTTGCCAGTCATAAACTCATTCCAACGACCAGCGGCAGGACCAAGATCCTTTACATTTTCATCAATTTCCTTGTCAATTTTGTCCAATAAACCAATTACATGAGGAGCCGTTTCTGCCATTTGTCTTGTTTGGGTGGTATCAGTGTTTGCATTGTTGACACCAGCCGTCGACTCTACACCGGCAGGTAACTTTGCTCCAGGTTTAGCAGATAAAACAGTCCGTGATCCTGTACTATCTGGTGGACTAATCATCACTGGTCCAGCAGCAGGAGGATGTAAAGTTGACTCCAATTTAATTTTTTCGGAAGAGGTAAGTTTACGCCCCTTCTCAGTTTCCATTGTCTTGACAATGTCATCATAAGCTCCCTTAGGATCTTGACCATCATCAAGTTTTTTTACGTATTCTTTTGCCGCGTCTAAGGTTGGCTGATCAACCGTAATACCATCATCAGTCTTCCCGCCGATACCAGCAGCCATAATCTTGCGCGCGTCAACACTCGCTTGCAAATTTGCCGGGATGCGTGCGGCCTTGGTATCTTTTAAAGATTTACCTTCGTCACTAATGTCTTCAATTGCAGAACGATCAACACGTGCATTAGTTTCAGGATCATAAAACAATCCATTACGTTGAACCAAATGCTTAATCGTTCCATCTAACATTTTAGCTTCACGAGTGTCAGTTTTCAGTTTACCTTGCTCTTGGTCAATTGCCTCCTGAGCAGTTACAGGATGATAAGTATTCGTTTCGTGACGATGCAAACCTGCGAGAGAATTTTGCTCATTAATTTGAGCCTGAGTTAATGCCTCTTTTCCAGAAGTAGTATTACCAGCAGCTTCCTCAGTTGCAAGTTTCTCTTTATTACCAGAATATTGTGCCCAATCTTGATGTTGCTCATCATAAGGACCATTACGAAGAGATTCATGTAATTGCATCCCTGCTTGAGGGCCACCAAAAAACCCTTCAGCACCTCCAGCAACAGCAGATAAAACCTTACGAAGTTTAGATGGATGATAATCTGCTTTCATCGGCTCATTCATTAGAGATTGTTTATAAGCAGATTCTGCCGGATTAGCTGAATTTGGATCAATTGGTCCTATTTTGGGGGCTGATGCTCCAGGAGTGATTGGCGTGGGTCCTGGATCGACACCAGTTTGCATAGTCTGAGGTTCACCGGGAACAGTCGGCGAACTATCCGGCAACCCTAAAGCATGATGAACATGAACTGTTAGATCAGGTTGAGGAACATTTGACTGAGGTTGAGCTTCAGGAGGTAGACCTCCAGTAAATGCCCCCATCAACTTTCGTTGACGAATCATATTTTCAAGTAGATTAGGATTAAGGTCGTCTTGTACTGGTCCCATTTAAACTTTTACCCCCAATCCAGCCGCAGCACCAGCTCCAGCCGTACCAATACGCATAATATTATCAAAGATTCCTGGATTCTTTGCAAGTGAATCGAGAGCTTGTTGAGCTTCTGCCTCAGAGTTAAACTGTAATCCTAATGCAGATAATTGTTGTTGAGCAGACTGATTGGCCATATTTGCTTGAGTTTGACCAATATTAGTCTGAGCATTTCCTGCACTAGTTTCAGCAGACCCTACATTTGTCAAGCCACCAGCACCGGCTATTTTATTAGCATTTTCCTGCTCATTCAGTCCAGCCTCAGCATTAACTCCAGCAGCAGAAGCATTCTGCCCCATCTGACGCGCGATACGAGAAATTGCGGCTTGAGGATTACCTTGACCAGTCTTAGCAGCAGCTAATTTAGCCTGGTCATTCATTACATTTCCAGCAGCAGTTGACGCTTCCGTTGCGCGGTTGATGTAATCTGACGACTCTTGAGGAGTAAATCCTCCCGTATCCGCCATTGATTGATACGAGGACCCTGCACCTTGCAGTGTAGGCAGAGCAGTATTCTTAATCGTATCTCCTGCACCTTGCAAAGATGTATTTGCAGCAGCAGTAGATGCAGCAGCATTTGATCCGGCAGCGTTAGCTATTGGGTCTGTTTTCGCTGGTGCCTGAGTCATCAAGTTCTGAGCTGATGTCCTGGCTGCATTCTCGTTTGCTTTGCTCATTGTTAAACCTCGTTAGACTTATTCCCTTATCACGTTCAAAACCAAAATTCTTCAAAAACTCAACATAATGTTCATCAGACTCAGGGACAACATAAATATGATAATCCTCTAAATCTGTTTGTTTCATTTGATCCAAGAGAACTTCAAATAGCTCTTTAATCAACTTTGCGCGCGTTAACTTAGGCAACTTGTCATCAATTACCAACCCAATTTCCGCAGTTAAATGCACAAATGCAGTTCCGACGATCGCCCCATCAATTAATAACGTCTTCTGTGCAATATTTGTTGGAGACTTAAAGTTTGGCAATGGAAAGACAGGATTATTCTCGTGAATGTCCTCAATCGCAAAAATGTCATTAGATTCAAAGTCTCTTATCATAAGGTTGTACAGAATCTTTCAGGTCTAACTGCAATGATGGTTATTGTACAAGGTTGACTGCCAGTATTACCATCAGCATCTACTACATGAACAGTAAAGTTAAATACACCCAAAACTGTTGGTGCTCCATGAATATTACCAGTTGATGTATTCAAACTTAATCCTGTTGGTAATGCTCCTGATGTAATTGAAAATGTATCCGGTGGTGTATCTCCAGATGTTCCAATATTAGATGAGTAAGGTTCAAAAATGTTAGCTGTTGTCGCAGGTGGACAAGTTATAGCAATTGCAATCGTAATAGTACAACTGACTGGATCAGACGTGTTACCCTGAAAATCAGTGACAGTTACTGCAAATGTAAATGCCCCCGCAGTAGTTGGAGTGCCACTTAACAAGCCACTAGTTGTATCCAATGACAAGCCAGTTGGAAATGATCCCGATGTTTTTGCAAAAGTATACGGAGGAGTACCAGTTAAATCTGTGACTCCAAACGCGCTAGAGTAAGCCGTTCCAGCTTTTCCGGTTGTAGCTGGAGGACAAGTGATGGAAATATCAGAGCTTGCCGCCCCTAAAATTAGCTCAATGACTGCCTGTGATACGCGCGCCTCAGGGGTCCCCGGATGAGGGACAGTTCCAATTGGTTGAATCGTATCGTAGACCGTTAGCCGTCCAAGCTGAGATCCACCAGAATTACCCATAAAGCCAAGGGCATTGATATAAGTTGCTGGCAAATCTGTAGTAGCAAATGTAGTAGATCCAAACCAACTTAAAATAGAGATATCATTTACAGCAATTTCAACATTTGCCCAAACATCACCACCCACATCAGAAAATGAAATGTTTACTTGAAATTTATACGATTGCCCTGTTAACAGAGAAAAATCAGATATCTTAACTGGTATCTGTCCACTACCTCCAAAAGGAGTTTCAATTCCAATTGTTCCATCAGAATATACTCCAATAGCTAATACTTGCTTACCAAAAAAGTTTGGTTGTAAGGAGAAAAAGAAAAATAATTCTCCTTGCTCATTGTTAGATACAGGTAAAATATAATTATAGCTAATAATTGTAAATTCTGTATATTCTGGGATTGGAGGTGTAAATGTGTTATTAACAGGCCAAAGTAATCCTTTAGATGGGCCCATCGCAACATTTTGAGTGTCTGAAAATGGTCCAGGGACAGTATTATCTATTGTAGTATTGAATCCACCCGTAATAGTATTACGAAGTAAAGTCCCATAAGGAGGAACGGCACCTACTGTATAACTTTGGAAATCGTCATCAATGATGATTGCCATTACATTAATCCCAATCCGAATGCTTTAGCATTAAAGTTCGCTTGCGTCCAAACTAATCCAGTTGCAGGATCAATGTCAAATGCTTGATGATTTTGATAGTTATACGTGTAATTTAATCCAAAAGGACTTCCTTGCTGTTGAGCACCCGCTGGACCAATATTATTTTGAAGAATCATCTTCCCTTCATCAGTTGCCCTGCAAAATAAACTTACCTGAACTGAGAGTAATGTTCCTGTGAATGTTGGAATAGATTGCCAATCGTAAGAATCAATATTTCCTGAAACGTTCGTCGAATTATACGTAGTATCTCCATCAGCAGGCAATTCGTTTACTTCAGAGAAATGCACACTTCCGCTCAAGGGAGTCCATTGTATTGTAGCAGTATCAGCATCGGGTAAAATAGGCTGTAAAGTCACACCGTAAGGAGCAATTGACGACCCTAAAAATCCTGTATTAGTCGATCCTGATCCGCTTGTTAAATATAAGTCCCAAATGTAAGCCTGACCAGATCCAGTCACACCTGAATTCAATTGAATTGCGTTGAAGTCTGCATGTTGACTGATGAGTGTGTTCTTATTCCTGCCAATATTTGCATTCCCTGATGCAACAATTGTATTGTCAATTTTTAAGATTGCTGCAATGTTAATGTTTGATCCAGTATCTGTAGCAGTAACTTGTAACTCAACGTAACAATCAGTATTTGCTGTTACAAGGTTCGTCGTTGCATTTGCACAAATTACAGTTGATGGGGTATTATTACCGTAAACTAGAACTGAACCATCAGCAGCTACTCGAAGTGACACAAGCTCAGTAGAACAATTAAGAAAATCAATTAAAGGTGTAGCGCCACCGACACCTGCACCGCTGCCCATATTCAAACGGAAACCGATTGTATATTTAGTTTGATGAGAAAATGTCTTATTTAATGCTGCACCAAAAGGTAGATATAATACGGGTACCGATGCAATTCCTGATACAACTCCCATACTATGATTACCTACGCCGATGCCATTCCAGCGTCCAAGTAGTGACGCCTGACTAGGACCAACGATGATCCCACTAATCAGATTATAAATTCCGAAGCTATCACCGTATTCAGTCATTTATTCGGTTTCCGAAATTCTAAGTCTTTGAAACTAAAGCACATACGCACCAACCAAGCTAACCTGAATCCCATCAGATGTTGCACCACTAATGAAATCAATCTTTAACATATCATTTGAATTGAAAGTGTTAGTTGCAAACTGAGGCGAGCCATAAGTCATCAGTGTTTGCCCCGCGACTAGAGTAGCCTTATCATAGGTAACATCAGGATCAGATGTATCTTTTAAAATTGTACGCCAAGTAACTCCTCGATCATTTGAAACTGAAATATCAACAACATCATCACCAGCAGGAATATTATTAGAGCTAATAATCAATTGGGATAAAATCAATTGAGTTCCAATTGGATTGTTAGTAGCATCAACTGGAATCCTAACAACATACCTACCAAGATTGACGGAAGCATCTCCAATCTCGAATTGAATTCTCTCGTAAAGACACAGTGCCTGATCATTGCCAACAATAGTATTAAGCGTGCGCGTCGCAGTATTGAGGTCATTAAGTGCCTGCCAGAGCTTTGGGTCAGACTGTTTAATTGGAGCAATGATTTGACCAATGTCATATTTGTAAGGGATTTTTAGGGCCACTATTGACTCGCTCCAGGTCCAATACTAGGACGCGCACCAAACTTCTTCTTTGCGAATAAGTCTACTCGCTGAACAGTTATTGTATCTCCAGGAGTGCCACCGTTGGAAACAAGATAAGACATCTTCTCATTCATGAAATTTATTTGAGTTAACCAATCTTTACCTGGAGCAGTATTCAATGGAATGTTCATTAATGCAGTTTCTGTACCTAAGTCCTCAGGGAATATTGATTGTTCCATATTTCCAACACCTAAAGATCGGACGCGAATTGCACGAAATAAGTTAATACTTCCTTTATCACTAGTATGTAAATAATGCTGATAATAACTGTTAATTCCAGCACCAAAGTCATCAGTAAATTGATCTTCAATCTTGAATAGGAATGTATTATCTTGGGAAGCAACTTTTAACGAGAATTTAATGGGACTATGCCCATCATCAAAGAGATACAGTGCAATACAGCATGGAACGAAGGGAAAAGTAAAGATTGTCCATTTAATTAACATTGGAGTCAATCCTTCAGTATAATCCCCAACTAACAATAAGTTAGCGTCCGTTGACCCTTGAGTAGGAATGAGGACATAGAATACTTCCTTAAATGGGTCATTCATGATGGTAATATTTAACAACCCTAATGGAGTGATCATCTGCCAAATATCATCAATCTTCCAAGTCAATGGTATTACAGACGTAGCACCGTTGAAGATAAAAATGCCCCCCAAGTCGCATAAGAGAAACATCTCATTTTGTCCAAGTGCAACATTAGTAACCGAGATTGTGCTAATTGAGTTTTGGAATCCTCCATGCGTCCCATCAACTTCCGTGACCGTCCATGTAGAGGGAACATCCCCATTATCGAAAGTCGAAGCAATGCCAGTGGATTTGACGAGGTACAAAGTATCATAAAGTTGGCAAAATGCTCTAATTGTATTGTATGCAGGATTTGGAAGGGTAATTAACCCATCTACCTCATCAATACTTTCAGGGTCGCTTGGTAATGAGACATTGACATAATTCTGCCCAGGAGCTAGAAACATTCTTGAGTGAAAAGTATAAAGAGACCCAGCTATTGTTGCAGCAGGTATCTTCTCAAACAAATCAAAAAGATAATCAGCAGAAAGCAATAAATCAGTATCATAAAAATCGAGGGTAAGGGTCGTCGTGGTGTTATCATTAATTAAACCACCAGGGGCAAAGTAAAATAATGTTTCATTTGCCTTAGTGACTGTAATTATGCGCGCGACAATATCAGAACCCCCGGTTGGAATAGCTGATAAATCTACTTTTAAACTTCCAGGGGCAGTATAAATTGTTGGAGTGAAAACTCCTGAGGTACTAGCTCCAGGACGAGTAATAAATCCAGTATCCGTGACGAAACTGACCCCAAACTGATGAACTCCTGCATCAACGTGTCCAGCAGCACCATCAGCAGCAGTTACCCCAGTCGTAGGAGCTATTCCTGCTGCCAATCGTACAGGATTTGTACCATCCCAAACCAACAAAAATGCAGCAGCACCGTTGGTAATTGGGAGAATGTAAACACGATTGAATAAATTGAGTGCACTAAAATCAACGATGTTTGCATCACTCCAAATAGGAGTCCCTGTATTATCCGCATAGATATTACCTGAAAAATCAAGAGTTAAAAGATGTGCAACACCAGCAGTATTAGCAAGGAAAATTCTTTTAGTACTGTGATTTAAGGCGTAGGATAACCCAGCACCTGCGCGAGTCTTCCATTGCCCTTTCTCGCGGAAATTATTATTCTCGCAACAAATGGCATGATCAATAGGAGTCTCATCCGGAATCCCACGCTTATATAGCCCTTTAAATTCCGTTATTTGAGTGGGTGTGTACTCTGTTAGGTACGACATTCTTTTTCTGGGCTTCCTCTAAATGACGACAAATGATACAAACTTGACCTCTCCCAATAAATTCAGGAGTTGGGTATTTTCTTTTGCACTGCGCGCACTCATTCATATGGACCTGATTGAATTTTTGAACCAATTTCTACGATGATACGGCATGCGCTTTGCTGGGAGCATTTGCTTCTCATAATTCGTGAAAAACTGAATCAATTTTCCCTTATTCATTTCGGCGCGCGCGTCCATTCTATCGGCGCTGGTGAAATCTTTAACAGATGAAAATGCCATTGCAGCAGTACGATAACTTAAAAAAGATTCGCCCATTGCAACTGCGATATTATCACTATTCAATCGTGGAACAATTAAGTCACGGCGATATCGTAACTGGACAATTACAGCATTCAATGCCCCCAACAGTTTAATCGTATTCATCTGCCAAGACCACCAGTTTAATGTAGTGTCTTGATCAACGTTGGGGATGAAGTCCACAGGGGTCATACTGATTAGATAAGCGTCAGTTTCTCCAACTTGCTTCTCTTTCATCCAAATAGGGCTAATCATGTCAGTTGGATAACCCGTCGCAGTAGAAAGATCAGTAACTCCTGCATTGACGGTAATATCAGCAGATACCTCATCAACAATTTGAATACCGTTTAGCTCCAATTCCAAACGTAAGTCTCTGAACGCCTCTTGCATCTTGGGCAATAGAGAAGTGTCCGGCCAATTGATCGCATTGTCATCGTTAAGATGCGTTCTCGCGGACATCAATACTTGATCTGTTAGAGCTGACATTAAATTTGAACCTTGAAAATCTTTAGCTGGCTACGATAATAAGAGTCTTCTACTGTTTCCCAAGCTTTTTTACATGATTTAAAATCATCATAACCAAATCCAGCCTCAGCTAAGTCTTTAGCCTCTTTTAAGTCTTTTGCTAATTCCCAAATAAACATTATGGCCTCGATGAATCAGGTGGTGCCGCGCGCCCTGAATTAGCGTCAATTACAGACTTCATTGTTGTTACTGCCAAAGCTGCAAGGGTTGTCATTTGATCTTCTTCACCTAATGTTCCTGCCATAATTGCAGCAGTCATTGGGCCAAGATAATACTCAGCGTTAATTAAGATTAACGACGACCCAGCAACGGTAGGCTCTGTCAAAGTTCTCCAGTAACGAGTTTTAACGGACCGATTAGTTGAAGCAGCAATGAAATTGATATTAGTACCATCCCATTGCCAATAACGTAAAGTTGCAGCAGCTACGTCATTGGGAAGTGGATCATACTCAGTCATGGGAGTATAGAGATCATCAGTCGCAGCAGTTGCTTTCTCCCATAACTTGATAGGCTCGTTGATATCGCTTATTGACAACGTAGCAGTGGCAGCATTTACAGTATTAACAACACTACGAATCATAATACTTTGAGCATTGATTCGTAATGCCGCCTCCATTTGACGGAATGCCTCTTGTAACTTAGGCATTAATACTGCATCTGTAAAGATAGATCCAGCGTCGTCATTTAACAACGTGCGCGCGGTGTCCAAAGCTACAGATGCAGTAACGGCTGCCACAAATTACTCCATTCCCTTATAAAGAGCATCAAAAACAATTGAATCTCCCGATACTCCTGCTGGCATTGCTGACGCCGCTAATTCTCCTAATGGATCACCAGCAGCCGCGCCAGAAGTTTGAGCACGAATTATAAGTTTAGCATTAGAATTATCTGACCCAAGAACAACTTCATAATCATACCCAGCAATGCCCTTAACCTTAACTTGCAAAGGTGTTCTAGATGCTTTAATACTGGATTGATTAAGATTTAAAGCAATTCCTCCAGTTGTATATGTTCCAGGAGAAGCTCCAATTGCAAGCGTCCCCAAGACATGATAAGCAGAGTCCGCCCAAGATTTAGTGACGGCTGCAGTAACTACAGATTCGGCCATTTTAACTCTCCTTTATTTTGTTTCTTGTAAAACTCGAACTTGATTTGCCAAAGCATAATTAGCAGGATCATAACGCTTCTTATCCAAGATAAATCCACACAATCCAGGTTTATGAACAATAATTCCAGGACGATAAGATTCACCACAACCAGGACAAGTCTCAGATTCAAGTGAATTGTCAGTGTTCATCCAAGGATGTTTTTGAGGGTCACATTTCATAATCTCTGCAATCTTGCGCTGAAATCCTGAAACGACGTTATGTTGTTTATACTTTGCATAATCGTTATCAGCCATCTTAATTAACTCATTCATCCATCGCATATGAGCAACCTTGACAGTTTGAAGGACTGCACTGTACTCCTTATTCATCTGGATTTGTTCAAGGTTCAGATCACCAGGGAACCAACAAAGTCCAGGGTAAACTCCCTCAGAAACAGCTAACTGAGCAGAAGAGTAATCCTCAACAATGGAGCGCGCGACCTCATAACTAGCGTCACGAACTGGGAGTGACCCACGGTCCCCGTCAAGATAAACAAAGTGTTTTGCAACATGAATATGCGTAACACTTGGCTTCTCCATCGACCCTGCTTTAACGACAAAGACATTAGGGACTAATCCAGGTTTCTCTTCTCGTATTTCTTGATGCACCATCGAAACGATAGTGCTCTTTGGTTCAGTTACTTGTGGAATGTGTGGTGACATCTAGCTTAATTTCTCCCTATGATCTTTACTTTTTTGACCGTATCCTCGACCTGCACCTAAATGCAAAGCAACGCCAATATCAGAACGATAATCCATTGCCTTCATGATGTGCTGAATTTCTTTTTCTTCCTTGTCCTTCAACTCATTAAACAATTCTTCTTGAGTAATGTGATGAGGCTTCTCTGCCATTGTAATGATAAAATCAAGGACTTTAATATTTGGGGGAAGATACAACCTATCCCCATCCTCAAAAGTGTACATTGGCTCATAACTACCTTGATTAGAGTCTGGAAGTTCCTTCGTTGCACATAACTCAGGAGGAATCCATCGCTCCAAAACCCAACGATCATTGATGTACCAATACTTTCGAGTCCAACGAGTTTCAGTTACTTCACGAATGAAAACATCATCATGAAATTCACGAAACGTTCCATGACGTAACTCAAGCTCACTTGTCGACCAGACAAGTTTGTAAATCGGGTTACCGAACATATTAAGTCCGGCGCGTGCCACTAAAAAATCATTCCATTCTTTGTTAGGTTCCATTAATTTATTGTGCTTAAGGTAGTTGTTTCTTTTAATTTTAATCGTCTTTGTTGGCCGTCTCTGCGCTGCGCGACTTCCGAAAACCCTCGGGAGTTCATACATGCCTACCACTTGGGCTAATGCAAATGAATGCCAGAAAAGGCCTCCGATTACATATTTTACATTTGCGAAGACTTTTCAAAAATGCCAATGCAGTGGTGAGCATGGCCGGAGTTCGGCCTGTCCTCTGGCTACTTATGGTTTCTTCAGGGACTTGTGTCGTATACCCATAATCATTCGGGGGGTTATCGCATATTCGGTCTAGGCGCTCCCGCCTATGAATCCAAACCTTTGCGTCGTATGACCATTCCGGAGGCCCATCAGCACACCATTTACAGTTTTTCATGCTGTCACCTGCTTGTAGGTAATTCGCAAGCGGCATGGTAGGGGTGGACGTGCTCCCCAGCCGCCACGCGGCGCTTGATCTCGGTAACGAAATCAGAGTAGGTAAGCCTGGAGAGGCTCATAAGGGCCACCAAACCCTGTTCGCTGAAGTTGCTAAGGTTGTTTTCCATGTCCCTATAGTACATTACTCCCGCACGGGAGTCAAGCTATTAACCATAAATTCTTGTAGAGAAGACGAAGGGAGTCAAAGTGATAGTTCCCAATGAAATACCCTCATAAACAAATAAAGATACTCTGTGAACTAATAACTGCTTGGCGAGGCGTTTTCCTCCCCAAATACAACCATAACCACTTGAATTGCATCCTCCCAGCCAAACCCAACAACCAGATTGCATATCTTTATGGATACGAGACTCCAATTTATTCTTTAACTGTAACTGTAATCTCGTATCCATATATCTTTTTACTTAGTAACCACTAGGAACAGCTAAAGAATATATGTAGCTAGCTCCCGCCGGGTTATTCATGAACAGGTTGAACGAAGCAATGATGTAGAAAATCCACGAAGTCGCAACGCCACCCGAGGGACCACGAGTCTCAAACACCTTGCGGCCATCGTCAGGATTCTGATAAAATCCGGCAGGATGCATTTCCGCACGACCCCAAACATCATAGTCGATGAAGTCGATTCGGGTGCGATCCCAAGAATAAGAAACTTTCAGAGGAGCACCAGCCATCCGCATGTTGTCATTGAAGTACATATCCAGACCTTCTTCTTTGGCCTGTTTATCAATGCGGATGACATTGAAACCTAGTTCCTCATATGCTTGCTGTTGAGCAAGATGAGTCCAGGCATTCAGATTTTTGCGTTTGTCGATTCCGACGCGATCCCCAATCTTATTAATGGCAAGACGAGGTAAAGGAAGCGTCAGAGCCGCACTATTTGCATTAACGGCACTGGCCCGAATTTGGGGAGTAGTGCTACGATCAAAGCCCAACCATGTCCCAGTTGACGCATTAGAGTCATGATATTTCACTCCCAACAAACCGACTGGAGGAGTCATCTGCAAACCAGACGACACGATAATGTCCCCAGCAGTCGCACCAGCAACAGCAGGAGTCACCTTGATCGTCGAGTTGGCGATGTCATAAAACGTGCAAGTGGTTTCATTGTTCGGACCACCAGCAGTTCGACAGATGGTCAGACCCGAATTGAAAATGTTCAGGTTCATCCCCTGCCGAATGAGGCGCGCACGGAAACCGTCAGTCGTCATTACATAAGTATCAGTTCCACCACTTGTGCTAACACTCGTAATGGTTCCAAGGGCACCCGTACCATCTTGCATACACTGAGAGTCGACGTTGCGTCGAAACTCTTTCATCGCAGTTGCAAGGTTGTAACGGAAATTGTTGAGAACAGCTTTCCGTGTCGAGTCAGTTGCCCACATTGCTTTGGCAGTGAACTCAACCTTTTGCGCCATGTTGACGGTATTGATGATTGCCTTATCAAACTGAGGCGAGTCACCACGACCAAGATCACCGCCGTCAATGTCAACATACCCAAACTTCGATTGCGGAGACATTTCCAACGGAATACGCATGTCACGTGCCGAAATTACTTCCACAGGCCGCTTTTCGATCTGCGAATAAAAAGTGTCATCACGATCGAATAACACTTGGACTTGAGGTAGGACACGTTCAAGTTCAGTGCCTACCACTTGAGCTTCTACACCGGGCATATCTTATTTTCTCCCTTGTTTTAATTCAACATTCCCATTCAGAAGATCCATATCCGAAGTCTTATTCCAATCAATATTCTTCGCACTATGAACCTTCGCGCTCGATCCTGCTGGCCTTCCTTGACTTCCTGGTTCACGACGTTGCTGAGTTTTCAAGTTTTGCTCTCTTGCTGCACTTGAGCGCTCAGACGTCATACCTACAACATCAGCCAGCACGCGACGGCGGATACTAGGAACCAACGATTTCGCGCGATCCAAGTACGCGGAAATTATTTTGGATTTGAACTCGTTAGTGTAGTTGCCCTTCGCCTTACTCCAAAGACCGTTCACGTAGCGCATGTGTTCAGTATCCTTGGAAATTACCCCATCAATCTCATCCATAATTTGCTTAGATAAGATTTTTTGCATTGTAGGCTTGATATTTTGCATTTTATCAAGACCAATTACTGGGTTTAGTCCTACTGCAATACCCTCCAAAACCCCAATGCGGAAATTATTATGTTCTCGACGATCAATATCAGCTAAGCGATCAGTGACTCGCTTATCTTCAGCGGGAAGCTCTTTAATCATCGTTTTCGTACCTTTAGCAATTTCATCGGTATCGAAAAGGTAGATTGAAAGATTTTCAGCACTTGCAATCAAATTTTGATCGTTACGACGTTTACCTTCACGCATGAATCCTTTAACAAGATTCTCAAGTGTAGGAGTAATCGTTTCCCAGTATGCCTCTTTATCATTCTTTTGGAGGTTGGTGAGGAAATTACGACTAAACTTATCTAATTCTCCCGCCTCCTTGAGAGCCAATGTGAATTTCTCGCCAGTACCTGTAAAGAGATCATTGCGAAAGTCATCTAGTGCAGATGCAGCCTCCGCAGCGTCTTTAGCTTCCGCAACTGTTGGAAAGACCTGAGAATACTCTTTTTCCCGAAAGAGCATGTGCTCCATTGATGGAAACTTTTTGAAGAACTCTGGAAACTCTTTTGTGATGTCAGTTTTTGTCGGGCGCTCATGAGGCAGTAAATCTTTAGACTTATCTGCTGGTTCAGACTCTAACTCAGGCTCATCATCAGATGCAGGCACATCGTCCTGATCTAAAGGAACTTCATCACCTTCATCAAGGAGAGCTACGTCATTATCAATATCATCCTTAGGAACATTGTCCACAGGAAGCTCATCACCAGATAGCAATTTTACATCATCACTCAAAGAATCTGCCATAATTTTCCTTTATTGAATAATAGGATGAGCTGAAGCCCCTCCGCCACTACCTGAACTTTGAAGCGTGCCAATGTCAAGATGTCCCGTACCCCCCAAGGATAATGCTCCAGGAAATCCTACACCTTTAATTGTTGATGAGAGAGGTGCGAAATTGTTACTGGCCCCATTTGTGAAAGGATCGCCAGATAAAGTTACATCATGAGATCCTACAGGAACTTGAGAGCGCGCGCCTGAGGTATTACCTCCAAACGCATTATAATCAAATACCCCAAACCCTAAAAAGAGATTGTTCCTCGTATCATTGATCCCAAATCCTGCATTACCATAAAATACAGAATTGGTGACATGAACGATTTCTCCAGGAGATAACCTTAGGCCATCTCGACCATTATTATAGCTTATTACACTGTCAAGATAAATAATATTAGCTGTGCTATTTGCTGTGATTTGAAATCCGTCACTAGTTGCTCCTGTATTGTTTGCTGCAATACATCGAATACAGGTAGAGTAGGTATAGACAAATCCCGGACCTGCACCATTAACCGCAACACAATCTAAACAGTTATTTCCACCGTTACCTGCATCCAAAGAAAATGACGGCCCTCCAGTCCCTTGACCAGTCACAGTACACTGCATACACCAGTGCCCAGAATTATTGAGTTCAATTGATCCAGAGGTACTTTTACAATTTGTTGCTAAAATATTCTGTGCTACGTTAGGACCTTGCGTTCCTTGAATCGTCAATGAGCGACTGCCAGTTTGAGCATTACAATCAAGAGTAAAATTGTTAATGAGCATTCCACCAATATTGTTAGCAATAGCAATGATGGCATTATCAAAAGATATCTCAGCAGTTTGCTGAATTGTTACACGGCCTCCATCTCCACGAGTAGTAGTGTAACCAGAGAGAAAAATAGGTACACCTGCATTAGCATTTGTTGTTGATGAGAATGAAAAGGATGTAGTTGTAGTGATCGTCGCCTCAGCTTTTACCCAATTTCCCCATCCGCAAGTACCTCCACAGGTCGCAGCTAGAAGTGTATTCCACTTCCCAATCGTCTTCAGGGCTCCACCCTCATTAGCAGTGCATACTGATGCAGCAGAACCTAACGAACGATCCATAGTAGCCGTGATAGTTGCAACTGAAACAATTTGATAAAATCCCGTTGTGCATCCCGACCCGGAAACAACTTGAACGCAATTTCCAACGTCAGTTGATGCAAAAGGATTTAAGACACTGGTAGCTTGCGTAGTCGTAGCTCCGATGATTAAATCTGTGAAGGCATTTTGTGGAGAGTTTTGTTGACTAAAATCTGTTCCAGTCGATCCCGTAACATAGCAACCTCCGTTGTTGTCACTTCCATTGGTAGGACGTGTCTCAAATACTAACGTCCCATTAGTAGGTAATGCCGCATAAATAGAGCAAGCGAAAAAAATACCAAAAAGAATTTTCTTCATGACGCGCTCACAATCAAATAAACATTGATCCAAGTTACAGTTGCAGGACTGGATAGCTGCATACAATATTCCTTAGCAGTAACTGCTGTAGCCCAACTCGTCAAGTTAGCAAAAGTTGCAGTAACAGCTGAGGATAATACTGGAGCCGTTCCGCCACCAGTTACGTCTGTATAACCAGAGTATCCAGCGCTTCCAGTATAAGATGCAAATGCAACGGACCTAACACCAAAAGTCGCAGATCCTGATTGATCGGCGTCAATGTACCATCCAGTTATCGTTCCTGCATATGGGACCCGCACGCATCGAGTAATAGTTCCAGAGAGTGCAGAACCTCCACCATCAAAATTGTAACCTATCGTTCTAATATTTTGATTTGTAGAGTTACAACCGATACAGGACCCAACATCAATTTCAGCAGTGGCATTCCCTGGTGTACCATTTCCAAAAGCAAAACGATTTGCCCCAAGGCGAGAGAAGGCAGTATCGATCTGCGTAGGGTCACTGGAAGATGAACTAAGACCCAGTACGCGTCCAGAGAGTAATCCTAAATCACCAGGACCCGTCAGGGCCATGCTGTATTGATCCCCGCTTGTCCCTGCTGGAGTGGTGTAAAACTGCATCCGGGTACAATTTGCGGTGAGAGTCCAGTTCTCGCAAGCGACAGTCAGGAATCCACCGGTTGTCACGGTATACGCTGATCCATTCCATCCTGCTGCTGTAAATCCGCCTATTTCTGAACCTGTCGCGACGGCGTTTGTTGCGCCGCCATTGTTGCCACGCTTGAAGGACTCCCAATGATAGGCGAAGGGATTCGCGGTGGCGGTTTGTAAGGTTTGGGCGCCGCAAATATCTAACTTCTCGCCACTCGTAGGAGCGCAGCCGATGCCCACATTGCCGGTGTTGTTGTTGTTGATGTCATTGCTCGTCTTGGTCCAATAGTTTGTCACACCTGAGCCATTAGCGACTACTCCCCAAGTACAACTAGGAGAAGTTCCTTGAGGAGTGTACAAGGTCCCAGCCGTCGTACCAGATACAAGCATTCTTGGCTGCGCGCGACATGACACCGCTCCAGACGGTGCAGTATTGACTAATTGTATTCCAACATTGGTCTGAGCGAATGCAGGAATCGCAAGAAAGATTAAAGCAAGAAGATATTTATACATATTCCATCTCCACAACAATACCTTCCGTATCGGTATCATCTACACTAGACTTAAAAAGGTAATCCTTAAGACAAATCGAATTACGATTCGACCTTTTACTCATATTGCTCAAGGACTGCTCAACTCCCGGATCTGCCTGTTGGTCCCGATAAGTTGTCGTTCCAGTTGCAGAGTCAACAGGACGAACGTCAAACTCAGCACAGCGATCAGAAACAATTGCAAAATTCATAACGCTGAAAACAAGCATGTTCCCAAGAGAGTCAATAAACCCAGCAGTGACCATCAACTGCCAGACGCTTGTGTAAGTCGTCGTCAAGGGAAGAGTGAAAGTACGAAACATTATTGAACTCCTGATTCCGGCGGGGGACCGCCTACTGCTGCTTTTGCTACTGACGTTGCTGGTGCAGGTAATGCAGGACTCGTAAGATTTGCAGGGGCCATATCCTGAATCTTAGATTCCATGTGCGACTGCAAGTGATCCATTAATAACTGATATCCTTGAGGATTATTTGACTTGGCATCTGCACCATAATCACTTGCCATATAATCACGCAGAACCTCAATATGAACGTCGTTATCGTCAATAAGAGGCTCAATTGGGACCATTTGACCCTTTTCAAGCATGAGTTGAGTCTCACGCATCTGTTTAGTTCTCTGTGCCTCATCAGGGATGGTCAATTCAGGGAAACTCAAAACTTCAGAGATAATCTTACGATTTTCAACACTAAACAATGCTGCATTAATCAAATCATTGTTCAACGAAATCAATTTGAAAAGGAGACTTTGTTTCTGACCTAAAGTAACAGGGAACGTCTCCGCAGCCTCAGCCTCGACGTCTCCAACTTTACCAGAAAGTTCAGATTGACGAATCCAAACATTAACGTAGTTATTTTTATTCTTACTTACGTAATGTTCGTCTCCAATAAGATTTTCAATGTAGATTCGGACACATTTATCGATGAGTCGTGCCCACCAATGAGCGAACATTGTCCAAGTGATACTGAGCCGTTGCAAAGCCATCTGACGTGACATGTCATACTCTGCGGCTGTTCGACTAGATCCTTCACCAGGACCACCGTAAATTGAGGGGAACGACCCAACAAGAAATTGAGCATCTTTATCTATTTGCTCCCTAAACATCGGAACTTCTTTGCTTAAAGTTGCTTTGGGGCCTTCGTAAAATCCTTCTGATAAAGTTTTACCCGTCTTTGCTTTGGCGGGAACAAACATCCCCGGACGTAATTCGTGTCGACTGAAGTCCTCAAAATTAAGGACTTCTGGATCTGCAAAGACCGTTGAGATTCCCTGTTCAATTGTTTCGAGGGTGAGATTGTCAAGGACATTTACTTTTTCTTGTTCGTTAATGAGCGGTTGGCCCATCGGGTCCGAGTGAATATATGTCGATAGTCCTGCTTTTCCAATGGTCCAGTACTTATCCACTGACTCATTGCGAGACTCAGCATAACAGTCTCCAACGAAACAAACATAAGCACCGTCGGGGAATAATTTTTTGAGCTGCTTAATTTCATCAGACTTTTCATTGCCTAAACGTTGATACTCATAAGAACGCAGCCACCAACGTCGAAGGGTGCGCAAATTCTTGTTGTCAATAATTGCGTAACTATACGAACTTGGCGCGCGCCCGAGTTTTTCATAGACATCATAAAGGTTAGACTCGGCTTCGATTTTATCAGCAATGTGATCGTACAGATCCTTCAGTAAACTTATCGGTTGGTCGATTGCAAGTCCAAGGTAGCCGCACTCGTTCTGAGTTCTTGCATAATAAGGCACCTTAACGAATAAGGGATTGTAGATGTCAATGAGTACTCGGGTCTTAGGAGCATCACTAAATCCTGTAAGTACTGGGATTGAAGCGAGGGGTCCGCCACATTGGGGACACGTTCCCTCTGGAGTATTTTCCTGATCGTTGCCCTGCTCAGATTGCTCCTCTTGAGGATTGTCTTCACCATCAGTTTCCTGTGATTTAGCCTCCTCAGCAGTATCCTCACCGTTCTTTACAGAATTTGCATAACTATTTTGAGACTTTTCAGCTTCATTAGACCAACCACACTGTTGACATTCATCAGCAGTTTCATAGTTGGGAATCTGAACATTTCCAAATGCTTTATCAGCTTTAGGAGCGTGATAAGCAAAAACTAAACCTTGATTCCAAAGTGCTAACAACGCTTGTAAGATAATCATCTTACTTTGGTTGTGCCTTTGAATCAAATCAGCTACTTTGTCATAAGTCTTTGCCGTCTGAAGATCATCTTCATTATTCGCATCGTCAGGAGGGAAACGAACCGCCGGAACCTGAGCCGATAAAGCAGCAATGATGGACTCACCGTGAGCCTTATAAATGTTAACGACATAATCGTAAAATGGTCCGTCAGCCTCTTCACGATTGGCAGTTAAATCATCCCATCGAGTGTTAATTGGAGCTATCCAGTCCTGTTGAGTTTCTGACCAGAAAATGTACTGAATGCCATGCCAAAAACGATCGTTCTTTTTCCATTGACGAATTTGCTGCTTACGAACGTTATCATCCTCCTTCTCCACTTGCCTTATAATTTCCGCAAAGGCATCCTGGAGATTCTGAGGTAGATTCTCGTTGTTCGTACCGTATTTTGAGCTTGCTTGCATTAAGTGAGATTAACAGATCCAGTTACAACTGTTCCATCAGCAGTCTTACCTTTAAAATTGACAACTCCTGCACCATTAGAATCATCAAACCAAATTGCTAATTGACCTGCTGATAATGAGCCATCTGTAGGAGCAGCATTCTTAGATGTGATCAGTGGCTGAGTTCGATCAATTGCAACCACAGGAACTGCTGGAGTAGTGTTATCAACTGAAATTCCAGCCCCCGCACCTATTCCTGTAATTGTACCAGTTGTAGACCCATTACCAGTCGAATAAGTCCAGCTTTGAAGGACAGGCTCAGCACTTAATGTCAAGTTGGTGTCAGTTAAACCTTGAGCAACTGCAATAGTCGCCGTTGCATTTAATGTTGGGGCAGCTGATGTAGGCGTCTCAACAACGTCATAACCAATTGCCCCCGGAGCTACTGCCCACTGGAGGTTAATTTGATTTTGCTGGGTAATTGATCCTGCATTATCAACTTGAATCAAGTTAGAAACAACCGAACGACCACTAGGATACACTGCTTGAACCCAAAAGTATCTGGTAAGACTTCCAGGCAAACCTAAGTATCTTCCAGTGGCCCAATTAACTGGTGGTTGAGTGGTCATTCGGTTTATCCTTTAGAGTGCAACAGGTTGAGAGTAATAAACAAAAATGTCCATTACACCAGCAGTGAGAGTGGCAACCGCTACGGTAATAGTGAGATATCCACTGGCAGTCATTTTAAGTGGAACTGCGAAAGTTGGAATCAAAGGCAACATAGCATCAATTGAATATGACGCAACTGCCGTCAAAGCCTTCAATGCAGCACCAGGAGTAGCCAACCCAGCCGATACACCAACTGAAATAGTAGCCGATCCACCAGATAGCAAGGCAGTTGTTGGATTTACAAAACCACCTACTAGTACTGCACCTGCGGGAATAAGGTCAGACAGTGCAATATTAATTGTACCAATTGCACCACCATCAGTTGCAAAGTTATACAGACCATGAGCAGACATCAAAGCACCACTACCTTGAATAACCAATCCAGTCTGAATTGCTCCAGAGTTAGACTGGCCTTGATCAGTGAAGTTGGGCGCAGTAGTTGTCGCAACAAGAATAGAACCAGATACAGGCTGAGTTGTTGTAGTCGTGTAGTAAACATTATACCCAATAGCATCAGCCATTGGATTCCACTCAAGGTACACTTGATTGTTATGGTCTAATGATGCGAGACAAACAAGCGTATTGGATTGTCCTAGTTGTGATAGTCCACTAGGATAAATTGCTTGAACCCAATAAGATCGATTAGTTGCTCCACCGGATGTTCCAACGAAGCGCGCGATTATACCAGTTGGAGCCGGATTATATACTGACAATGGTGTTGGCATTTTACTTCTCCTTATTAATAATTCGATTTTTTAGAGTTGCAGGGACTAAATCGTTGGAACCCTTTACTTTTTCTTACTCTTACCAAATAATGCCTTAGCAAAATTTGATTTAGTTTTATGTGGAGTTGCAGACAAAAATTCTTTTGCGACTGCTGGTGACGGACCTCCTACCCCTTTTAATTTAGAGTCTCCATGAGCAATAGCCTCAAAGAGTCCGAACTGTTTTGCACTTTTAACAGGCATTTATTTTCCACAAGTAGGACAAGGAGTGTTTCCACCCATTCCCTTTAATTGCTGCATCGTAGGCTGAGGAGCAGTTCCAGGCTGTCCCATCTTAGGGACCTTTGCATTATCTGCCTGATCTTGAGCCATCTTTGCAATGTCAAGAGTTTGTCCTTGTGTCTGCTGAGCAGGATTAGATGGACCTTGACCAGCAGCCTGATTAAGTACGTGTTTTGCAGGGAAAATAAAATCTGTCCAATCCATTTAGGCCTCCTTAGCAGCCTCTTGATTCTTTTTAGTCCAATAGTCCGACAGTTTCTCAACTTGATCCTTAGCAATCTCTTGTGCCATTTTAGCGTCAGCAGCCTCAAACTTATTACGAATTGTTCTGAATGATGCCCGTCGACCTATTGGTTGTGGCTTTTCTTTCTTAGACCAATCAGGTGCAACTTCAGGATGAATAACACCATGCTCAGTTAAAAACAAGTCTGTTAATCTTTTTATCTCTTGATCCTTCTCCACCAATTCATAATGAGCATAAACTAACTGTTGAGCTAAAGCATCAATATGAGCTTGCTTAGAAAATTCCAAAAGATCAAATCCCAAGAATCGACGTAGGAAATTAATCATGCAGCCCTCCGATGCATACGACGAATTGGACGAACCGCTCGAATACCTTTAGACTCGACACGTTCCATACGCCTGTAATAAGAGGTCCAATCTTTATCTTTCTGAAACTGCTCAACTGCCTTATCGACTTTCATGAAATGATCGAACTGTTCTTTTGAGCGAGTCAGCGATATAGCATCAACAGCGCGGACACAATAACGCAAACAATCATAAGGATCATCACCAGAAAATGTAGCAACATCTTCTTTATGATCGTCATCATACACACAAAGTGGAATCGTCTTACGAAGGACTGTTAAGCCACGAAATATTTGAAGCTTAGGGATGTTATCTTCAGGAGCTTCCGGCTCGAAAGAAACAAGATAATCTTTATAGGCATCCATTCCTTGCATACGAAGAATCTGTGCAGCAGTCTCTTGACTGAACTCATCGCCTACAATCTTTCGCGCTGGCTTCTGCCTCCAGCGAAGGTACTCTTGAATGAGAAGTTTAGATGCAACTCGCGAACCCGCCTCATTAGCTGAGAGTCTAGGTCGCATTCCAGAGTATTTCTCGAACTGCTCAGCGATAGTAAGTTCATCACCTCGCTGTTGCGCAGCCGACTGACAAATAACGATATCAACAAATCGTTCATTGGCGGACGCGCGCCCAACTTCTGTAGCCCATTGAGAAATCTTCGCCTGTTTAATAGAGTATTCGCGATAGAGATAAACTCTACCATTAGGGGCGACTGCTGCCCAGAGAGCATACGTCATTGCCTCATAGCCCCAATCAATTGCGAGGACCTTAGGCCACCAGTTTGGGATCACAAAATCATCAACTACATGGACTGCGTACTCAGGCTCACCCTCGTAAACTTCCTCACGATAATCATCAAAGACTTGACCAGAGAAAGTGTACCAATCGCCGTCTAACTTCGCACGTCGATCCTTTTCCGCCATTCCTTGCAAGCGATTGATATATTGAGGATCATTCGTCATCAGGTGAGGATTATCCTGCACCTTAGACGGAATGAACATTCTCAATAAGTTAGTACGCTTATCTTTAAGAATTACATTTCCAGTTGAACAAGGTTCGACGAAACGAGAACGGACCCAAGAATGTCCAATATTACCAGGATTGGTTCCACTGCGAATAATTGCAGGAAGTTTCGGGTCAGAGCTACGACACCGAGAGAACATGTAAAGATACTGATACTCTGAAAATGAAGTAACCTCATCAAACATGACAAGGTTATATTCCGCAGAGTCATACTTACGAACATCTCGATCATACTCAAGATGCCCAAACTGCATGATTGCACCAGAAGGCCAGACCCAGCGCTTCTTTTCTACGTTATACTTTCCACCTGTCCCAGCATAGAAACCTTGGGCATGAGAACGAAGGATGATTTCAGCTTCAAGTTCTGGATAAGTACGACGGAATAGAATACCCTTGAATCGAGGCTCTAAATAAAACTCACGGACAATTGGAAGATTAAGGAGCGCCTCAGATTTACCTCCGCCAGCCGCACCTCCGTACATGACTTCAAACACCTCATCAGGGACTGCTAAGAAAGCAGCTTGACGAGGTGTAGGCTTCCAGACTAATTGTTGCTCGTTGGCCATTACCTTGCAATGTGACCAAATGAACGACCGACGGGAGTTTCTGCTTGCTCGATACCAGAGGGATTATTATCGTCCTCGTTCTCTGCTTCATCGGCCATCTCATGATGATGTTCCATCATTCCATGATGTTCAGCAGCCATGCGCGTGTGATGAGCGTGCATCTTCTTATGATGCTCCGCCTCCTTCATGTGCATTTTCTTCAAGTGCTCTTTCATGTTAAGCTCCTATGTAGGACATATCAGAGTTCATGTTCATTCCAGAGTTCTTGTGAAGTTTTTTGTCGGCTTTCATGTCGACCTTTTTCTTCACCTTAGGTGATCCGAATTGCGACGCGCGCGCCTTGGCATTCTTTGCATGAGCTGCATCTGGCATAGGATATGATCCAGGGCCAGGAGCTTTGGACGGTACTGCGAAATCAGATTTCGGAAGTGATTTGCGTTGAGCCATTGATAACTTAGCCATCTTTTTTATCCAGAATTGGTGGATTGTCAATCTTTGCTGTAGGATTTTGAGTATCTCTTGGAACTTGTTTAGTCAAAGTACCCTCACCTTGTAGGGTGTTCAGTGCTCGAACTCTTTGACCTACAATATATTGAATTGACCCTAAAAACCACTGAGCGTATTTATTCTCAGGGGTTGGAAAGGTCTGAACCATATGTGCAACTATTCCAACCACAGTTGCTCCTGTGAAGAATATCTGAACATGCTCCCAAACATTTTGTCCTACAAGAGCTTCAATCATCATCGAGTAATCAATGCCCCCAACTTATCATAACTCAAAAGGATTGTTAGCAAACCCGTCCAGAACATAATTCGACCAATCTCTTGAATCTTAGGATCTTTAGCAATCACGTAAAGAATCAGACCGACTATCATGACGATGAATACAATTGAAATAATCATTTCTGTTCCTCTTTCAGTTCTTCTCGTCCCTCAAGATTTCCTTTAGCACGTTCAGCTTTTCCAGTAGTCTCAATTAGCTCTGTCATCTTTCCATTGACATCTTTTCGGACTACTTCCAGCTTCAACAGAATTGCAATGATTCCTGCTAATGCTGTTATCATTGCAGGAATAGAACTAATTAACGCGATTTCGACTAGATCACTCACGACCCTTGTTTACTTGCAATGTAATTAGTCAATGCATCTTGATTAGCTTTTACTTGAGCATCGACTGAATCAAGAATTGCAATGGCTGAAAGTTGTCCTGTGGATTTATCCTTAAAGAACATCACAAGATTTACAATCTGCGGCTCAAGGATAGTCAATAAGCTAACGATTCCTGCAATACCCATTTAATTGCTCCCCACGATTAATTGAAGACTACTCAATCCAGTTTGAACTAAAAGCAATGCAGATGAGATAGTCGTTTTGGTGTTTGGATCGGTGATGCCAATAAGTCCATTATTCATATCCGCAGAAAATGCAGATATGATTGGATTGAGTAAGTTTGCAAGTTGCGTCCTCTGAGCAGGGGCTAGATTAACCTGGGCGCGCGTGATCGTTGAGGCTTGAGCAACGAACGTGTTGACTCGCGAGCAGATTGCCACGACTTTCGTGAAATTGGCGTCCGAGATTAGTTTCTGTTGGTTTGCCTGAATGATGGAGTTCTGTGCCGCACCGTTTGCCTTAGCAATGTCGAGTAGATAAATCGACACTTTGGTCAAAGTTGCGTCAGGGCCTGGAGGAACATTTGCAGTTTGTGGAACTGCACAAGATGTCAATAGAACTGGACACGAAAGGGCAATTGCAAGAATGAATTTTTTCATTTATTGAACCACTTTCTTATTTCGTCTTCAACTTCCTGTTCAGGATAATACCAAGGTTTATGTTCAATATTCAAAGTCAAGTTATTCACACCATCATAAAAGAAATCAACTCTTACTTTGTGCCCTTCAACGGACCCTTGATCTCCTGAAATTGTAATGCCCTGCTGTTGTAACTTAATTCTAGCATCCTCAAAATCAATACGAGATAAAGGTGAAATTATCATATTGTAACCTTTATTGGTTGAGGATCAGTTAGGTCACTAGGACCTTTACCTGCAACTGTGAAATCATACTTTGTCGGGTCTGATGCATTTGGGGCAATAATAAATCTTATTGATCCACCAACGAAATCAAATCCAGAATCAAAGATAATTCCAGCCTTCTTAAATGAAAGTATGACGTTGTTCGTCCCTGAGTAACAAGCAACTTCATAATCCCATCCAGATGCAACTACAGCAGAGTGGAACCAAAAATAACAATAATTCTGTCCAACTGTCATTCCCTTTACTGTTGGTGTATAATCATTGTATTGAGCAGCTTGCCCCAACAATGAAAACGACACCAACAGTAATGGAATGATTAATTTCACTTGATTCCGATGGTTCCTGCCATTGCAATCACGAGCCGCTCAATATTATTGAGTCGCGCGTCTTGTGTAGTGGAAAGGGTTCCTTGATTGACACCTTGTGCTGATGCAAATGATGCAGCATCCGCAGGATTGGATGGAGTTTGTACTGGAGTCGTACCTTGAATGGGATCGGGAACGTATTGAGGATTACCTGATAAAACTCCCGTCCATTTTCCAGGATTTCCACGACCACCACCATTGACATTGTTTGGGCCATATTGAACCCAGAGCGCGGGTCCGACTGGGCCAATGACCATGGAACTAAACAGATACCAAGGCCGGGCAAGTGACGTAGGGTCTACGTTATTGAAGTGCTCACCGTTAACTGTTCCCATTGAAGCATCAACGAGGGTAGCATCTGCAACGCCTAAATCCGTGAAGACTTTAAGAATTGTCTTTGCATCCTCAAGAGTACAAAATCGTTGATCGTCAGGTTGAACTGGTTGAGCTGGCGCGGCACCCAAAGATAAGGTTACGCCCCCAACTGAAGGGACAGTATATTTTGGGTAGCTCACTTTTTAGCTCCAAATAACGAAGAGGAACTAATTGGAACAGGAGGAGGAACTGGAGTCGAGCTAGTCAAGGTGAAAACAATAGCATCGGCAGGAGGAGTGGCGACTGTAACAAGCGAACAACTAATATCATCAGAACCTTGAATCTGCTCAGTTGTTTTTCCGTCAGCTTCCGTTGCTGTTGCAGTTGCCGTGATCTTTGCATCCGTTGCAGTTCCATTTCCAACGCCAGTGATGATACAACCGTTAGGAACAGCAGGATCAGGAACAACTGTAAAAACTGTCGGGTCAGAGGACCCAAAAGTAATTAGTGAGAGGGTTGCATTGGAGGGATTGCCTTTAGCAGTCGGCGAAATTACCGCCGTTGCAACTTGTCCTGGAGTGAGAGATACTAACATTATTGCTCCTTCTTTCGTGAAACGGAAAAATTCAGAACTAAAGAAAAACTTTAAACTGTCAGCGCGGTGCCTTCTAGCAAACATTGTTGGGTCTAATACCGACGCGCGCCATTTACCGAATTCTTTCGGTGACATCTAAACATCCAAAGATTTGTACGAAGACTCTTTTTTCAACTCAGGGGCGTAAATCTGAACGACTACTTGTGGTCCATTGTCATCCTTCTGACGGATGCTATTAACAATTCCACTCATGTTGCGTGCGACCACTGAAAGTTTAACTGGGTCGAGAACTGAGAGTTTAGCATTGTCAATGTAACCAAGAGATGTTAAGAGTTTTGACATTGCCAGATCGGCAGCATCATCAATTTGCTTCTCAACAATTTCTTCATTAACTTTCGTCCTGCCACGCTCAATTGCACCAATCGTTGCCTGAGAAACTCCGAACTCTTGAGCTAGTGATGGCTGAGTCTCACCAAGACGTGAACGAATAGCAATTTCGTTTCGCTGATGAAGACCTAGTTTCTTTTTTCCAAGTTTATTTCCTGGCTGTTGTAGAATCTTCGTTTCTACATTCTCGGGCCTAGATTGTTTTTCGGGTTCGGGATTTGTTTGAGAGGGAGGATTAGTTTGTGCGGGACCTGTCGGTCCGGGGACAGTTTCACGATTACCAAAACGATTGGCAAGATTACGATCAGAGGTTAATCGATTATTAACTTGTTCTTCGCTCTTAAACATATGGATAGATCACGAGTCTTGGGCGCATCAATTCGGAGGAGAACGACACGCCCATGACAGCGGCACCATTCCCGATTGGTGCTAGTATAAGGTACGCGTGCCACAACTCAAAGGTAAATGCAAGGTTGTAGGCTATTGAATTTAAAGAACTTAAAACTATTGCGTTTGGCAAACGTTTGTGGTATAGTGGTTTTAGTTATGGGACCCAAAGAACCTGTTAAGATTGAAAAGACTGTAAAGCTCTGTGCATTTTGTCAAAAGAAGTTAATGCCAGGTCCACGAAGCAAGAAATACTGCAACAAGCTTTGCAGATGGAATGCATGGGGTCACAGAAATGCCCACAAGACAACTAACCCACTACCAAAGGAGACTAAGAATGCTCAAGTACAGAAAGACAGGTGCCAATAGAGTCTGTATGGGACCCAACTGTGAGAATATCATCAGCACTGATAGAAAAGAGATGCAACAACAAAAGAGGTATTGCTCAGACTTTTGTAGACAAAAAGCTAATCGAGAAAGGAGTAAGTTACTAAATGGAAAATGACGAAAGACAATACATAATCGCAACACTGATGAAATTACCCTTGCGCGCGTTTTATGGGACGATTGACGATTTGGACCGATTACTCTCCTTGTATAATGACGGAGTTGACTTGAGTGAAAATGGGACCCTTAAACAAGTCGATGATTGGCTCAATAAACTTTACGGCGCGCACGTTCAGGTAATTGGAGAATGCTTCACTTGCTTCAGTCAAAAGAATCCAATGCGTCTGATTAAACTTGACGAAGAAACGATTCGCATCATTTGCGATCCCTGCCGTGAAAACCTGCACTCTGCTAAGTCCAATTGAATCAGTAGTTTAGAATTTCGGTTTCCGAAACTTTGAAAGGTTAATAATGTCAACAATACCCGGAATGATAGAAAATGTTCCAATTCCCTGTAAACATAAATTTGTCCACTTGAGGCAAGAAACTGTTTCAAGGTGCACGCTACGCTGACTCGTGATGTATTCTACTGCGAGTATGGTACCAGTTTATTGAGATTAAGCGCAAGAGGTATGGTACCTTTTAAGTGAAAAGTTGCCTTCTGTTGATGCCCGCCGATCGTCGGGGGGATGGGACCCGACGAAACAGGGCATAGGGTAGGGGTCGTGGCCGACGACGGCCAAGTGAACTCAAGATGTCAAGAGTTAAATAATTAAAATACTTTAATGATAATAATGTTGACTCGGCGCGCGTCCTGTGGCATACTATTAATGGGAGGAAGTTAAGATGCAAAAAACATGGTTAACTGAAGTATCCGAGACTTTTGAGACCTGCTTAGGATTCTCACATATTAATTTTAACGGTGTTAAGATGACCTGGATTCCATTGAATCATCCTTTAACTGGCTTCTATCGTGGTAACATTTACGTGCGTGCCGAAAACCTGCTGGAAGGAATGAGTATTAATTAGGACAACTAACATGGGAACCATCATAAGACTTTGGGACTATTTTATTTGGACATTGAACCCGCCAGCTAAACCCTTGGCGATTAAAAACCTGCCCGCCTGGCACAAAAACGTGAGAACTCGCTGGCGAGGTTAACTTTTAGCGGAGTCAGGTGAAAATAGTTTGAAGTTTTCACATTTTTTACTTGACTCCGCAGTGCGTTTGGGTTAGTATTAGGTATGGAAAGTTGGTTGCTGCGGGAATCTGAAGAGTAAAGCGGGTTCCGGCAGCAAGGCAAACTTGCAAATTAAAAAATCAGGAGCATTACAATGAAACAGATTACGGACGAAGTTACAGTAAAAATGACTGGTATTGATGGTAAAGAAGTAACCATCAAGAAGCCAGTATCTTTTACCGAATTGGAATCGGTGGACGACGTTCTAGCAGTTTCTCAGAATCCCGATTCCCTGAAGGACCTAATCGCCGCCGCTAACTACGGCTTTAACCTTAAGGCCCGCGCAAAGGTCACAGCGCAAATTAAGACCGAGAATCAGGGACCTGAAGTTGCCATTAATCGCGCCGTGAAGCAATTGGTCGCGAACCGAGCGAAATTCGGTAAGCCGATCACTGAGGACGAGGCCCGCGCTAAGGTGTTGGCGAACCTCGACATGTTCGGTATCGACGCTGCGTAGTTTCTCACTTAGGGGCATTGCTATGAGCAGTGTCCCTGCTGAGCGAAACTATTGCTCAAAATTAACCGAAAAGTAAAAAACTGTCATGAAATCCCCGCGAAGAAATCCTTGGAAATACCTCTAACCTAGTTAGCATCATGGCGGGCCAGCCTATATTCCAACCATTTACCCACCATTTACCCACTTTCAACTAGGTTTAGGGAAGGTTCGGCAAGCGGTTAAGTGTACTGTTTTCAACCAACAACAGTTACATACACCCACCCTATAGATTTTTCCAATAGGGCCTACTCGCCAGCCTTCCCCCCGCCGAGACTTTGTCTTTGTAAAAAAAAAAATAAAAAAAAAAGAAAAGATATAAATCAAAAAACACCAGTCGGTAGGAGTTACCGGCCAAAAGAAAAGTGAAGGC
>QGNH01001208.1_pt1 | contig 44639 bp, 63 predicted proteins | sample 1735481 | NCBI WGS metagenome assembly QGNH01 (sample SAMN09239004, study PRJNA386568) | Viral metagenome, whole genome shotgun sequencing project. | reverse complement strand
AAAACCTTGCGTAGTTATGATAACGGGCTTAAGCGCGATTTGATCTTGGAGGGCTGTGTTATCTTCAATGTAGTGGTCGGTGATGTCGGACTGAAGTTGTGCTGACTGTTCGCCCTCGTAGTTAAAAAGAAAAGACGGCGGAAGTGCTGCGGTCGATGGCGTGCCGTCCGGGTTCGGCGGGTTCATCGGCTGGTACCCGACTGTCTGTTGCGGATTAACCAGCACGAGGTTTGAAAGTGCCGTGGCCGTTGTCGTAATGGGTGAAAGAGCTGATAGACCAATCGCCATTTACGCCCCCTGATTTTGCGCTGAACGCTGACGATAAGCGTGGTTGATTGCAGACTTGTGGAGGTCCTTCACTGATTTCGTGTCTTTGGCGTCGCCTATATGAGTGATGTTTTGATTTATGGTGGTGGCGCCCGCGCCCGGTTTTCCGCCGTCCGGCTGACCGGGCGAAATCAAATACTTAAAATAAGTCGCTAAGTCGTCAGGCGACGGCAAAATTTGGTCAAGCCCCTTATCGACTTTTGTCATGAATGAATCGTTTTTACCGCCCGAACTAAACCCCGACGTAAACATTTTAACGCCGGCTGTGAGCTTGTCGAAAATCAAGATCCAACCGTCAAATACTTTCGTGATACCTTGAAAGAGGTGAACGGTTTCGGCAAGCTTCGTAAACGCCTCAGCAAGATGCACAACGTGCGGAACCAGCTTTGTGATGTCCCCCACCAATTCTTGCCCGTGTTTTGCGTTGAAACGGCCAAACGCCATTTGAATGGTATTTGCGAGGTTGCTCCACGCTATGTTTGACTTATCAAGAGACGCGATTTCTTTGTCGGAATAGGTGGGAGCTTTTGCGAGCATGTCCGGGGTGAAGACGTTTCGCCTCATGCCGGCTATAACGCCTTCAGACAGCCCGAAGGATTTTCCGACCATGGCGCCCATTTCAGGCGTCATTTTCTGAATGCCCTCTTGAAGTTTTGTCATCATGTAGAACGTGTCGCGATAGCGTTTTGGGTCGATCCCGCCGACAGCTTTTGATAAGAGTGCTATGCCTTCCGGAGCGCCTTTACCGAGGAGCATGTTCGCCATCGAGTTTTGCACGCCCTTAAGCGACCCGGTCAGTTCGTCGTTTGAAACGCCGGCTTGGCGCGCGGCGAACTGCCACTGTTGAAGAGAACGCGCCGAGAGTCCGGTAAGTGCCGAAAAATTGGTGAGGTTCGTGCCGGCGGCACCTGAAATCGCCATCATTCGTTCAAGACCATACATGGCGCCCACAATTGCGGCTTTTGCTTCAAGCGACGTGTCTTTAATGCCGCCCAGGCCCTTTTTTACGTCCGACAAAGCGCCGACAGTTTTTTCAGAACCTTTAATGCCTAAATTGACAAATAATTCGGCGACATTCATTTGTTCAGCTCCAAATAAGTCCTTTCGTAGTCACTGCAAAACTCTTCGTAACTTAGAGCTTGCAGCACTGTTCGGGCGTCGAGGTCTTGCACTTCTTTAAACGACCCATAACCCAACTTCACCAAACGGAGATGAATTAACAAAACATCGTTTTTGGCCTCTACACTAGGTAAGGTTGCAGAACCCCGAATAGGGTTTTGAACTCTGCATAGAGGCCGCTCAAAAAAGGGCCGCACACCTCTTGAATAACAAGTGTGCAAACCTCCACATAGTCGGCACGCGCCTCTTTGGGCTCAAACGTGTCTTTGTCAATTTTAAGTTCTCCGCGCTTGTCACAATACTGACAGCGTTTAAAAACATTCCATAACTCTTTTTGAATGAGGGGGCTTGATAGCCCCGCCGCAAAAACGTTTTTCATCAAGTCGCCGATTTCTTCTTTGGTGAACTTCATGACGCGAAGTTCAGCCATGACCGCTTGATTGAGCGCATCGGCTTCAGCAAACGGGACGTTATTAATTTTTAATACAGCGTTGCCGCTTTTAAGTTTGTGCTCACTCATGTGATCACTCTCACAGCACTTGCGAATTTAATCGCGTAAATCGCAATCGACTGTTCGGTTTCGCCCTCAGCGTTTGACTTGCCTTCGGGGATTTTTTGAAAAATCCCACCAGCTAAGATGTACGTGTCAGACGTAATATTCCCGCTACCGTCACCGAGTTTTTTGATGAACGTCCCGGTCAAAAGAACCGTGCCCGAGAAGTTGTTATTTTGCTGAATGAGGAGGTTGTTTAAAAACTTGTCGTCGTTTCCGCCCCTCACAAGCCGAATCTTTGCTTCGGCCTGAACGCCCGAAGCGTTAAAGCCGTAAATCGAGTTTTGGTTTTTGCCCGTCTTCACATTTGCAATGTCGTTCGGAAAGGTTAACTCAATAAAATTGCCGTCCGCAAAATCTGCGAGCGTCTGGTTATTGATGGTCGCCGTGTCCGAACCTGAAAGCGTAAGTCTTGCCATAGTCTCCCCTTTATGCGTTTACGTAAACAACGACCGTCGAACTTTGAATCGCCCCGGCTTGCTTTGCTGCAATCTGCACAAGCGGCGCTTGTCTGGCCGCGCGCGCGGCCGCCGATTGCTGCGCAACTGGTGCCGAATAAATGTAGTACCCGCGCTGTTTGATGTTATTAATAAAGTCGGCTTGCACACCAAAAGTCGTCGAGCTTGTCCACGTCCCCGCTGCTAGGTACTGGTTTGATACCGCTTGCTCACAAACCGCGCGGTAGGCTGTTTTAAGGCCGTCCATTCCGGGTTCAGTTTGCGGAACCTTGGTGCTCGATTGCGCAAGGTAGTTAAAGCCCGCAACCGACAAAGACGTGATGAACCAGCACAAGTTATAAGCCTGGTCAAAATATTGATTGGCGCCCGAGCAAAACACTTTCGCGACCCCTTGAAGACTCGGGTATGCGTCCGCCCCATATAAGATGCAGTTGTTTAAAATCGTTTGCGTGATGGTGGGGTCGGCGTTAACCGTCGATAGCGACTTTAAGTGCATCGTCTGCGTCGTGTTTGAGCCCGCGAAATTTGTCGAAAGTGCTAACCCACAATATGACGCCATGAAAAGAAGGGCGTTGATGCCGGCAATCCCGCCAACAGTTGTCGTGTCGCCGTAGTAGAGAAACCGCGTACAAGAATCGCTTGCGCCCGAAATCTGAGAGGCCATGCCGCTTGAGGCGACATCGGTTGAGTTATTCGAAACCACAAACCCGAGACATGAGTAATTCAGGGCTTGGATGATCGCGGCCGCAGCAAGAACGTCTGTTGAGCCGATCGTGTCGGCAAGTTCGTTCACGCAGTTTCCGAGATAAGACACAAGACTTTGCGTTCGAGTAATGGCTGTGCCCCAAGACTCACCAGTTGCAACAGTGGCTTGCGTGATCACCGTTGTGGGCGAGAGTGTGTTTGACGTTGACCCAAGCACTTGAGACGACACGCCGTATTGCCCAAAGAACCACACTTTAAGTGCGCCTCCCGACACAATCGAGCCCGTAACCCGTACTTGTGACAGACCAGTCAAGGCCTGTAATGCGGTCTGAGCTGCGGCGGCGGTCAAAGTTGAAATACTTGTAGTCGTGAGAGAGTTCCAAGTTATTTCATAAGCGCCACTCGTAGGTGTCGCATTAAACGAAAGTGTTTGAACGTTAACCGCAAACGGAATCACGATGACGGCGCCGTTGCCGGCCAGCATGTTTGGTTGCTGAGAGAACATGCTGGTCACCATTTGCGCTGTTTTTGAACCAGTGCCGAAATCAAGCTGCGCTTGAGTGGGGCTTAGATAGATTGCGTATCCGGCCGAGCCGCCAGACCAGCCGGCGTTTGTCACAGTCGGCGTTACTGTGACGGCAACCGAGCCCGAAGTCTGAAGAGTGTTTGCCGTAACCGTGCAGGCGAGAATCGATCCTAAAACGCCGGGTTGTGTGATCGTGATCCCTGACGAAATCGATCCCGTGACAGATACGTTACTCATGCCCGAGACGGCCAAAATGTCGGCTGTGATGGTTGCAAGAGTTGCGTTATAAGCGATTGACGACGTGTTGTTTCCGCCAAAGGCGAGAGTGAAGCTACCGCTTGCGGCGGTTCCGCCAAAAACGATTGTCAAGACCGCGTCTTGAGGACAGTCGTCGGTAAAAATCGCCATGTTTGATGTATTAAACTGGTTAACCCCGGCCTGCGCTGTCGCCGCCGAAATGTTGATCACGTTTGTAATTGGTAAAGTGGCCATCTAGTGATTCTCCTTTTTACTTTTGGACATAGTTTACTGTTGGTGGGTTTGTCGGGGTCATGTAGTTCGGCGTCGGGAATAGTTGATACAAATACTGAATCACAATTGAAATCGTAAAGCGGTAGGGAATGGCGGCGCCATCTTGCATCGAGAGATTGTTAAACTGCGCCCCTGGCGGGAGTTTCCCAATAAAAAAATTGTTCGCGTTCATTTGCTGTTCGGCATAGTCTGAGTTGAGTGCAAGTAGCACCGACTCTTTTTGAAGACGGGCCGAGTTGTCGCGCGAAATGATGTCAATCTGAAGGGTCGCCGCCATGTTGACCGATTGCTGTCCGGTAAAACTATTACTCGTTCCGGTGTAGGAGCGGTCGTTGCCAAAGGCTTTACACGACAAAACCGAAACCGCGATATAGATGCCGGTATCGGTGGGCTGCATGATTTTTTGGTCCCACAAATAAACTCGACCGTTTGGCAGCCCCATGTAGGTCTGAAGAATGTCGCATACAAGTAACACCGGATCGCCCACCAATATTTTGCCGGAGGTTTGAAGTGCGGGGCTTGACGAATCAGTTACGACAATCGTGTCGTACTGTTGAGCGGCGTTGTTCGGCACAAAGCTTGGCGCCGTGTAGACCGCACTTGTACTTGACTGAACGATTGTGCCGCCCGCGCCGCCCGGTTGCACTTGATATGTATAAGGGGCCGTGCCGCCTGAAACATTAAAGGCCGACGTGATGTTTGGCCCGACAGCGGTAAGAGTTTGAAGTAAACTTAAACTCATACGCCGGCACCAGTCCAGTCCTGGCACAAATGGTATTCGATGTAGCCGTAAAGACTGAAGTCCTTTCGACTCATTACTCGCGTCTGTTTACCGCTCCATATGACCACGTCATCGACTTGCAAAGTAAGAACGGGGTCGGCAAAAAGTAAAAACCAGGTCCACGCTCTTTGGCCCTCGGGCTTTAAGTAAAGCTGACGGTCTGTGAAGGGCTGAAGGTTGCCTTGAAAATTAATTGGGTCCCCGCGCTCAACATCTTGAAAAGCTGTCACACTTTTAAGAACGGGCTCAAACGTCATCGGCTGAAAATAGTCTTGCATAGCGCCCGACACGTCGGGGATAGAGCCCGCTTTTTCAAAAAGAGGGCGGTTACAGGCGTTAGCAATCGTGGTCTTACTCAACGAATGTCCCCCGTAATAGAGTTTCTAAGCTGTTGCGTATCAACTAACTTTTGGCCGGTGTTGTTTTTGTAGCCCGGCGTCTTCCACGCTGGCCACTTTCCAAAACCGCCCGTGTCAAATGCGTCTGAAACAATCTTAAGCCCCACAGCCATTAAACGCTCAAGCCATGGTACGAACGACGCCTCTTTTATCACTCGCTTTGCTGCGTCTTCGGTAAAGGCTCCATGCGACTCAAGCTCTTTTTGCAAATTCTCGGAAATCGGCATTCGAAGAAATGAGCGTTGCGGCATTTTGTCGGTCCCAAATTCATGGGCCGCCCCGATAGTGGCGTTAGTGGGGCCCTGACCCCCGCCATTATTTCGCATCGTCTTCCCGCCAAGAATTCCGACCCGAACCTTTTTCATGTTCGTCTTTAAGGCCTTGATAAGCGCGTCGAGATTTTTTGTGTCAAAATCAAAGTCATCACTCATAGAGCTTTGGTGTGTCCCCTCACTGCGAAAATTTGGCCCGAAAGTTGCGGCCACAAAAGGTTGAGATACTGAGCGCCGTAGTTTGTTTTGTAATACTGCATGAAATCTGGGTTATTTTTAATGCGTTCGGGGATTTCAATACCTTCTGAAACTTGACCAGCTGACTTGTTGTTTTGCGCCCAACCCCACTGACCGTTAAGGCCTTGAGAGGACGCGCGCAGAGCAATCACCATAAAATGGGCCGCGAGAAGTAAATACCCATAGGTGTAGGTCCCCTGATCTGGCCACATGTTTTGATTGATCGAAGCGTTGACCGAAATAAAGGCGTTTGTGATGTCTTGCGGAGTCACGCAATTATTGATGTCAGAGCCGTAATTGAAATCTCTGAAAAATTGCTGTTGGAACTGTTGAACGCTCGGATTTGTAAACGCCAAAACGAAACCCCTTTTAGTAAAAACGCCCGAGAGGTAAAACCCCTCGGGCGTTGTCAAACTTTTCTACAAAGCGGATTAGTAACCCGCGTAGTAAAGTTCAAGCGGACGATAGGCCACAACGCCCGTAAACTGTCCATACCCGGCGTTTTGAAACATGAAGTTGTTCAAGCTGTTCGCCAAGGTGTTGGTGTAGTCGAGCGGAATGTCCATGCGGATTGACTCTTCGTCATAGTTCAAGAACGCGTACATCGCGGTCGTAACGTTTGACGGAAGCGAGCCGCCCGCATTTGCGTAGTCACAATACGCGAGAGGCAAAATCTTAAAATTCTTATTGCGGGTGATGACTCGAAAGCCGTCCTGCAAAAGATCTAAAATTGTCTTCATCGGGTAAGTGCTCGACGCTTGCGCGGCCATACCGTTATAGTCCGATTCCGGCACAATAAAGTGAGTCGGAAATGCCGTGTAGTTGCAGTTTTTGCGGTACGCGGCGATTGCGGTTTGCTGAAACGTGCTCAACTGGGCTGGTGTCAAAGTGTTCAGTTCCGCCGTGATTAGCGACGTGTTGAACGTAATGCCCGGTTGATTGAGAAGACCAAGACAAGTTGCAGTTGAGCCGGTGTTCTGACCGCGAGCGCCCAAAAACGCCACGCGCTGGATACCAAGATCCCAGTTGCGTTTGCGAGTCTTTTCTTTGGCCGTAACGATGTCCCAGTTGCCGGACTTCGCCGCCTGTTGCAGGTCAAAAATCGACCATTCACAGTTTTTCAGCCAGTTGTTCACTTTCACGTTCACGCTGTCGACACCTGCGTCGCCAATAGACGCGCGAGTGTTCGCACCACCTGTATTGATAATACCGGATTCAAACTCGTCGGCGATGTCGAACGAACGATAGGTTGTCAGGTTCGACGACCAAGTGCCCTCACCAACTTTGATAGGCACGTAGTCAGCGGGCGCGATTTCGTACAGTTTCATCATCGAGACTTTTTTCACGATGGTGGTAAGAGTGGTGATCGGAACTTCGAAGCCGAGCGCGTTTTTAAGCGCCATGCCCCAACGTTTGTTCACCTCAACTTGCGTGTACTGAGCGTGCCAACGCTCCTCGGGTGAGAGAAGAATCGGCTTACCGTTTCTTAAGATGGCCGGGGTCTTTAACCGGCGTAAATTAACTTGCGGATAGTCGTAAGCTGTAGATTGTCGCATAACTTAAATATCCTTTCTTTACGCCGTTGCGTAACTGGGGTTGGGGACTAACATTACGCGAATCAGCGTTCCCGCACTTGCGGAACCGTCGATTGCGATACCTACATACGTCGCAGTGTTGCCGGTCGCTTGAACACCGCCGGGCGACGTGGTGTCTAAGCAAACTTCGCTAAGCTGTGTAATGGCGCCGGTTGCGTAAAACCACATAACCGTACCGAACATTCCAACTTCGCACTTTGCGCCCGCGCCGTAAGACAAGTCCTTGGCGTTAAAGCGAATAGCGCCGAAGGCGTGATCCGACTTTGACGAACAGCCGATCACTGACGGGAGCCCACCATTGGTGTTCGCTACAATTTTCACGAATTGGCCGGGATAGTAGACGTTGGTGCCGGCGCTTGAATCAATGATACAAGCGATGACGTTTGTAGAGCCAATGGTCAAATCGACAACGCCGACAAAGGGCGTTTGTGCGAATTGGTTAGGCGACAAACTTGCGGCACTTGTGACGATTGCAATTTGCGAAGACGACGCGGTTGACCCGGTCGAGTCTGTTACTACTATCTCGTAGTAGTAAGTGGTGTTTGGAATAAGGCCCGAATCGTTCAGTGAGAGCGACGTTGCGCCCGCGACTGAAGTTGCCGAACCGGGCGAAAAGCCCGAAGTCGTTGATCGGTACCAGACGTAACTATAGGGCGCAATACCGCCCGTCCCGGCTGACGCCGACACGGTGAGTGTCGAGTACGAAACCGCGACTTGTGAGAGAGAACCTGCTGTAACAGTCATTTCTTATGTCCTTTCTTCTTTTTAAGCGCCCGAACCATAACGTTGCTGTCCGCGAGAAATTTGATCTTCCATCAAATCAATGCGCGCAGTTTCGTCATAGTCGTCGCGGTTATTAAAATGAGCGTTGCGCAAACGGCGGGCTCGGGCTTTCGCTTCGGCCTTTTCTTTTGCACTGGCGTTTTTCACTTTCTTTTTGTATTGATCAGTGGGGGTCCTGGCCCCCATGTCGCGGCGGCCGCCGAGGTCTTCGACGTTGCCGAGAGATGTGTCCCCGTTATCGTCGCGCTTGCCGGCATCTTTGTCGGCTCCAGTTTCCTCGTCCTCTTCGTTTCCGAGAGATACGTCACCACCCCGGTCGCCTACGTCACCATTTTGGTCGATGTCGAGGTCTTCGTTTTCGGTGCGGTCTGGGTCGATGTCGTCTTCTTCGCCGCCGCCGGGCTCGCCCGAGTCCTTTTCTCCGGCATTTTTCATTTCGTCGAGCTCATTACATTTTGCAGCGTACGCGTCGCGAAGTTCTTTGACAGACATTTCGTCTTTGTCATTGACCTTGACCATATGGTCTTCGTTTGCGTAGCCGTTCATGTTGAGAATGGCATCGTGATCGTTTACGAGTTGAGCAATCGAAAGTTCCTTTTTGGACTTCGGCAGCTCCACCATCGTGTTTTCGATGTCGATGCTATTTTCAAGTTTTTTGCGCTGAAATAGCTTTAACCCCATCTTGTTCTCCTTTTTACTTTTCGAGTTGGCGAGCCGTATAAGCTCAGTTTTTAATTTCGCGTTGTAGGCTTTGAATTCGTCAGGCGTCATGATGACCGACTCTTCGTAGCGCGGGTTGTTCACGATAGCTAAGTGTTCAAACTCGCCACCTACGACTTGCTTTTGATATTCGACACCATTCCAAGTCGCTTGTCTGTCTACTAGTTGCGGTAAATAGGCGTTTGAAAGTTTAAAGCCCTTTCGAACGGCCGCAAAGGCCCTCTCTGTCACAAGTATAAACTTGCACCACGTCTTGCCGTCAGCTTCGTTGAAAAAGGACTCAACCACCCACCCGTCAGCTTCGTTGCGAAGTTGGTCCACGTCTTCGTCGACACCCTCAACGTGCTCAACGAAAACAGGTCGACCAGCAAAACTCGGATTTAGTTTGCGAATGGTCGATTCATTGACGAATACGCGAAAAGATCCCTCATCAGTGTCGTACTGGGCAACACCGGGGTAGAAGTGCATACCGTAAAAAATCTGGCCTTTTGAATTGTCTAACTTCACGGAATTAAACTCACTGAAACATAGCCGGAGGAGGCGCTTGCCGAAATTGCTTCAACCGCAAGCCTTACACCCATGGTGAGGTGGCGCGACAGTTGGTCAATTATAATAGTTGATGACCCGCTAACAGATACAAAATCAGTTTCAGAGCCCGAAGCCCCGTAGGCGAGTTTTATGACTGAACTTGTGGCGTTTACGATAACGATTTGAGAAGGCACAATGGGGAGGGAGCTTACAAGCGTCACATAAGACGATGTCGTAACGTTAGTCGTCGCGGTGTTTAGAGAGATAACGTTTGCGGTGTTTGCGGTTGCAAAAGCGACGTGCGCCCAAAAAAGAGCGAAGACCAAAAGAAACCGAATCATCCCTTACCCCTTGCCCGGTCTAAAATTCAACTATCGGTTTCGCGTAACACCTACAGTTGTAGTCTTCGCCCGGATTTTTATTGTCCCCAGGTTTGTGTAAGCCCCCCGGCTTTACCAAACCTCGCTTATCAAGCTCAACAGGATTGTCCCAAGAAAATATTTTCCCATCAAGAATTTTGTGTGACGGTCTTACCGGATGGGCCGACGTACCTGCGACACACTTCCAAATATATCTTTTTACTCCCGCCTCTTTGTAACGAACCTCTTTGAACTTCGCCATCAAAAGCCCGGTCTCTTGTCTTGCCAAAAACTTGGCTTTGTTCAAAGACACGTCGTAGCTTTTTTGAATAGTCTTTACCGCCGATTCGTAACGATTCCCTGCGAAAACCGTAGCTTGCATTCTCTTTCGGAGGTCGACAATTTCTTTTTTAGTCCAGTCTTGAATGTAGAGTTTCATGTTCTGTTCGTAGTCGCGCGCGATTGTCGCACGCGCCTCGCGGCTTAGCTTTGGAGCGACAGCGATGCCCTTAACGCTTTGTGCAAAGTTTTTTTCAACTTTCCAAAGCGCCCGGTCAAAAAGATGATCGATTTTGATTCGTGCGGCAATTTCTTCCGGAAAAATCTCCGACAGACGCTTATCAATGGATTCTATTTTTTGCTGAAAATGAAAGTTACTCGCCTGAATTGCGGCAAGAATTTCTGGCGAGAGTGAAGCCTGGGACAGTTTAAACGTTCCTGTCGGGCCGTCCCAGCGCGCGCCTAACGCGCGCAATTCTTTTGAAACGCGCGCGCTAAAGCTTCCCCTAAATGATCCACGATAAAATTCAATTCGTCCATAGCGAATTGCATCGAGCAAATAGCTTTTAGAATTGGTGAGTGTTTTTGCAGGACCTAGAAGTCTCATTAATGGAACGTAAAAGTGCTCGCGAAGCACTTCGGAAATGCGGGCTTCGATTTCGTCGTAGTCTTCGCTCGACTCTTTAATCGGTGTCAGAGTCCGAATAGGACGAATCGATTCCGGCATCATTGAAGTGGTGTCGCCGGGTAAACGTTTAAGATGCCCATGCCTCGATAGGTCGTTTGATTCCCACCAATTGTCACGGCTGTTATGATGTCTTTATTAAAACCGTAGCCGACGTTACTTGTGTCGGTTTGCGCAAGTGTTAGCGTAAACATCCCAAACGTGGCGTTTGTAATTGCGTGCTGCGAGTTTCCGAATGTAACGGCTCCCGGAGTTGGTGAGTTTTGCGCAAGTATCTCTGACGAAAATGTAGCGCCCGTGATGTTTTGCGGGTTGCCGTTATCGTCGGTCGCTTGCAGTTGCAAAACGACATTATCGCCTTGAGTGAAAGTCCCGTCATAGCCTGTTTGAAATTGAAGCAGCATTAGTTCGCCTCCGGGTTAGACTCGCGTGATTTTTTGTCTTGCTCTTTAAAATAGGGTTCAAGCTCCGGCGCCGCCCGAAGCTTTTGCTGATTCGTGTGGGTTACAAATGTCAAATTCGGCAGTTTCATTTGCTCCCTAAACCTCTTAGCGTCTTCGTGACTCACGGCCATGGGAAGCTTTGACAGGCAACACACTTTGAATTTCTTCAGACTCCGGCACGGGCACGGGCTGTTGCGCGGGAACTTGAGAAGTGGGTTCATCTCGAATCCCGGCATAGGCCGAAAGCATGGTCCCCGACCCGTAGGGCGTGTCGTCAGCGAGCCCGCGGCTTCGGTTGATTTGTCTGACTCGCTCGGCTCGCTCAGCGTCTTGTGCTGTTTGTCTTCGTTTGTCATCTTTTTCATACTCCTCAAGTTTATTGCGAATCGTTTTGTCTGACACGCCAAGAGCAATGGCTGTTTGGGCCGCATTGCCTTTATAAAAAGCGTAGGCCGCTTTAATGACTTGTTTCTCAATCGCCTCGAGCGTCACCCCCGGCGTCCAAATTATTGGTTGATTCATGTGAACTTACCCCCTTGTTTCTTGTACCACCATGTTATGAACTTCCACCGCTCCTCACCAAATGTATCAATGCTTGCTTTCTTAGCCTTCGCCCACAAAGCCTCGTCAACGCCTCCGGGGTTTTCAAACAGCTCTTTTCTTGCGTCAGCAATCCACGTGTCCCCGCCGTCAGCTTCATAGCTTGCACGATCAAACTCGGCGCTGTTCGTAAACGACGAGTTATAGAGTATGCGCCTAAGTGCTGAGTGTGGTTTTATTTTTTCGGTCAGCAAATTCGGAAGTTTCAAAACGTTTCGCACAGCCGACAAGCGCGGCGCTACTTTCTGAGTATATTCACGGTCAGCGCCTGGGTTTGAATTTTCGTCCGCGTTTTTGTCTCTTGCGGCCTCGTCTTGACCAGCGTCACTCTCGTCGATTTCGCCATCACCTACCTCCATGTAGTCTTTAATACCGTTGTCTTCTAAAACCTCTTGAACATGCGGGTCACTCGGATCAATGCCTGAATTCATGGTGTCAAGCGGGACGTCAAAGAGTTGGCCCTTGTTTGCAGCGTCTCTGTATTCTTTGATGGTGATGTCGCCCGCCGCCTTGGCCTGAGCAATGCGATTAAACTTTTTCTCTTTTACGTTTTCAAGTTGCTCAGCCGACAAGTCTTTAAGCGGTTTAAATTCTAGTTCAAGGTCATCTGGCGTCATGCCGAAAAGCTGTTGGCAGCGCATTTCGGCCATCCGAAGTAGATGCCATTTGAGCTTGTCACGTACCTCGGCTTCAACCATCGAGTGGTAGTTTTCCATTTCTTCTTGCGCGGAGTTTCCAAGACCGCCAGAAAAGGATTGACCAAAGAGTTTAATTTGCGGGATACGCATTTCACTCGACACTTGCTGGCGGATGCCCGCCATCGTTTCAGCAAGCCCTGCAAACGACAACTGCTTATGATCAAAGTCGTCTTCAGAATCCATGACAACGGCGTTTTGATAGTTCTTTTGCCAGTTCGCAAGGGCCACACGACTTTGCACTTGAGTCGTGCCGTTTGGTGAAAGTAGCGTGTTGATGAGGTTTTTAATCTTGTATACATCAAGTTTAAACTCGTCGAGCACTTCAAAGCTTAAATCAGTTGCTTTCAAATACTGATTCATTGCGCGAATCAAGTTTTCAACCTCGCTTAGGCCCCAGCCGCGAAGACGTGGGCGGATGAACGAGGGAGCCTCAAGCCCCTTAATTCTCATAACGCGCGTTTTGTGAACGGGCTCGGAATAGTAATTATAAAACTCAACGTCTTCTGTTACCTGTAGTTCGGCGTCGTAGCCCTCGACATTTTGTTTGTCCCAAAATAACTCCCACATATCGACCGCACGAAATCCAAGATCTTCGCCCTCTTTGATGGCCTCAATGTCGAGCGGGTCTTGGGGGTCTTGCGAATCTGTCAGTGTGAGAATGCCGCCGCCGCCGTAAAGACGAGTCCAAATGGACCCGTAACCGGCTGTTGTAATGTCGCCTTCGCGGTCCATGTGAATTTTAAGTTCGCGCAAATTTTCTTCACCAAGCTGTTTTGATTTAAACTGCACACCACCTTTTAGGCCGTCTTGCACCGGGAGCACACAAATGGTGCGCACAAGACCGATTTCGACAAATAGCTGCGAAAGGAGCTGACGAAAGTTCGATACAAGATACCAGCGCAGGTTAGTAAAACTCGTCGCCGTGTCTGAAATCGCAGGCGCCCCGCCGCCCGCGCCCCAAACCGGAAACGGCGTCGTGCCCGGAAAACCACCAATGCCCGAGCCGCCGGCCCCGGTCCAACCTCCACCAAACCCGAAGGCTTCACAAAAGCCGTTTGTGATTTGAGAGTTTTGAAGGGCCGCCCCTTTTTGATTCTCACTTTGTGATCGCACATACTCGCCATAAGTGGGAATGATGATTCGGTCTTTAACCGAGTCAAACGGCCTCTCGGTCCCGCCGGTCACAAGTTGGTTTTTTACTTGTTTTTTTCTTTTACTCGCCAAAGATGCCTCCCTTTACAAAAGATCGGCAAAGGATAGGCCCTGGCCGAGTAAATCGTTAAACGCCCCCGATAAAGAATCGACTATGTCATCGTGTGCCCCTTCCGGGAAGTTTTCAAGCTCGCCGAAAAAAGCGTCATTCCATGGTGCGCGAAGAACCCAAACATTGCCGGCTTCGCACTGCGCCGAAACAGGCTTTGCTCGCGTTACCTTATCACGCTTGCCGGTTGTTTGATCGCGCGGCACCACGTAGGTCTTAACGTTATAGCCCACAAGCATTTTCGTAAAATGCTCGGCCTCAAGAACGCCAGCTGAGCCTGGGTCTTGGTTGGCCACAACTTTAACGACGCGAGTGTCGTTTGCGGCAACGGTTTTAATGAAATTTGCAACCTGTCCCGGCGTATCACGCATTGAAACAAGATCGCCCACAACCCATTTGCCGTCCGGGTACTTGTAGAGTTTTAAGCCCCTCGTCCAATCAGGATCTTTATTTGACTCACTTGGGCGTGTAGCGGCGCGGTCCCAAAACCGCACCACTTGAGTAAAGCCCGACGGGATTGCGTCGACAAGTCTAAACCACTGACGTTGAAAAAGCATTCCGGCTTCGGCCCGCACGTTCCAATTACCTTCACGAAGCCGCATTCGATCAACGCGGTTAAGTGCTAGAAGTGTGCCGAGATAACTCGGGTCTTTCTCCATGAGAATTTTATTGTCTTCAAGTCTTGCCGGAATGAAACAAACAGACTTTGGAATCGTGTCTCGGCCGTACTGTTTTACTAACTCGTCAGCCGTGTTCGCCCAAATGAAGGCGTCATTTATTCGAATGAAATAACGAACCCGGCCCGCTCGCTCTTTAACCGGGTAACCGTCCGCCCCTATCCACCAATCAATGAAGTCTCTAACCCATGAGTCTGGGTCGGGATTGCAAGTTGCGCGAATGCAGGGGCGAAAACCACATGTGCCTCTGTTACGTGACATGAGATAGAAAAATTGAGCGCGCGAAAATTGCGTTAGCTCGTCAAAGCCCATCCAAGGGATTTGCGCCCCTTGATAGTTAAAAATGTCTGACTCGTACTCAAGGTTTGCAAAGCTGATCGACATGCCGGACGGAAACCGCCATGACAAAGAATTCTCTCTTGGGCGCGCGCCAAATAGCGGATAGAGTTTTGCTGACTCATCCCAAAGACCGCCCTCGGTCCTAATTTGCACATTGGTTTTTCGAAAAATCACGCCGCCGAAGTCTGGGTTTTTCACATTGGCAAGTGGGTCGAGGAGTAAAGCATAGGTTTTGCCCCCTCCCGCGGCCCCGCCATAAATTACGATGTCGGCGGAACAGCCGACAAAATCCGACTGCGGCCCGGCTTGAGGGCCGAACTTAATTTTTTCCGCAATTTTCTTCTCGCCCATTTACCGGCTTTGCTCAAAGCTTTGTGACGCGACAACTGTTTTGAAATAGGTGCGCGACCTTAGTTTTTGCTGAACCCAAGCCGCGACAAATTCGGGGCTCGGAAGCCACGACATGATTGTTTCGTAATTACAAACGTCGTACTTGCCGCCATTTCGCGCAGGCGTCACGTCTGTGTCTTGCCACATTTGGCCCTTAGCTAAGTTTTCAACTCTGTGGTTCCACTGATTGCCAAAATCGCTCGGGCGCCAGTGACCGATAAAATCAAAATTTCTGATAGTTGAAAAAACGCCCACATACGACTCAGCGATTTCGCCCTTTGTGCTACACGCCATGTGATAGGGGGCTGAGTCGTTAGTGAGTACAACTTTTGCGCGCTGAAGAACCGCAACCGACTGCATGATTGAGAGTTTATCTCGTAAATCCACACAGCCCTCAGAGTTGACCTCAACATAGCCGCGTTTGCCGTCATCAACTCTTGCGCCAACTAGTGTGGGCGTTATGCCAAGTTCGAAAAGTTCTGAAATCACCTCATCCCACCATTTTTTAGGAAACGATTTTGCAACCCAATGTTTGCCGGCGTGTATTACGACCTCTTGTGGTGGAAACGCTTGTGACTCGAGCTCTGTTGGGCAGAGCACAATATTTCGATCTTTGACCGGAATCATGCCTTTAAAGAGCGAAACCGAAATGTAGTCTTCAATTGCCATGTTAAAGTTGTGCACAAACTCTGACTGAAGGGCCTCGGCCGCGTGGTAGCACTCAAACACATAGTAGTCGTCCCAGTTTGGTTTTTCGCCTTTTGCTACGTTGTAGATTTTTTTTATATTCGGTATGTGGCGGTAAAGATCGGGAAACGGAGTTGTGAGTGAAATCGTTGAGCCTTCGAAGTTTTTCTGAGCAAAGCGGATGGCGGGCTCAGCACAAATACAATCACCAAGGGCGAACGGTGTACGAATCAGAATGTTTTTAAGTAAGCGACGCTCTTGCGCCAAAAGAAAGCGAAAACTTGGGACCTCCATGCAGGGGAGTGAGATTGTGCCCATAGGATTTAATTTGTCGTTTGTGGGCTTTACGATGTTACTCATTTTTGATCCCTTCGGCCGTTGTCGGGCATTGTGAGAATGACTTGCACGTCAGAGTTTGTGTGCTCAACGTGTTCTTTTACTTTCCCCACCAGTCGGTTAAGAAGAGTATCTAAAGCATTCATGTCGCCTTTTTGAATTGTCTTTACCGCAACTGCCGCAATCATCACACGCAGAGCACTTTGCGAATCGTCTTTTGCAATTGCGCGCAGTTCTTCGATTGAGCCTTTAATAATTAGGTTTGCGATTTCTGCAAACTCTTCGGCTGTGAGCTGGCGCATTTTCTTACCGAGCATGTCGGGCGGGCGGCCTTTTGGGTTACCGGATTGGCCCTTTTTAAATTTGGGTAAATGCGCTGCGGTTTTAGGCATGGCTCTTTTTCGCTTGTTTATCAGTCGTTGTTAGTTTGGCCTTTTGGCCCGTGAACTTCTCCCACCGCTCAATGATCACGTCGCAGTAGTGCGGGTCTAACTCCATCATAAAACATTTTCGATTTGTCTTTTCGCACGCGATAAGGGTTGAGCCTGAGCCGCCAAAATAGTCTAAAATGACTCTATGTTTTTCATTAACAAAATGACTTAGAAGCTCCACGGGTTTTTGAGTTCGGTGCACAATAGCGTCTTCAGGCTTGCCCGCAGTGCCGTAAAAGCCGCCCCAAGTTTTTCTAATTATTTTGCCCGCTGCGAATTTACATTTACATATAGCTATTTCAAAGTGCGAACCGAAGATTCGGTTCGCACTCTCCCTAGTAGCTTCGTCCCAATTTTCTCTAGTTGGTCGCTTATCCCAAACAACCCAACCTATTTTGTTTCGCGCTTGCGGCAAATCTTGGTAGTATTGGCCGCCCCAAATAACAAAATCTGACTCAAATTTTAATTTACTTAAATCAAAAGTTGTTGAATCATCGTAAGCCTTGTTGTTGTTGTTGTACGTCGCGCCTTTTGCGGTGTCGTTAGAGATACCGTACGGCGGGTCAGTAAAAACCATGTCGGCCTTTTCGCCATTCATTAGTTTCGCAACTGTGATTTCATTTGTTGAGTCGCCGCACATGAGACGATGCGAGCCTAGTTGCCATATTTGCCCAAGCTTTGTACGCGCCGGGGCTTTGTCGGGCACTTCGTCGTCATCGATTAAACCCTTTTTATCTTTACCCAAAAACTTTGCGCGCTCGTCTTCGTCAAACATCGTTAAATCTAAATCGAAATCGAGACTGTCTATGTCTTTAAACCAGTCGGTCAAAAGCTCATTGTCCCATTCGCCTGCACCCTTATTCGCCGCGATGTTTGCAGCTTTCTCGATCGCTGAGTCCCATTCGACTTCGCGGTATTTAAAGCGTTCGCCTTTGAGTTCGATAAACCCTTCGGCGACCGTGCCGACTTTTGTGGGCTTAGAGTATTTCTTTTCAATTACGATCGGAGTTTTCGGGTCAAAGACTCGAGCTCGCTGGTGGCCGCCTACGAGCTTTTTGGACTTACGGTTATATACGAAGCCCCCCAGGTCGCCAAATTCGTGTAGTGCGGCTTTTAGAGCGTTTAGCTTGGCTTCAGTGATAGTTCGCGGGTTTTGGGGGTTTGGGGTTAAGTCCGAAACTTTTTGATTTGTTCTAAGTGCCATGAGTCGAAGCTAAAAGCACTTGACATTTTCTTGCAAGGAAAATTTTACCGGAACTTTCTGGCGGAACTTTTGTCGAGCCGTATGGTGGGCGCCCAAACGCCCACCAGTATTGAACTATCTGATAATTTCGCCGCTCTTTGGACGATAGTTGAGCCCCGCATGACGCAACCACGCTGAATAGTTGCCGCGAGCGTATTTTAGCGCCTTTTTCTTGATTGCGTTTTCTTCGAGCGCTGTGAGCTTAAAGTTTGACAACACGAGTGTCGCAACTTTCTTTTTCTTTTTCGGTTTCGTTTTTTGCTTCGCCATTTGCGAATTTCCCTTCGTAAGCGCCTAAACTAGCCATAAGTTTATTATACATGCAACCATCATGTTTCTATCTCCTTTACATGGCATTCAAATATACATCGAGCCTCATTTACAACATCGAATTAACTCAAGCAATTTTTCAGCATATTTTTTATACGCTGCTGACCGCGCTGACTCCGCTGCTGACCACGCTGCTGACTGCGCTGACTGCGCTGACCACGCTGCTGACTGCGCTGCTGACTGCGCTGACTGCGCTGCTGACCACGCTGACCACGCTGCTGACTCCGCTGCTGACCACGCTGACCGCGCTGCTGACCGCGCTGCTGACTCCGCTACTGACCACGCTGACTCCGCTGCTGACTCCGCTGCTCGCTCCGCTTCTGAAATTTTCTCTAAATCACGCGAGTTTTGTGCTTTAATCATTTGTTTCGTTGCAGCTTTCGTTAAATCAATCGCTTTGATAACTTTGTCGAATTTTTTGTCGAATTTTAAGGAATCAAGCGTCTTTAAATTTTCCTTTAGAATAAAGATAATGAAAGAAGTTTTGATTTTGTTAAGATCAGCGCCGACGTTGATCGCTTTTAAAAATTTCGCCGGCCAAACTAATGCGTCCTTTTTGATCATGCCTTCAAACAAAATATCCTCAAGGCGCGCCAGCCATTCAGGAATTCCAAGCTCGACTTCATATTGTTTATGATCATAACTCTCAAGTGTGCAACCCACGGCACAGCCGCGCCCGTTTTCCCATCCAATACCTTGGATGATCTCATCCGCTTTTTGGTGCGCTAATACACGGTTATAGTACTTGTTCTTGATATTTTTATCGTTGTGAAATGCCACAAACATGTTTCTATCTCCTTTACATGGCCTTCAAATACTCTACAAACATCTCCACCGTTTTTATGCTCGTGGCATCTAATCTTACCGTTTTAATTTTTATCATCTGTTTGCCTTTCAGTTAACTGCTTAAATAGGTTTTCAAGTTCTTCTATGACTGTGTTTGAATTTCTCAAATACGCGACGCCAAATTTTTGCGCGAGATAATCTCGAACGATTGCATAAGTCATGTCTCTACCTGCACAACCCCTTATCGCCTCTTCTAAACGCTCAACCATTTCATCAATGGTTTTAGGCGTTCCCCTTATAATGTTTGCGCGAGTGCTCATTACTTTTAAACCTCACACGTAATTGACGACATATCAGGTAGAACCAATTCGTATTCAGTCAATTCGATTTTCGATATACATATTTTTTCGCCGTTGTGCGATGTCCAAACAGTGCCGTTAAATTTCTCTTCGTCGCCGCGAGCAAATGCCTCTTTGATTAAAACTTTTACTTCGAGAAGGTTATGAGCCGTTTGTTTTTTCATTTGTTACCGCCTTTGTATTAATAGAATAACAAAGCGCGGCACAAATGTCAAGAAATTAAGTAAAGACAATTGTCTTTACCTTCAGTAAAAATCTTTATCTAGTTTCGATTTGATACGCTCCTCGCGCGTTTTAGTCTTGTGGCAGTCGTCGCAAAGGCCCTGCATCTTGTTAGACGCCACAAAAAGACGCTTTATAAAGTTACCTTGATCGACCTCACCGCAACGCGCGATGTGGTCAACGGTTACGCGGGCGACTCTTTTTTTACACTTCTCGCATCTTGAAAAGCCGTTTGGGAGTGTGCACCTCTTAACCACCAATCGGCGCGAATATGACCAGGACCACGCTTGCCGAAGAACCCGGCGAATGTTGCGTTTATCGGCCTCATTTAGGCCATCAAATTTGGCCGGTTTTTTTACCCTATTTTTTGCCATAAATTTTCTCCTTTATGGGAGGGGGGAGTGGGGTGGGTGGTAGGGTCATAAACTCCTGTAGACCCCCTAGACCCCCTAGACCCCCTGTATGTAGTACACCAGGTGTATATGTATATTTATACTTAACCCTATTAATAGAGATATACCTATCCCTATCCCTCTAAAGGGGTTAAGTATATAGAACTCAATAGAAATCATCGAGGAGGGGTACCTCCTTAAAACATCCCTCTACGTTCATTTTCCATGCTTTCCGCCCGTTTGTCTTCCAACTTTCGCCGCCGAGTTTTTTTAAGGCTTTTGCCGCAAACTGCATGTTTCGGTTGTTAAGGGGGAGGTTTCGAAGGGGCCCCACCCCCGTAAAAAGGTCGCTTAAATAAAACTTAGAAAACTCGAATTTTTCGTCGCCTTTTTGGACCCTCTCAACGAACTTCTCTAAAAGCTCTTTTATGGTGTCGGAATCATCTTCAACCATCTTTTCTTGGTGGGCTCGCGCTTCGAATTCGGCCGCACTCCCCGTCAATTCAAAATACCGCTCAATTCGGCGCTGACCTTTTAGCAGTTCATGATAAATTGCCAAAGCTTCGGCAAAAAGTTGTTCTCGCTCGGCTCTTAACGTTTTAAAATCAAGCCGCCCTACCTTGATGGGTTTGATTCGTCGATTGCCTGTTTCGTCAGTTAAATAAGTGCTCCGATTGGTGGTCCCAAAGAACACGCACCGCCTGGGGTTTTCTTGCCAGCGCCGGCCGTAGGGGGCTCGAGCCTTATCGACCGTGCGTGTGATGTAGGCTTTTACAATTTCGATTTCGGTTTTTCTCATGTTTGCAAGCTCGCCGAGCTCAACCGCCCAAATGCCTTGTAGCGCAAGAGCTGAGTCCTTATCAGCAAGAGGGGGCAAGTTATCTAAGAAAAACTCGTCCCCAACCAGTAGCCGTCCAAATGAGCTTTTGCCAACTCCTTGCGGCCCCTCAAAGATCGGGAACCAATCAAACTTTGAGCCCGGCATTTTGGCTCGCATAACAAAAGCCACCATCCACTTGGTGAACACTTGAGACAAATACTCAAGGTCCCCTTCGGCCTCAAAATGATCGCGAAGCCATGTATGGAGACGCCGCACGCCGTCCCATTTCGGCAAGCCGTTTAAAAAATCAATAACTGGGTCAAAACCGTTTTTGCGCGCGATGATAACAAGGGCCTCCGAAATGGTGATGTTTTGCGGCTCAAAACGCCAATTTTGGCCAAGCCAATACTTTATCTCAACTATGTCTTCGTCAGTTAATAGGTCCCCTTTTTTGCCACCCCAGGGGGTGTCGACACCGTAGGTGTCGCGAAAAGAAAAGAAATTTCTAGTTGCGAGTTTGTCAGATACAGCGTGACTTAAGATCAAAACCACGTTTTCAACAGTCGGTTTTGGTGCGCCCTGGCCGCTATTTCCGCCACGAACAATGTCGTTTCTCCAATCAAGCGTTTCTTGAAACTCAGTGTTTTGATTTAAAAGGGTTTCTCCATTAATCTCTATAGGCGCTTCAATCGGCGTTTGAAATACGACCTTGGGGTCGTTTTGTGTTTCAATCATTTTAACCGTGTATTGCCAAAGCCAAAAAGCGGCGCGATTTCTGTCGTCAGTTTTTGCGTGCTCATAGGCGCAAGCGGACAGCCAGTATCGCTTATCAGTTAAAACTGATAAAACCTCGTCTCGGTCAAGTCCCGCTTTATATAGGTGATTTGCGGCAATCAGCAAATAGTCTGAGCGGTTTTTAACCTCACTCCCCAAAACGATGGCGTCTCGAACTTTTTTAGACAAATCAAGCCAGTCAACGTCGACTTTTGAAAATTGAACGGTAAAAGCGGGGTCGCTCGCGTCCTTCGTGGGGGTAAAGAAGGCGGCCCGCTTTTCTACAGCCGGCGGGGTGAAATCAATAAGAGGTAAGGACTCACCAATGGGTCTTGCCCATTTATAGTCGCCCCTCGTTTTTGATGGCGGGATGACCATTTGCCGGCCTTCGCTATACACACAGACTTCGCCTAAGCCTGGTTTTTTAAGAGCCGTTATCATCTTAAAAGGGGCGCGCGTTACACAATAGTAGTGACTAGACCCGCCGCCGCTTCCCGATAAGACAACGGGGCATTTGGCGTCGCCTATCAACTCTTTTACTTTTCTAATCGCCTCGTCTTTAAACTTCGCATCTTTAATGTCGACATCGATGACGGCCAAATAATGCTCGCCGATTTTTGACGCCGACCCGGTCCTAACTCCCACGTTGTAGCCTTGAGAGTAGGTTTTTTTAAGTTTCTCCCAAGAGGCCCTCTCATTTTTCGTCCAGCCGCTTTCAATAGGGCGTTTACTCTCCGGGTGAAGCCACAAAAGGGCAAAGCCCATGTCGTAGAGGGGTTTTATTTTTTCAAGCATGAGAACTTCCGTTTGTTTTTGGGGTTAGAAAAATAGTCTTCAACCATTTGATCTATAGAAATATCGCCGTGAGAGATTTTCTTTAAAGCAAGCATTTGTTCAGGCTTTGGCAGCACATGCCCTTGGCGCCAATAATAGACTGTCGCCTGGTGGACATCGAGGAGCCTTGAGATTTTAGGTATTCCGATATGGTCGATAAATTGACGCAAACTAACTTGTCGCAAGGCGACACCCCCTTTGTTTTAAAAAACTTTTCGTTTGACAGTTCAGAGTCTTCATAGAAAAACATTTAAACGCAAGGGTAAAAACCTGGAAGTGCCGAGTAAAGACCGGAAAAACAGATAAAACGCGGGAAACGGGGGATTGTCTTTTGCTTTCATTCAAAAACGGATCATTTTGTTTAGACGGCAAAGTCGTCCCCACTCACGTCGCAGTTCGGGCGGCGGGGCGAGCCGACAAAATCGCTGAAAAAGTATTAAATCGAATTTTGGTCCGGCGCTATCCGCCGCCCGAGCGACTTCCGACATTTCTTGACCCCCACCAAATAGAGGGCGTCAAATTCATTCTAGCACGCTCGCGTGCGTATTTGGCGCACGCGCCGGGTGCCGGCAAGACCTGTCAAGCCATCGTTGCAAGTCTTCACTTAGGGCCGCAGGCTGTCTTTATTGTGCCCCCAGGGCTATCAACCAACTGGGCGCGCGAAATTATAAAATGGACTGAGTGGAAAAACATTTGGCCGTCTATTTATGTTGTGGGCCGCACGAGTCAAAAAGAAAACGCGGACTGGTCGTCTGATTTTATTATTGTGCCGGACTCAATGCTAACGAAAGGTTGGGTGTATGAGAGGCTATCAAAAATTCGACCTCGACTACTGGCCGTGGACGAAGCTTCAAGATTTAAAGAAATTACGGCCGAGCGGACAAAAGCACTTTTTGGCGGCCGTGGGCAGAGAATTTATTTTGGCCTCCCACCAAACGCCAAACATACGGTCTTGCTCGATGGGTCGCCCATGCCAAACAGACCTATGGAACTATTTGGCCCGATCACCGGAATGGCGGGTGAAACAATTGATTTCATGTCTCTACATGATTTCGGTGTTAGATACTGCGCCGGATATTTTGTGAGCGACAAATACCGGCTTGACTGGGACTACTCGGGCGCTTCAAACCAAGAGGAGTTAAAAGAGCGACTTAAAGATTTCATGCACGTGGTGCCAGAAGATCGGCTCAACCATCCCGAGCGCCTGCGCTCAATTTTATTTATAGAGCTCGGCGAAAAAGAGTCGATGCTTAAGGCGTGGGAGAAAAAGAATCTTAAGAATTTCGTTTTAAAAAACGTTGACGAAAGTCAAAGTCTCGGCTCAATTGCAAGCCACAGACAAAGAATTGGTGAGTCCAAAGTCGAATGGGTCATCAACTACGCTCGGGAGCGGCTTGAAAACAAAAACGAATCTATTCTTATATTCGCGTGGCACCGGGAGGTATGTCGGAAAATTGTTCTTGGACTTAGAGCTTTTCGATCAGAACTGGTCACGGGTAGCACTGACCACGCCGCACGAGATGTCATATTTCGGCGTTTTCAAGACGGAAGTTGTCGAGTCATTGTCGGAAACATTCAGGCAATGGGACGTGGTCATAACTTACAGCGCGCCAAGCGAGTCATCTTTGCCGAATACTCTTGGACCGACGAACTTAATCGTCAATGCGAAAAAAGAGCGTCTAGAAAAGGCGCCAGTCATCACGCTGTCCGCTGCGACTACATTGTTCTTGCGGGCACTATGGACGAAACTGTTTTGCAAAAAGTCTTTGTAAAAGCTGAAAACGTAAAGAGGGTAATAGGATGAACGACGTTGATAGAGTCAAAGAAGAGTTGAAAGAGCTTCTTGAACAGGCCGCCGAGATTGAAAGCGAGATTGATCGCATATTTACAAATCACACCTCGATCCCGGTTTGTCTAGCCCTTATAAAATTATCGTCCCACATGACGACCACGCGCCCGGCCGAGTGGGAGTTTTCATTCGGTTTAGCACGAGAACTAAGCCGCCTCATATCCGAGCCCACCAAATGAATCCTTTAGATATTTTGTTTGGCGCGTCTGAGGCCAAGAAAAAACCCGTGTGTCTAGTGGATACTTACTCTGACGTTGACTCAGTCATTAAAAATATGGACATCGGGGCTCAGGCCATCCTAGAAGAGGTCAAAAATTTTACCAGCTACATAAACAAGAAAAAAGAAACGCTCAGGTCAGCTCTTTGGAATAACGTTGAAATGTTACTTCGCGAAAAAGGCGTTTTGCCTTCTGAATACCATCGCGACACGCATTACTTTTTTGTCGAAAACGGAGTGATTTTTTACTCTGAGGAAGAAAACAATAACAACTCCACAAACAAGGGAGAAGAGCAATATGACAACTGAATCAATCGACATCACGATACGCGTACCGTCAAATGCCGACAACGCCACAATTGCGGCGGCACTGAGAATGCGCGCCGGCCTTTTTGAAGGCTTAAGCGCAAAACAAGCGGCGTCTAGAAAAAACACAGATGCAAATGACGACTTTGAAAAAGCCGAAGAGGAAGTGGTCGCCCAAGAATCTTTTGACCTAGACTCCGAAACCGAAACTGAAACCGAAACCCTTGAAGACGATTTCATGAGTGAGGAGAAGGAGACGACGGCGGCCAAAAAAGCGGCAAAAGCTAAAAAAGTGACGATTGAAGAGGTAAACGCCGCTTGTAAAGCGCGCGCAAGAGCTGGTGGTAAAGACGGGCGCAAACAAGTTCTTGCTATTTTAAAAAAGCAATTTAAGACTGAGTCGATCACTGAGATTGCGCAAAACGAGTACGCAAACGTGATTAAAGCAATGGCTGTGAAAGGCGAGACAAAATGAAATTTGAGAGAAAAATTCAATCAATCACGGCCGCCGCAAGTGAGAAAAAGCAAACGCTATTTGCGTTTTGCGATGACGGCTCAATTTGGAAGACCGACAACCCCATTAGCGAAGACTGCAAATGGGAGGTCGTAGACACCTTACCCGTTAACACCACCAAAGTTCAAAGGCCGAAAAAATGAATAGCGAAAACGATAGCGATTTTGAGTCGGGCATTCAAGGGGCGTCTAGTCCTACAGAGCGCCCGACAAAAGAAGACCGGGTCAAAAAGGGGCTTCACGTCTTAAACCATTTTAAGGCTGAAAAGGGCTTGTCAGGGCCGGCACTTGATGTGGCGATAAAGTTTCACGAACTCGCCGAAAATGTGACGGACCTTATGACTCCGGGTAACGTTTTAACGTCTTGTTTAGAGCGTTTACTCGACGCTCGGCAAATGGCTGTTCAACATTTAAGGGCGAAACGGTGAGGGCGCATTCGAAATTTTCGGCCTCGGGTGCCGAGCGGTGGTTTAACTGTTCGGCAAGTGTCGAGGCAAGTGTTGGTCAGCCGGACCGAGAATCGCCGTGGGCTATTGAGGGGACAAAAGCCCACGGCGTTCTTGAGCGTTTTTTATTAGACGCAATTCATAAAGGGCGCGTCTCGCCAGACATAGACGGCCCTGAACCTACTGAAATGAGGCAACACGCGGCCAGGGCGGCGCATTTTATTTGGGACTTAAAAAAGAAACTAGATTGCGACGTACTTGTCGAAAATCGGATCTACCTTGATTTCATTCACCCCGAAATGTTCGGAACGTTTGATAGTGCTGTGCTCGATCATTTCGGTACACTTCACGTATTTGACTACAAATATGGTGCCGGTCACGCGGTTTCGCCAAAGAACAATCTGCAAATGATTTTCTATGGGCTTGGCCTTGCTTACAAATACAATTGGAACTTTTCAAACGCTAAACTTTGGATCATTCAGCCGCGCATTAGTGGTTATCAGGGGCCGACCTATTGGCAGCTACCGATTGAAATGCTTAAGTCTTACGTAACAGATTTTAGACAAGCCGTCTGGCGGGTTGAGAATAACCCCGAGTTTAGAGAGGGCTCTTGGTGTCACTGGTGTAAAGCAAAAAGCGTTTGCCCGCTTAAGACCGAGAGTAAATTAGAAAAAGCAAAAGACGTTTTTAAAAGTATCACAATTTAATAGGGGGATAAAAAATTGAAATTACATCGGCGCAAAGCCAAAAAAGCGGCGACTCACCGCCCGAAGAGCGGGTCAAAGAAAAAACGCAAGGGGCGAAGACCCAAGAAAACGCCGCCCGTTAGCATTAATCTAGAGGGCATTCAATTGGTGTCGGGCACGGGGGATACCTCTGATATTATCAAGGTCACAGATAACTTAAAGGGCAGCGACCAGGTTGACATAAAAGAAATGAGCGACGAAGAAATAAACAGCGACAGTAAAAACGAAAGGGGTCAATAAAATGACTATTCGAAAAGTTAGTAAAGAAGACCGAGAAAAATGTAAACTTGTAACACCCGAGTTTCGGGCAGCGTATCCGCATCTTTTTCGCCCGAGTGCAATTGAGAACTCGGCACCTAAGTATTCAGTGACGGGGCTTTTTCCAAAGACTACAGATTTGTCGGCTATTCAAAAAGCCATGACTAGCGCAAAAGTCGCGGCCTTTGGCCCGGACAAATCAAAGTGGCCAAAAATTACGACACCCGTGACCGACGGCGACTCACCAAAATATGAGGGCAAAGAGGGCTATAAAGGGCACTGGGTAATAAAATTTTCGACAAAAGAAGAAAACAAGCCAACAGTCGTTGATAAAGACTTGCAACCAATTATTGACCCCACAAAATTTTACCCCGGATGCTACGCACGGGCTTCAATCTATGCGTACGTTTGGGAGTTTGGCGGGAAATGTGGTTTAAGTTTCATTCTCGACCACGTTCAAAAGATTCGAGACGGCAAAAGCTTTGGTGGGAGAAAATCCGCTGAGCAAGTTTTCACACCTATCAATTCAGGCGAAGACGACATGACGGGCGACGGGGGCGATTTTTCGGGCGCAGGTAATGAAAACGAAGAGGTTGAGAATTTTATATAGAGAGACAAACGATTGGACCAAGCCCAATCAGTTATGAGGACACCCCCGCTTTTACTTCCGTTTAGGCGGGGGCCCTCTTTTTAAAGGCACTTAAAAAATGACTCAAACTAAAGACATTGAAATCACAATCGGTCGTTTTAAGCTTCGCCTTGGTGACATTCGATGTGTTGATGATAAAGACTTAATTTTAAAAAACGGTATGCGCATCAAAAAAGACAGTTTTACGGTAAAGACCGAAAATGAAGCAAAAAGTCACACTTGATTTTGAAACTCGCTCGACTTGTAACTTAAAGACGGCGGGGGCCTATAAGTATAGCCTTGACCCGGCGACTCGGCCCACGTGTCTTGCTTTTAAAATTTACGGTCAAGAAAAAGTCTTTCTTCTAGATTTCAAAGTGATTAATCGTAAGTGGGACCATCAACCGCCCGAGCTTCGCCGAATGTGGGAAAGCCTAATAGGTGAAGGGCGTCTATTTGTCGCCCACAACGCGTTTTTTGAGCAATGCATCTACTACAACATTTTAGTAAAACGCTACGGTTGGCCGCCTATTGGGCGACGAGCGTGGCGTTGTACGGCCGCGAAAGCTGCGGCTTGTGCTTTGCCTCGAAGTCTTGAAGGGGCGGGCGAAGCCATGAGACTTACGACCCAAAAAGATCGGCGGGGCTACGCCGCAATGATGAAAACTTGTAAACCCACCAAAGATTGGGCCGCGTGGAGCAAGATCGATAAACAAAAGGCATCTTGGTCAAAGCGTGAAAATAAAATCATAGCTTTAGGCGAGCCGCCGATGTTTTTAGAGCCAGACGCCGCGCCCGAAATCTGGGCCGCTCTTTACCACTATTGCAGGATCGATGTTAGAACCGAGGAGTTACTAGATGACGCACTCCCCGATTTAAACGATGAGGAGCAAGAAATATGGTTACTCAATCAAAAGCTAAATTGGCGCGGGCTTCCCGTCGACCTAAAAACGGTTGGGAAAATCGTTACAATAATGAGTGTCGAGTCGAAGAAAAAAATAAAGGAACTCGATGCGCTTACCATGGGTCTCGTAACGAAGCCCGGAGCACGACAGAGCATTTTAGATTTTTTAGCCCTTGATGGTGTTGAGCTCCCCGACATTCGGGCGGCAACGGTGACGGACGCTCTTAAAGGCAAATCTTTAAGCCCCGACATGAGGCGCCTACTTGAGCTGCGCCAAGCTTTGTCTAAAACATCCACCAAAAAGTACCAGGCTTTTTTAGACCGCGCAATGCCCGACGGGCGCGTGCGGGACATTTCCCTCTACCACGGGGCGAGCACGGGGCGCGAATCGGGCACGGGAATACAGCCGCATAATTTGCCAAGGCCCTTAATTAAACAAAAAGAAATTGAGTATGTAATTGAGCTTTTGGAATCCTACGGGCCACATATGACGCCTGAAGAAATACAAGATTTCACAGATTGGATTCGATGCCTTTACGGCGACCCCGGGATGGTGTTCTCCTCAATGCTTCGCAACATGATAGTCCCCTCGCCGGGACATGAACTCTACGTGGCCGATTTTTCAAAAATCGAAGTCGCAGTTCTTTGGTGGCTATCTGGTAACGCTCCCGGAGTTAATGTTTTAAAATCAGGACGCGACCCGTACATTTATATGGCGGCGGCTAACACAAATCGCACTTACAAAGAAGTCGAAACGGCGATTGAAGGCGACGAGAAATGGGCTATAGACGCGCGCCAACTTGGCAAAGCTCAAATTCTCGGATGCGGGTTTGGAATGGGTTGGGAGAAATTTCAGTCAACCGCATGGTCCCAATACCGATTAAAACTAACCGAAGCACAGTCGCGCCAAGCTGTTGAAACATACCGCTTCACTCATTTTGCGGTGCCAGAAATTTGGCACGAATACGAGACGTGCGCAGTTCAGGCCGTAAAACATAAAGGCTCTGTCTACAAAGCGGGAAAGTGCTCATTCTTCGTTATGGACGATTTTTTGTGGATTGAGCTCCCCTCGAAGCGCCGTCTTGCTTACCGCGACCCGCAACTCACCATGCAGTACCGTGAGTTTTCAAAATGGGTTTCGTGTGAGGAGCCAAAGGTAAAGACCGACAGCTATAAATATAACGAAGAAAAGAAGACCTGGACGATTCGGCAAACTGAAATGCGTGGGCCCTATGAGACGTTAGAATTTTATGCCGTAAACTCTAGAACCAAAAAGTGGGGTGTCGAGCGAACGTGGGGCGGAACTCTGACAGAAAACATCGTACAGGCGACGGCGCGAGATTTGATGATGCCCGCCATGGTGCGACTAGAAAAAGCCGGCTACACAGCACTTTTATCTGTTCACGATGAGGCATTGACCGAGCGCAAAATTGGTGAGGGATCTTTAAAAGAATTCACCAAAATAATGTGTGAGCGTCCGGTGTGGGGCGACGAGAATTTAGTTGTAGAGGCGAAAGGTTGGAGAGGGCCGAGGTATAGGAAATGAACGATTTAGAAAAGAAACTTGATGAGCTTTTTGCGTCTAAAGCTTTGCAGAGAAAAGTTTCAGATACTCAGACCGTAGAGTGCCCGATTTGGAGCCCGATTGACGCTATGTGGATTGAGTCGGACGCGCAGCTTAGAGAACGTCTTAGAGAAGAGTTAAAAAACAGGGACAAAAAACGCGTGGGGGCGCCATAATGGAAAACGCATTCGTGATCGTAATGCTTGCGGTAACTTTCGGTGCCGGAACTTGTTTCGGCCTCGCTATTCCAATGTTTGGTGACAAGTGGAAAGAGCGCTACAGCCGGTCAGAAAATATATCTGTAACAATCGAGACCAAAGAGCTCGATGCATGGCTGAAAAATCCGCGCGTGAAGCTGATCAAGAAAAAGAAGAAAGTTGGCCAAGGCTTGCGCGCAATCATTCGCGACAATCCGCCGCGCACTGATTTTGATCCTGGCAAAATTAAACGAGGAGGAGTGAGTGGTTTACCCAGAAGTTAGTCCCGAAGAATGGGCCAAGCGGTATCAGATTGATATTTCAAAGAAGGGCGAATGCCACAAATGTAAAGCTGTCATGAACTGGACTAAGCCATTTGCCCACGGCAAAATGCGAGGTTTCATTTCTGACCACACTTCATGTGGCGAAGAGTATCGCGGGGCAAAGATGGTATCGGTAGATAAAGAATTTAATGCGGTCGCTCAGCGCCTATTTGAATCAATGAAGTAAGTAATGACAGAATTTTAGCTATGTTAGGAGTTTTGCAGTGAAAGATTTTGAAATGGCAATGGCCGCTAAAGACGCAGGGAGTACTGAATGCCTCGTGAAGGTAAAGGATCCTCTAAAGATGGACGACACTATTGGCTCACACCGCCTGAGTTGCTTGAATCAATCTATAAAGAATTTGGAATCGTATATGACGCGTGTCCATATCCTCGGCCAGCCGACTTTGACGGTCTCACAAGCGAATGGGGAGATTCAACCTATATCAATCCACCCTTCTCAGGACCTACTGCATGGGTGCGAAAAGCTATTGCAGAATCTGAGAAAGGAAAGAGATGCGTATTTGTATTCCCAGTTCCGAAGTGGGTCTTAATGCTTTTAACTCATCCGAATTTAAAAGAGGTGCGAAACTTGAAAGATGTAAAGTGGTGCGCAATTGAAGATGGGATCCCCGGCAAAGGCATCGGTCAGCATATCGCCCAGTTCGTTTTAGACGGCAGTGTTCCTGGAGTAAAGTTCGGTGAAAAGCAGGCGACGGTTATCACTCAAGATGGCGAGATGTGATGAGTGACGGTGGGGAAGAACAAGCGAATTATAGTCTCACGATGAAAAAAGGAACTGGGCGGGTGATAAATGACTGAACGCTACGTCAGAATGAAACCTCTTAAGGAGTTGGTTCGCAAAAAGCTAATCTCAATCGAGCATATGAGCGATGACGGCGAATATATTCGCTACAAGATTTTACCAAACGGTCCGATTGTCGGACATTGGAATAGAGAAGGCGAAAAGCTATTGGTTGTCGATTGCCAGACTGTTCATGTCAATGAGTTGAAAATGGCACCGCAACTATATGTCGAAGAGCCTGATACTTTAGTTTAAGGAGTTGCATGGTGAGTTCGGAATTAGAAACTTTAAAGATTAAATACGCCGAAGCAATCGGCATGGGCGCTGAAGAGCATGTGAAAAGAACAGAGCTCGAAGAAAAGCTTGCGGCGGCTGAATTTAAAGTTAAAGAATTTCGCCAGTCAATGAGTGCGAATGGACAAAGGAATAAAGAAAGAATTGACCAGTTAGAGAATGAGCTTTTTAACGCAGAATCAGAAAACAAGCGTCTGCGTGAGGCTCTGGAGCAGACCGTAGGTGTTAAATTCGATGAGAAACGATTTTACGAATTAATGCAAGCTTATCGCGCTGCGGTAATGAGCTCCACCGAAAAAGAGACCGGCGTGGCCACCGCTTATGGCGCTGTTAGAGACTACGTCGCAAGCCTTTCCCCGCCCCAGGCGCCGTGCGCGACCGCCCACGAAGCGACAGCCGGCACCGGCGACCAAAATGACATGAACTCAAAATAAGGTGAAGCAAGACTAACGGCCATAAAGGGGGACCGCCATGGCGCGCGCAAACGTAGTAGACCTTAGAAAACTCTCACCCACCATTAAAACTCAGTTTGAAAAAGTCGCTGAATATAGAAAAACAGAGCCCGAGATTCCGATTAAAGATCACTGTCGTCGTGTCGGGTTGTCCGTTTCTTGCTGGTACAAGATTAATAAGTCACTTGCCGCAGCGGCTTGCCGCAGTCTCGCATCTTACGAGGCGCGTGTTCAAAATCTCAACATCGCTTTGTGACAGGCACGCGTCCATTTGACCGGGTTGCAGTTCAATAAAATGCCAACTGATAGGTGAGGGCGTCGGGAGCGGCTGAGTTGCGCATTCAAGTAGTGGTGCGCTTATTAAAAAGAGCGTTAAGCTCTGTTGCATTTTTTGTCTTAAAGGCGTCATCGACGGTTTGAACATGCTTTTCAAGAGTCGTTTCAAGTTTCTCCTCGGCGATAAACTTCTTGATACTCTTTACGAGCTCAAATAGTACCGGAATGAGTTTTAAAAAATCAAGTAGATCGTCCACCAATTTCTACTCCCCCCAGTGACTTTGCCCAAATGCCTGCACACCGGCATAGAGGGCGTCGGCAACCCATTTTGAAACCCCCTGTGCGAGGGCCGCTTCGCGCAAAAGCCCGTCGGCCGTTTCGCGCGCGACACCCGCGTGCGGGGGCGTGTATAAAAAATCGTGCAAACACGCAGCGAGGTTTGCTCTATCGCCCAAAGCTTCAAACACAAGCGGGATGCGTGGGATTGAGGCAAAATCCGTTTTAAAACCTACGGGCACTGTAAACTTATGTCCGCTGTCGGCGACGTAGATGAGGGGCTGAACAAGAGTCCAAAAGCCCCGCCCTTCAGCTACGTTTTCGCCGTCATCTTTAACCGACTGTTTAACGACCAAATCAGTTAGAAATTTGCCCATTTTTTAAAGATTCATTCCGAAAAATTTAACCAGATTTAAGAGACCGCTTTGCACACTCGGAAGCCACGTCGGCACAGCTTTCCCAAGTTTTGACAAAACAATTTGCGCCGTACTTAAAAGCCCGTTGAATGCTGCGGCAATTGCAAGACCAAGCCCTATAAGGCCGCCCGCACTTGTGGGAAGTGGTGAGCTTTGAGCGCCGGGGGCTGTTGCCTTTGTGCCTTCGATGATGTTCGTACTGACAGGCGCCGCTTGTGAGGTCGGAGTTACGGCGGCGGCGGCGGGCGAGCTTTGCGCGTAGGCGTAAAGACCAAGAGTAAAGATCACCAGTGTTAAAAAAATCTTGCCCATGTAAGTAACCCCCCTAGTTTTTTGTTCTTATTAAAAGTCTCAAACTTTACCGGGGAGCGCGTCAAGGCGTTCAATAGGGAAACGCACAAAGTCGATGAATTTGGTCGAAAATACAGCGACGTTGACTTGGTGACCTTGGTTGCCCCCAATGCACGCAATCTTATCTGGGCCCACAATATGGTCTAGAAAAGCGACGTGGTCGCAATGAACGCCTTTTTCGGCCCTCCAATTAAAGCCCACAACGGCGCCCGGTGTTAGAACTGAGTCGACTCCGAAATTTCTAAAAGACTCGGCGGCGGCATTATGAGGGGATTTGTAGCCGCTTTCTTCTAGGGCCGCACATGCGGTCGCAGCGCAACCCGCCTCCATGACGCCGTCGAGGTCCCCGTAAGACGTATGCGAGAAAACTTCTCTGTCAAATGATGTCGCAGGCCCACCAGTTTGTTCAATTTGCCCTAGATGATCACGCATCCAATTTAGCCACGGCGCGGCCCTTGTGCTGATTTGTAGGGTCAGGGCCACGCCGATCGCATTGTAAGTAGGGCCGTCCACCTCGCCCGTGACTGGGAGCGAGTGGGCTGACTGAAAGCGTTCAACCGCCGCAAAAGTTTCGGCCCCAAAAATCCCGTCTTCTTTTAAAATCGCAACACCTAATTGGTTTAAGCTCTTTTGTAGGTTTATGACTGAAACACCGTCGTCCCCTTTACTCAGAGCCATGTTGTTTTTTACCCCTACGTGCAAGAGCACGAACAGTGCCTAATTTCTCAGCTAAGTTATCGATGTCTTTTTCGGCCTCTTTGAGCCGGCCCTTTAGACTTTTGTAACGAGACTCCATGGACGAGGCCCACCAGATTGACGAAAAAACCCAACCGGCGACGATACCTGCGCCGGTTATGATTGCCTCTTCGTGTTCGGCGGCCCAAATTAAGACGGGTCGCGCCTCTTCGCATAAAAAGGAAAACATCTTTGCCCGAACTCCTTTTGAAATTTTAAGTCGTGGGTCGCGCTTAGTAAGTCGAACATTTTATAGTCGTCCTGTCCATGGCATTCGCCCATTATGTAGCGCGGAAGTTTTGCGACTCGACTTAGGATTTCAAACTCGCACCCCTCGGTGTCGACTTTCATCATGTCGGGCTCGAAATGATCTTTTGTAAACTCTAAAACGTCGACGACGGGCACGGTTTTACTTTTGGTGGGGTCCGTTCCGGGCTTGTGAAACGAATGACCGCCGTGGTTATATTCGTCATCCGAATGAAAAAGCGTTCTGCCCTCGGTACGGGCGCCGAGCGCAAAGTTATACGTTTGAACACGTTTGTAGTCCTTTACGTTTTCGACCAAAATTTCGTAGTTTTCTGGGTCAGGCTCAAACGCAAAAATTATGGCGTCCGGGTAGGATGTTAAAAATAATAAAGACGCGGCTCCGATGTTGGCCCCTACGTCGTAAATCACGCGGGGGTTTGCGCCGACAAAAAGCTGGTACTCTGATCGGTCGATTAAAATATTACGTATGATCGACTCGTCTTCAGTGTAGGGGCGATACTTCACAAGAGACTTAAGACCCAGGTCGTAGTGCTTTGTAATGCTCATTTTATATAACCTATCTGGTGGTTTTTAAAGACCGGCGTCATTTTTAAGTAGTGAGACAAAAACGTCTCAACCATCCAATGCTTTCCCACATGATCGCCATGCCTGTCATCGACCACAATCATACAACCTTGGGGGAGGCCGCTCCAGATTGTCGCAAGTTCCGCCATGTGGTGAAAACTCGATTCAAGGTTTTTTTCTATCGACCAATCAAAAGAGTCAAGGTACACCAAAAAAGTGTGTTCGAGATAAACCGAATGAAGACTGTTTAAATGCTTTACCGAATCGCTTAAGACCAGCTCTATGTTTTTCGTTTGTTTTCTGGCACTCTCAATACTGGTGGGCGTGATATCGACCGACATGGCGCTGATACTACGACCGTCTGTTTTAGCGGCGTCAATTAACCAATCCCAAATGAGCGTTGATTGGCCTTGACCTTCCCAATTGTCTTTATCCCACGCGCATCCGGTTTCGAGAATGTTCGCTGAACCCTTAAGTTTCACACTTTCCCAAACGTGCTCGACCATCTTTTCGAAGTTTTCTTTGCGCCGGGCGAGCCGACTAAACCGAGGTTCGGCCCTAAAGGCTTCTAATATATTCAATCATTTTCTCCTTACAAAAAGCGCCGACTGTTTTTGGATCGGGTAACCACGACTCTAGTATTTTCGGGTCCACTTTGTCGATGGTCTTCTCCTCAATTTGATTCGGGCAATAGTGCTGTAAATCCCAATAGCCGCCGAGACTTAAATTTTTCATGCGCCAAGCCCACTGACCCCGGCGCCAATGGTAGAGGTAGTCGTAGTGCTTTGCTGTTGCAAAAAACCCGATCCACGCGTCGCCCGCAACCGCCATGTGAAGAGGTGAGGAGTCGTTGCAAATTACAACCGCTGAGTTTTTTAAAAGCCAAATCGTCTCGTTTAGAGTCGTCTTGTTACGCAGGTCAACACACCCAGCGGTGTCAACGTCAACGGTGCCCTGGCCGGGACCGTTTTCGCGCCCGATTAAAACAGGTGTGAAGCCTTGACCCACGATCGAAAAAAGCGCCTCATCCCACCACTTTTTAGGAAACGTTTTAGATTGCCAGTGTTTGCCGGCGTGAACGATGACGTAACGCCCGCATTGATTTGCAATTTCGTAAAGCTCACTCCCTGCGGGCGGCCGCGGGGGCTCAAGTACAATGCTCTTTTCGGCGACGGGGAGTGTGCAGCGAAGTGCGCAAAGAGTTGGAAAATCAACGCAGTGAATGACGTTATGAGAAATGAATTGATAAACGAGGTTAAACTGATCGGCTTCGCTGTTTGTATCAAACCAAAGATAGTCGTCTAAAATCGGCGACTCTTTGGTGAGGTCATACACGTCGTGAAATTTTAGGTGACCAAAAACTTCGGGTATGGATGACGCGAGAGTGACTTTGCAATCTTTAAAATGTTCAAGAGCGTATCTAAGGGTCGGTTCCGCACAGATTTGGTCGCCGATACCGCCCCACGTTTTGAACAATATGTTTTTCTCAACCCCTTGTTGACAGGCAAAAGAAGTTCGCCATGACGGGATTCGCCAGCCCGGAATTTTAAAAGCGTCATTTTTGGACCATTTCTTTTCTGGTTCAGTTTGCACGGTCTTTACCCCCTCGAGATATATCTCAAAAGGGGTACATCAACTATTGTTCGTAAGAAACAATTATTTGCGAAAGCGGCGCTTGGCCGATCACTTGAGTCCCGAAAGTCGAATAGATCGAACCTAAAGTCACGTTATAGGTCTGGCCCGGCGTGACGGGAATGACGATTGAGTTTAGTGTCGGCAAAAAGTTCGGACCAAGGGCGCCGACAACCAGGACTGGTGAACTTTGGACAGCCGTGCCGGTGCTTTGAACACCCGCACCAAGATCGCCGAAAGTTTGCTCGCCCCAAGCGTAAATTTGACCAGTGTTCGTGATTCCCATAGTGCACCAGACATAAGTACCGCCATTTGCGTTCAAGCCTGGCGTGAAGCTTTGAACTTGAGAAAACGAAAGCCCGCCTACTACAAGAACGGGTGAACTTTTACTCGCAAGCGTTCCGTCACCATTTCCAAGTAGCCCTCCGTTGTTTGAGCCCCAGGCGTAAATCGATCCATTATTCATGAGGGCCTGAATAGTAACCCCGCTGGCGGCGCCCGCCGCGTTAATATATGAAAGCTGCTTTAAGTTGTTCCAGTTAATGCCGCCCAAAACTAGAACTGGCGAGCTTCTCGTACTTGTAGTCCCGTCACCCAGCTGTCCGAAAGTGTTTGCACCCCACGCGTAAAGCTGTCCGCCTGTAGTTACAGCAAAAACATTCGCGCCAACATAGTCGAAAAGCACTTTCGAGAATGTAAGACCGCCGGCCACTAGAACAGGAGAACTGTATCCGTTTGCGGCGTTTCCGTTACCGAGAAGACCGGTTTGACTATACCCCCACCCATATAACTGGCCGCCAGTTGTAAGACCAAGAGCGAAACTGGTGCCGCCATATGAATCATAAGCCGGAAAAACTGCTTGAAACGAAAGGCCGCCGACAACTAGAACGGGTGAACTTCGACCCGTCGTTGTGCCGTCGCCCAATTCTCCGTAAGAGTTATTACCCCAAGAGTAAAGAGCGCCTGAGTAAGTAATACCATAAACATGCGAGTAGGCGTAAACGTCGAGCGCAACTTGCGCCCAGTTTGTGATTCCACCCAATACAAGAACCGGGGATGATTGAACGCTAACAGACGTACTGTTGCCCCAAGCGTAGCCAGTGCCCCACTGATAAAGAGCGCCCTGTTGAGTGATGCCGGCAAAAAATTGAACCCCTGGGAAAAATTTAGCCCACGTAAGGCCGCCAGCGACCAGGACCGGCGAACTATATTGAGAAGTCGAACCAGACCCAGTGTTTTGGCCCCACCCGTAAAGCTGCCCACCGGGCGTCATTGCGAACTGTCCATAACCCGCAGTGTTTGGGAAAAAGTTCGCCCAAGTTAATCCGCCTGCGACCAAAACTGGTGAACTAAACGCCGACTGAGTGCCTTGACCAATTTCGCCAGACGCGTTTTTCCCCCATCCGTAAAGAGCCCCAGAAGTAGTCAAACCCCAAGTCGTGTGAACGTCATTTGAAGCAGAAACCGGAAAGCTTGCGGTCTTCCAAAACTTAGACCAAGTGAGCCCACCAACTACTGAGATAGGGGAGCTAACAGTTGTGTTCGTTCCGGCGCCGATGCCGCCCTGTACGTTTTGCCCCCAACCCCAAAGCTTACCTGTTGTGTCAAGTACCCCGCCATAAGATGAGGTGCCTGGAGTGTTTTGATTTCCATTTCCATTTCCATAACTTTGATCGAAAGCAGGCGACAAACCAACAGCCGTCACCATTACTTCAACAACGCCGGGCGGGGCCGTCCAGCCCTGGCTCGCCGTGATTGTTTGAGTTACTGTATTCGCCATAAGTTACTCCTTACAATAACCACCAATTGGTAGCGTCTGTTGCAATTTGAAATTTACCGTAATTTGAATTGAAAACGTAGTCGGTAGCGACGCCGTCGATATTTTCTGACCCGTACCTGTGCATTGTGATTTTATTTGTCTGAGCCACCCCGCCAACATCTTTTATTTTGATGTTGAAATTGTTATTAGCGGACGGTTGCGGCAAATTAAACTGCATCGGACCATTTGCCGAGTTTACTAAAAACGTCTTACCGATGTCGGCCGAAGTCAGTGTGTAAGGAGACGCGTAGATGCCGGTTGCGGGGTTGACTGCGACTAAGTTTACGTTACCAGATAAAGGCTTCCAATTACTCGAACTTGAAAGTGCGTTGTTTAAATTCGAGTTTGTGAGCGACACATAGAGGTTGCCTGAACCGTCTTGCGCAATTGAGCCCGCGTAATAGGTCGTACCCGAGTCCCACTCAGGCACTCCTAACATCATGAGGTATGAGAGTTGGTAGCCAAAGAGATAACAAAGAGCGTTCCAGTCTTCTAGGCATGGTGAGTTTGCGCCGACGATTGCTGAAAACCAACCCGACGCGTATTGCGACAAAGCCTGAACAATGGCGGGCGTGATTGTGGCGCCCGAATAGGTCGCCGGAGAGCTCGCCGCAAAGCTTCCGAATTCGGCCATTTGCGAAGATCCCGCAGACGTTCCGAAAGTGTTTTGCGTATATCTTGTGAGCCGCGCCATTTTAAAACCCCCTTAAGCACTTACACCATAAGAATAAGATAACCACGGCCGTGTCGTCACGTAAGTAGAGTACGTGTTGGCCGGTGAATTGTGAACCGTATTAATCGAATATGTTCTAAACCCGAAAAACGTCGTGATGGTTGAGTTAAAAACCGCTGTCGCAAGTTGAACGCCGAGCGGCTTAAAAAGAAGCCCCTCACCAACTAAAACTTGCAGTAAAGACGTACTCCCAATACTCGTCGAGAAGAGATAACTCATATACATGTTCTGGTAGTCAAACACCAAAACTTCGCCGGGGAAAAATTGATTTAGGAGCGATTGAATGGTGGACAAATCCGAGCTTGCGGAGTTTTTAATAATTGCAAACTGAATGAGTGTTAAAAAGTCGGCATCGCTTAAGGTCACAGTTCCGTAGGTTGGCAAAACCGTTGACCTAAACACGTTCGCGTATTTGGCAATGATGTTGAGCTGGTTTCCGGTTGCGACCGCCCCGAGGCTCGAGTTGATGTTAAAGCCGTTTGAAACCGCAAGAGGTAAAACGGTGTCTGTCTCTGCAATTGTGATGGTGACGCCAAGACTATTAGCCGTTGTAGATAAAAGAGGCGCTACCGGCGGGACCCCCGTAAATGTGACAGTGAGCCCGGTTCCGCTTGTAACAGAGCCCGCAACTGTTACGGACGCAAGAGCGGACGACATAGCTTGAATTTTTGTCTGAATAGTCGAGGCCGAATCGTTCCAATTAATGGCGGCCGAGGTAACTTGCGTTTGGTTTACACCAAAGGGGGTCCATTGAAACTCAAAAGTTCCGCTTGTGGGTGTAGCCGAAAACGAAATTTGCTGAACCGTTACTTGCGGCAAGATCCCAAAGCCTGCGAGCATTTCAACTGTCGCGTAGGCTTTGGGTTTTCCCAAATACTGGAGAATTAAGAGGTTGGCGTAATATAGAATTAACTGAAGTGGTGTCATCTTTATGTCACCGTGATACTTGCTGTGATTGTGTTGCCGAGCGCGTCTGTCGCTTGCACAACGTCGGTGACGTTTTTAGTTGAGCCGGACGTGTAAAGACCAGACGACGAAACCGACCCGCCCGAAGGACTTGACGACATCGACCAAGTGTATGACCCGTACCCTCCGTAAGCGGTAAATTGCTGAGTGCTCCCGCCGTGCGCAACGGTTGCAGAAGAGGGCGAAAGCTGCATGGCTGTTATAATGATGTTGGCACTTTGAATTGCAAATTGGTATTTCTGACTTGTCGGCGAGAGAGTATTCGTATAGCCGGGGTTGTTTGTAACAGTGATTGAAGCGGCACCCGACGTTTGAAGAGAGTTTGAGGTAATGGTCAAAAGCCCAAGGGCACTTGCCACACCAAGACTCACCACCAAAGACTGGCCCGCTATCGAGCCCGTAACAGTCGCCGAAGACAGGCCCGTGACCGCTTGCAGTTTTGTCTGAATAGCCGACAAAGAATCGTTCCAATTAATTGCGACGGTCGCGTTTCCATTATAGTTGACGACAAACGTGCCGCTTGCGGCGACGCCAGAAAAAGACAAAGTTTGCGTAAGGCCCGTCGAAAACCCGGCGCCGGTCACAAGAGTATTTGAGTCTGTAGTTTGAGCGTAGGTCGCCAGTTGGTTGATGTTCACCTCGGCGTTAACGCCGGGAATAAACGACGAGGGGAGTGCTGTCCGAATGCCACTAATATTTGGTGGCGTTGTGCCGTTGATTGAGGTCGCCGTAAACGCCACAAAGAGGTTTTGACTTGCAACTGTGTCCCAATAAACCGTAAACGCTGAGCCGTCTACTTGCGTGATGACGTAAGAAGTGCCCCCGTACATGCCGCAACCGGCACTTCGCTTGGTGTAAATCGCGTTTGCAATTGAGGCCGCAGCTCCCGTCCCGGCCACAATGACCCAAATCGAGTGCCCCGGAACGCCCGACGCATTTGTCGCGCCCGTCGTGTTTTCATAGACATAAGCACTGGTAACGCCCGTGATGTTTTCTAAGGCCGCGAGAAGTCCCGCGTAGTACCCGGTCGAGGCCAAAGCAACCGACTGATAGCGCCGAATGCGGAGGGCCGCGTCTGTTTCGGCATTTGTCCCAAGCGTCGTGTACGTTGTCGGGTTATTGATGGTGGTAACCCCTAGAACTATCGTCACCGGGACCGTAATGGTGTTCGGAGTCGTAAGCGTGGCCCCAGGATTTGCCGCTTGAAACGCGTAAACTACAGTTCCGGGCCCAACGCCTAGCTGAGTGGTTTGAAGTTGCCATTGATTGCCCGCGCTATCAGATACGGTGTAGACCGGATTGCCCGTTGTCGAAACTTGGTCAAGCCCATAAAGATTTACCGACTGTGACAAAGTGAGTGTAATGTTTGTGACTGTGTAGGTGCCCGCCTGGCGCTGAATACCGTTGAGCGCACACCGCATGTCGAGCGCGACACCGACGGCTTGGTCCGGGTCAAACGAGTTATAGATTTGCATCATGAGATTTGCATTATCTAAGATCACTTGAATGAAGTTGACCATCATTTGCGCGTCAGGCGTGTTCGACGCGAGGTTGATCGAGGAGCCGTAAATTTGCTGGTAGTAGCTTGTGAAATCGGCAACTAGTTCGCTTTGAGAGAAAACCGTAAGCCCCGTACTTGTTAGTGAATTTGGCATGTCTATCCCCCTTAAGCTACTGACGCAAACGCACTTAAGTCATATGTGAACGCGTTTGAAAGTTGTGAGTACGTCGTTTGAACCTGATAAATTATGTTCACTTTGCGCGAGACTTCGTTGTAGGTCACCGATAGTTGAAGCCCACCAGTTACGTTTGCGGTGTTTAAGATAACGGCCCCGATTGCAAGCTGAAGGGCTACTTGTTGCTTTGAACCTAAGAGATTAAACCAATCAATCCCGGCGCCGGTGTCAAAAAAGCAATCGCCCAAAAAACACTGAAGTCGCGTTTGGATGTTTTGGCCGACCTCGGCGTTGCCGGTCAGGTAGTTATTAATGCCGCTCCCGAAAGTCCAATCACCATTTGAGTCAAGTGCTCTTGTCATGTTCTACTCCAGTAAGTTTCCAAGCTCAGTCGCGTAAGTTGTTAGCTGTGTACTAATTGCCGTAATGGTCGCGGCGTTGACCGGGACTCCGCTCACCCCGCTGCCTGTCGTCACCCCCGTGACCGTGATTGCCGCACATGCCGTCACAAGATTTTTTATTTGGGTTAAGATGTTTTGCAACAGCGAATTAAGTGTTCCAATAGAAGTGTTTGCGATACGGACCTTATTCGTTGACGGGTTGACGCCGATGGCTACGTTTCCGTTGGTGAGTAGAGCCCGCACAGTGTCGTAAGCTGTTAGAACATTCGGCGTTGATTTAACCCCCACCAAAGCAATGGCGTCAGAAAACGCATGAAGCCGCCCGGTCGCATTACCTTGAGTGGTGGCGCCTGACGTAAACCAGTTGTCTATGTCTCGGTCGTTAAAAAGGAGAAGACACTCGTCGCCGACTGCAATCGGAAACGTCATTGAAACGGTCCCACCTCGGAGTACGACAAGTGGGCAGTTAACCGTTGTCGGGTATGTTTCAAGAACGGGTTGGTAAAGACCTGTTGTCGAATTTAATTGAAAAAGTGTTTTTTGATAGTTGATACTCGCCGACACGGTCTGATTTGATGAATTAAAACTTTGAATCGTGCCGACGTGAACGCAATTCATGTCGAGAAAAATCTCTTTTTTAAGTAGATTCAAAAGATCCGACAAAGTCGGTTCATTTGGTACTACGTTTTGAGGTATTGAGGTCCCACTCATGGTATGTCCCCCGTTGCGGTTGTAAGTGCCGCCGTGCCCGCGAAAACTTCAATTGACGTAATACAATCCCCGCACACGGCGCCCGAAATCATGCCTCGGTGTATGACCCCGACCACTTTATAAAGACCATTCCAAAGCGATTTATTATTGTAGGCGTTAAGCGGCCCCGTCGTCGTGTTCAGCTGGATTTGCTGACCGACCACAACGCGCGGCTCAAAAAGAGTGTCAAAGTGTAGATAGTTTTGCTCAAGTGTCGGCGTCCCGATAAGCCCCGTTGTGTCGTCAATAGTGGTGATTCCGTTTGCGGGAATACACTCGTTATTGCCGAGACAATTGACGTAACCGTTATCAATAAAAACGCCGCCGCCGGTTAGGTCTCTTAAAATAGAAAGTGTGTTGCCGTTGACGGCGATCCCGCGCGGAATGGTGCCGGGGTAGCTTCCAATATATCCGGGTTGGACGTTTGGGAGTGAACCTGCAAGAGCGCCGATAACAGTCGCAAGAGAAGTGCCCGCCGGAAAATTTGTATTTGAAAAGCCATTATTAAACGCGTACCCACCATCAAAAGACTCGACCGTCGTTATAAAGTTCGTACCTTCCCGCACCGACCAGGCTTGCGTCACGTTGCCGGAAAAAATCTGGGACAGATTTTGCCCGTAGCCCGCAAAGAGTTGCACAACTCGGTAGTCGCCTTGATCGTAGGCGTTAAAGCGTAAAAGATTTCGATTGTTCTTTGAGAGGTTATAAATTCGAATCGAGCATACATTGGCCGACGTTAAAGTGTTGCGGGTCACGTCAAACTCAACCGTAAAAGGCGGCTCGACAGTGAGGAGCCCACCGCCCGCCGTGCCAACATTTAAAACGTAATTACGATTGAATTTCTGCATTATGGAGCTGTGACCCCCGCTTGTAGGTAGGCCCAGTAAGACGCGACTTCAGCTTGTGTTAAAATAAAAAGTTGGGCGTTGCCGCTTGAAAAGTCTTGCAGTTGCGTGGGCTCGCGGTTTCCGTTCACAAAACAGCCAAGCCCGAAAGGGAGTGAGTTTCGCCATTGGTTTAGCATGTTGGGGTTGGCCGTAATTTGCACACCTTGCAGAGTGAAATTTAAAGGCGCGTAGGTGAGTGACAAAATGAACCAACAGTATTGCTGAGCCGCGTATTGAATGGTGAGGTTTGCCGTCTGCCCGCTTGGGAGAATGAGTGTCATCGTTTGAGTCGGCGCACTTGTGATTTGCTGAATGGCGTACATTATAGTGCACTCGCTGTAAGTTGAGACGACAAAGACGCTGCGGGCGTTGGTGTGATCGCACCAAGACCTGTCGTGCCTTGCGCCATTTGCGCAAACCGCCCCTGTTGATTTGACCCAATCGTTCCGCCGGTCGTAACAGTCTGCGCAAAACGCATTTGCTTAAAACTCATTTCAAAAGTCGTGATGACGGGCTGATCGGCATCTTGCACCGGACGCATAGACAAAATCGCCATGTTTTGAAAAATCGCCCACGGGGTTTGGACTGTAAAAAGTGTGCGCGATTGCCAATATCCAAAGAGCTGTTGAAAAGCGACCTGTTGTTTGTTTTGATTGGGCGCTGACGCTATCGGAAAATTGATGTTGCCAGAAATGACCGATTCGCCGCCCGTGCCGTTAATTGAAGACCAGGCGCTTACGGCCGAATTCACAGCGTTTTGTGCGGTCTGGTAAAGCTGAAAAGCCGTGTTGTAGGCTATGAGGGCCGAAGCCGATAGAGCCGGCGTATAGGCCGAAACGACGGTCAGCTTTTGCGCGAGTTGTTTTACGGTTGAAAGCCCTGGTGGCGCGATGTCGTTAAGTTCACCAAT